>MDTE01027435.1_pt1 | contig 89709 bp, 72 predicted proteins | sample 811231 | NCBI WGS metagenome assembly MDTE01 (sample SAMN05326651, study PRJNA326480) | marine metagenome | isolation source: seawater | place: Indian Ocean: Red Sea | collected 2010 | reverse complement strand
CTTAATGGGCTTACCGAGCCTGATTGTTGGAGTCTAGAGATTGGGCAGATTTTACGAATTGCAGAGCCAACGACGACCCCTATGGTGGTTGAATCAGAGCCTAAAGTTGAGATGTATGTTGTAAGTGCTGGTGATACATGTAGTGAGATTGCTTACGACAACAATTTAAAGCTGAGTGAGTTATTAGCACTTAATGGGCTTACCGAGCCTGATTGTTGGAGTCTAGAGATTGGGCAGATTTTAAAAATTCGAAATTAGCTACCAGGTGAGGTAAAAGGTTTTTGATTACTTTTCTGCCTCATCTGTGTCACCAATTACACGCTGTGCGATATTTGCAGGTACTTCGCCATAGTGGTCAAAGGTCAGCTCAAAAGCACCTCGACCTTGAGTTAATGATCGGAGATCTGAAGCATATCTTTGGACTTCTGCTAGTGGTACCTCGGCATCTACAACACTAATATTACCGTTTGGACTAATTCCATGAATTCGTGCACGTTTGGTATTTAAGTCTCCTACAATATCCCCTGCAAACGATTCAGGTGCTTGGACTCGAATAGACATAACTGGCTCGAGAAGTAGACCGGTACCTTTCTGTACAGCATTTTTTAATGCTTGTCCTCCAGCAAGCTTAAAAGCCATCTCACTTGAATCAACAGGGTGATGTTTTCCGTCATAGAGGATGATTTCACAATCAGTAAGTTCATAACCTGCTAGTACACCATCATTTGCCGCTTCGGTTACTCCTTTTTCGACCGCAGGAATAAATTCTTTTGGTACTGAACCTCCAACAACACGATTACCAAATTTTAATCCTGATCCACGTGGAAGAGGAGAAATTTCAATAGCGACTCTTGCATATTGTCCATGTCCGCCGGATTGCTTTTTGTGCGTGTAGTCAGATTGCGACAACTGCGCAATTGTTTCTCGGTAGGGTACACGAGGCAATTCGAGTTCAACCTCAAGGTTAAATTTCCGAAGAAGTTTTCCTATGGCAACTGCTAAATGTGTATCTCCTAAGCCTGAAAGGATCGTTTCTCCAGTATTTGGATCTCGTTCGAGACTTAAACCTCGGTCCTCTGTAATTAGTCGCTGTAGGCTCGGACCAAGTTTATCTATACCAGTCTTACCTACTGGCGTGACAGCCATACTATAAACGGGGCTGGGAAAATCTATTGATTTTAATTCTACCGGCGTTTCCTTATTTGTTAAAGTGTCACCAGTTTCCGTTTCAGACAATTTTGCGACAACACCTATGTCTCCAAGTGGTAGATTGCTGGTTTCCTCTTGTTCTTTGCCCTTTGGTATATAAATCGTGCCTATTCGCTCTTGTTTCTCACGATTCACATTCCAGAGATGGCTGTCAGAAGTCAATTCTCCACTAAGCATTCTGAAGTAATTAATTCTGCCAACGTAAGGATCTGTAGCTGTTTTAAAGGTTAGAATAACCGGCGTTTTTGCCCCATCTAATTCTAGTTTTTTGCCATTTGCATCGATAATTTTTCTTTCTAATGGCGATGGTCCGATATTTACAAGTGTTTCGAGTACTTGATGGACCCCTAATTGTGGTGAAGCGGCGGCACACACAAGGGGTATAATTGTCCCTTCGCAAAATCCTTGTTTGAGTGCTTTATTAAGTTCTTCTTCCGAAAGTACTTCGTCGGCAAAATATTTCTCCATAAGTACTTCGTCGTTTTCGACAATTCTTTCGATAAGTTCATTTTTCAACTCATCAACTTTTTCCATGAGTTCTTCGGGAATATTTTCGGTCTTATTATCATTTCCAGTAAATGCAGTTTTACTTAAAAGGTTGACAACTCCAGTGAAATTTGATTCCAGTCCGATAGGAATCTGAATTGGAGTAACTCCAGTCCCCCATTTTTCTTGCAATTGTGTGACAACAGTTTCAAAGTTTGCATTTTCACGGTCCATTCTGTTTAGAAGAATCATCCTAGGTAGTTCGTTTTGTTCTGCCAAATCCCAGGCTCGATCTGTACCTACTTCGGATCCAGCAATTGCATCAACTACAATTAGTGCCACATCTGCTGCTGCCATACCGCTGCTAACTTCAGCTACGAAGTCTGCGTATCCTGGGGTGTCAATTAGATTGATCTTATGGTTGTTCCACTCGACTGGAAGAATTGATAAGTTAACGCTGAATTTTCTTTGATGTTCATCCTCATCGTAATCGCTAACAGTGTTCTCTTCTTCAACGTTCCCCATACGTGTGGTTGCACCTGTTACAAATAATGCAGCTTCTGTGAAAGTTGTTTTTCCCACGCTACCATGGCCCGCGATTACAACGTTACGAATTTTTTCAGAAGAAAAGTTTTTCATGTTTACCCTCTTTTTCCCACATTAATAAGCTGAATACCCCTGATACAAAGAGCACATATAGAATGCTAACAGGAGGTTTAGCCGATTACATCCTTAATTTCTACTCCATATTCGCGCGTTTGTGTTGCTTTAGACCTAGAAACTACTGGGTTAAGTCCGAAAAAAGATGCAATAACCGAAATTGGTGCTGTTCGGTTCCAGATAATAAATGGAAAATTGAAAGTATTCGATACATTTCAGAGTTTTGTGAATCCTCATCGGGGGATCCCATATTTTGTTCAGAAGCTTACTGGTATTACGGATGTTATGGTTCGTGATGCTCCAGACATCATTGACTTGGAAGAAAAAATTTTTTCTTTTATTGATGACAATCCGATTGTAGGGCAGAACATAAAATTCGATTTAGGTTTTTTGTCACAGGTAGGTATTGAATTTTCTACAGGGAGTATCGATACAAGTAGGCTAGCTCGTTTGCTGATGCCGAACCATAAATACGGTGGGTTGGCAGGCCTTGCGGAAGGCTTAGGGGTGGATTTTCGAGGTGAGAGTCACCGTGCACTTGCTGATGCAGAAACAACAGCTGCAGTCTTTGTTGAACTGTGCAACCGGCTTTCGGTGATATCCAATGAGGAACGTCTGAAACTTGCAAGGCTAGTCGCATTTGAGTCATCTGGTTTAGCGACTGTAATTGCCGGGGAGGAGGTAGGAACTGAGGTTACTGTTGGGAAAACAACGAGTTTCTTGCCGGAAAAAGTAAGTATGCCTGCCCGTTTAGAACCCGTTGATGATGGTGTAAAAATTGATCCCGTAGATTTTGAGAAAGTTTTTAATGGTGCCAAAAATGTGATTGAGAATTTTGAAGAAAGACCTCAACAAAGTGATATGGCTGCAATTGTTAAGAAGTCACTAGAAACAGAAGGACGTTTTCTTATTGAGGCAGGTACCGGAGTTGGTAAATCTTTAGCATACTTACTGCCTGCGGCTTTATTCGCTTTAAAAAGTGGTAAACATGTTGTGATTTCGACAAATACAATTGCTCTACAAGAGCAAATAATTAACAAAGACTTACCAGCTGTTCGAAAAGTGCTTTTACAGGAAGGGTTTATCCAGGAGCCTGAAGAATTTCGTAGTGTTTTGCTAAAAGGGCGAAGTAATTATTTGTGTACCAAACGATGGTTTGAGCACCCTAAGGCTTTAAATGATTCAGATATTGGAGTCCTTGCCGCATCTCTTTCACTTTGGTTACCTGGAACGAAGACAGGTGATCGTGCTGAACTTCGATTAACACCGACTGAACGGACAACATGGAATCGATTTTGTGCAGAAGGGGCTGATTGTCTTAGTGAACATAACTCATTTGTGCGGGAGGGGAGATGTTTTCTTTCACGGGCAAGGCAGGAGGCGGATGCAGCGCATGTAATAGTGGTTAACCACGCGTTATTGCTTGCTGATGCTAAATCTGCTGGAAGTGTGATTCCTACTTATGATCATCTCATACTTGATGAAGTACATAATTTGGAGCAGCAAGCAACTCAACAATTCGGTGTGAATATAGGTAGTCGCGATATTCAGAGAGTTCTGGACTTGCTATTTAGATTTGGTTCTTCGGATCAGCGACCTTTAGGTGTGTTTTCTGAGGAGGTTTTTCCTGAGATTGCCTCTTTGCCTGGAACAAACGATATTTGTGATTCAATCGTTTCTATCCGAGAAAAAAACCAATCTTTTTTCCAAGATTTGTACGTTGTTGTTGATGAATTTGGTGTATCTGGAAGACTACTATTGACCTCATCTATGGTAACGAGTTCAAGCTGGGAAAAAGCTTACGGGGACTGGCTAGAACTGCAACACTCTATACAGGAGTTAGTCAGTTTGCTTACAGCACAGGTACAGCTTATTGATACATATGATTTTGAGTCTGCTTCAGTAGTTAAGGACAATATCACATCTACCGTGGACATTCTGGAAGAATTAATTGAACAGATAGGTAATTTCTTTGAGAAATTACCTTCATCGAATTTTATAGGATGGATAAGTGGTGCCCGCAAGGATAATGTGACTCTAAACAGTGCTCCTATCTCAGTGGGACCAGTCCTGGAAGATGTGATATTTTCGCGATGCACTACAGTCGTGGCTACTAGCGCAACCTTAACTGTCAGTGGTTCTACAAAGTTTACCGCGGATTCATTAGGGTTGTCGGATGCAGAAACACATGTATTAGGTTCCCCTTTTGATTACAGGGGAACAACACTTTTAGCGAAGGTAACCAACATTCCTGATCCGCGTGAAATTGGGTACGCACAATCAGCAGCAGATGCAATCATAGAACTGGTATTGGCTTCGGCTGGCAGAGCTCTGGTTTTACTAACATCACATGCTGCTATTGACGAACTTTCCAGACTAACAAGGGATGCATTGGAAAAGGGCGGAATTACTGTATTACGTCAAGGTATAGATGGTACACCTGTTAGGTTAGTTGAACATCTCAAAACAGATCCTAAGACAGTGATTTTCGGGACGGCATCGTTATGGGAAGGCATTGATATTAGAGGCGAAGCACTTTCACTATTGGTAATTGCACGCTTACCCTTTAATGATCCAACTGATCCAATTCATAAAGCGAGAAGTGAGATCTATGAAAATGGTTTTTTAGAGTATGCACTCCCTTTAGCTATATTACGGTTTAGACAAGGATTTGGAAGGCTTATCCGTGATCGTAAAGATGTTGGTGTCGTTGCGGTTTTAGATAGTCGTTTGACCACAAAAAGATATGGAGCCACCTTTGTAAAAGCATTACCTGATTGTACTGAAATCTCTGGTTCTGCTAGGAATATTGCGAAAGAGATTCAGAGATGGTTGAACCGATAGCCAACCCGAGATTGGAGCTTGAGGGGCAATTTGTAAAATTGTTGCCCGTTACGCAACTGGAACGACAGCTTGAATCTCAGGAGTACAAAATATTTTCTAAAAAGAGTGGGCTGGAAATAGGCGTTGTCGTAATTAAATTTGAAAAAGAAACACCTATAGTGATGTCGATATGTATTGAAGAAGCTAAACGTGGCTACGGGAATGGAACAGATGCACTTCTTACACTCTTATTGGATATGGCTAAGTCTTATAAAGTTGTTAAAGCATTTGCGCCATCAGATTTAGGTTTGGCAGCCTTTTTCTGGGTTCGCATGGGATTTCATCCATGCTTTGGCAAAGCACCTGATGGTGGATTGTGGTTTATGCGTAACCTTACTGAAAGCTTGACGTATAATCCGTTGGAGTCGTAGAAATAGTTAACATTTTGCATCAAGAGAGGATCTCAAATGTCTAAAATTCCTGTAAAAGAACCAGTTGTTGAACTTGATGGGGATGAAATGGCCCGCATAATGTGGGGATTTATCCGAGAAAGATTGATTCTTCCATATCTTGAAATTGATCTTGAATATTATGATCTAAGTGTAGAGAAACGGGATGAAACGAACGATCAAATAACTATTGACTCAGCAGATGCAATAGCGCGTCACGGGGCAGGTGTAAAGTGTGCAACTATAACTCCGGATGAAGATCGTGTGGTGGAGTTCAACTTAAAGGAAATGTGGAAGTCTCCTAACGGTACTATTCGAAATATTTTGAATGGTACTGTTTTTAGGGAGCCTATTATTTGTAACAACATTCCAAGATTAGTTCCTAATTGGGAAGAACCAATTATTGTTGGTCGTCATGCACACGGTGACCAATATCGTGCAACGGATTTTTTGGTTCCAGGTGCAGGAACTTTAACCATGGTTTTTGAGCCTGAAGACGGAGGTGAGACTGTCTCGCAGGTTGTGAATAATTTTGATAGTTCGGGCATAACGATGGGTATGTATAACACTGATGAATCTATTCGTGGTTTTGCTCGTTCGTGTATGCGGTATGCATTAGAGCGAGGTTATCCTCTGTGGCTATCCACTAAGAACACGATTCTGAAGCAATATGATGGTCGATTTAGGGATCTTTTCCAAGAAGAGTATGACAAAGATTATAAAAGTGCTTTTGAGGAAGCTGGTTTGGTCTATGAACATCGTTTGATTGACGATGTGGTCGCACAGGTTATGAAGGGATCTGGTGGATTGGTTTGGGCTTGTAAAAATTATGATGGAGATGTTCAATCGGATGCAGTGGCTCAAGGTTTTGGCTCTTTAGGGCTTATGACCTCTGTCTTGTTAACCCCCGATGGCAATGTTGTTGAAGCTGAGGCTGCTCATGGGACAGTCACGAGACATTATCGACAGCACCAGGCAGGTCAAGAAACATCTACAAACCCAATTGCATCGATTTTTGCATGGACTAGAGGTTTATCTCATCGAGCAAAACTTGATAGCAACGATGATTTAGCAGGATTTGCGAACACTTTGGAGCAGGTCTGTATTGATGCAGTCGAGTCTGGTCAAATGACTAAAGATCTTGCGCTTATTGTTGGTGCTGATCAAGAGTGGTTGACCACGCAAGGCTTTCTAGCTGCTCTAGATGATCGCTTACAAAGTGCTATGGCGTAGGGTTAGTAGCTAACTTTCTAAGTACGAACTGTAGAATGCCACCGTTTTGGAAATAGTCTAATTCAACAGGAGTGTCTATTCGTGCCTGTGCAATGAAGGTATTTTTTGCTCCAGTTGTTGAAGTCAAGATAACTTCAACGTCGCTTCCCGGTTGTAATTTCCCTTTGGTTAAGCCCTTGAAATCAAAGGTTTCGTTTCCTTGAATTCTTAAACTTTCTGCGGTATCGCCATTCTTGTACTGCAGTGGAAGAATCCCCATCCCAATAAGATTACTTCTGTGAATACGCTCAAATGATTCTGCTATAACGACTCTTACACCTAGAAGCATGGGGCCTTTAGCTGCCCAATCACGGGATGATCCTGTTCCGTATTCTTTTCCTGCCAGAACAACAAGTGGGACATGCTCTGCAATATAACGTTTTGAAGCTTCAAAAATTGTTAGTTCTTCGTTGCTTGGAAAATAATGTGTGAATCCGCCTTCGGTGCCAGGAGCAAGTTGATTACGTAAGCGAATATTTGCAAAGGTGCCACGCATCATTACTTCATGATTACCTCGGCGGGCTCCGTACGAATTGAAATTCTGCGGTTCAACACCATTGGCCATGAGGTAATCAGCTGCTGGGCTTACTGGGCTGATAATGCCAGCTGGTGAAATATGGTCAGTAGTCACTGAATCACCAACTTTGACTAAAGCCCGGGCATTGGCAATGTCATTGATTTCAGGTGTTTCCAATGAGAATTGTTCAAAGTAAGGAGGGTTACGAACGTAGGTAGATTCGTCAGCGAATTCATAGAGTCCGCCAGAAGGAGTCTCAAGATTTTGCCATAGCTGATCTCCTGTAAAAGCCTGGTTATATTCTTCTTCAAAGAGTTGGGACGTTACAGCTTTTTCGATTGTCTCAGATATTTCTTTTTGTGTAGGCCAGATATCACGCATAAAAATATTTTCTCCGTCACTATTCGTCCCAATACTGTCGTGGAATGGATCAAAATCCATATGGCCTTTCAAAGCATATGTGACAACTAATGGTGGTGATGCGAGATAATTTGCTTGGACAACTGGATTAATGCGTCCTTCAAAGTTGCGATTCCCGGAAAGCACGGCAGCGACAACTGTTTCGTTGTCAGTAACGGCTTCAGCTATATCAGATTCGATTGGTCCAGAGTTACCAATACATGTTGTACAACCATATCCGACAAGGTTAAATCCAAGTTTATCTAGGTAAGAGGTTAGTCCAGCAGCTTCTAGATAACGAGTAACAACTTTCGAACCTGGTGCGAGACTTGTTTTAACCCAAGGTTTTCTTTCTAAACCAGCCTCCACTGCTTTCTTTGCAAGTAATCCTGCACCTACCATAACCTCTGGGTTTGATGTATTGGTACAGCTTGTTATTGCAGCAATAACTACTGCTCCATCTGACAGTTGAAAACTATCAGCGCCACGCTGGATTGTAGTGGCTTCACTGGTTGATGCTTTTGTTTCTGCAAGAGTTGCATTCCAAGATGTTTTTGCTTCACTTAACTCAATCCGATCCTGGGGACGCTTAGGACCCGATATAGACGGTTGTATAGATGAAAGGTCGAGCTCTAATGTCTGAGAGTAGTGAGGGTCAGGTGTTTTTTCGGTACGGAATAAGTTTTGAAGTTTACAGTAGGTCTCAACTTTTTGTACGAGGTCTGTGTCTCTTCCAGTTAACTTTAGATATTGCAATGTTTCTTGATCTATGGGGAAAAACCCTGCAGTGGCCCCATATTCTGGAGCCATATTGGAGATAGTTGCACGTGTTGCGAGAGGTAGGTTGCTTAATCCTGAGCCGAAGAATTCGACAAATTTTCCTACAACACCAAGCTTTCTCAGTTGTTCAGTAATAGTTAGTACGAGGTCAGTACCTGTTGTTCCTTCAGGGAGCTGTCCAGTAATACGAAAACCTACTACTTCAGGAACTAACATAGGTACTGGTTGGCCTAGCATTGCAGCTTCAGCTTCGATGCCGCCAACTCCCCATCCAAGTATGCCTAGTCCGTTAATCATTGTGGTGTGTGAATCAGTACCTATAACTGTATCTGGATAGGTCATGCCTTCATTTTCAAAGACACATTTGGCAAGATGCTCTAGGTTGACTTGATGAACAATGCCGGTTCCCGGTGGGGTGACCTGGAAGTTTTCAAAAGCTTGTTGGCCCCATCTCAAGAATAGATAACGTTCTAAGTTTCGATCGTATTCCAGCAGAACATTTTCGTGGAATGCGTTTTCTTCAGCGTATTGATCAACTTGGACTGAATGATCAATGACCAAGTCTACTGGTTGCTTTGGGTTAATAAGATTAGGGTTTCCTCCAAGATCACGAAGTGCTCCTCTCATCGCAGCTAGATCAAGTACTGCCGGTACCCCTGTGAAGTCTTGGAGCAAGACTCGGGCGGGGGTGAAAGAGATCTCTTGGGGAGTATTTGAGTTTGGTTGCCAATTAGCCAATGCACGAATTGAATCTTCGGTTACGTTTGCGCCGTCTTCATTCCTAAGTAAATTCTCTAAAAGTATGCGGTGCGTAAAAGGGAGTTGATTGATTTGGCCTATGCCGAGTTCTTCAAGTTTATCAAGTCTAAAGTACTCAAAACTTTGATCGTGCCCCTTGTTATCGGTGATAAGAAATTTTGCCCTACTTGAGAAGCTATCCACGGGTTCTCCTGGTTAAATCTATATATCCTAATTATACACATGCTTGTGGTGTCTCCGCGCTTCTTTCGATTTAGCCCCCTATACTGAGGGGTATTGGGGGCCTGTAGCTCAGTGGTAAGAGCGTCCGGCTCATAACCGGTTGGTCGGTGGTTCGAATCCACCCAGGCCCATGTCCCTTAAGTGAGTTAGTTCCAATTTGATGTTTAGAACTTTTAAACTGCTGGATCCTCTAGAAAAAAACCGCAACGTTATTTACCTGTTGGTATTTCTCTTTTTTGTTGCAGTTGGGGCCACTTTCCTCATTCGTATTGGGGATGGGGGCTTACCTATAGGAATGGTTTTTATCTGTTCATGGTCTGATGTTCCTGTACCTGAATTTCCAGAAGTTTTATTAACATTTGCAGTCGAGCCAATACCTATTTATTTAATTTTTGTGGGCGGTGTTGCTTATTGGCTCTTGGTTAGGCAGACCATTCCACATATGCAAAAACGGAAGGTCAATCAGTCCGCAAACATGTTACGAAATCAAGTTTCTGTACTTGTGACTAGGCGCCAAATCATTTGTTTTTATATTGGCTTGGCTACTATATTACTTACCGTTTTTGGTCCCATTGCAGCTTATGACTCCACATTTCTTAGTTTGCACATGGTTCAGCATTTTGTTCTTATTACGATTGCCCCGCCATTATTACTTTACGGTGCACCTATGACCGTTTTGATGGTGGCTTTAGGACCGTTGAAGCGGCAGCGGTATATTCTTCCTGTCTTACATTCACCACTTTTTCGTTTAGTCACACATCCTTTGCTAGGGATAGCCTTATTTATTGCGGTACCTACTTTTTGGTACGTAACACCAGCTTTTGCTGCTAGCTTAACGAGCGCACCCTTGCACTTTATTGGGTATGCGATTTTTCTATTTGCGGGCGTACACTATTGGTGGCCAATTGTTGGGAATAATCCAACTAGATGGACTTTGTCTTACCCTGTACGACTGTTCTATGTTTTAGCATTGGTCCCGATACATGCATTTCTCGGATTGCTATTTCATGAACCAGACAATGTGATTTATCACCAATTTCTCTTCATACCTCGAACATGGGGTCCTTCACCTCTTTTAGATCAGCAAATAGCTGGTGCTTTCATGTTTATTTTTGGAGAAGCTTTAGGACTTATTGTTGTGATGCTTGTTGCATTTCAATGGGGTCGTTACGAAGATAGGATTGGGAAGAGATTAAATATGAAGGTCGATAAAAAGTTGGACTAAGACCCCTGAAAGAGAAATAAATGCGAATCGGTTTAGTTTTTCCTCAATATTTTGTAGTCGGATTTTTAATGATTTTCTGTTTTGCGTGTACAAATTCAAATACTACTTTTGAGTTGGCCAAATCTTCAGATTCAGAGAAATTTGTTTATCAAGGTGCGCGCGTAAAACCACCATATCCAAAGCCAAACGTTGTACTAACTACAGATAAAGGTGAGAAGTTCGATTTTAGAGAGCAGACTGCTGGTTTGTTAACACTTCTTTATTTTGGTTACACAAGTTGCCCAGACATTTGTCCCCTACATATGTTTGAGATAGATCGAGTTTTATCTAATCTAAGTAACGAGGCAGTCAAGAATATTCAGGTAGTTTTTGTTACGACCGATCCCGAACGAGATACGCCTGAAAAATTGGCTAAGTGGTTAGGATATTTCAACACTGATTTTATTGGATTAACGGGGGAGTATAGTGAAATTCTGGAAGTTCTTGCCCAAGTCGGTATTGCTAAGCCAGTGAAAACCGATTTAGGTGGTGGTGAATATTTAGTAAGCCATCCTTCTTACATAGTTGTTTATACGCCGGATGACCTTGGCCATATCGTTTATCCCATTCTTCTGAAAGAATCTGGAGGGTTTGACACAGAAGGGTTATATGAGATGCTTTTCCACGATCTTGAACGTCTAGCCTTATTTGGCTGGGAAGAGGTTGCTGAATGATTCGTCAGAATCCCTTAATTTACTTAGACCCTCGAAAGTTAACGAAGAGTCAGATTGTTTGGAGTGTTTTCATAGCACTTTTTACGCTCATGTGTTTTTTTATTGCCTTTGGTTCACAAATGTGTAATACAGATATCAAAATCAAAGATGCAAAAGCATATTTTCCTAGCGAAACTACGGGAGTTGCATACTTTAGGGTCGAGTCGGAAGTTGCTGATGTGATGACTGGCATGCGAACTGAGATTGCTGATCGTGCACAATTACACACTTGGACGAAGCAGGGAGATCAAAATGTCATGGTTCCACTCGAAAAGATGCAACTGGATCCAGGTGATTGGCTAGAACTTGAACCGGGTGGTTTACACGTTATGCTAATGGGCGTAAAAGAAATTCCTGAACCGGGGAAAACTTTTACCTTGGTCTTGGAGTGGGAGCGTAGTGGTGATAAAAAAGTTAAAGTCACTGTAATGTCTGCGGCTGAAATACATGCTCATGATGAGCATGCTGATCATGAGCATGAGCATGCTCATGATCATGAGGCTAAGTAGGATTGATACCTTGGAGGAAATATGAAAATTGGTGTTGTTTTTCCACAAACAGAAATAGGTAATGACCCCCAAATTATACGTGATTTTGCTCAAACTGCTGAAAATGCAGGAGCTTCTCATTTGCTTGCTTATGATCACGTATTAGGTGCACATCCTGATAGAGAACCAAAACTTTGGGGTCCTTACACCCATGAGACTGCATTTCATGAGCCATTCACATTATTTGGATATCTTGCTGGTGTGACTTCAAATATTGAACTTGTAACCGGTGTAATTATTCTTCCGCAACGCCAAACTGCGTTAGTAGCAAAACAGGCAGCAGAAATCGATATTTTATCGGGAGGACGCTTAAGGTTAGGTGTGGGAACTGGGTGGAATTATGTGGAATATGATTCTTTAAATGAGGATTTTAATAATCGTGGTGCTCGAGAAGAGGAGCAAATAGAAGTTTTACGTGAGCTTTGGAAAAAGCCAATCGTTGATTACACAGGCGAGTGGCATCGTATTGATAGGGCTGGCTTGCTGCCTCTACCGAATCGAGAAATTCCTATTTGGTTGGGTGGTTTTACTGAACCAGCTTTTCGTCGAGCAGCTAGATTAGCAGATGGCTTTATCTTTGGAACTGCCTCTGAGCCTGCATTGCAAGCATTGGATTCGATTAAGGTGCATTTAGAAGCGAATAATCGTGCTCATGAAGATTTTGGCGTTGAGGCAATGCTTGATTATGGTGATGGGCCAGAGGTGTGGAAGAAAGAAATACAAGAATGGGAAGCCGCAGGAGCTACTCATCTTTCTGTTAGAACGATGAATATAGGTTTGGCTGAACCTATTGAGCATTTGAGGGCAATTGAAAATTTCTTTAAATCTATTAGGTAACGATTAATTAAAAAACCCTTTTTAAGTCGTGATAAAAGTGGTATAAGCATACTATATGCAGGTTTGGATATCAGAGTCCCCAGATCAAATGTTGGCAGACTTTTCTGCCTCACTAATCCGTACGGAATCTTTTGTTATGGGAAAATTTAACGGCAAAAATTTTTCGCCAATAAAGAGTAAATCATGGGACTTACACAGACGTGTTAGGGATCTGTTTTTTGATGAGATTGAACCGCCGATTCTAAGACCACAATTTTTAAGAGGCGAAACTAAAGGTTTTCAGGAAGGTGCGCCTGGCGAGGAGATTAAAAAGTTTTATAACAAATATGGCGATTTGTTTAGCCCTATGGGGAGTAGTTGCGAGCTATCAGTTTGGATGCTTGAAATGCGAGAGATTTCTAAGGCAGTTGATGTTATTGATAGAAAAGTAGGGATGACGGATCAGGAATTTAAAGTTCTTATAAATGAAAAGATCGGGAACTATGCTATGCCGGAATTTATAACAAAAAAATCTGATACTCAGATGGTTCATTTAGCGATACGTCCTTTGAGTTTGGCAGGTTTTATCTGGGCACTTATAGCACGTGATCATTTCGATGGCATAACCTACTCACCATGTCCGGGTTTTGAACTTTGTGGCCGTGAAGTGCCAAGTCGAACACCTACAGGGAAGAAGCCAAAATTTTGCTCTTCTGCTTGTCAGAAGCGAATAGCTAGGCATAGGCGTGAAAATAGGGAGCCTTGGAGAGATAAAGAGGAAAGGCAGCGATACGAAGAACAGTTAAAAATTGCAGTTTTAGCCGGAAGATTAGCTCGCGAGGAATTGAAATATGGCCAACCTGATGAGACTTCCTTGACTCCACAAGAGGCTTTTAACAGAGCATTGTGGGGTGCAGGGAGATGAAAAATCTTAAGGGCGAGAAATGACCGATTCAATTTGTTCTTGGGATAGTGTTAATTTTCCCGAGGCCAATTCGTTTACGACTGCGAACACTGAGGAAATTCTTCCAGGAATCACTTTGCCGTTACCTGCAGATTTAATTCGAGAGTGGATGTGTAAAAATTGGGAAGGTATTGCGGAATATTATCGAGGAACCGATTTGGTATCGTACATTTCCCCGCAAGGAGCTAATACTTTTTCTGTAGTAGGAGGCCGTTTTGTTATAAATATTGCGGTTGTAAATGCGTTCACTGCTCTTTATCAAGTCGGAGAAGGAAGCGACTGGCTAAAACAGTTTCTACCAGGAGAAGAAGAGCTGAAAAGTGGTTCTGAAGAAGACCAAGAGAGGGCTCAACTTACCCGTGATCGTGCATTTAACCGGTGGCGAGAGAATCGCTATTTTACGTCCCGAGAATCTGCTGAAGCAAAGGCAGCTTACCTTTTTTCACTTAGAAGAGATTGGTCGATACTCGAGGATGTTGAGTTATTGGAATCAATAGACGATACGACGATTCTGGTAGCTAAGGCATATGAATCGCACTCTTTTAATTCAATGGGCGGAGGTGAATTAACTACAATTGTTGACGCGCTTTTGGATCAACATATACCAGGTCATCCAGAAGAATGGATAACAATTCTAACGAGTGGGCTCACTGATGTGGAAAGTAATCGGCCAACAAAAGCCATTTGGGATTTTAGTAGATTAATTCTTACATATTCTGAGTTAGTGAAGGATTTCAAGAGTTTAGATAGCTCAATACTCCTTGAAAATTTAAAAAATCCAACTGATAGTACATGGGGATTGTTAGCTGAGAGATTTAAAGAACTCCAGGAAGATTTAGGATATCGTGGTCAAGGTGAATTGAATCCTCAGATTCCGACTTGGAACGAAAGGCCTGAATTTATACTTGGCAATATAAGAAGTGCTCTAGAATTGGATGAGGATAGAGATCCTTATAAGAGAGAAGTGCTACAAAAAAATGTTCGTGACGATCTCGAAAAAGAAATTTTTAATCAATTACCAGAATCTGTACATGAAGAATTTCGGGAAAATTTAGAATTAGCGCAAACATTAAATCGAGACAGGGAAACAGGTAAAGCTTCTAGCGTTCGATATACACGCATGTATAGGCCAGCAATTTTGGAACTAGGTGTCAGATTGAGGGATAGGGGTTTGTTAGTAACTGAAGATGATGTTTGGTGGTTAAGGCTGAGTGAATTACGAGATTTAGTGAACCAAGAGGTTAAAGATTACGTAATTCAAGACGCTATAAAATTGCGTAAGGATGAATTGGAATTTCTTGAGAAACATGATTTACCTGTGTTATTCGAATTGCCAGTTGAACCTGTGCCTATAGTCGTATCAGAGGTTGCAAAAGAGGCTGTTTTATTACAGGGCATGGGCGTAAGCCCGGGAACTGTAAGTGGGAAAGCTCGCGTTGTTGAAAGTGCACTGGCAGCAATTGAAGCCCAGTTAGAGCCAGGAGAAATACTTGTTGCCCCATTTACAGATGCCGGTTGGACTCCTTTGTTTGTAGCCGCAGGTGGAGTTGTTGTTGAAACGGGAGGCATGCTTAGTCATGCTGCAACAGTAGCACGCGAATATGGTTTGCCAGCAGTAGTAAATATTGAGGGAGCAACTTCAGTGATACCAAATGGAGCCACGGTTTCAATAGACGGTGCAACTGGGGTAGTTGAAGTTGATCTCTAGTAATAGTTTTAGATTTAGTAAGGAGTAACAATGGCTCAGCTACTTTGTTCTTGGGATAGTGTAAGTAATCCAGAAGTCAATTCATACACGACTGGCAACAGTCAGGAGAGTTTACCAGGTATCACTGTTCCATTAACTGCAGATTTAATGCGGGAGTGGACATATATTTGCTTCCAGGGGGCGGCAGAATATTATCGGGCAACTGATTTAATACCAGATATTTCACCTCCAAACGACAATATTTTTTCATTTATTGGTGGTCGTTGGGTTGTGAATATTGCGGTTGTTAATGCATTTAGTTCTCTTTATCAGGTAGGTGAGGGTAGTGATTGGTTAAAGCAGTTTTTGCCTGGGGAAGAAGAGTTGAAAAGTGGTTCTGAAAAAGACCAAGAAAGAGCTCAACTTACGCGTGAAAGAGCATTAAACCGGTGGAGAGAATCTCGTCATTTTACGATCCGTGAGGCTGCTGAGGCACACGCGTCATATCTTTTTTCTCTCAGAAGGGATTGGTCTCTCCTCGAAGATATTGAGCTTTTGGAGGCAATAGAGTCTACGACACTTCGATTAGGAGAAGCTTATAGGACTCATTATTTCAATACAGTGGGAGGTGGTGAACTAACTACTATTGTTTCTGAGGTTTTGGACACAAATTTCCCAGATCACCCTGAAGAATGGATTACTGTTTTAACGAGTGGACTTAGTAATGTGGAAAGTAATCGTCCAACAAAAGCCATATGGGATGTAAGTAGAGAAATCGTTGAATCTCCAATACTGAAGGAAGCTTTTAAGAGTTTGGAAAATTCAAGCCTTTTAAAAAATATATCGATTCCTTCCGATCCTGTTTGGGAATTGTTTGCAAAGAAATTTAGTGAACTTCGTGATGATCTGGGATTTCGAGGTCAAGGTGAGTTGGATCCGTATTTTTCCACGTGGGATGAAAATCCTGAATTTATTGTTAGTAGCCTTAAAAGTGCCGTGTTTTTAGATGAAGATCGTAACCCCTACATACGTGAGGTAATGCAAACAAACTTACGAGAAGAACTTGAAGCGCAAATTATATCTGAATTACCAGAATCGATTCGGGAGGAATTTAAAGAAAATTTGGTTTTAGCACAAAGATTGAATCGAGATAGAGAAGCTAGCAAAGCTAATGGTGTTAGGTATTCTCGTACATATAGGCCGCCAATTCGAGAACTGGGGTTTCGATTAAAGAACAAAGGGTTGTTAAAGGATGATGGTGATGTTTGGTGGTTAAGGCTTGAGGAATTACGTGAGTTGGTTACGAGCGGACTTTCTGATTCTGCAATTCAGGGAAAAGTGCAGTCGAGAAAGGAAGAGTTTGGTTTTCTGGAAAAACATGATTTACCTATACTTTTTGAATGGCCAGTTGAGTTGCTACCTTTAGAGTTTCCAGATGTTATACAAGAATCACTTACTTTGCAGGGGATGGGTGTCAGTAAAGGTACTGTGACTGGGAAAGCACGTATTGTGAAGAGTGCTCTAGCCGTAGTTGAAACACAACTAGAACCAGGTGAAATACTTGTTGCACCAGTTACAGATGCAGGATGGACTCCTTTGTTTGTTTCAGCAGGAGGTGTTGTTGTTGAGACCGGAGGTATGTTAAGCCATGCTGCTACAGTAGCGCGTGAATACGGTTTACCTGCAGTCGTTAATATCGAAGGTGCAACCTCGATAATTCCTGAAGGTGCTATGTTGTCAATAGATGGGGCTACTGGGAAAGTTGATATAAATTTCTAGTCTTTGACAAGAGTCCTATACATGTGCATGTTTAGCCTAGTAGACACTGGAGTTACTTAATGGCTTACGAAGAACAAAAAACTGAAGAACTTGTTATTCCGGAAGGCGCGACTGAGGTGATACTTTCATATGTCCGAAAAAAAGCTGTCGATTGGGATTCAGAAAAGATTATGAGTCGAGTTAGGGATGCCGCCCAGATTTATGAGACGGTTGCAGCTTCTATACCAGATGACGATCTGGAACGTCGTGGTAATGACGGTGGCTGGAGTCCTTTAGATTGCATACGTCACGCTGCTGAGGTCAATACAGGGACTATTTCACGAGTTACTGCTGTGCTGAATTCAGGAGCATTGCCTACTGGCCCTTCACCGGTGGTTCCTGTGAAGCGTGATGATGTGGTTTTAATGCACCAAAATGCAATTTTACAGCTTTCTGAGGCTGTTGATATGAATGGTGAGAGTACAGAATTGGAAATTGCGTGGGAACATCCTTTTCTAGGTAATTTAAACTGGAAAGAGTGGCTTTTAACCGTTCGTGTGCATTGTCTTGATCATGCCCAACAAACTCAAGATATTTATTCAGCCTTGCCTGAACAAGGTACGATTTAGCTGATGACTTCGAGTAATAGTAACTTCGATATTCCACCTCGCCTGAATAGCCAAGATTTTCAGCTAGATCCCTATCCGGTACTTCGCTGGCTTCGGCATGAAAATCCTGTGTACATAGATCCGGAATCCGGTGTTTATTGGATAACAAGATATCAAGATGTGGTGGATTGTTTTAATAAACCACAGATTTTCAGTAGTCGAATTATGCACGATTCACATAGTGTGGTATTTGGACCATCTTTAACCGCTATGGATGGTGAAGAACATACCATGAAACGCAATATAGTAGCTCCAGAATTCGTTGGAAAACGACTAGAGGCTTTTTTGCCAGTAATTGAACAAAATGCACACGAATTGATTGAAAAGTTTACCGAGAATGCTGCATCGAATTTGATTAAAAATTTCTCTTCTAACAGAGAAGTGGATTTGGTGGATGCCTTTACTGCACGATTACCGGTTGCCGTAATTGTTGAAATGTTAGATTTACCTCGAACTGACCTTCCCTTTTTCGAAGAATGTTATTCCACACTTATTCGAGGGCTTGCTCCCCTACCTCAATTACGTGAGGCGGGTATTCAAATAAATTTACGTTTTCATGATTATCTAGATCCAATTGTTCGAGAACGTTATTCAGCTCCTAAGGAAGATTTAATTTCAAAATTATGTATGGCTGAAGTAGATGGTGAACGTCTGGAAATTGAGGAAATTAAAGCATTTACTAGTTTGCTTCTTGTTGCTGGAGGAGAGACGACTGATAAGGCAATAGCTAATCTTTGGTGGTTACTATTAAATCATCCTGATCAATTTGATGCAGTACAAAAGAACTGCGATCTAATCGATCATGCCTTCACTGAAATGATGAGGCATTCTGACCCTGTAGGAGGTGAGCCACGTGAGGTTCATCAGTCAGTGGAGATGCATAATGTCATAATTCCGGAAGGTGCTATAGTGCATCTTTCAATGCGTTCAGGAAATCACGATGAGGTGATTTTTTCAGACCCTGATGAGTTTAATATTTTCCGCAATGATTTATATTTTGGAAAAGAAATGCGGGTTGGATTTCACGATGGTAATAAAGCTAGTCACCTTGGTTTTGGTTTAGGGAAGCATTTTTGTGTCGGATATCAAATGGCACGTGCGGAGGCTGTAATTGGAACTCGGTTGCTTTTAGAAACTTTAAAAAATATTCGTATTAAATCTGGAAAAAATCCTGTAATGGGGACGGCAGAAATTATGCGTTCAATCCCTAAGCTTGAGGTGGAGTATGACCGCCGTTGATTTATTTCCTTAGGTGTTCATCTGTACACGTTTTCGAACAATATTTTAATTCTGATTCATCAAGCGTTCGGTGAGGTAATTCATGTCCACAGTTTTTGTAACCAGGGCACTGTGTATATGTAATTTTTTCAACTATATCTCGTACTATTAGTGTCCATATAAATCCTGCTAGCGAGATTGGCTGTACTGATATTTCTTGTCCCACAGTTTTTTCTTTTTTAAAAATCGAAAAGTCGGTGAAATGTTTGCTATCAATATCGGTATACAAGTCCATTTTTTGTTTGCATGTTTCCCTAAGCAAAAGATCTTTGGGGGCTTCCTGAAGTCCTAGTGTTTCAGTTCGTTCTACGGCAAAAGCAATTTCTTGCCACTCCTCAATCCAACCACCTAGCTCACTATCGCCTCCTTCAGGATTAAAAAGATCTCCGAAGCGTGTAGCAAAATCCCGTACCTCCTCCCAAGCCATATAAACGTCGTAGTCTATTTTTTGTGTAGAGGAATCTAATTCAGTCGTGTTGCTTATTCTTGCAGACTGTTTTCCATGTGCGTAGCGATTGACAAAAACTGCTTGAGTTTTTTCTTGTGTGATTTTATTGGCAAATGTATTGCGCATTTGCCTGTGGAGATCGTAGTCGTTCTGTAAAGATGGTAAGTAGCTATTTACAGTGTAGGCACCTTTTATGGGCATCCGAAAGGCTGTTTCGAACATCGAAGGCCAGCGTCGCCACATAGCACTGGTTTCTGCTATCGCTTGGTATTGGGAGAGGTGTTGTTTTTGGGGTTGGGTGATGTTGATCTTCATTGTTCCCTATTGAATCTAAGCAGTGATAGGCCTAGCTTGCAGTAAGAATAAAGTTTCATTTTTATCGTACGAAAATTCCAGATCGATTGGTTGTCCGTATAATTGCTCTACCTCATTGGTTATTCGGACAAGTTCTGAAATTTGTGTTTCTTTGAGCGAAGGAAGGTCCGCCAAATCACTAGGCGTTTGTGAGCGTGAAATTCCTTCATCAGATAAAGAGGATTGTTCTGTTTTATGATTTATCTCTTTGGAAATTAAGTTGCCACGATGATCAACGATGTACATATCTGGTGTTACGTAGCCTGACACAATTGACTCCCCAAATCCCCATGAGGAGTTAATAACAATTTCTTCTGAGGAACCGGTGAGAGGATTTTTACTAAAAACTACTCCGCTAATTTTTGCATCTACAGTTTGCATTATCACAGTTGCCATGGTTTCACTCGCATGCTCAACGTTTCGAAAGCTCCTGTAGTGGGTAGCTCGTGGTGACCAAAGACAGCGATAACAGTCCAATACAGCTTTTGTGATTGCTTCAATTCCTTTTATGTTTACATAACTTTCATATAGACCAGCAAAGCTATTACCACCACCGTCCTCTGACAAGGCACTTGAACGCACAGCGAATGAAGCTTCTTTACCTGAGACTGAGATTAACTTGGCATATGCTTCATTTAGACTACTATCGATTGCATCAGGCAAATGAGCCGTTTGTAATTTTTTTTCTACTGGTTCTAATGCAGCCACAATTTCAGGCATTTTTGCCCCTTGTTTCAGATCATTAACCTGATGCAATGATTCGGGCAGTTCTAGCATTTCAGAAAATTCAATATAGGCTTGTGCAGTGAGAGTAAACCCAGGTGGAACAGGAAATCCAGACGTTGCAAGGCGGGAAAGACTTGCACCTTTCCCACCGATGTTACTTGTATCGGTATCGTGGTCGTTTAACCAAGCGACATAATTCTTTGGCATAGCTCGATAATAATACCTAGTATGCCTTCTAATGCACGAGAAAAAAGTTTTCGCCTTTTATATCTGTCATTACAATGTAGAGGTGAATAAAGTACCCATTTTTCCCACTCTTAAAAATCTAACGGGCGGCAGGTTTGTGATGGGAAGCGAGTCTGGAGGTCCAAATGAGATGCCGATGCATGAGGTGTTGGTATCTTCATTTTCGGTAGCTATAACACCGGTTTCTAACAGAGAGTATGAACAATTTGTTCTTGCTGGAGGAAACCCTTCCCAATTTCGTGATAAGGAAGAGTTTAGAGATGAAGCTCAACCTGTTGTTGGTATTAGTTGGTACGATGCTGTCAGTTATTGCGAATGGTTGTCTTCTCAAAGTGATGCATTATATAGGCTTCCTTCGGAGGCAGAACGCGAGTATGCAGCCCTGGGTGGAATGATAGGGGTGGATTGGCCTTGGGGAACCTCTTCAGTGAAAGAACATCCAAATTTTGAAGAAATCTCTTCTTTGAAACAGCCTCATGTCCCAAGCAGTGAATGTGCGAATGGCTATAGTTTGCAGTGCATGGCAGATAACGTTCATGAATGGTGTTCAGATTGGTACTCACCGGATTATTATTTTTCAGCTCCGTTAAAATCACCTTTGGGCCCACAGCAAGGTAAAAGAAAAGTTAGCCGCGGCGGTTCGTGGCGGCATAGAATTAAATTTACTCGCATTACTGCACGAGCAAGTCTTGATCCTAATCTGAGATATAACGACTTCGGGTTTAGAGTGTATGCAGATGCTTAGATAATAAATAGATGTCGTTTTCAACATAAAGAAAATTATTTGAGGAGATTTATGAAATTACGAAATTTAGGACGAACAGGTGTGAAAGTTTCCAACCTTTGCTTAGGCTGCATGATGTTTGGGCGAAGAACTGATTTTAAAGAGTCTGAGGAAATAATTAACACAGCACTAGATGAGGGAATTAACTTTTTTGATACTGCAAATGTTTATAGTCAGGGACGAAGTGAGGAGATAGTTGGGGAAGCATTAAAATCTAATAAAAAACGTGATGATATTATCTTGGCTACAAAATTTCATGGTGCAATGGGTGAAACCCCAAATACTCAAGGAAATAGTCGTAGACATATAATTGAGCAATGCGAGGCTAGTCTAAGGCGATTACAGACAGATTATATTGATCTTTATCAGGTGCATCGTCCACAGGCTGACATTCCAATTGATGAAACGTTGCGTGCATTAGATGATTTGGTGAGTTCTGGAAAAGTTAGATATATCGGGACTAGCACGTTTCCATCTTGGGAAATTGTCGAATCAATTTGGGTTTCTAAGGAGTTAGGTCTAAATCGTTTTGTTTGTGAGCAACCCCCATATAATCTTCTAGATCGAAGGGCCGAGCGAGAGCTTCTACCTATGGCAAAAACTTATGGCTTAGCAATTATCCCGTGGGGTCCGTTGGGTGGTGGCCTGCTCACAGGAAAGTATCAACGTGGTCAAGAAATGCCGAGTGATGGACGTTATGCGGATCCTCCCGCAGCTTATCGGGATCGATTTACTGAAAATATTTTTGATGTAGTAGAAGGTATAGAACCGATAGCACATGAAAAGGGATGTACAATCTCACAATTTTCATTGGCTTGGGTTTTACAGCAGGATTCAATTACAAGCCCTATTATCGGTCCGCGGACACTTGAACAACTCAAGGATAATTTAAAAGCTTGTGAAATTGATATTTCTGATAGTGAGAATGCTTTGGTAGATAAAATTATTGCTCCTGGAACTAACGTAACACCCTATTATGAAGCTGACTGGAAGTCACATATTTATAACGTGTGAATGGGAAGCCAATATGAAATCGGCACTTGAAGGAATAACTGTTCTTGACTTAAGCAGTGGTATTGTTGGCCCATATACGACAAAGCTATTGGCTGATTTGGGCGCTCGTGTGATGAAAGTAGAACGCCCTAAGGGTGATCCAGCCCGCCGCATAGGACCTTGGCTCAATAATGAGGAAGGGATAGAAAGTAGTGGTACCTATCAGTTTCTTAATACAAACAAAGAGTCGATTGTTGTAGATCTGTCCAAGAAGCAGTCGTATTCCGTAATAACAAATCTTATAGGTCTAGTAGATCTTGTCGTAACTAGTTTCTCTCCCGCTAATGCGGAGAAGTATAAACTGGCCCCTAGTGATATTAGAGCTCTTACCGATGTAAATACTTTGGCCATCACGAATTTCGGATGGACTGGCCCATATAGAGATTTCACGATTTCTGAAACAGTTTTGTATGCAATGGGTGGAGAGATGTATAGCCATGGCATAGCAGGGCAGGCTCCTTTGAAATTGGGTGGAGTTGCTGCACTTATGCAATGTGGTGCAATGGGAGCGATTGGGGCACTCGGTGCTATACATGCAAAGGAATTGCATGACATAACTCAAGATGTGGATATCTCCCTCTTTGATGTCCAAATTAATAGTGTTGATAGGCGGTCTTCTACGATTTTAGCCTTCCGTTTTTCTGGTCGTACGCAAGAACGTCCTGAAGTTGGTGGATTGTATTTGATAGGCGGTGTTTATGCTTGTGCTGATGGATTCGTAGAGGTTACAGGCGGGGTTAATTCTTCTCATCCATATTGGTCGCGGGTTACTGACATGATTGGTGATTCAAGGTTAAAGGAATCTAAGTGGGGTGATTTAGATTTTATCCGTAAACCAGAAGCAAAAAGTGAAGCTGATGCAATAGTAGTTCCTTGGATGATTGAGAGGACACGAGAAGAGATTTGGAGTGCAGCACGCGAGGCAAGGGTTATCTTAGCGCCATTATTTACTGGTAAAGATCTTGCTACTGATAAGGTTTTTAATGAGAGGGGTCTCTGGGTCGAGGTGGAGCATGAATTATTAGGTAGATTTCCTATGCTTGGAAGACCATATATTTTTGAAAAAACACCTTGGGAAATAAAGCGACCTGCACCAATGCTGGGGGAAGACACAGATAAAATTTTGGGTGAGTGTGGATATGGAAGCGCTGCAATCAAAAATTTGCGTTTAGAGGAGATTGTAAGGTGAGTAATTTAAGCAGTGACATGCTGCCATTGGAAAATATTCGCATTTGTGATTTCACAATTGTTTGGGCTGGTCAGTCTTCAACTATGTATCTCGCTGATCTAGGGGCTGATTGTATCAGGGTAGAGAATCCATATATCTGGAATCCTGCTACAAGAGCATCTGCACCGATTATGACGCCTGAATTTTCAGCGTTGTTACCTCCGTGGATGGGTGGGCACCCACCAAATGGTCGGGCATGGAATAATAGCCCAGCTTTTATCCACGTTTTTAGGAATAAAAAATCAATCACCGTAGATAGCCGTCGTCCTGAAGGGCTTGAAATCGTTAAGAATTTGATACGTATTAGTGATGTGGTTGCAGAGAATTTGGCTACGGGTACTCTGGAAAAGTTAGGCCTTGATGATAAGGTGATCAAATCTGTACGACCGGATGCAGTTATCTTGCATATTCCAGCGTATGGTCGCACAGGTGCGTACCGAAAAGGCCGCGGCTATGGCGCGCATATTGATAGCGTGGCAGGTTCATCTATGTTGCGGGGATATCCTGACTCTGCACCTTCTACAAACACCCAGATTTTCGCAGGTGATTTTTTTGTTGGTATGCACGGTGCGATTGCAATGTTAGCTGCTCTGCGCTACAGAAATCATACTGGTGAGGGGCAGGTTATTGAGCTTGCTCAAGCTGAGTGTTCAGCTTCCATGTTCCCGCAATCTGCCTTAGATGCAGCTTGGAATAATCGGGAATCAACCACGATAGGGAATCGTAGCATTGAAGGTTTTGTTCCAAACGGTGTTTTTCTGACTAGAACAAAAGCGAATGAGGATGATCGATGGATAGCGATTTCTTGTAGGAGTAACAGTGAGTGGGAATCTCTAGTGAACTATATGGGTGCACCCGAGTGGGCAAGAAAAGGTGATTTAAATTTGAAGGAAGGGAGGGCTGAAGTGCAGGAGATGATTGAAGAAAAGATTTCTGATTTTACAATTACACGTGATCGAGATGAGCTTTTTCGTGATTTACAACAGGTAGGCGTTACGGCTGGACCCGTTCTAAGTGCATCAGATGCAGTTGATGATGAACATTTGCTGCAATCGCGAGCTTGGCAAAATCTTCCTGCATCAGAAGACTATCCTGAAGCCCTATTTCCTGGACCTCCGTTCCATTTCTCACGTTCTAATGTTTCTATTAGAAAAGTACCCGCTGCACTTGGCGTTGATAATGATTATTTGTATAAGGAGTTGTTGGGTTTGGATGATGAAATTGTTGCACAATTGAAAAGTGATGGACATATAACGGAATCATTCTCTAAGGAAATATTAGGCGAGTCGTAGTCCGGATCAGTATGGAAACCAGCCAGTTAGGCTGGCTGAAAAGAGTAGCCCAAAAATTAAATGAGCTAAGGCTGTAGCTTTAAGTGTCCTATTTAATTCGGGGCCTTTTACTCCCGATAAAATATCTCGTAAAGGGATCATCGCAATTGGTAGGCTTGCAAATGTCAGAAGTGTCCAAGGATCTGATAAGCCAAGAAGAACGATTAGGGCTACGCTTAGGTAAGCTCCGCTGATTAAAATTGTGTACCAAATACGGGTTTTGTGGTCGCCAAGAATTACTCCTAAAGTTCTTTTGTTAGTTTCTGAATCTGTAGGAATATCTCTGAGATTATTTACAACAAGAATTGCCGTGACGGTGAACCCTAAAGGTACTGTGGATAGCCATGTCAGGGTATTGAGTGATTCGGTTTGCACATAATATGTACCTGCCACTGCGACAACGCCAAAAAATAAAAATGTAAAAAGCTCGCCAAGCCCATGATATCCAATAGGCCAGGGGCCTCCTGTATAGATCAAAGCTGCAAGAATACTAGCTATTCCAATCACTATAATTGGCCATCCTGCGACAGAAACAAGGTAAATACCTACGCCGAGTGCTAATACAAAAGTTAGTGACATCCCGACTTTCATAGATTGTGGGCTAATTAAACCTAATTGAGTGGCTCTAGGTGGCCCTAGTCGGCTTCCCGTATCAGTCCCTTTTTCAAAATCGAAAACGTCATTGGCAAAATTTGCACCTATTTGTAGCAGTAAGGCTCCTAGGAATGCAGCTGATGCAGGGCCCAATGCAAATTCGTTCCCACGTTCAGCCAGAGCCCAGCCAACTAATACTGGTGCAATTGCTGCTGGAAGTGTCGGGATTCGAATAGCTAATTTCCAGGCGTTGAAATTTATAGATGACATATTCGTTATCGTTTAAGGGCCGTTACTATTTGGGCAACACCACCAAAAAGCTTCTTCTTTTTAATTTCTGAAAAACCTGATTGTTCTAACATGTTGAACAATTCTATTTCAGTGGGAAGGTATTTCTCGGAGTCTGGCAAGTATTGGTAGGCTTTACGATCGCTTAACACTGCACCAATAAATGGAACTATCTTTGTGAAATATATAGAGTGACTAACTTTTAAAAAGGTACTTGTTGGCTTGTCTATTTCTAACAGACCTAAACGGCCATTGCTTTCGAGTATTCGGTAAATTTCTCCAAAAACAGGTTGAATACTACTGAAATTACGTAATGCGAAGCCTGAGACTACAACATCAACACTTGACTCTCGCAGGGGGAGTGCCAAGGCATCACCCTGAACAAGTATGGTGTTTTTGATTTCACGTTTTTGTGCATAACGCAACATGTTGAGAGAAAAATCGATGCCTATAATGTCCGGACCATACTTAGATGCAGTTTTTGCAAAGTCTCCAGTACCGCAAGCTAAATCCAGTATTCTACGTTTCTCTCCAATTTCTAGCTCTTTAAGAAGTCGCTTTCTCCAACTTTGATCGAGGCCAAAAGTAATTATTCGGTTTAGTCGATCATAAGTTGGAGCAATCTGGTCAAACATTCTTTGTACCATTACTGCTTTTTTTTCAGGTGATGGTAGTGAATTCATTAAGAAGCTATTTTCCTTCTGGATGATCCCAAAGTTCTGTATCCTTCCATTCGCGATCTCTCCATTTTAATGCTTCACGTAGACCATCCTCCTCAACTCTTTCACGAAAGCCAGGACGACCATCTATAAATGCAGTATAAACATCGAATTCCGCAGCAGAATGGATAGCTGGTTGAAGTCCTTGAATCTCCATCCATCTATTAACTGAATGCTTATGTAGGACATTGACTTCTAATGGAATACGCATAATTTTTTTTGCGAAGTGAATAGACGCGTTTTCCAATTCTTCTTCTGGAACAGCTTTGTTTACAAGTCCCCATTCCTCTGCAGTTTTCCCGTTTATGAGTTCACCTGTCATAAAAAGTTCCTTGGCCCTTTTATAGCCTATTGTCCAAGGCCATAGGGATAAGGTCCGTAACGTACCCATATGCCGACCCGCAATATGTCCAAATTTTGCTGTTTCTGTACATATCACGAAATCAAACATTGAAACCAGTTCTGTTCCACCTGAAATACAGTGACCATGCACTTGAGCAATTGTAGGTTTTCTTAGGTTAAATAAGCGTAAATAGCGATCCACTGAGTCAACCATAAGTCGTCGGGACCTACCTACACTTTGTTCTTTCAGGAGGTCTCCAGGTGATCCTGGTTCAACTGTTCGATTGGATGCCAGATCATAACCTGCACAGAAGGAGCGTCCGGCACCATTAACGAGGAGAACGTACGCATACGGATCGTTCTCAAAGATATCTAAAAAGTTGAAAAAATCATCCAAAAGGTCTGCAGAAAGTGCATTTAAGGCCTGTGGACGGTTAAGTGTAACCTTGATGAGCCCCTCAGGTTCTTCACTTTGCTCTACTAGTATATTTTCGTATTCGGGATATGTGGTTGTCATATGGTTTCTCCTAAATTATTGGTTTTCGATCTTTTTGCTTCCTTATTTGGAAGTATAAGGTAGTGAGTAAAGCTTGGCGTGACTATCCTTCTCATATGGATAGAAGTGAAGGTTCCAATTACGATATCACTGCTGTGATGCAAAGGATTGCAACAGCGATTACACGATCTGACCGTATTGTTGTTTTGTCTGGCGCAGGAATTTCGACGGAATCTGGGATACCTGATTTTCGTGGACCTGACGGTGTATGGACGAAAAACCCTGGGGCTGAGCGCAAGGCTACTATTCAAAATTTTGTAACTGATCGGAATTATCGTATTCAATCATGGAAAAATCGAATATTGAATTCTGAAACCCCAAAGCCTAATCGAGCGCATTTTGCACTTGTAGATCTGGAAAAAAAAGGAAAGTTGTCGACGTTAATTACACAAAATATAGATAGTTTGCATTTGCAGGCTGGAACTAATATTGAACGATTAATTGAAATTCACGGGACAACGCGCGATTTTATTTGTTTGGAGTGCAGCGATAGAGGTCCCATTGAAGAGGTTTTATTACGTGTTGAAGAAGGGGAGGATGATCCTGTTTGCAAGAAATGTGGGGGAATTTTGAAGTCTGCAACGATTTCTTTTGGGCAATCCTTGAATGCGGAAGATATTGATCGTGCAAATACTGCTACACGTGAATGTGATTTATTCATAGCAATAGGAACTTCACTTACGGTATATCCAGTTGCAGCGTTACCCCAAATTGCGTTGCAGTCTGGAGCAGGTTTAGTCATCTTAAATGACGGTGATACGCCTTATGATGGCTTAGCGACTGAAAAGATTGCTGCAAAAATTGGCGACGTACTGCCCTCGATTGTGAATCTTATTTAACGGTCCAGTTTTCGTTTATGGCCAGATAAGGCCGTTATACTTTAATTCTCGAAACAATTTTGATGTTAAGTGGGGGAACCTATTATGGGACTTTTTCAGAGACAAACTGTAGGAAATGTGGAGATGATAGCAGTACAAGATAGTTGGGCATTAATGGATCCAACTCAGTTTTTTACGGATATTCCGATATCTGCTTGGGATCCATATCGCGACTTATTGCAGCCTGATGGAAAAATTTTATTAAACATTGGTGCATGGATTGTTGTAAGTGAAGGAAAAACCATCATTGTTGATACAGGGGTAGGGGGTCGTCCTACGCAGATGCCTATACAAGAACCAGCTGGATTACCTGGTGTTTTAAAAGATGCAGATGTTTCGTTAAGTGATGTTGATTTAGTGGTTCATACCCATCTGCATTTTGATCATACGGGTTGGAATACCGTTGATGACAGTGGTTCCCCAGTGCCTCTTTTTCCTAACGCTCGTCATATTGTTCAGTCAATAGAGTGGGAGTATTGGATGGGTGAGGACGAAAGAAGAAAGGCTGCGCAGTATGATAATGCGTTTGCACCTATTGAAAAAAATGGGCAGCTCGATTTAGTTGATGGTGAGTATGCAGTGACGAGTGAAATGGTTACAGTTCCAACTCCAGGGCATACGCCTGGTCATGTTTCTTTTGCAATCAATAGTGGTGGGGAAAAAGCTTATCTTATTGGAGATATCGCTCATCAGCCGGTTCAGGTAACTGAAGATACTTGGTGTCCTAATTTCGATATTGATAAGACCCAATCTACTCTAAGTCGTAAACAACTTCTTCGCCGTATTGCGGATGAAAGAGCATTAGTTGCTTCCGGTCATTTTCCATTCCCAGGATTAGGCCATGTAGTGATCGAAGATGGCAGGCGTGTATTTAACGCCGTAGCTGAATAGGATTATTTGTGCCAAATAAAGATTTGTTTTTAGGAGATGTAGCAGGTGTTTTGATTTGGACTGAGGCCGATCGTTTTGATGTAATGCTGCGTTTTTATCGAGATATTCTTGAGTTACCCCTCCGGGGTGAACATGATGGTTTCGTTAATTTTTCCTGGAATGACTTCAAGCTAACAATTAATGTTCATCCTGGAGTACGGGGTGTAAGTCGAGATCCTCTAAGAATAATGGTTAATTTTTCAGTTAGTGATATTCAGGATTGCTACACAAGACTTACAGGAAAAGGTGTCGTATTTTTACGTGAACCGGAAAAAGAGACATGGGGGGGTTGGGTAGCAACTTTCAATGATCCTGATGGGAATATTTTACAGCTTCTTCAATTATCGAATTAAATCAGTGGCCAGGGATATGGCCGGTCTAGGCTCGGAAATGGATATCGCCCCTGCGCAAGTAATGTTTCTGCACGGTTCAGTAAGGCTTCGATTTCTGTCTCATCTAGCATTTCGCAAAGCAGTCTGGAATCTTTAGTATTGTCAGAAATGGCTTGGGGTGCTTTTCGGATATCTACGAGAAGATTGTCAGGTATCAATTCATTGGCCCAGTCCCAGATCACGGTACGTAATTTGTTTTGGCTATGAAAGCATAATCCATGATCTATTCCCCATATTTGTTGCTGGTCATCCAGTAAGCAATGCCCACCTTTCCGATCGGCGTTATTTGAAAGAGCATCAAATACACAGATTTGTTTAAGTTGAGTAATTAGTGATTTTTGTTCTCGTTGTTCAAAGAAGTGTGAAGATTGATCGTGGGGTATAAAAAGCTGTACTGAACCTATTCCTTCTGGCCCATTTCTTATTACTGTTGGGGGGACAAATTCCCATCCTAATAGCAATGAAAGTTCATATGCAGCAACTTCTCTTCTGTATAGTGTTCCTTGAGGGAAGTCCCAAAGTGGTGTTTCTCCTGCTTGTGGTTTGTAAATAGCATTTAAGTCATTGCCGTTATCATTCTCGAGAGTAACTAAAAAAACATAATTGCTTGACCATACCTGCTTCATTTCTTGAATGTCAGCATTTTTTAGAACATCATGAACTTTATCAACTGTAATCCGGCTTCCCATCCTATGAGCATAGCAGAGCGTGTCTCTGTTCTCGTATACTTGAGATCTCGAAATGAATAAACCCGAAGAAAACCAATTGGCTAGGAAAATAGGTAAGGAACTGGAAAGCAGTGATTTACGGCTAGTCACTGTTGAAACAACTGCAGGCGGCTTAATTTCTGCACAGCTTTTGAGTATTGCTGGTGCGTCTAGATGGTTTGATCGTGGTATTGTCGCGTACTCTGAAAGATCAAAAATTGATACATTTGGTGGTGTTGGTATAGACCGAGAGCTATTAAGAAAATATGGCGCAGTTAGTCCAGAAGTTGTTGAAATGTTGGCATCAAGTTTTTGTGAATACTCAGGAGCAGATTTTGGAATTGCTGAAAGTGGTCTTGCAGGCCCTAAAACCAGTCAACGCTCAGAAAAATCAATAGGTTCGGTTGTGATTGCAGTGAAGAGTCCTAATGGAGTTGAAAGTGAAAGCAAGCATTTTGAGGGAAATAGGACAGAAATAATGTCTCAATCTGCTGATTGTGCATTAGAAATGCTTTATAAATCGATCGTCAAATACAAATATAAAAGTGTTTGATTAATAGACCTCAAACAACTTGAATCGTGGGCCATCCTTACAGCAAAGCTGGACTCCCTGTTTTGTGAAAATAGCGCAGCTGTAGCAGATTCCCCACCCACAGGGCATAGGCGCTTCCATTAAAATTTCTGGGTTTTGTCTTCGATTGTTGCCGCGTAATCTCTGCGCTAAAGCAGAAAACATGGGTTCTGGCCCACAAGCATAAATTTTACTTGCCCAGTTAACTGGTTCGTCCAGATGCTCGGTTATCAAGCCTGTTAATCCTTGGGAGCCATCTTCGGTGACAGTAAGGTATTCAACCTCCTTTGACCAATACGAATTAGGGAGGAGTTGTGTTTTTGTATTCGCGCCCATAATTACTGTGACCTGGTGCCCTTTTGATACTGAATAAGATGCCATTTCAGGCATTGGTGCTATGCCAATACCACCTCCAAGAAGGAGTAGCCGACCAGTATCCTGAGGAATTGTGAATCCTTCGCCCAGAGGGCCATATAGCTCCACTTGATCGCCTTGCTTTCTTTGGGCAAGCCAAGCGGTTCCTTTGCCAACAATTGTGTATAAAAATGCTATACGGTTCCCGTCTCGCTGATGGAAACTAAATGCTCGAGAAAAACTTTCCAATTCATGAGAATCATTACATCTAAGCATTGCGAATTGGCCCGGATTGTAGCCATGTTTCGCAAGATTTGAGGCTTCCAGCCAAATTGCATAGCTATTAGATGACACCATTTCGTTCGAAATAACGGTAGTCTTTTCAATTATCATTGTCTAAGTACTCACTTAGCTGAGCGACAGTTAATGGTGCTGTTGTTAGCATTGCCTCAGTTGCTACTTGTGCTGTATCAAGGGAAGTGAAACACGGGATATTTTTCGCGGCGGCGGCTCTCCTAATTTGAAAACCGTCTCTTAGAGATTCTGACATCTTTCCTTCTGGTGTGTTTATTACACATGAAACAGTGCCATCCTGGACAATATCTGCAACATTAGGATGTTCACCACTCTGCATCTTTGCGACTAGGGTACTTTCTATGCCAAGTTGTGAAAGAAACTTGGATGTGCCTTCCGTGGCATACAGGGTGCATTCAGCAGTTTGCAAGTTACGTACTAATCCGAGAGCCTCTTCTTTTGTTCTTTCGCTTAGACTTAAAAGTATAGGTATACCAGGTTGTAGGTCATTTCCAGATGCTAAAAGGGCCTTAGTCAGTGCTGCTTCATAAGAAAAATCAATCCCCATAACTTCCCCCGTGCTTTTCATCTCTGGTCCTAGATAAGTATCGACTTCAGGGAGTTTTGACATTGAAAAAACCGGTGCTTTGATCGCAACCAAGTTACGTTCTGGCCAGAGTCCTGTTGGCCAGCCTTGTTCTGAAATTGATCTTCCGAGCATTGCTTGGACTGCGATTTGCACCATTGGTACGCCTGTGACTTTACTAAGAAACGGCACTGTTCTGCTAGCTCTTGGATTAACTTCAATAACAAAAATTTTAGGCTCCTCATCATTTTGTTGTGGTGGAAGAACAAATTGAATATTGGTTATTCCAATGGCACCTATATTAAGTACTATTTCCTCACTATATTTACATAACAGTTGTTTAATTTTTTCATTTAGATGTCGTGGAGGATAAACAGCCATCGAATCTCCACTGTGAACTCCAGCTCTTTCAATATGTTCCATGATGCCAGGTATCAAAATTTGTTTTCCATCACTAATTACATCGACTTCAATTTCTCTACCTTCCAAATATTGATCAATGAGGATTGGTTTTCCTTCGGCTGCTTCGGTAGCATTTTTTAAGAATCCTAAAATTTCGCTTTCATCCTGGACAATTTCCATTGCTCTTCCGCCAAGTACGAAAGAAGGCCTGACTATGACTGGATATCCGATTGAAGAAGCAGCACGTATAGCTTCATCTGCGTTAGTTACTGCTGTTCCTGGAGGTTGGGGTATCCCTAGATTTTGCAGAAATTGTTCAAATAAGCCCCGATCTTCTGCAGTATCAATTGTTTCCGCATTTGATCCGATAATAGGGCAAGAGGCTCGTCTTAAAGGATCTGCGAGGTTCACAGCAGTTTGCCCACCAAATTGAACGATAGTTTTTGTTGTATCGGTTTCGGTTGTTTCGTTAGCAAGGATATTCCTAACTCCTTCCTCATCTAACGGTTCAAAGTAGAGGCGATTACTAGTATCAAAATCTGTTGAAACAGTTTCTGGGTTTGAGTTGACCATGACTGCGCGTTGACCTAGTTCTTGCAGCGCCCAAGCAGCATGTACACTGGCATAATCAAATTCAATGCCTTGGCCAATTCTGATAGGTCCACTACCGAGAACTAATGTGGAATCACCTGGTTGTGGAATTGCTTCATTCTCTTCTTCATAAGTTGAGTAAAAATAAGGTGTTACAGCGTCGAATTCTGCTGCACAGGTATCTACCATTTTGTAGGTAGGTAGGATTTTTAAAGTTTGTCTTAGTTCTCTAATTTTTTCCGGGAGGCTGTCAGCCAATTGCGCAATATTTTCGTCACTGAAGCCAAGCTGTTTTGCTTCTCGGAGCAAATGATATTCAAGTGGTTCCGAAAGCAACCTCTGTTCCATAACAATGATGTTGTTTAGTCGTTCTAAAAACCATGGATCAATTCCTGTTAATTTTGCAATTGAATCTACACTTAAACCTCTTCGTAAGGATGCTAGCAAGGCCCAAAGTCGTGTGTCAGTTGCTGTTAAGTCGATAGGTTCACCAGATTGCCAAGATGGATCTTCCCAGAGTGTTGATCTCTTTCCAAATTCGAGTGAACGGATTGCTTTATTTAGAGCCCCTTCAAAACAACGATCGATTGCCATGACTTCTCCGGTTGCTTTCATCTGAGTACCCAGAGTGCGGTCTCCTAACGCAAATTTGTCAAATGGCCATCGGGGTATTTTGACAACACAATAATCTAATGCTGGTTCAAAAGCAGCTGTTGTTTTAGTGGTCACAGCATTTGGGATTTCATCAAGGGTTCTACCACATGCAATTTTTGCAGCAACTCTTGCAATTGGGTACCCAGTAGCCTTTGAGGCTAATGCAGATGAGCGTGATACACGGGGGTTAACTTCGATGACGTAATAGGGCAATCCTTCATACGGGTCACCTGGCCAAGTGCGAATATCCTTGTGTGGTGCTAGTGAAAATTGGACATTGCAACCACCTTCAATGCCTAGCGAGTCAATGATCTTAAGTGCTGAAGTTCGGAGCATTTGATAGTCTTTATCGTTGAGAGTTTGAGAAGGTGCTACGACGATAGAATCACCTGTGTGAACTCCCATGGGATCAAGGTTTTCCATATTACAGATAGTAATTACATTTCCGGCCCTATCCCTCATAACCTCGTACTCAACTTCTTTCCATCCATCGAGATATTTTTCAACTAACACTTGGCTGATTGGGCTAGCAGCTAGTCCACTTTTCGCAATTGTCTCAAGTTCCGTATCTGTAAACGCGATGCCACCCCCCGTACCTCCTAGCGTGTATGCTGGCCGAATCACGACTGGTAGACCTATCTTTTTTGCAGCACTTTTGCATTCCTCTAAAGTTTCTCCTATTTCGCTCTCCAGGATAGGTTCACCTAGATCGGCAAGCAGTTGTCGGAATTCTTCTCGATCTTCGGCTTTGCGAATGGCTTCTAGGGGTGTACCTAGTAGTTGAACATTGTGGCGCTCAAGAACTCCTGCCTGAGCGAGATCAACAGCTAAGTTAAGACCAGTTTGCCCCCCTAATGTAGGTAGGAGTCCATCAGGTTTTTCTTTTTCAATAATTCTTTCAATAATCGGAACGGTGAGAGGTTCTATGTATATTGCATCAGCAATATTCTGATCTGTCATGATCGTAGCAGGGTTTGAGTTGACTAAAATGGTTCGAACACCTTCTTCACGAACCGCTTTACAAGCTTGTGTCCCAGCATAATCAAATTCGGCTGCTTGGCCGATAACAATTGCTCCGGAACCAATAATAAGAACACTTTCAAATTTTTTAGGCATTATTTCTCATCTGTTCAATAAATTTGTCAAATATATGCATGCTATCTAAGGGGCCAGGGCTTGCCTCAGAATGGAATTGAATTGTGAATAAAGGTTCAGTTTTCATAGCAATGCCTTCTACAGTAGAATCGTTCACGTTTAGGTGTGACACAAAAGCATCACTTTGCAATTCATCTGGATCAACTGCATACCCATGATTTTGCGCGGTGATTGTCACTTTGTTAGTTTCAAGTTCTTTAACGGGATGGTTCCCTCCTCGATGCCCAAAAGGGAGCTTAAAGGTTCCTGCTCCTAATGCACGTGCAAGTATTTGGTGGCCCAAACAAATACCAAAAATGGGTTTTTTACCAATTAACAACTTAGCTTCTTTTACTTGTACATCTAGTAGGCTTGGATCCCCAGGCCCTGGAGAGAAGACGATACCATTTGGTTTCAGATCAAGTACTTCTTGAGCAGTTGTTTGGGATGGTACTACTGTAACGAAACATCCTCGGTCGTCGAGTGAACGCATAATATTTCGTTTTACACCACTGTCTAAAACGACCACATGAAATTCTTTTTCTGCCCTTTCATTCCATGGATACATTTTTTTACAGGTAACATGGGAAACCCAATTGGTTTTCCCATAAATGTCTGCTTCTCTCAGTCGAATAAGTGCTTGCTCGGGTTGTTCATCTGTAGTTATTGTCCCTGCCATTACGCCGTCTTTCCTAAGACGTTTTGTAATAGCACGCGTGTCTACGCCATCAATTGCTATGATTTTGCGTTGATACAGAAATTGGTCTATTTCTTGTTTTGATCGAACATGACTACCAAAGGGAGCAATTTCTCTGACTATCAATCCTTCGGGCTGAATAATTGCAGATTCTTCTACACTATTGTCAGTTCCGTAGTTTCCAATCATTGGGTAGGTAAGTACCAATATTTGACCAGCATAAGAGGGGTCAGTGAGCATTTCCTGGTAACCAGTCATTGATGTATTAAAGACTACCTCACCGGTAGTGTGACCTTTAGCTCCATACGAGTTGCCTTCAAAAATACTTCCATCAGTAAGTACGAGGTACGCTTTAGCCATTAAGTCTCCGATTCTCTCGACCAGGCAAGTGTTCCATTATAGATAACTGCTTTTACACGTCCTTTTAATTCATGTCCGTGCAAGGGGGAATTCTTTCCCATTGACGTAAATTGTTCGACATCTACCACCCATTTTTCATTAGCGTCCAAAATTGTGAGATCTCTTGATACATTTGGCGTTAATTTCCCGATTCCTTCCTCTAATCGAAATGCATTAGCTGGCCCTGTAGTAAGCGCCGTTAGAGCAATTTCTAAATCAAGTTCACCTTTATCAGATAACGTTGTAATCGTTGCTAAGGCAGTTTCGAGGGAAGAAATACCAAAAGGAGCTATAGCAAACTCTTGCATTTTTTCTTCAATTGCATGTGGGGCATGATCAGTTGCAATCACATCAATTATTCCGGCATTTACGCCCGCTAAAAGTGCTTTCCGGTCGATCTCCGTTCTTAAAGGAGGGTTAATTTTAGCAGCAGTTTCATAAGCCGGAGAATTTATTAGATCATCGCCACCTACCATGTTTTCAGTTAGATATAAGTGGCTCGGGGTTACCTCGCAGGTTAAAGGTAGCCCTGCCGCTTTAGCGTCTGCGACCATTTCAATACTGCGAGCCGTAGTTAAGTGCATTAGATGTAAAGGTGATCCCGTCAGTGCACATAGTTCGATATTTCTTGCGATCGCACTAGTTTCTGCCGCGCTTGGTTGCCCTAGTAGCCCTAATCGTTCACTTATAAGTCCTTCATTCATAACACCTTTGTTACTTAATGAAGGTTCATCGCTATGTTCAGCCAGAGGGATACCTAATGAGCCTGCCAATTCAAGCGCACGACGCATAATAATTCCATTTTCAACTGGATTTCCATCGTCACTAAAAGCTACACATCCAGCAGCAGCTAATTCACTTATTTCCGAAAGTCGTAATCCTGCACGTCCTTGGGTTGTCGCTGCGACCGGTAGTACTCTGATAGAGGCGTCTTTTAGAATGCGTTCCTTAAGTCCTTGTATGGCAGATGCGTTATCAGGTGCCGGTTCAGTATTTGGCATAGAACAAACAGTCGTGAAACCACTTTCTAAGGCCGCTTTTGTTTCTGTCAGTATCGTACCTTTTTGCTCAAAACCAGGCTCTCGTAGATGACAATGTAAATCAACAAAGCCGGGGGTTACGATACAACCTTCAGCTGCTATTACTTCGACATCCTCAACTTCAATCTTTTGAGCGATTTGGGATATGAAGCCGTTTTCTATTAAAAGATCGCCATAGATATCAACTTCGTTCCCAGGGTCAAAAATACGTCCACCACGAATTAAGATTGTTTTCATACAATTGTCTCTATAGTTCTTGTTGCAAGTAAATATAATAGAGCCATTCTTACAGAGACCCCATTAGCTACTTGTGCGTTAATTACAGATTGATGCCCTTGCGCGATCTCTTGAGTTATCTCAAGCCCAACATTTACTGGTCCTGGATGCATAACTATTGCATTCGAATTTGCAAACGCGATAGTTTCACTATTTATTTGGTAATTTTTTATATATTCACTAAGTGAGGGGATTATGCCGGTACTTTGACGTTCTTTTTGTAATCTTAGCGTTATCACAACATCGGCATTTTTAAGTGCAGGCTGCAATTGTGTAGAGATAAAGATACTGCTGCCTTCTTTGTTTAGTTCATCAAAATATTTTGGTAATAAGGTCGCAGGACCACAAATTGCAATTTCTGCACCAAGAGTTTGTAATGCCCAAATATTCGATCTTGCGACACGACTATGTAAAACATCTCCGACAATAGCTATTTTTCTTCCAGCTATTGTTTTCAGATGTTGTTTGATCGTAAATAGGTCAAGAAGCGCTTGCGTTGGATGCGCATGCATACCATCGCCAGCATTAATTACACTCGCTTTTGTATATTTACTTGCTAGCTCAGATGCCCCTGAAAGGGGGTGCCTAAGTACAAGGAGATCGGCACCGATTGCTTCAAGTGTACGAACGGTATCTATTAACGATTCACCTTTTTCAACACTACTTTGTGATGCGGTAAGGTTGACTACATCTGCACCGAGTGCCTTTCCTGCAAGTTCAAAGCTTGCACGAGTTCTAGTGCTATTTTCATAAAAAAGGGTTGCTAATGTCATTCCTCTTAACGTTGTTGTACGTGCTACGGGACGCTCTCGAACTTCGAGCATAGCTTCAGCTGTTTGAAATATAAGATCGTATTCTTCTTCCTTTAAATCTGCGGTATCTAGTAAATCTTTACGAGACCAATTTTTTTGTTCAGACTGAGTGTGCTCTTCTGCGTTAGTTAATTTAGATCGAGTAGTCATGAAAGCTCCTCGTCGATTATTGAAACTCTGTCAATTCCATCAACCTCATTTAATTCAACCAGAATTGATTGATTAGGTGCTGTAGGAATATTGCGACCGACGAAATCAGGTCTAATAGGTAATTCTCGATGACCACGATCAATATAGACCGCGAGACGGACAGAGGCAGGACGCCCATAATCCATCAATGCGTCGAGTGCAGCCCGGCAAGTGCGTCCTGTATAAAGCACATCATCGACTAGTACGACTGTCGTACCAGCTAAGTCTCTAGGGATAGTACTCCTTTGTAGTCGTGGTGCAGGCCCAGAGGAGTTGAGGTCATCACGATGGAGAACAATATCAAGGGAACCTGTAGGTATTTCAACACCCTCGAAGTTTTCAATCTCTGTCGCGATTCGCTTTGCAAGGGTTGCTCCGCGTGTAAGAATTCCAACTAGAATAAGTTCGGACGTGCCTTGATTATTTTCAATGATTTCATGCGCAAGTCTGCGGATGGTTCGCTCAATTTCTACATTTTCTTGTACAACGATTACTGACATAAAAAGGCCTGTCCCTTCATGTCACAGAGGAAGCGATTTTTTTGAAAATAAAAGACTTGAAGAGGAAATAAAAAGTTAGAGAGAGTTCTTAATATCACTTTGCCTCCCTTCTCGGCCTCACAGGACCGTTTTAAAGGGTATATCGAGCATAACGTACTTTGTTAACTATGCGCCAGCATTCATCTTTTTCCACTGACATAAGGATAGATTTATTTCAATTTATTTGCCTATTTATGAAATAAACAGGAGTTATCTGTCTGTCCTAAAAAGAGGTTAGGCTTGCGCTAATGAATACTTGGGGCTAAAACTGAGTAGTTCCCCGGTAGCTCAATGGTAGAGCGAGCGGCTGTTAACCGCTAGGTTCGAGGTTCGAGTCCTCGCCGGGGAGCCATACTTAATACAGTCATCTCCTAGATAAGAGGAACTGGATGAGAATAGGTATTTCACTTACTACTGCATTATTTGGATATAAAGCGCGTGTAGGGGCACAAATGATAATTGAGCGCTGTGCAGCTGCGGCCGATGCAGGGTTAGATAGTTTGTTTGTAGGAGACCATCACAGTACGAGTCCGATGTCGTATTTTCAAAATGTCCCAATTTTGGGTAGAATTCTTGCCGAATGGGATACTAGGCCTGCAGGCGCTCTTTTCTTATTACCTCTTTGGCACCCTGTACTTTTGGCTGAACAAATTGGAACACTAGCAGCTATTCATAAAGGTCCCTTTATATTGCAATGTGCAGTTGGGCCGGATGATCGGCAGTTTCCTGCTTTGGGTGTACCAGTTAACCAAAGACCCTCTCGTTTTGAACAAAGTTTAGAGATTATGCGTCGATTGTGGGATGGGGAGAAAGTTAGCAGTGATGGTCGTTGGACTTTTAAAGATGCTGCGATATCTCCCGTACCTGAAGAAAGAATTTCGGTTTGGATAGGTGCAAATTCAGGTGTAGCACTAGATCGTGCAGCGAGAATATCTGATGGATGGCTAGGGAGTCCTGGACTTACATTAAAAGAGGCTTCTGCATTTTCTGCTGAATATGCAGAGAAATGTGTGGCTTATGGGAAAAACAGGGACACTGTTGCGATAAGGAGGGATGTTTATGTGGGTAAGAATGATGAAGAGGCGATGGAAACCACTGCTCCAGTTTTAAATAAGGGCTATCGAGGGATTGATCCTAGCGCGTTAGCGATTGGTGATCCAAAAACTGTGGCGGACGATTTTCAGAAGTTAGCGGAAGTTGGATACACAGATGTAATTGTTAGAAGTATTGTTCAGGATCAACGGTCTGCTCTCGAGTCAATTAGGCGTCTTGCTGAAGTTCGTGAACGTTTGCTGGATGTTTAGATTTAATCGTTTTATTTGGTCTATCTAGTCGAAAATTATCTATAGAAGTGGACCGTCCAGTTGTCACAAGTTCACTAATTGACTCTCCAGTTGCAGGTCCTAAGGCTATTCCCTTCCGTCCATGCCCGGTTGCTATATACGCACCATTAATATTTGGTATTTGATCGATAAAAGGCAGACCATCAGCACTTAATGGTCTTAAACAAGCAGTATGATCCATTATCACACCTTCTTTTAAATGGTCTGTATAGCGCGAAAGTGATTTCAATATTCGTTCTTTTCCATTTTGAGTAGGATGCGTATCAAATCCGGCATAATCCTCTGTAGTACCGGCAAAAACAATTCCGTTGGGTCGGGTCAAAACATAATTTCCTTGAATATCTGAAAATCCACCTGTTGGTGTGTTGGGGATCTGCATGCGCAAAATTTCACCTTTGAGGGGGATGACAGGAATTTTTATCCCTAGCCAATTCTCTAGATTCATTGTCCAGGGGCCCATAGTGAAAATAACTTTTTCAGTTCGGATAATTCCTGATTTGGTTTCTACACCTTCGATACGGTCCTTATTTTTCAGTAAATTTATAACTCGCCCCAGTTCTAACCGTGCTCCCATTTTAAGTGACTCAGCTACAATCTTTTTCGTAAATGCTTCTGGATCTAATTGATAATTTGTAAAGCAGATCCCACCATATGTTTCCTTGTTGATCCAACCTTTTTCCTGCAGGATTTCCTCATTTTCAAGCCATTGCGATTCTGAATTAAGACGTGTTTCACGGAGTTGATTTACTTCATCTAAAGTAGTGGCAATTGTAAGTGCTCTGTATTTTTTATACGCATAGTGGTTTTCTCCATCAAATTCTTTAGCTAAATTGTCATGAATTTGTAGGCTTTTTCCTAGAAGCTCCTTAATCTCTGGTGTTTCACTGGGAGCAAATGGTGTCAAAATACCACCAGCTTTCCCACTAGCCCCATGTGCTATTGATTTAGCTTCAAGTAATAATGGTTTTAATCCTTTTTTGGCTAGAAAAAAGAGAGCTGATGCTCCTATAACTCCACCACCAATTATTGCTATATCTGCATGTGTCTCTTGCATGCAGATTAGGTTTTTTGAACTGGATGCGTGACTGCTCCATCTGCTGCACTTGAAACTGTTTGTGCATATTTTGCAAAGGCGCCTTTTTCATATCTAGGCTTGGGTGCGTTCCATTCCTGCAACCTGTTGTCTAATTCAAGATCATCTAGTTCGACATTCAACTCACGCTTTTCTATATCGAAGCTCACTATGTCACCATCCTCTACTACTGCAATAGGTCCCCCCACTGCTGCCTCAGGAGCAACATGTCCAGCCATCAATCCGTGCGTAGCACCACTAAACCGTCCATCGGTTAAAAGCGCTACCTCCTCTCCAAGACCTTCACCCACTAATGCAGCTGTGACTCCTAGCATTTCACGCATACCAGGGCCACCTTTCGGTCCTTCATAACGAATAACTAGAACATCTCCAGGTTGGATTGTTTGTTCAACAACAGCTTTAAATGCGTCTTCTTCGCAATTAAAAACCCTTGCTGGACCCCTATGTTGTAACCTTTCATGCCCGGCAACTTTTATTACGCATCCATCAGGCGCAAGGTTTCCTCGTAATATTACTAACCCCCCTGTTGATTTTAGTGGTCGGTCTAAACCCCTAATAACATCTTGCCCTATAGTTTCAGTTGCTTCCGACGCCTCTTCGCCTATAGTTTTTCCTGTGACAGTCATCTCTTCACCATGGAGTATTCCTGCCTCTAATAGGCGCTTTGCGAGCAAGGGAGTCCCCCCCGCCTGATCCATGTCTAGAGCTACATATTTGCCGCCTGGTCTCAAATCTCCAATTAGGGGTGTTTGCTGACTCACTAAATCAAAATCATCTATTTTCAAAGGTACGTTTACCTCACTTGCCATCGCCAACAAGTGAAGTACTGAATTAGTGGAACCACCAGTCGAGGTTGCACACATGATCGCATTTTCAAATGCATTTCTCGTTAGGATATCCTTTGGTTTTTGACCACGCTCTAGGACTTCCATTACAAGTTTTCCTGAGTCAAAACCTATAGAGTTTTTGCGTGGATCTGTGGCGCCAGGTGAAGCACTTCCCATAGGCGAAATACCAAGAAATTCAATAGCCGTTGCCATAGTGTTAGCCGTATATTGCGCACCGCAGGCCCCAGCGCCTGGACAGGCAACATTTTCTAATTCTTCAAGTTCTTCGTCTGATAGGTTCCCTGCGGCATGCTGGCCAACAGCCTCAAAAACATCCTGTATCGTCACGTCTTTACCTTGGTAAACGCCTGGGGCTATTGAACCACTGTATAAAACTAACCCAGGTATATTTAACCTCGATAGGCCCATCACTCCGCCTGGGATAGTTTTGTCGCAACCAACTATTACAACTGCAGCATCAAATGAGTAACCTACGCCACAGAGTTCAATTGAATCTGCAACCATTTCTCTACTGATCAACGATGCCTTCATGCCTTCCGTTCCCATTGAAATCCCATCACTAATCGCAATAGTATTTACTTCAAAAGGTGTTCCGCCTGCTTCTCGAATACCATCCATAACCTGTTGCGCTAACTCTCTTTGACTCAAGTTACAAGGCATTGTTCCTATCCAGGAGTGTGCAACCATTACTAGTGGTTTTGCCAAATCTTCAGAGTTAAGCCCCACAGATTTAAAATAAGAACGTGCAGGTGCACGTCCTGGACCATCTACTAATGTTCGGCTTTGATGACGAGTATCAAATGGCATAAGAATCCCCTCAGTTCGATTTCATTTGAAGCCTACTATGATTTAGCTATATCGGCCCGCGTTACTGTGTAGTTTCTTGTAAATAGCTTTATTTGTCTGAAAAATATTTATTTTCTTGTTCGCTGGTTAGCCGACAAGCGTTGCTACACCACTTTCGTCTAGATGTAGCACTTGTGCCTACTAACTCCTGAGCACAGTTTCCAAAGTTTTGGCAGGGATAATAGTCAATATCTGGAGTTTTTTCGAGTTGTTGTTGGATAAGTAACCATATATAACCACTAAGATTGCGTGGTGCAGCAACTGCAGCAATCCGGTGGCCGGTTGCGTTATTAGCGTTAGCAATATCTTTTTTTCCATACTTGTCCTTTTTTACATCCCAAGGATTTTCATTGGTGAAATAAGTGTTCTCCTTGAGATATTGATTTACGTACTCAATCACCCATTTGAGCAGAGAGCTATACGGAACTTGCCAAGTAGGATTGGGAATGTTTTTATTGTCTATTTGCAAGATTTGTCCTATACCTTCACCTTTCCAGGCTGCTTCAGCAGCTCCCCATTTGACGCTGGTTAACATTGGGTTGGGTACTTCTAGGGTCAGGGAGTTAGCAGTTGTGATGCTTGTTTCCCTAGGTTTAATTGCGTGATAATTACGGTATGCTCCGATCCCACCGATCCTGTCTAGAACATTAACTACCCACCATACTGTGCCAGCTTCTTCCATAAATACGTCTATACGATTTCGGCGTGGCCGTTCTTTGTCTCTGGTCACACCTATTTCATTCGGTAATTTTGCGGCGAAGCCAACTTGTAGTGGACCATATGTCTCATACCAATTACTTATTAGCTTTTTGCGTTGGGTAACAAAGGTTTTTTTTGCATATAAGGCATGGTTATCTGGGGTGGTTTCTTTAATGGTTTCGTGAAAAATAGTAGATTCAGTAGATTTTAAGAATTTTTCAAATTCACGCATTAATGTTCGGTGTAAGGCTGGCTTTTCGTGAGGTATCGTTGTTTTTTCAGTATTAGTATGACTGATGTAGGTATCGGTTATGTTCACGTGTAAGGCACGGTTCCATATCCACTCAGGATTTATCCGAGTAACCTGCATTATTGACCTAACTACCCTTACCCTTTTCGGCTAAGATTCTCTTCATTGCATCCCCCAACCTATGTATTCCTTCTTCAATTTCTTCAATTGGAACATAACTGAAGGCGATTCGAATATGTTCAGTCGTATTGCTATCTGAAGGGGTGACATTAAAGTTGTTTCCATTTCCAACAATTACTGCCTCTTCATTAGCCGCAGTTACTACAGCCTCTGCTGTGAGGCCTTTCAGTAATTCAAGCCAAAGAAAAAATCCACCTGCAGGACGTTCCCAACGTACATGCTCACCGCAATATAATTCCAATGATTCCTCAAGTTTCGTTAATTTCCTCGAGTAAATTCCTCTTAAATTCTTTATATGGTTTTCTAATTGATGGCTTCGTATTAATTCAGCGGCTATGTTTCCAAGAAATACACTTGAACCCATGTCATAACGAAGTGCAGCCATACGAGAAATAAGATCAGGTGGCGCAAGGGTCCATCCAAGACGTAGGCCGGTTGCTACAATTTTAGAGAAAGTAAGTACTCTGATCGTTCCCCCTTCAGAGAGGGAAAAAAGAGATGGTGGTGGTTCTTCAAACCAAATTTCTCCGTACGGGTCATCTTCAAGAATAAGTAATTGATGTTCTGAACACAGAGTTAAAAGTTGCTTGCGTCTTTCCAAAGAGAGAGTTTTACCAGTTGGATTTTGATGAGTAGGGATGCAGTAAAGAAATTTCGGTTTTTTACCTTTTTTCTCTAAGGCAGTTAATGCGTCTTCAATCGCTGCTAACTTAACGCCTTCGGAGTCCATCTCTATTGGTATGAGCTCAACACCATATGATTTGAGAGTTCTTATCGTACCTGGGAAAGTGGGTGTTTCCACGAGCACTACGTCACCAGGGTTTAATAATGTATCGCAGACAAGACCAATTCCTTGAGCAGCACCGCCGGTAATAATTACATGTTCACTTCGTACTTCAAATTGTTCTGTTTGTACTGAACGCTCGGCCAGTGCAGTTCGTAAGGCAATTGGGCCCAGTGTGCCACCGTATTGCAAAGATTCAGTTCGATTATTCCTGAGGGCACGTTCAGTTGCATCTAGGATAAGGTTGTTTGGTAGCGAAGGAACGTCGGGGATGCCGCCAGCGAAGGAAATGAGTTTTCTCGGGTCAGGGGCATATGCGGCCCAAGCAGTACCACCCATGATTGCCGAACGATTGCTGACCAATGGCTTCAGGGTTTCTTCGTTCCAAAATTCTTTTTCATTACTCATTGCATAAGTATACCGCTGGACACGTTTTGGCTTAGTTGAAAGTTATTATTCTTTAGAAATACGCATATCTAGACCCAATTTGATATACTTTTTGTAACAATTGTGGGATTTTTCAAGCGCCACCGTTAGGCGGCGTTTTTGCTTCCCTGTTTATGTGAGCGATAGATTGCAAGGATTTCCAAAAAAACAAGGCTTATATGATCCTGTTTTTGAGCACGACTCATGCGGGATAGGGTTTTTAGTGCAGTTAAGTGGTGAACAATCACACGAAATTGTAAAAAATGCCCTCTCATGCTTGTGTAATTTGAACCACAGAGGTGCACAGGGTGCGGAGGTGGATACCGGTGATGGTGCAGGTGTTTTAATTCAAATGCCTGATCGATTCTATCGTGAGGTTATGGCTGAAGGAGAAATTTCTCTTCCACCTGTGGGCTTTTATGCGGCAGGTTTATTTTTTGCAAAAGGAACAGATTCTCAAAATGAAAAAGTGAAGGCTTTATTCGAGGAAATAGTAAGAGACGAAGGGCAAAAGATTCTAGGGTGGAGATACCCTGCGAGAAATAATAAAATTCTAGGTGCTTCTTCATTGGCAGCAGAGCCAGAAATCACGATGCCTTTTGTTGAGCGAAGTAAAAAGATTGATTCCCAAGATGCCTTTGAAAGGCGCCTGTATGTGATTCGTAAACGGTTTGAATCTGAATTAGAAAAGCGCGGCTTAGGAAGTCTTGACTCTTATTACTTCCCAAGCTTGTCTTCGCGCACGATTGTTTACAAAGGCATGCTTACCCCGGATCAATTAGGAGATTACTATCCCGAGTTAGGTGATGAGCGTGTGGAATCAGCACTTGCTATGTATCACTCACGCTTTAGTACAAATACATTCCCATCTTGGAAGTTGGCTCATCCGTATCGCACGATTGTTCATAACGGTGAGATCAACACTTTGCGCGGGAACAAAAATTGGATGAAGGCAAGGGAAGCTTTTTTTGAGTCACCTTATTTTGAAGATATAGAGAAAATTTTACCAATCATCGATGAGGATGGTAGTGATACCGCTTGTCTTGATAATGCCGTTGAATTTTTAACTCTTGCTGGTCGTCCTATTGAACATGTGATGATGATGCTAATTCCAGAAGCATGGAGTGGGCATGAAACGATGGACGAACAAAAAAAAGCATTTTATGAGTATCACAGTCTTCTTACTGAGCCTTGGGATGGACCAGCATCAGTTGGTTTTACCGATGGAAAAACAATAGGTGCAGTATTAGACCGTAATGGTTTGCGTCCGTCTAGATATGTTGTCACAAAAGATGGTCTCGTCATTATGGGCTCAGAAGTTGGTGTTTTACCTGTACAACCAGACGAGGTACTGATAAAAGGACGCTTAGAGCCAGGGCGTATGTTCCTCGTAAGTTTGGAAGAAGGGCGAATTATCGAAGATGCTGAACTAAAGGAAAGGTTTGCATCGCAGAAACCATACAGTGAGTGGTTAAAAAATAATCTTGTGCAACTTGAAGATTTAGAACTTGGAGAAGTTGGTTCGCCTATTAATGGGCAAGCACTGGTAGAACAACAGATTGCCTTCGGTTATTCAGTCGAGGATCAGAAGTATCATTTGGCTCCAATGGCCCTAGCGGGCCAGGAATCTGTTGGTTCAATGGGTTCAGACACTCCACTTGCAGTTTTGTCTGATCGTTCACAATCTCTATACAATTATTTTAAGCAACTTTTTGCGCAAGTTACTAATCCTCCGTTAGATGCTATGCGCGAAGAGTTAGTCACTTCAGTTGAAACAACGTTGGGTCCAGAGGGTAATTTGCTGGCAGCTGATCTGGGTGATGGCTACAACATGATAGCTTTGCGAACTCCTTTTCTTAGTAATGTCGGACTTAGCCGGTTAAAAAATTTAGAAACCCCTAAGAAGGGTTTTCATAGTGCTGTGTTGCCAATGGTTATGCCCGTTTCTGATGAAAAGGGTGGGTTAACAGCTGCGTTAGATGAGCTTTTTAGGCAAGCAAAATCCGCAATAGCAGATGGTGCCAACTTACTTATTCTGTCTGACCGTGGAGTAGATAAAGACAATATGCCAATTCCTGCATTATTGGCTACCGCAGGGTTACATCATTTTCTAGTGCGAGAAAAATTACGAACGAAGGTGGCTATTATTGTTGAAAGCGGTGATCCGAGAGAAGTGCATCATTTTGCGCTGCTTATTGGATATGGTGCGAATGCAATAAATCCTTATCTTGCGATTGATTTAATTGATGAAATGGTGACTGAAGAAGTTATCTCGATAAAACGTGAGGAAGCAGTAGAGAATTTGCTAAAAGCTTTAAAAAAGGGTGTAGTGAAAGTGATGTCGAAAATGGGTATCTCAACCGTCCAAAGTTATAGGGGCGCCCAGATTTATGAAGCTATTGGTCTGAATCAAGATTTGATAGAGGCTTATTTTACTAATACTGTTTCTCGTATTAGCGGGATTGGAATTGAAGAGATAGAGGAAGAAGTATTCAAAAATCATAGGACTGCATGGCCTGATCGAGAAGGTTCATTGCAGCATGTCTCTTGGGGTGGTCAATATCAGTGGCGTTTTGATGGTGAAAACCATCTTTTTAATCCTGACACAATTTTTAAATTACAACACTCTACTCGTTCCGGAGCCTTTAATATTTTTCGTGAATATACCGATGGGGTGAATAGTCAGGCTGAGAAAATGTCTACATTACGTGGTCTGATGGACCTTAAATCGGATCGGGAACCTATTTCAATAGAAGAAGTGGAGCCAGTCGAATCAATTTTTAAACGTTTTGCAACTGGAGCTATGTCGTTTGGTTCAATTAGTGCTGAAGCACATGAAACATTGGCTATTGCGATGAATAGAATTGGCGGAAAGAGCAATACGGGTGAGGGAGGTGAGGACCCGAAACGTTTTGAACCTGATGCAAATGGTGATTTACGACGTAGTGCAATTAAGCAAGTTGCGTCCGGTCGATTTGGTGTTACGAGTGAATATCTTGTCAATGCTGATGAGCTCCAAATAAAAATGGCTCAAGGAGCTAAACCTGGAGAAGGAGGTCAGCTTCCAGGACACAAAGTATGGCCTTGGATTGCTGAGGTTAGATATTCTACTCCTGGAGTTGCGTTAATTAGTCCACCTCCACATCATGATATTTATTCGATCGAGGATCTTGCACAGTTAATTCATGATCTTAAAAATTCGAACCCCCGTGCTCGTATTAGTGTGAAGTTAGTAGCAGAGGTGGGTGTAGGTACTGTCGCTGCAGGTGTAGCTAAAGCAAAGTCGGATGTTGTCTTAATTAGTGGTTTTGATGGAGGTACAGGGGCTAGTCCACTAACTTCCATCAAGCATGCGGGGGTACCTTGGGAATTAGGCCTAGCTGAGACGCAACAAACTCTTGTGTTGAATAATTTGCGTGATCGAATAGTTGTTCAAGTTGATGGACAAATGAAGACCGGAAGAGATGTGATTATTGGTGCGCTTTTGGGAGCAGAAGAATTTGGTTTTGCGACGGCCCCTTTGGTTGTAATGGGTTGTATTATGATGCGAGTTTGTCATCTTGATACTTGCCCAGTTGGGATAGCAACGCAAAACCCTGCTTTGAGAGAAAAGTTTAATGGGCAGGCTGATCATATCGTGAATTTCTTCCATTTCATTGCAGAAGAAGTAAGGATGATTTTGAGTGAATTAGGATACCGAAGCTTAGATGACATAATAGGTCGAAGTGATTTGATTAATCCTAAAGCTGCAATTGATCATTGGAAGGCTAAAGGGGTGGATATCTCTCCAATTTTGCATCGTCCTGAAGTTGCTGAAGATATAGGGACTCGTCGTGTACGGGAGCAAGATCATGGTTTGTCAAAGGCACTAGATCAGCAGTTATTGAAGGTTGCTGCACCAGCTCTTGATGATGCTCTTAGAGTGGAAGGTAATTTTGAGATAAATAATACAAATAGGGTGGTGGGAACGATTCTAGGAAGTGAAGTTACGAGAAAATATGGTAGGGCTGGCCTTCCTGAGAATACGATCGAGTTTAGTTTTAATGGATCAGCAGGTCAGTCTTTTGGGGCATTTATCCCGAAGGGTATGACCTTTACTTTAAATGGTGATGCGAACGATTATTTTGCAAAAGGTTTATCTGGAGGACATATTGTCCTCCAGCCGCAGCAAGGAAGTTCCTTTATTGCTGAAGAAAATGTTATAGCGGGTAATGTTGCTTTGTATGGTGCGACTAGTGGTGAGGTCTTTATACGTGGTTTGGTAGGAGAGAGGTTCTGTGTACGTAACAGTGGTGCAATTGCTGTGGTAGAAGGTACAGGTGATCATTGTTGTGAATATATGACCGGTGGCAGAGTGATCGTTTTAGGTCCAACAGGTCGTAATTTTGGTGCTGGTATGAGTGGTGGTATTGCCTACGTATACGATGAGAATGGTGATTTTTCAATTCGTTGTAATACTGAAATGGTTGCTTTAGAAGAGGTTGTTTCCGCTGATGATCAGCAATTTTTAAAATCATATATAGAGCGACATAAAGAATGCACCAATAGTTCAGTTGCGGAGCAAATACTTAAAGAGTGGGAATCGTCGTTGAAAAAGTTTGTCCGAGTAATGCCCCTAGAATATCGAAGGGTGCTTGAAGAACAAGCGCAAGATTTGTCAGTTGAGGCTAATCATGGCTAAACCTAGTGGATTTATGGAATATGGTCGAAAGCTTCCCTCACGCCGTTCGGTAGAAAAGCGTGTTACCGACTGGATTGAGATATATGAAGATTTTCCGCCCGTTGAGCTTAATAAACAGGCAGCTCGTTGTATGGATTGTGGGATCCCTTTTTGTCATCAGGGCTGTCCGTTAGGAAATATTATTCCTGATTGGAATGATCTTGTTTACAAAGGTTTTTGGGAAGACGCAATTGATCGTTTGCATGTGACTAATAATTTCCCCGAATTCACGGGACGCTTGTGTCCTGCCCCTTGTGAATCAGCTTGTGTGCTTGGCATAAATGATGATCCGGTAACGATTAAACAAGTTGAGTTGACAATTATAGAAAAGGCATGGGACGAAGGATGGATTTCTCCACAAAAGCCTAACAAGTTAACAGGTAAAAAAGTGGCAGTGGTTGGTTCGGGTCCGGCTGGTCTTGCTGCAGCTCAACAATTGTGTCGAGCTGGACATCAAGTTACGGTGATGGAACGAGATGATCGGATAGGTGGGTTACTCAGATATGGTATTCCTGAATTCAAAATGGAGAAAAAGTTTTTAGATAGAAGACTTAATCAAATGGAACAAGAGGGTGTTGTTTTCCAAACAGATTCCCACATTGGAATTGATACTGATGCTAAGGATTTACTGAAAGAATATGATGCTGTTTGTTTGGCTGGTGGAGCAACTCAATCTAGAGATCTTCCTATTCCTGGGCGTGAGTTAGACGGTATTTATTTGGCAATGGAATATTTGCCTATGCAAAATCGCTGGAACGAGAATGGTGGTAGAGGCGTGTATGAGGGGGTTACTGCGAAAGACAAAAATGTGATTATTCTTGGTGGTGGTGATACTGGTGCAGATTGTTTAGGCACAGCTCATCGTCAAGGGGCAAGGAGTGTTAGGCAGTACGAGCTACTTGATAGACCGCCAGATCAGCGTTCCCTAGATAATCCATGGCCAACTTGGGCGAATATTTATAGAACTTCTGGAGCCCATGAGGAGGGTGGTGAGCGTGATTATAGTATTTTGACAAAATCTTTTAGTGGTGAGAATGGTCGAGTGACAGCACTAGAAGGGGTGCGTTTGAACTGGGAACAAGCAAGTGATGGTCGCCCTATCATGAATGAGATTGAAGGAAGTGAATTTTCTGACCCCGTTGATCTTGTGCTGTTGGCACTTGGATTTTTGGGTCCGGAACCCGGCGGAATGTTAGAGCAATTAGGAGTTGGACTATCTGAGCGTGGCAATGTGCTTTGTGACGATGACAGGATGACAAATGTACCAGGTGTTTTTGCGGCGGGTGATATGGCACGGGGACAATCATTAATTGTCTGGGCAATTGCTGAAGGCAGGGCTGCGGCCCATGGAATTGATAAATGGCTTATGAGTACGACTGTTTTGCCACGTCCAGTTCTTAAACGTTCCTTTTGATCAAATAGTTGGCGATTTGACGTAATCTGGCCCGTTCCTCTACCCCCAAAGGTAAAACTGCTAATATTTCCTCTGCTTCCTTAATGAACCGTTCTGCATGTTCCTCACAGATTTCCCGTATATTTCTTTTTTCCATCAAGTTAACGGTTTCTAGAATTTCTTCTCCACTAGGTTCCTTGTCAGATGCATATAAAGACTTGATTTTAGCTGAGGTATCACTTTGCTTCAGTGCCTCTAGTACAGGTAGTGATTTTTTCTTTCTTACTAAGTCATTCACATTTGATTTACCTGTAGTGTTTGGATCACCCCATATACCGAGAATATCATCATGTGCTTGAAATGCTAGACCAATTCGACGTCCCCAAGCCCGGCCTAAGTCAGCCTCCGATTTAGGTATTCCTGCAAGCAGTGCGCCACATTCGACTGCTGCTCCAATCAAGGCACCAGTTTTGAATTCTATCATTTCCCAATATTCATCAACTGTAATTTCCTCACGGTTTTCAAATGAAAGGTCTGCCCACTGCCCTTTGATCATGTCTCCAGTAGCATCAGCTAGCGAGGCTAGTGCCAAAATACGTTGTTCCGCTGGAATTGTTGATTCAATTAAAACCTTTTGTGCGAGGATGTATAGATAATCTCCTACATTAATTGCCTGTGATTCTCCAACTAGTCGCCAAATTGTTTTTCGGTGATGTCGCTCTGGATCTCTGTCTTGAATTTCATCGTGTACAAGTGAAAAGTTATGAATTAACTCAATTGAAATTGCACCAGGTAGGGCATTAGTAATAGTTCCCCCAAATAATTCAGAGACATATAAACACAGTGCAGGCCTTATCCTTTTCCCACCTTGAGCAGTTGTTTTCCCATTCGCGTCTTCCCAGCCCATTACATAACGGCAAGCAGCACCTAGTGCGTTATCATCATTGATGCTGGCTGCAAGATGTTCCTCTAATTCCTTAGCATGTTTGGTGAGATTGGGAGGAGGAGGTGTAGGTGAAGTGCCCATAGGAACTCTATTTGGGAACACGATGTAATTGTCTAGATTCCAAAATCTCCTTAGATTTTCGTGCAATTCCTTGACCGTCAAGACTGTACACGTTTTGGAATGTGCTTTGTGGGCCATGATCAACGATGCTGTCCGGCATAGTTAGATTACATAAAACAGAATTGGCTAAACCATGTTCTGCTAAAAGCGTTGTAATCGCTTCGCCAAATCCTCCTGCAAGTACATTTTCTTCTGCAGTGATTATTCCTTTTGTTTCTTTGGCTAGATGTAAAATTAATTCTTCGTCTAGTGGCTTTGCGAAACGGCCATTGACTATGGTTGCCTCGATGCCAAGATCTGCTAGGATTTCTCCTGCTTGCAAACATTGCATAACGGAAGTCCCAAAGCCGATGATAGATATGTCGTCGCCTTCGCGTAGTACTTCAGCTTTGCCAATAGGAATCGATTTCATAGGTAAATTTGTTGGTGCCCCAGGTCCTGAACCACGAGGATAGCGTAATGAAAATGGTCCGTTATGTTGTATGCCTGTATATAGTAGATCTCTCAATTCGGTCTCATCTTTGGGTGCACTAACGACCATGTTTGGTAAGCATCTTAAATAAGATGTGTCAATGAAACCTTGGTGAGTTTTTCCATCACTTCCAACAAATCCTGCCCGATCTAACGCAAGTACTACGGGAAGATTTTGCACAACTACGTCATGTACAATTTGATCGAAACCTCGTTGCAGAAAGGTCGAGTATATTGCTGCTATAGGTTTTAATCCTTGGGTAGCAAGTCCGGCAGCAAAGGTGATGGCATGTTGTTCAGCAATGCCAACGTCAAATACCCTGGAGGGGTGTTTTTCTGCAACAGGTGTGAGTCCAGTCCCTTCTAACATTGCTGCTGTAATTGCAACAACGCGTTCATCATGCTCGATTAACTCCTGTGTAGCCTCAGCGAATACCTTGCTATAGGTAGGTTTTGGTTTTGGGGCGTCTTTAGGTTTTTCTTCCTTAAGCCAAAATGTTCCGCTGTGGCTTTGTACAGGGTCAGCAGCAGCTTCAGGGATGCCATGTCCTTTCTCAGTAAGAATATGCAATAAGACTGGTCGATCACGAACTTCTTTAATAGCAGTTAAAACACTATCGAGTTCTTCAAGGTTATGACCATCTATTGGTCCGTAGTAATCAAATCCAAATTGTTCGTAGAAACTAGCAGGGACGATTAGATCTAGCATGCTTGATTTCACACGTTTTGCACCCTCCCAGAATTCTTTCCCGAGAGGGAAGTGTTCTATTACATTGCCAATTTCCTCTTTCGCTTTTCTGTAGAGTGGGTCAATACGGATTTTGTTAACGTTTCGACTTAAAGCTCCTACGTTAGGTGAGATTGACATGGCATTATCATTTAGTACAACAATGAGTCTAGTCTCTAGATGCCCCGCATGATTCATGGCTTCGAATGCCATTCCCGCGGTCATGGCACCATCACCGATAACGGCGATCACATGATTATCTTCTCCTTTTAGATCTCTTGCAGCGGCCATGCCTGCTGCAGCAGAAATTGATGTTCCCGCATGCCCGGCTCCAAAAAAATCATGCGGACTTTCATTTCGGTCAGCGAATCCGGAAAGTCCTTCATATTGGCGGATTGTTTTCATTTTATCTTTCCGACCAGTAAGCATTTTGTGGACATAAACTTGATGGCTTACATCCCAAAGAATCTTATCTGTAGGACTATCAAATTGACGATGGAGTGCAAGTGTTAGTTCAACAACTCCGAGGTTCGAAGCAAGATGTCCTCCCCCACCGATGCTATCAACAGTTGAAACAAGCTCGTTACGGATTTCCGTAGCGAGTATCGAGAGATCTGATTGCTGAATTTTTTTCAGATCTGTCGGAGAATTTATTGAATCCAGAATTTTTGTCACATGTACCCCGAAAGAAACGGCGATTTAAAGCACAGTAATGCTAAACACAAGCTTTGGTCAAGATTTTTTACTTAACATAATAAAGAAAAGAAAGAACCGTTTTCTTTTCTTTATTGTTAGGCTACTTAGTATGACCGAAGTGGAAGCAATGCCACCAGCATACCTGAGAGATAAATATGCAATTGTAGGGGTAGGTGAAACTACCTATACACGTGGCTCTGGAATGACAACTCGTGCGCTGGCTACTTGGGCAATTAAGAATGCTATGGATGATGCCGGGCTTAATTCGAGTGAGATTGATGGGATGATGTCTTACTCCGGAAATGATTCAACGGCGTCACCTCTCATAGCTGGTGACTTAGGTGTCCGGTTAAATTTTTATATGGATGTTATGGGCGGTGGTTCTAGTAGTGAGGCCCTTGTTGGGTTAGCCATGGGTGCAATTGAAGCAGGTATGTGTAATACCGTAGTCATTTTTAGATCTATGAATGGTTTTTCACAGGTTCGTATTGGGGGTACTGGTGCGAGGGCTAGCCAGCCAGTGCAAGGTGATGCTTTACATAATGTTCCCTATGGTTGGTTCAGTGCAGGTCAGAATTTTAGTCCTAGTTTTATGCGTCATATGTATGACTATGGAACTACGCCCGAGCAAGTTGCAATGGTAAAAGTTATTCATAGTGAACATGCCTCTCGTAATCCAAAGGCGTATTACAAAACTCCAGTCACAGTGGATGACGTTTTAAGCAGTAGGATGATTTGCAAACCTTTACATCTATTAGATTGCTGTGTCGAAACTGATAATGCCACAGCTTTGATTGTTACTCGAGCTGAGAAGGCACATGATCTTCGCCAAATTCCTGCACGGATCTTGGCTGTGGCGGGTCGTGTTTGTAAGCCGCGTAGTGATATGCATTTTCAACACGGTCCTATTTCGACAGTTGCCGGACACTACATTAAGGACATTATTTGGCCTAATGCGGGGATTACTCCAGAAGACGTGGATATTACAGGTGCTTATGATGCATTTACTTTCACTACGATGCTGCAGTTAGAGGATTATGGGTTTTGCCAAAAAGGAGAAGGAGGTGATTATGTTTCTAGTGGAATTATGAGGTTGGGGGGGCGAAGACCGAATAACACTAGTGGTGGACATCTATGTGAAGGGTATACACATGGAATGAATATGATTATTGAGAATGTCCGACAATTGCGGGGGAATGTAGATGATTATTGCCCAATTGATCAGAGTAGTAGTATCGAACAGCGTTTGCATACTTGTGATTACACTGACCAACAGTGTAGGCAAGTAAAAGATGTGAATATTTCAATGAATTTGGGTTGGGCTATGCCAGGAACCGGCTCATCGCTAGTGATGAGGAGGGGCTGATTATGGTTTCAGGGGATTATTTGGGAATGTCATTATCGATTGCAGATATGGATACCGAAAATTTAACTTATTTTGGGTATTGTTCGGAAGGTGAATTCCGCTTACAGAAATGCCGTGAATGCGGTTTTATTCGATATCCTCCAGGCACTGCTTGCCCGTGGTGTGCAAACCGAAGCTTTGAATGGGTAGTAGTCGAAGGTCAAGGTGAGGTGCATTCATATGGGGAAGTTCATCATGCAGTTCAAAAAAGTTTAAGCGAGAAAGTTCCATATATGATTTTAGTTGTCGATCTTGATGTGCAAAAAGGTAAACCAACAGAGCATGAAGCTTTAAGAGTAGCCGGAAATTTAGTAGATGAAGATGGGGAGCTGGCTTCTCCTGAACTAATCGGAAAGGTTGGAATCGGCACTCGAGTACGAATGGTTTTTCATAAAGTTTCTAATGGGTTGGCTTTACCATTTTGGACATTAGATAAAAACACAGACCAACCGGGAACTCCCTGGAGATATCCAGAAAATTAAATCTGATATTGAGTAAGCATGATTATGATGTTACAAAAGGTTAGGTATCTGTTAGAGGAGAAGATTTAGGCAGGAATAATATATTATGTATAGTAAAAAGGGTAAAATAGCACGAACTCTACATAACAGTAATAGTGCGAAGTTAGTATAATTAGGTTTTGAGCGATACAATTGCTAGATATATGGTGTGTAAATGCCGCAAATTGCTTTAGTGAAGCCATCACGACAAATTGTAATTTTTGAAGAAAGCGATATTTTGGATGAAACGCCAGTTGCTGAAGAAGCATATTGGCCAGTTTGGATGCCAGCAGGCGCTGGTTTAGCACTCTCCTTAGTAAATAGCAATTCAAGTACGAGTACAGTTGAGATGTTTGATACAGATGGTAATTATTTAAAAAATTTGTTTCAGACATCAACCGACGTGCAGCCGGTGATTGCGCCTGAGGTGCCACATTTTTGTTTGCCAGCGCCTACAGGTGATTTTCTTGCGACTATTGCGCCAGGAAAAGCTGGGTTAACGCTTTACGTTACTGAAGTAAATGGATTGGTTATTGGAGATCCTATATTGAGCGGTGCTCCACTATTTACTTCATGGTCGCCAGATGGTGATCGACTAGCAGTGCATTCTGGACTTAACCTATCTGTCTTAGAATTACAGGAAGGGCGAGCATCAATTCCTGTTTCTGCAGATGCTAGAGGTTTTCGAGTTGCAGCGTGGACCCCCGAAGGTGAGTTGATATTTGCTGAGCCACTGGATAGTCAAGCTGCAAGTGTAGCAATTCGTATATGGGAGAAAGAGAATTCAAAAGTTGAAACATTGTATGAAATTGAAGGAGGTGTTGCTTTTTCTTTTAGACCAGGGACGGGAGAACTCAATTTTTCTAGAACGCGTGATCCAGAGACAGGCGTGTTTGACGGTATTTGGAGCCTAAACTTGGAAAAAAGGGAGAGTGAGCCTAAGCAATGGGTTAACGGTCCGGTTTCAAGTTTTTTTTGGTCTCCTGATGGTGAAAAACTTGCAGTAATAAGACCAGCGCCGTCTGGGTCAGCACGTTATGCAGTCAATGTTGTTGATAGTAATGGAACTTTTCTTGGGGCTACGGAGCCGTTTACACCATCAACTGAAATGCAAACAATGTTTGCATTTTTCGATCAATATGAGCTTTCCTATCGTTTGTGGTCACCTGATAGTAAAAACCTTTTAGTTAGCGGTCGGTTGCATACAGAGGGGCCTGCGCCAGCATTTTTCGGAACGCCTGAAGATAGTATTTTTTCTTGGACCCCACAAAAGTTTTCACCGTTTAAAAGAATCGCTGCTGGAAGGTTTGCTTGTTATGCTTAGGCTATGAGTGGAGTGCCAGGAACAAGTACATCAAGTTCTAAACTGAAAGCTTTTTTTGAACATAAAAAAATGCGACTCGCTGCTTTAATATTGATTATCGTGTCTTTTGTTCTTTTATCTTTTGGGTTCGGTTTACTTACTCGTGAGTTAACGATTGAGAAACAAAATGTGATAGTGCACGGTGACAAGCAGAGCACTGTTGAGGTCACAAGCAAAGAGTCTGAACCTGTTGAGGATGCAAGTAGTGTTGGAAATCTAGATTCATTAAGTGTTGACCTGCTTGCAGAGATAATTAACATCTTATCCTCTGACTTTGTTGATGCTGATTTTATTGATGCTGAGTTGCTTCGAGATGCAGCTATCGAAGGTATCTTAGCGTCTTTAAATGATCCTCATACAGATTATGTAACGCAAGATGAGGTTGAATTAGGTAACTTAGACATAGGTTTTTATGAAGGTATCGGTGCTACTGTTGGTGGGAATGATGCGGGTGTTATTCAAATAGGGGTTCCTTTTCGTGATTCACCGGCTGAACGTGCGGGCATAAGGGCTGGAGACTTAATCATTGAAGTTGATGGAGTTCCTACTGAGGGTTGGTCAATCGCTAAAGCTGTAAGTGCGATAAGAGGTGAAAGTGGTACAGAAGTTGTTTTAACCGTAGTACACACAGACGGAACTGAACCGCGTACAGAAAAAATCGTGGTTATCAGAGGTGGCATACAAGTTCCTAGTGTTTCTAGGGTTCCCTTATATGAAGTGTTTAGAGATAGCTCTGGGGTGAATCTGGTAGATCGGGATCAAAACCTTGTGAGTGATATTGCTTACATCCATATACAACAATTCACACCCACTACGCTTAATGAAATTTTTGAGGTTCTTGGTGATTTGGAAGCCCAAAACAGATATGTTGGATTAATTGTTGATGTTCGTTTGAATCCTGGTGGTTATGTTACTTCGACATTGGAAGTAACCGACCAATTCTTAGACAGTGGAACTATTTTAATTGAACGACGTAAAGGACGGCGTGACCAGATTTATTCAGCTACACAGGGTGGTGAATACACTGGTATTCCTATCGTAATTTTACAGGACACCTCGAGCGCTAGTGGAGCAGAAGTTTTCTCATCAGCGTTAATTGATAATGGCAGGGCAATAATAATTGGCGAGCGTTCTTATGGAAAAGGAACGATTAATCAGACAAGAAAATTAACAGCATGTGAGAACCCACAAGGTTGTGGTGCTCTGTATTTGAGTGTTGGGAGGTGGTTGAGGGCTTCTAGTGAAGAAATAGAAGGTGTTGGAGTTGAGCCAGATATTGAAGTGCCTTTAACTCTGGGAATTTATGAAAAATACGGAGATGTTCAATTACTAGCTGCGATTGATTTTTTACGGGGTATACCAATCGTGGCAACTCCACTTGGCCCTACGACGATTGGTTCAATAGTTGCGCTTAATGAAGCAGATCTTGTGCTTACTGAGACACAGATTTTTCTTGTTTTGAATGGGAAGATTATTGAAATCCCGTTTGAGATTGTTGATGTTGAGAGCATTGTGATTGATGGTAATTTAGTTGAAATAGACGGCAACTATTATGAAAGTAGAGAAGGTATTTTAGTTCCGATAAATTAGATCTAAAGCACATTTTTCTGCTTGTGTGAGAAAATATATCAATGGGGCGTAAAGTTAAGAAGTCCAGTTCTAGTAAGAGTATTGCGACTGAGGGTGTAGTCGTTCGTCATCGACGCGCGTTTCGGGACTATGAGATATTGAAGCGTTATGAAGCTGGATTAGTTTTAATTGGGTCGGAAATTAAATCAATACGTGAACATAAGGTCGACTTAATAGGATCTTATGCGAGGATGCGTGGTAGTGAAATTTGGCTAGTAGACACGTATATAGCAGCTTATGAAAATGCTAATTATGTAACGTATGATGTTCGACGTGAACGAAAATTGTTGCTTCGAAAGAAAGAAATCGCTGAAATTCGCGAGGCTCTTGAAGAACGTCGATTAACGTTGCTACCTTTATCTCTTTCCATACGGCGTGGGCGAGCCAAAATTGAATTGGGGATTGCAAAAGGGCTGAAAAATTATGATAAGCGTCGAAGGATACAGGAACGTGATCAAGAGAGACAGGTTGCGCGCGCGCTGCGTCACTCGGTTTAGAGGTTTTTGTCCGATATACCTAATCTGATAGCCGTCCTGTTACACTTAATGTATCTGGGGACGAAAGGAGTCGACAGGAGGCTAGATAGCCAAGTAGCAGGCCTGGGTAGATCGCCACCCTCGTGTATTAGGCGATTAAACGAGTAAGCGCCGAAAATCGCCAACTCGCTCTCGCAGCTTAAGCTGTGAGCGTCCCGCCGAACGCCCTCTTCTCGATGGGGCACGGTTGGGGCGCCATTTAGTCGAGATGCTGTGAGCTGACGCCGATACTGCTCACTCAAGACTTTTCGGCTGGTCGTTCTTCCCCGGGCTCGTCGCCGGGTGTTCGATAAGATTAAGTGACGAGTATGCCTGTAGGATAATTTGACGTCGAATCTCTCTGGACCGGGAGTTCAATTCTCCCGCGTCTCCACCATTAAATTATGTGGTTTTTTCTGCGATAATCATGTCGAGTTCGTTTTTTAGCTGACTTAAAACCTCGTCATATGGGAAAGCCCCAATTTCTTTTTCACCACGTTTTAAATTTACAAAATTAGGCGCACACCAAAGTCCTAGATCCGCATCATCTGTTTCACCTGGTCCGTTTACCCGACAACCCATAACTGCGATAGTTATATCAAATTCCTTTGCGTATTCAGTCATAGTTTTCACATCTTGTGCAAGTTCTATAAATGCTTCATTTTCCACTCTGCTGCAGGAGGGGCAGCTTATTATGTTAAGTCCATCATCAAAGAATTCTGGGACTGAACGAAATTTCCCTTGTTTAATATCAGAAATAATACTTTTCCCTGATTCTATTTCCCTCCATTTTTCTTCGAAAGGAAGAGTTAGCGAAACTCGTACTGTATCCCCAATATTTTTTGTTAGAAGTTGTTCAAAAGCGATCCTTGTTTTGATGATTCCATCGGGTGGCATTCCAGCCTCAGTAACTCCCAAGTGAAGTGGCACATCAGGTCGAACCTTTGCAAATCGTTCATTACTGGCAATTACCTTTTTGGGGTCGCTATCTTTTAAGGAAACGACATATCTTGTAAAACCTGCTTTTTCAATCAGCGAGCAGTGTTGTAAAGCGCTTTCAACCATTGCTGAAACTCCTTCAAGGCCTACCTCATCTGCTCCCTCAAATTTTTCGGCTATTGCTGGATCAACAGAGCCACAGTTAACGCCTATGCGAATTGCGCAATCATGTTTTGCAGCTTCTTCTGCTATAAAAGCAACCTTATCTGCTACAGGTTTGGTTTTCTCATGATGGTATAAATGCCCAGGATTGTATCTAACTTTATCTACATACGGCGCCACATCTTTGACTAGCCGATAGCTTTCCTGTAGGTCAACGACTAGATTTGCCTCAGGAACAAAACCTCGAATTTCTGCAAGTGCTGCCACATCCTTTTTACTATCAACAGCTATACGTATAAGTCCCGCTCCAGCCTTTTGTAGTAAGCTCACTTGATTTTTTGTCGCTTCAAGATCTTGCGTTCTGGTAGCCGCCATTGATTGTACGACTATAGGTGCGCCACCACCGATTATGGTGTTACCTACTTTAACTTGCCTAGTAGTTTTTTCTTGCGATTGTGTGTTAGTAGACATCAAACAGATTGTAACATCGATTGGTTGTTATCTTTTTAAACTATAGAAACCATTCATTTGAAATACCTGTAAAAATGAGGTAGGGAACAAGTAGTGCGAGGGCTGCTGTAGAGAAGGCTATAAGTGGTCCTCGGCTCGGGCTATTCCGAAGTAAATTTGAAACTTTAGAATGGGCGGAATCATCTTCGCTTACTTGTACAAAATTGTCTCCCTTTGCATATAAGCGCAGGCTATTAGCCATTACACTTACAGAGCTAATTGCCATTGCAGCACCTGCAATGATTGGGTTTAGTAATCCAGCGGCTGCTATAGGAATGGCGAAGAGGTTATATCCAAACGCCCATGCTAGGTTTTGACGGATCACTTTAAATGTTCCTTTGCTGATTGATATTGCATCTGCTGCTTTACTTATGTCGCCGTGAAGTATGGTGATGCCACTTGTCTCAATTGCAAGATCTGCACCCGTACTAAGTGAGATCCCTAAGTCTGCCTGTGCTAATGCGGGAGCATCGTTTATTCCATCGCCAATAACTGCAACTTTTAAGCCATTTGCTTGAAATGTTTTTACAAGCTCGAGCTTTGTTTCAGGAAGTGCATTAGCATGAGTTTCATCAATAGAACACTCTTCTGCGACAGCCTGGGCTGCTGAAAACCCATCTCCAGTTACAAGAACAAGGCGGAGACCGAGCTGTTTCAATTTTTCAATTGCCTGCGGTGCGCTTGTTCTTAGCCTGTCTGTGATAGAGACTGTGCCGGCGATTTTTCCATTAATAGCTACAAATATTGAACTCCCATTGGAAGGAATGTGAATATTTTCTCTCTTCCTACTAAACGGTTGTTCGATGTTGTTATCAACAAAGTCACGTGTTCCAGCAATAATATTTTGGTTGTTAACAATAGCGCGGATACCTTGACCTGGAATTGCTTCGAATCCCCGAACTTTTTGCAAGGAAAGTTTTCTTGATTCGGCGGCTTCTACTATCGCATAGCTTATTGGGTGTTCACTATGACTTTCAGCCGAAGCTAGCAGTGATAAAAATGTTGATTCATCCCAGTCTTCTGAGGGATTCACGTGAGTGAGGATCGGTCTTCCTTCTGTAAGTGTTCCAGTTTTATCAATCAAAACGATATCTAGATTTTTTGCTGTTTCAAAAGTTTCTGCATTTCGTATCAAGATACCTTTGGATGTGGCAACGCTGTTACCCACAAGGACTGCGGTGGGGGTTGCTAGGCCTAATGCACAAGGACATGCAATTATCAAGACTGCAATACCGTAAACAAGGGCATCTGACCAAGCATCGCTTCCGACTCCCCAACTTAAGGTAACAACGATTGCTAAGGTGATTACAATTGGTATGAAGATTGCGGCTACCTTATCAACTATTGCCTGAATATTTGCTTTTGAGCTTAGTGCTTCTTCTATTAAAAATTTAATGCGTTGCGCAGTTGAATCACTTCCGACTGCGGTGGCTTCTATTTCAATGGCGCCAAACTGATTAATTGATCCTGAAATGACCTTTTCTCCTGGTCCACGTTCAATAGAAAAAGGCTCTCCGGTCAATAGAGATTCGTCAACACTTGTATAACCATCATGAATAATTCCATCTACGGGGATGCGGGAACCAGGTTTTACCAGTAGATGATCTCCTTTCGAAACGTTTGCTATAGGTATCTTTTCTTCTACCCCGTTGCGTAATAGAAGAGCTTCCTTGTCGACAAAACTTAATAAGGCTTGACTGATATCGCTCATAATTTTTTTGGCATTCTTTTCAAAGTACCTTCCAAGACTGACAAAAACTAAAATTGCGCAGCTTACATCGAAGTACATATGCATGTCTTGGTTGGTTATGACTACCCAAGTGCTATACCCAAATGCAATCGAGGTGCCAAGGACAATTAAAACATCCATGTTGGGATTAAAGGTTCGAAAGCTTTTGATAGCACTGGAATAAAATTGTGAACCTAGGGTCACCTGAACTACTGCGGCTAGAATTAAAATTAACCAACTTGTTGAGCTGAAAGATCCTAGAATTGATAGTTCTGCCAAGTCCAAAGCCATTGCAAAAATAGAAGTAAGAATGGCTAATATAATGCCTGCTACTAGTGTTATTAGGCGTATTCTATTAAGCGGAAGCTGGGCGTAAGTTTCTGATTCTGTTGCGTTATACCCTGCATTTTTTATTGCGGTGGTAAGTGACTTGGTGTCTATCAATTTAGTGAGTGTGATACGGGCCGTTTCAGAGGCAAAACTCACACTTGCAGTTTCAACGCCCTCGACTTTTGAAAGTGCTCTTTCGACTCGTCTTACACAAGAAGCACATGTCATGCCATCAATTTTTAAGGTAACGGTATCTTGGAAGGTCCTAGGCGTTACTTGGTTGCTAATGTTGCTTGATATCCTTCTTCACTGATTGCTTCAATTACATCTTCAATTCGGAAATTATCCCCTGAGATTTCTGCCGTATTACCCTCTAAATCTACGTGAACTTCAGAAACACCCTCAACCTCTAGTGTTGAGTTTGATACTGCCTTGACACAGTGCTCGCAAGTCATGCCAGTTATGTCTAATACATGTTTTTTACCCATGGTATTCTCCTATTCACCAGACTACACGTATTGTTGATAATTGCCTATTCTGGCTATGAGGGATTTTATGAAAATCGGTGCACATATTTCAACTGCTGGTGGTGTACACAATATTTTTCAACGTGCTGAAGAAATTGAAGCAGAGGCAATCCAGATGTTTATTTCAGGGCGCACTAATTGGCGAGCTCCGGTAGTCAAAGAAGAATCGTTAGACAAGTTCTACAAAATTAAATCGAATAATGATAGCCCACTCTTTTTTCATGGTATTTATTTGATCAATTTGGCAACGCAGGATTCTGAACATTTGGAAAAATCAAAAGATTCGCTCCGGAATTATATGGATTGGGCTGGAAAGTTGGGAGTTATAGGAACAATTTTTCACTTAGGTAGTCATAAAGGTGTTGGTTTTGATGAAATGAAAGACCAAATTTGTCGAGCTATGGTTGAAGTTTTAGATAGTAGTGATAACGACGCAAAATTAATCATAGAAAATAGTGCAGGTGGTGGTAATACTGTTGGTTCTAGATTTTCAGAAATAGGTTCATTATTAGATCGCTGTGATCAACACCCAAGAATTGCTGTTTGTTTAGATACATGCCATTTGTTTTCGGCTGGTTATGATATAAGCACGCCTGATGGGTGCGCTTCTGTGATGGATGAGTTTCAAAAAGAGATTGGTCTTGAGCGTTTAGTTGCAGTACATGCAAATGATAGTAAAACTCCTTTACAAAGTGGACGTGATCGCCATGAGAACATTGGTGATGGTTATTTGGGGTATGATGGCTTTAGATCAGTGATGTCCCACCCAGCGTTTTCTCAAGTACCGTTTCTTCTTGAAGTACCAGGTTTACAAAAAGAAGGTCCCGATCTAGAGAATGTGGGGCGATTAAAACGTATTCGAGATGAGGTAGCTTAATTGCGAAGGCTATGAGTGATGGTTTAAACGGACGTTTGCAAGGGGCTCTTTTTACTGAGTGCGCATCCTGGATATGGGATCAATTACAAGAGGAAGGTATTTTTATTCAGGGAGAATTAATAGAATTTATACTTACAAATGAGAGAAAGCTTGGTATTCAAGGTGAGTCCAGTGAAGTTATTATTGCTGGAATTGTGGATTTAACTGGTGAAGATGCTACAAAAATGCTTGATTCTGCAATGATAGGAGCTGTTCTATCGTGGGAGGATGAATTTCTTGGTTTGGCCAATATACCTAGGATGGAGTCTTAGAAATTAGTGTGTTTCTCTTTTATGCTTCCAAATGCCAAGAATGATTTGTAGAGAGTAGCTATCGATGTGTGGGATTTTTGGATATACGGGTAAACAATTTGCATCACCGGTAATTTTGGAAGCTTTAAAAAGTCTTGAGTATCGTGGGTATGATTCGGCAGGTATCGCCGTTGTTGATGGTAAGAACCCTATTTCGATAGCTAGAAAAAAAGGGAAACTTTCTGACCTGGAAAATTATATGCAGGAGGTTCCCCTCCCGGATTCCTTTTCAGGAATAGGCCATACTCGTTGGGCAACTCATGGGGTTCCAAGTGACATGAATGCCCATCCACATACGAGCTATTCTGGGTCAGTCGTCGTGGCACATAATGGTATTGTTGAAAATCATAATTCTTTGCGTGTTGAGTTAAAAAGTCGTGGGCGCAATATTTTAAGTGAAACTGACAGTGAGGTTATAGCTCATTTGCTCGAGGAGCATATTAGTGAAGGGTTGTCACTAAAAAATGCAGTATCGCAGGTGTGTAGTCTCCTCCAAGGATCACAATCCTTTGTAGCAATGAGTCAATATGAACCAGGCGTCATTGTTGGTGTTCGGTTAGGCAATGCAGGTGGATTAGTTGTTGGATTGAAAAAAGATGAAGCGATGATTGCAAGTGATGTCGTTGCTCTCCTTCCTCATACTAAGAAGGTTGCATATTTAGCTAATCGACAAGTTGTTCAGCTTACAGGAAATACTATCACCGCATTTAACCTGGATGGCGACGAAATAAACTTGGATGTGAGTGATCTATCGCAAGATATTGAAAGTGTCCATCGGGGACAGTATGAGCACTTAATGTTGAAGGAAATCATGGATCAGCCTGAAGCATTATCTGACACGATTCAAAGTCTAGTTAGTGTAGATCCCACGTATCTAAATCTTGAAGGTATTAAAGGCTTAGATGTAGCACTATCAAAAATAAAACATGTTGTATTGCTGGGGATGGGAACTAGCTTTCATGCAGCTTTGATTGGGCGTTGTTATATCGAAAAGATGACAGGTCTTCCAACAGATGTAATCAATGCGTCGGAATTTCGTAACCGACATGTTGCATTACCTCCTGAAACTTTGCTGGTTTCAATTAGCCAATCAGGGGAAACTGTAGATGTTTTAGAAGCTATGAATATTGCGAAAGAAAAAGGTGTTGTACAAATCACAGTCAGTAATTCTGTCAATGCGCAGACCAGTCGTGTAGCTGATGGCGTTATCTATACACGGGCAGGTGTTGAACGAGGGGTTGCTTCAACGAAAACTTTCACAACGTCAATCGCAGCTTTGTATCTTTTGGCACTTAGATTATCTGAAATACAAGGTCATTTAACTCAAGAAGCAATCCAAGCACATGTGTTTGATTTAATTCGAGTACCAGCTTTGATTGAGGAACAATTACAAGATTTAGATAATTTAAAGGTGTTAGCTAAAAAGATATCTATTTTTGATCATTTCCTTTTTTTGGGTAGAGGAAACACATTACCGATTGCTTTGGAAGGTGCTTTGAAAATGAAAGAAGTATCGTACATACACGCTGAAGGTTACCCTGCAGGCGAAATGAAGCACGGCCCAATTGCTCTCATTGATGATTCATTTCCTACATTTGCACTAGCTGGAAAGCATTCCTTGCGAACTAAAACGAGTAGTAATATCGAGCAAATTCTTGCGAGAAATGGAAAAGTTTTTGCTCTTTTGACGGAAGGTGATAATGAGCTAAAAGAAGTTGTTGATGAGGCAATTTTCATGCCTGAAACCACCGAACTTTTGGAGCCTTTTGTGGCAACGATTGCTGTGCAGTGCCTAGCCTATTACGTCGCTTATGAGCGGGGCTGTGAAATAGATCAACCAAGAAATTTGGCAAAGACAGTTACTGTGGAATAGATAAACTTTAGGTTTCACAGTTAACTAAAACTGCATAACTTAGAGTAAAAATAAAAATTCTCAGTTTGAGAATGCCTGAATCGATGTCAGTAGTACAATGTTTCGTGCGTACTTTTTTGTCCAAGGAGTAAGTTATGGCGTCGCCAAAAGTTGCGGAAACTAAAGGGAATGGATTACCTGAAAAATTGGTATATGAATTTGGAGATGGTCGTGCTGAAGGAAGCACAGGGATGCGTGATCTGCTTGGAGGAAAAGGGGCAGGACTTGCAGAGATGAGCAATTTAGGATTGCCTGTACCTCCTGGTTTTACAATTACGACAGATGTTTGTACTGCTTATTACGATTTAGATGGTCACTATCCTGAAAACTTAAAAGAACAAGTTCTGTCTGGGATTAAGCATGTTGAGGAAGTGACAGGTGCAAAATTTGGAGACCCAGATAATCCATTGCTTGTTTCAGTGCGTTCAGGGGCTCGTGTCTCGATGCCTGGGATGATGGATACAGTTTTAAATTTAGGCCTAAATGATATAACCGTAGAGGGATTAGCCGAACGATCAAATGACCCTCGCTTTGCTTACGACTCGTATCGTCGTTTTATTTCAATGTATGGCGATGTGGTATTGAATATTCGGCAAGAAGCAGGATTGGAACGTGATCCGTTTGAATTATTACTAGAACAAAAGAAGGAAGCCTTAGGAATTAGTGAAGATCCAGACTTACCAGTGGAAGCTCTAAAAGATTTGGTGAGTTCATTTAAATCCGAAATTTCCGAAAAATTAGAAGTTACATTCCCAACTGATCCTTGGGAACAGTTATGGTCAGCGATTGGTGCGGTGTTTGCCTCTTGGAATAGTGAGCGCGCAGTAATTTACCGTGAGTTGAATGGTTTCTCCAATGATTGGGGTACAGCTGTGAACGTGCAGGCTATGGTTTTTGGAAATTTAGGTGATGATTGTGCTACAGGAGTAGCTTTTACGAGAAATCCAAAAACTGGTGAACGTGCAATTTTTGGGGAATTCCTGACAAATGCACAAGGGGAAGACATAGTCGCAGGAGTAAGGACACCTCAACCGATTAGTAGGTTTGGTAGTAAAGAAGGTGAGGTTTCACTAGAAGACGTTCAACCTCAAGTTTTTAATGAGTTGCTAGATGCAAGTGACTTGCTAGAGTCGCATTTTAAAGATATGCAGGATATAGAATTTACGGTGCAACAAAATAAGTTGTGGGTTTTACAAACTAGAAACGGGAAACGTACTGGTCCGGCAATGGTTAATGTTGCCGTTGATTTAGTTGACCAGGGCATGATTACTGAAGCTGAGGCGTTGTTGCGGCAAGATCCAGAGCAAATTTCTGAGCTTCTTCACCCAATTTTGGATCCTGATGCTCCGAGAGAAATTATCGCTACCGGTTTGCCAGCTTCCCCTGGTGCAGCTGTTGGGAAAGTAGTTTTTACTGCAAAAGAAGCATCTGAGTGGATGGAACGCGGTGAAGACGTAATTTTGGTACGCACTGAAACTAGTCCTGAAGACATTCAGGGAATGTTAGCTGCAAAAGGTATTTTGACTGCCAGGGGTGGGATGACTTCACATGCTGCAGTTGTTGCACGTGGTTGGGGGAAGCCTTGTATAGCTGGGTGTGGTTCTTTAGTAATAGATAGTACAGAAGGTACCGTTAACATTTTGGATAGTGATCCGTTGCAGTCTCTAAAGCGTGGTGATGTGATTTCTATTGATGGTTCTACAGGTGAGGTGATGCTGGGAGCTGTTCCGTTAGTAGATTCTGTATTACCTGAGACATTTGAACGAATGATGGTATGGGCTGATCGTGATCGTCGGCTAGGCATTCGGGCCAATGCTGATACTCCAGAAGATGCTGAACTTGCACGTGAATTTGGGGCAGAGGGAATTGGATTGTGCAGGACTGAGCATATGTTTTTTGGCGATGATCGAATTTTAGCTGTTCGTCGAATGATTCTTGCAGGTGATGAAAACAGTAGACGCGAAGCGTTAGAGGAAATTTTGCCCGTACAAAGACAAGATTTTCTAGGTATTCTGCGTGCGATGGCAGGTTTACCTGTCACTATTAGATTGTTAGATCCTCCCTTGCATGAATTTCTTCCGCAAGGAGAAGAGGAAATTAAGCGTGTTTCTGATGCACTAGCAGTAAGTCCCGATGTTGTTTTACAACGAATTACCCAGTTGCATGAGTTTAATCCTATGCTTGGGCATCGCGGCGTAAGACTGGCGGTAACTTATCCGGAAATATATGAGGTACAGGCTCAGGCTATTATCGAAGCTGCTTGTATTTTAGTAGCTGAGGGGGTTGATGCGCGTCCTGAAATAATGATCCCACTAGTGGGGATGCCACAAGAATTAGAACAAATCCGTGATCTTGTTGTAAATACTGCCGAAGCTGTGATAGCTAAAAAAGGAGTGAAAGTCGCTTACTCTGTAGGTACCATGATTGAATTGCCACGTGCGTGTGTTGTTGCTGATCAAATCGCTGAGTACGCAGAATTTTTCTCGTTTGGAACGAATGATTTAACACAAACAACTTTAGGCGTATCTCGGGATGATGCGGGCAGGTTTCTTCCTGAATATGTAAGGAAGGAAGTACTTGAAGCTGATCCATTCGTAACACTAGATACTCAGGGTGTTGGGCAGCTTATGGAGATTGCTGTTGAACGAGGTCGTAGTGTAAAGCCTGCAATTAAACTTGGTATTTGTGGTGAGCATGGAGGAGATCCAAAGTCAATTGATTTTGGGCATAATTTAGGTTTGGATTATGTCTCCTGTTCACCGTATCGTGTTTTGATAGCTCGTTTAGCTGCTGCCCAAGCTGCTTTACGTTAAATTAATATAATAATTGCCGATAGGGCTTGTTATAGCGATAGTGGAGCTAGATGGTTGATTCTGAGCGGAAAGAGCCTGATGAGAATTCTGAGCCAATAATTGGTGGAGAAGAACCTGCCACCCCTACTGCACGAAATGATTTTGTTATAGGTGCTACTGAGGATACTCAATCCGGTCAAGCATTTGAAGGGAATTTTCAAGTTAAGCCTTCCTTGGAGCAGATACCTCCATCTACACGATATAGGAGCTCTTCAGATAACACAGATAGACGGCAACCGATTTTTTATTTGTCGGTTATTTTGGCTCTTTTGTTTGTTGGTTTGCTTTCTTTCTTACTAATTAGGTTTCTCGATATGGGTGATGATGATGCTTCACCATTAGTTGTAGTGCAGACGGATTTTCAAATAAAGACCCCTGAAGAAGGAAAGAAAGTGTCGTTAAATGAGGATATTCCGATCAGGGTGGTCGTGTCTTCAAATTATCCTATGGAAAGTTTTGAATTATATGCAGATGGTCGTCGAGTTGATCAAATGTTAGCTCGTTTACCAACTGGAAAATATAACTATGATGTTTTGCTGTATGCGCGTATTCCGTTTGCAGGTGAGCATGAATTATTTGTACGAGCTGTAACAACATCAGGGAATGTCACTGATTCAGAGCCTTTTATAGTTGTTGTAGCTGAAGAGGAACTAGGTACACAGGCGGCTTTAAAGGCTGAAGTGGTGACCGCTGTAACCGTGCGTTTGGGGCCAGGGTTGGAATATGAAAGTGTAGGTGTATTGGAGCCCGGAGAAGTTGTGAATGTAATAGGTAAGGACTTAAATGTTGAGTGGCTCCAAATTGAGCGTGATGGTGGTTTGTGGGCACAGAGGTTTGCATTTCAGGTCAGTGGACTATTATCGCTTTTACCAGTTGTAGATCGTGGTTCTGATGGTTCTGATACTCCCACCCCAACTCCAACTCCTACTCCTACTGAAGAGCCTGGATTGCCAGACTTCTTTGCGTCGAATGCTGAAATCACGGCTAATCGCACTACCTTGACAGTTACGATTAGTAATGTTTCAACGACTCAATTTGGTGGACCTTTGATTGTTTCAATTTACAACCCGGTGATTGATGCGCAGCAACGGGCATTTAGTGTCTGGCTAGATCCAAATGGCACCACGAAAGTTTCGTTTTCATTGGATGCTATTTTGCCAGATCAGCAACTCGTAGAAGTTACGATTGACCCGCTCAATGATGTTGAGGAAGCGAATGAAGATAACAACACTACTAATTTCTTAGTTTTTGCTCCAGTTGATGGTCCGGAACTCACTTTAATCCCGACAATAGCTTCAGATGGTAGGACGATGAGTGTAACTGTTCGTAATGATGGTGGCCCAGTGGCGACAAATACGGCAGAACTCGAAGTGAGCGTAGGAGCTGAACGTTTAATAAAAACACTTAGCCTCGCCTTAAATACAAACCAAAGCAAAGTTCTCACAGCACTAGCTATCCCCCAGGATGATGATGAATCCATCGAAATAGTTCTCAAAATTGAAGGTACTGTTTTAGCACACGTGACTCTTGTAAATCCAAATGCTTCTGTGCAATCTGACAATACTGAGAATTGATTACATCTTTCCTGACTCATCGGTAATATATAAGTGTGGATACTGTCGCAGAAGTTAAACAACGCATTTCGTTAACAGATTTTGTTAGCCGTATAGTAAAACTTCAGAAATCTGGAAGAAATTACCGTGGTTTATGCCCATTCCATACTGAAAAAACACCATCCTTTTATGTTTTTGAAGATACTGCTACTTGGCGTTGTTTTGGATCATGTGGAGAAGGAGGAGATATTTTCTCTTTTTTGCAAAAAAGAGAAAATATGGATTTCCGAGAAGCACTTGAAATTTTAGCTCGTGAAGCCGGTGTTCAATTTTCCCCCCGTACCCCAGAGAGCTTGAAGGAGGAAGATAGGTTGAACGCCTGTCTATCGCTCGCCGTAGATTTTTATCAAGAGAATTTGCAAAAAAGTCATGGTGAAATTGCACGAAAATATTTATTCAAAGACCGTGGACTCTCAGAAGAAACCATTGATTATTTCAAGATTGGATGGGCACCAGATGAGTGGCGAATTTTACGAAATCACTTGAAAGGGCAGGGTTTTTCTGACGAAGAAGGCTTAGCAGTAGGAGTTTTGGCTGAGTCTGATAAGGGTGGCTTACCTTACGATCGGTTTCGAGGACGGGTTATTTTTCCTATACAGGATAATCGAGGAAATCTAGTTGGACTAGGAGGGAGGATTCTTGGCGATGGTGAACCGAAGTATTTAAATTCCCCGCAAACAAAACTGTTTGATAAAGGTAATATTCTGTACGGCTTAAATGAAGCCATTAAGACTGCAAAAGATAGTGATGCCATTGTTTTAGTTGAAGGTTATTTCGATGTCGTCAGTTCTTGGCAGGCAGGTTTTAAGAATGTAGTTGCGACGATGGGTACTTCTTTAACTGAGCTACACGCACGGAGTTTAGGTCGTGTTGTGACTAAGCTTGTTTTAGCTTTGGATCCTGACATCGCTGGCCAGAATGCGATTGAAAGAGCAGGCCGACTGGTTTTGGATATGTCGTCAGAAAGTACGACTCGTGCTTCCGTTCGTAATGCAGAAAATTTTTCGAGTAAAGCAGACTTAGACTTGTACGTTGCGTTATTACCAGATGGGCAAGATCCTGACTTGTTAGTGCGTAAAGACTTGGATGCTTGGAATAAGGCGATCGATGAAGCAGTGCCGTTTATTCAGTTCATGCTTGACCGAATAATTGAAAACGAACCGTTTGAAACACCACAGGAAGCACGTAAGTTGGTGGAAAGAATTAAACCTATTTTGAGTGTGATACGTGATCCTGTAATAAGAGGCCGACATATACAAGATGTTGCCCGTCGCTTAGGCCTGGCTGAAGAATATATTAACCGTGCAATTAAAAATGGTTCTAAACACAGTCAAGGTAATCGCATGACGGACGAGGAAACAAACTTTTCTGCTCATGAAGTATTGTTGTCGACTATGCTTCAGAATCCCGGGCTTCGAGATGAAGTGGCAAATTTGCCTCCTGATCTTTTTACTAACTCAATAGATCGTGAAGTTTTCATCGATTGGTTGAGTAAGCCATTGCAGGTTACTGAGGGCTCTACTAGTACTGATTTTATTTCGGAAAGACGTGAATATTTATTTACTCGAAGAGCTCCCAATTTGGAGCTTACAGAAGTCAAAAAAAGAGCCCGAGATCTTATCAAACATATTTTGCGAGAGCGCTTAATTCAGCGTCAGCATGCTGTTACTCAGGAAGTTGCTGCCGCAGAAGTTACTCATGGAATAGGTGAAGTACAAAAGGTGGCTCATGATGCTTGGCTCGGGCATTTGCCTGCGGATGCTACGGTAGATTTGGCGGAAACTGTAATTGAAGAATTGGAACTTGGTTTAAGTCTTCATCGTCAAGAAGATTTAGTTGATAATATTGATTGATTTAATGAGGCGAAAAATCATTTGTTGAAGGGCCCCGCGCACCAGCAAAAGCGAACCCTAAAATGTTTAAGGCTTCCCGCAAGGCTTCAGCCTCACCAGTTTGGTTGTTCCCATTTATAATTCGATTAGCGATTACAGATAATTTTTGCAATGCAAGTGGCGTGTTTAAATCATCATCCATTGCATCCTGAAATTCTTCTGTAACACTTGCGAGTTTTGGTACATTCTGAACGTCCCTGCAGGCAATTTTAAATTTTTCATAAAGGGTTTTTATGTCATCTAAATCACCTGTTTGGTAATTCGCGTCAGAACGGTAATGTGTGCTAAGTAAGTAGAGGCGCAGGTGGTCCGGTTCTGTTGTTTCCAGAAGATCACGAACAAGGACGAGGTTGCCGAGGGATTTGCTCATCTTAACGCCATCTAGTTGAAGCATGCCGTTGTGCATCCACCAATTACAAAAAGGCACTTTTCCTGAGAGACTTTCTGCTTGGGCAATTTCATTCTCATGGTGAGGAAATAGGAGATCTTTGCCACCTCCATGTATATCAATTTGTTCTCCAAGGTGGGAGATTGACATGACTGTACATTCAATACTCCAGCCTGGCCGGCCGCGGGACCAAGGGGAATCCCAACCAGGTTCATTATCTGGAGATTTTTGCCAGAGTAAAAAATCTAAAGGCCCACGGCGTTTAGCACGTTGTTTTGCCTCGGGATTTTCTTTTTCCAAGAGTGTTTCAAAACTTGCACTATTTAACTTACCGTACTGATCGAATTGTTCGGCTTTAAAAAATACATCTCCATCTACAACATAAGCAATATTTTTTTCTAGTAATTTAGAAGTTGCTATGATTATTTCTTGTATATGGTCTGTAGCATATGGATATACTGTTGGTCGTAAAACGTTGAGCTGATCAAGATCATTTCTTAGCAGGGCATCATTCTCATCACGGATTTCACTAATTGGTTTGCCATCTAAGCGCTTCGAGACCATGATCATATCGTCATCAATATCAGTGAGATTTTGAACATACTTCACAGCTAATTTGTTGGCCAAAAGATATCTGCGTAGGACATCGAAATGAACATATGAAAATGCATGACCTAGGTGAGTAACATCGTAAGGGGTGACACCGCAAACATAAATACTTGCCTCGCCACTACGTACAGGTTTAAAGGTTATTTTTTCATTATGAAGGGATGTGTAAAGTTTGAGATTCACGTGCTTCCTATTATATGAATCTTTGAGTAATAAGTATTCTCAAGAAAGGATACCTTCTGTAATCAAATCAGCAACTTTTTCAGCTTGAAGTCCCACTATATCCGTGAAAATTTCAAGGGTATCACTTCCAAGAGCATGAGCACCTTGTGCCGGACTAGGTGCTTTTTCATTGAAACGTGCAGGAAAAACATCTGCTAAATGCTTACCTAGTGTTTCTGATTCGATGCGTTGAAAAAAACCTCTAGCCTGAAGTTGAGGATCACTAGTACCTATATCTGCACCGTCTTGAACAACACCAGCAGGAATACCTCTTTTTTGACAGAGTTCCATAATGGCATATCGATCTTGTGTACTTGTCCATGCGGCAACAATTTCATTAATTTCATGCTGGTTTTCCAATCTATTCTCAAGGTTATGAAAACGTGGAGTTGAGAAGATTTCTCTTTTGCCCATAAGAATGCATAACTCTTTCCACTGCTCGTCGTTTTCTATTGCAATTGCTACCCATCGATCAAGGCCTTCGCATGGATATATTCCGTGTGGTGCGGATCCTTTATATGGATGATTATTTCCTTGTGCCTCAAAAGAATGCCCGTTTGCAAAAAAATCTAAATATGAAGTTGCCATCATGCCGAGACCTATTTCGTATTGAGATAAATCAATACATAAACCTTTACCAGTCCTAGTTCGGTGCGCTAGGACTTCAAATGCGCCAAGGGCAGCAGCTAGGCCACTAAGGTGATCACACATTGAATATCCCATACCAAGGTCATGATTCTCAGGGTAGTTGGTTGCCCAAGTTAATCCGGTTAAGGCATGGATGGTTGGGGCAAAGGTTACGAAATCTTTCCATGGACCACTATTGCCCATTCCTGCCATGGATATAACGCTTAAATTTGGGTGATTAGGTGCTAACGTTGCATGATCTAAGCCCCACCGTGCTAAAACACCTGCAGAAAAGTTTTCAATAATTATGTCGCACTTTCCAGCTAATTGTTTAGCAGCTTCTTTTCCTGCTTCAGTACTAAGATTTATTGTTACGCTTTTTTTATTGCGGTTCCAGCAATTGTAATAGGGGTGTTGAGGGTTATTTGCACCGGAGTTTCGAGATGCTGTACTTACACGGATTACTTCAGCTCCCAAATCTGCAAGTATTCGGGTACCAAATGGTCCAGCTAAAACATGAGTAAAATCTAAAATTCTTATGTTTTGCAATGGCCCAAGAGAAGGATCGGTTTTTTGTGGCCCCCTTTTTTTTCGGGATTGATTCCATTGCTTGTTTGACATGTTAGGAGGACTTAGATGTGTTTGTTTATCAGAAAAACGCATATAATTTCCTGGAAATTTTACATTTCCAAATTCAGGAACTTTTTGATTGATGAAGTAGTTACGTGCTTCTATTTGAGGACTGTCTACGGCCTCTGCAATGTTTCGAACTATGCCAAATGGTAGACGTCGAGATTGCGCTTCTAAAAATAAGTCTTCAGCATCATTGGAAGAAACCCAATCATGAAGTGCATCCATCACAACAGGCATGTTTTTTACTAGTGAAACAAGATCAGGAAAATTATTTTTATCGCTCAATTCTTGCCCAAAGCCAGTTTCATTAAGCCATGGAATGAGAACATCTTGAAGGCCAAGTGAAGAAGTCACCATGATTCCTCTTCCGTTCCGATCTAGGTCGACTTCATAGCCTCCACTCCAGTGAAGGCTGCCTTGGCGCCTGGCTATAGGGTCCCACCTTCCTTCAGGGAAAAACCACTGCATCAATACTTGTTCTGTACAAGTTGTCATTGCTTCATGGACAGAAAAGTCTATGTGCTGAGATTCTCCGGTTATGTCACGTAGGCGTATACCAGATAAGGCACAAATTGCTCCATAGAAGCCAGCAGCGTTATAGGATTGATATCCATAACTGTTTAAAGGAGCCATGTCTGGAAGTCCGGTTACAGAAACACCTCCACTTAATGCACTAAGAATTAGGTCATTGGTATTTAATTTGTTCCAAGGCCCATTCAATCCCATAGGGGTCATTGATAAATGGACAAGGTCCTTATAGGAGTTCTGTATTTTTTTATCTTGGAAAATTTTATTCCCGGGATCCCAGTCCTCAATCAAAATATCAGCATTCTTTAGTAGTTCAAAAAACTCTTTTTCCCCTTGATTTCCCTCAGATAATGAAAATAATTGTTTACCTGAGTTGAACCAGGTTCCTGGAATTGAGGTGGTAGAGTTTCCAAAAAAGGGAGCTTCTTTTGCAAGAGGATCTTGGTTCTCAGGAAAAGCTCTGATTACTTTTGCACCTGCCTCTGCCAAGAGACGCCCAGTTAAAACCCCATTCCATCCACATTGCTCAAGTACATTCAAGCCGCTTAAAGGGAGATTCTGACTCATGCTTTTATATTAACTAAGATAAGCTGGGGACCAAAGTTACGTTTATAAATGTGTGGAAACTCCACCATCAATAGTAAAGGTTTGACCGGTGATATAGTTTGCGGCCTCTGAAGAGAGCAATACGGCTAAAGCGCTGAGTTCAGATGCTTTACCAAATCTTCTAGAAGGAATAAATCGTAGTAAGAGATTATCTTCAACTGAATTTGCACCGCGCCCTTGTGTCCAATCCATCCAGCCACTTGCTATGCAATTTACGTTAACTTGCGGAGCCAATTCTTGGCTTAGTGAGGCTGTGAGGCCAGATATTCCTGCTTTGGCACTTGAATATGCAGCCATGTTGCTTAAACCCCGTGAGCCAAAAATATTACTAACAAAAATTATTTTTCCACTATTTTCTTTAAGCTCTCGAACGTAAGAACGTGCAGTCGCAAACGCGCCATGAAGATTAATTTGATGAACCTTGCTGAATTCTGTATCTGTCGTCTTTAAAAGGGGTTTTGTTAGTGCGAAATCAGCGTTGTATATAAGGATATCTGGGCACCCAAATTCTTTACATATTTGTCGTAAACCTACTTGAATATTTACAGGGAGAGTTACGTCCCATCCTTGACTAAAAGTTTGTTTTCCCAGTGCTTTGATCGCTTTACTTGCCCGCTTTGCATTCATAACTTCGTCTCCATCTAAAGTGGAGGAAGCTGTTGCAACGTGCGCACCAGCTTCGGCAAGGGATGTGGCGATTGATGCGCCTGCAGGATTTGAAAAGCCAATGACAAGAGCCTTTTTTGAAGACAGATCAAATCCGGCATGACGTTCCCACTCAGTCATCATTAACTCCATTTATATCAGGCTTATAGCCGGTAGGTGCTATTCCGCCTGCGAGTCCCCCACCATCAATACAAAAATTTGCACCAGTGACGTAGGATGATGCATCTGAGCAAAGAAAAAGTGCAAGAGGCCCAAGCTCCCAAGCTTCTCCTAAGCGTCCTATTGTGATGAATTTACCGCGGTCTAATTGCTGTTGTTTCTCAGTCAAATTAGCGGCTGGTTGTTGTGCTACTAATCCAGGAGTAATGCAATTTACGCGTATGTTATCTCGAGCAAGAGCAGCAGAAACTGTTTCAGTTAAATTAATAACTCCGGCTTTAGATGCTGCGTAACCAGGACTCTGTGGTGTTGCACGCATTCCCATACCGCTGGCTATATTTAAAATAATACCAGTTTGCTGTTGCTGCATAATTGGTATTGCGCTACGTGTGCAATAAAAGGTGCCATCTAAGTTAACCGCGACTGAATTTTGCCACTCGTCATCGCTTAGTTCCCAAACTTTTTTTCCTCGACCAGGGCCATCACCAATACCTGCATTATTTACAAGAATATCCAATTTTTCAAAATGTGAGAGAGTTTTTTGGATGAGATTATCGCATGAGGAACTGTCGGTAACATCAGTTGGGATTGCAAGTACTTCACGATCGATTTCCGTCTGTAATTTTTGCTGTGCTTGTTTAAGCCTATCTATTCCCCTTGCCGCTATGCATATATCTGCTCCAGCTAATGCAAGAGTCCTTGCCATTTCTAATCCAAGCCCGTGACTACCTCCGGTTATAATGGCTACACGACGTGGTGGGCCGCTTAAATCAATTTGTTCTTGTAACGTACTCATCTTGAATGTGGATTGTAGCTCATCTTAGGCTTCGTGTAGCCTATATAGTGATTTTATTTATGACTGGCTTTGATCGACGTCCTTTTAGACTTCTTCATACTTCGGATGTGCACTTAGGTGCATTTTCTTCGGGCCCTCTTGGGCGTGAGGATGCACGTTGTAAAAGTATGGAACAAGGTTTTTCAGCAGTAGTGAATTTAGCGATTAAAGAAAATATCGATGTTTTACTGATAGTAGGAGATTTTTTTGACAATGGACGTGTGACTGATGATTTGCTGGATTTTGCTGCATCAGAAATCGAACGTTTTCCGGGTGAAACAGTTATTTTGCCGGGGAATCATGATCCGATAGGTAAATATGGTCCGTATGACAGATTTAATTTGGATTCAATTGCTTCAAGAGTGCATATATTTAAGAACCATGAGGGTTCTGTCTTTAGTTTTGAAAAATATAATCTTGAGATATGGGGGCGTGCAGTTGATGATGGTTGCACTATTAGCCCCTTGAAAGCTGTACCTTCACTAGATAGGAATAACTGGTGCATTGCTGTAGCTCATGGTCATTTTGTCCTTGACGATCAAGAGAAAGAACGCTCTTTACGTATACATGCTAGCGAGCTTGAATTAGTTGGTCCGAAATTTGATTACATTGCTTTGGGACATTGGGAGGTCCAGCAAGCAGTTAGTTCAAATGGAGTTGAAGCAGTCTATTCTGGTTCACCCTTTCCTTTCTCTGATGATGTTCTTGCCTCGGTAATACTTGTTGATTTTAAAGAAGGGCATTTGCCGCGTTGGAATTCGCATGCTTTGGCCAATTATCTTTGATCTTGAATTGCGCCACCACCAACACCGTTCTAGGCTGAGGATGTGGCAGGGTAGCTCAGAAGGTTTAGAGCGCACGACTCATAATCGTGAGGTCCGGGGTTCGATCCCCCGCCCTGCTACCAGTTTTCTTTATTTTTTTGCTTAAAGGTTGCAAAAGCAGTTGCCTGCGGTACTCTAACTCTCTAAAGAAAGAGGTTGCTATGTCTGATGAAATTAATGAATTAAAAGCGAGGATAGCAAGATTAGAAGCCGAAAGAGCAGTCCAGAGCACTTTCAATGAGTATCTATATAATCTTGATATTGGTTATACAGAAGGAATAATGGATGTCTTTACGGAGGACGCACATTTAGAAGTGGTTAATTTTCCACCAGGAACTATGAAGAATCTAGATTTTCGAGGAAGAGATGAGATACGTCCGTTATATGCTGATCATTCAGCTCATGAACCTCACCTAAGTGGAGGTCATCATGCCTGTAACATAGCTATAAATGTTGCTTTCGATTGCTCAAAAGCAGAGTTAAGTGCTTATTTCATGACTTCAGGTGGCAGGCCATCCATCGGGGGAGGAATGTATCAAGGGACTTTCCGTGATGATGGTGATAAGTGGCGGATGACAGAATATAGAATTATGAGTAATTGGGGTTGGTCAGCAGGGAGTGATGCTAAAACAAATACAGATTCATTGCCTGCGTCAGTAGCACAACGTGATGGCCGTCCACCTGTTTATGACAGGCAAAGTAGTTAGGAGATTAGCTATGCCGATGACAAATCAAGAGATGGATTTATTCCTTGCGGAGTCAAGAAATGCGATTGTTGCGACAGTTAACCCAGATGGGTTCCCTCAACTGACACCAATTTGGTTCCTTTGGGAAGATGGCAAAGTCTTCTTCAGTACTACGGAGCCTAGGCTTAAGACTCGCAATTTAAAACGTGACCCACGTGTAAGTTTGTGTATTGATGAACCAGGTCCACCCCAGCAGACAGTTGTTCTGGCGGGTGAAGATGCAGTTGTTACTCCTGGGTTAGGCGGAGATATGACTGAACGGATTGCGAAAAAATATGGTGGTGATAATTGGGAGTCATCTTATGACCATATTGCAAATACGCCAGACCGAGTAATAGTTTCGTATACCCCAAGCAGAATCTTGACATGGAAAGATTCTGGTGACAGACGTGAATATGTTCAAAAGTTTAAGTGATTCGATACAAATAAATTTAATCTGGTGGTATAGATGACTAGTAAACCTCAAGATTTTGATCCTGCAGTTTTTATGACTCCTGAGTATTGGCTAGATCCTTATCCAGCGCTCAAAGTACTGAGGGATCACTATCCTTTGTATCATGACGAGAAACATGGTCAGTGGTACATCACCAGATATGATGATGTTGTTAACGCTTTCCGTGATAACAATGTGCACTATTCAAATCGTTTATACGCTGATTTTATGGGGATTGTTTTTGGTACAACGATGATGCAGTTTGATGGAACTGAACATACCCAAAGACGTAACGTGGTTGCCCCTGAATTTGTAGGAAAAAAACTTGAGACACTATTACCAATTATCGAAAAGAATACTCAAGAGTTAATTGATAAATTTACCCTTGAGAATGCGACTGAAATTGCAGAAAAAATCCATCAAGCAGGTGAGGTAGATCTCATTGATGCATTTAGTGCTCGCCTTCCAATAAAAGTTATTATCGATATGCTTGGCCTGCCGCAAAAGGATCATGCGACGTTTAATGAGTGGTACCCAGCGATGATGGACGGATTGACCGGGAATGACGAACAAAGGGCATTAGGTATTAAGGCTAATCAGGCATTTCATGCCTATATAGATCGTCTTGTTGATGAGCGTAGTGTTGACCCTGCTGATGACTTGATTTCCCGGCTTTGTGTAGCTGAAGTTGATGGTGCCCATATGGACAAAGAGGACATAAAGGCATTTGCGAGTTTATTACTTGTTGCTGGAGGTGAAACCACAGACAAAGTTATTGCAAGTATGTGGTATCACCTAATGAAGAACCCTGATCAGCTAAGTGAAGTGCAAAAAGATCCTGACCTTATGGAACGTGTTTTTGTGGAGACTATGCGGCTTACTGCTCCTGCTGGCAGTCAAACTCGTGAAGTAATTTCACCAGTTGAACTTTATGGACAGACGATTCCAGTTGGTGCTGAAGTTCACTTATCAATTTACGGTGGTAACCATGATGATCGTGTGTTCAAAGATCCCGAAGTTTTTAATATTTTCCGAGAAGATCTTTATTTCGGGCGTGATTTAAGAACTGGCTATTATGAGGGTGGCCAAGCAAGTCATTTGGGTTTTGGGTTAGGAAAGCATTTCTGTGTAGGCTATCAACTTGCACGCAGTGAGGCAGTTATTGGTTCAAAGGCATTACTGGAAGTTATGAAAAACCCTCGATTGAAGCCAGGGACGAAAGCTCGTGCGCATACGGCTAGTCCTTTTTTGGGAGTCCCTAAACTGGAACTCGTTTACGAACCTGCTTAACTGAAGTTTAGATCTTTCCTCTGAGTCTGGGGTCTAACGTATCGCGTAGTGCATCGCCAAAAATATTGAAACCAAAGACGGTTAATGAGAGTGCGAGTCCAGGGAAAATTGCTAACCATGGTGCTCTAATTAGAAATGTTCGTGAGGCACCACTAAGGTCTGCTCCCCAAGAAGGTGAACCAGGAGGTACTCCTGCCCCTAAGAAACTAAGAGCAGACTCTGTCAAAATTGCCGCCGGTAGTGTAATTGAAGTTGTAACAATCATTAGACCCAACATGTTAGGAAGTATGTGCCGTGCCATGATTCGTGTTTGACTGGCACCGATCACTTGGGCTGCTTCAACGTACATAGTACCTCTTTGTTCGAGTACTAACCCTCGCATAATGCGGAAAACACCGGGCATAAAACCGACAGATATAGCTATGATCACCACTACTTCCCCTGCAGGAACCCCAGGCAAATCAGGCATGTCAGCTCCAATTGAGGTACTTAAAGTTAAGGCTAACAAGAACGCAGGGATGGCGAATAAGATGTCAGTAATTCTTCCCAAAACAAAATCAACAACTCCGCCAAGAAAGCCTGCAAGCAGTGCCATAGCGGTACCTACAAATGTACCAATAATTACTGTTGCTATTCCTATTTTCAATGAGATTCTTCCACCGTAAAGCACTCGAGACCAGGTATCTTTACCAGTTCTATCAGTACCAAAGAAATGCTCAGAGCTAGGTCCTTGGAGAATATTCATTCCAAAACCCATAGGGTCTGTTGTATGCAAGATCGGTGCAGCGACCGAGACGAAGACCATTGTAATAATTAGAACCGCACCCAGTGTTCCGAATGGTTCCCGTATTATCCAGTTAAGTATCGATTGCAAACGTCCCACACGTGGTGGTACAGCAAAACTATTAATAAGTTCATCTTCGTTTAATTCAGTGGATTCTGATTGTTCTGACATGTTAGTACCTAATTCGAGGATCGAGGACTGTGTAAAGGAGATCTACTATTAAATTTACTAAAACAAACATGAGAGCAAACATCATGACTGTTCCAAGGACAACCGTGAAATCTTGGCCTAAGTAAGCTTTATAGGTTAGGAGTCCTAGTCCGGGTATTGCAAAAATCTGTTCTGCAATAACAGCACCACCCAAAATTACTCCTAGCTGTAGTCCGATAACTGTTAAAACTGGTATGAGTGAATTTCTAAATGCATGTCGTAAAACAACAATTCGTTCCTGCAAACCTTTTGCACGTGCTGTACGCACATAGTCAGAATAAAAAACTTCCAGCATTGAAGATCGTACGAGTCTTGCTGTGTAGGCGGCACTACTATAGGCAAGGATTACTGCTGGCCAAATTACGATACTTAGATTTTTTAGGGGATCTTCAGTAAAGCTTGCGAAGTCGGTAGTTAACGGAGTCCACCCAAAAAATTTTGCAGGCAAAACCAAGAGCAATGTAGCGGTCCAAAAATTTGGTATAGAGATCCCTAGAATAGTGAGTGTACGTAGTGAGACATCTAGGAAACTGTTTCGTTTAACAGCTGAGATAATCCCAATAGGTATGCCTAGTACTGCTGAAATGAGTATTGTCAGTATTCCAATTTCAATTGTATTTGCTAAGCGGCCTTTAATCTGGCCCATCACAGAACTTTGAGGTGGTACCAATGAGTCTCCGAAGTCGCCCTGTACTGCTTTTCCTAGCCAGCGACCATACTGCTCGTACCATGGCTTGTCTAACCCCATACGTGCTTCTAGTTTCTCGTAATCAGTGTCTAGAGATAGACCACCAGCTACCCCAAAGGCAGCACTTCCCGGTCGGACCCATAGTAGTAGAAAGAGTAACAAGGAGAGTCCGATTAACATCAATGGGACAGAAACTAAGCGGCGAAGAATGTAGTTGCGCATGTTTTAAGGATTTTGTCTGATTACGTTCTCGATTGCAAGAGAAAAAAACTTCTTAGGATCACCTCATAAAATACCTTGCTAAATCCAGCTAGTGAATCTAGAATCTAGAGAATCAGTTTATGGGGAAGGTTCCTATGCGAAATTCAGAGAATTATTGGACACGGTTAAAGGGTCGTCGATTTGGTCGAAGACGCTTTTTAGTAGCTGGTGGTGTGACTGCCGCTGGCGCTGCTGCAATTTTGGCAGGTTGTGGTGACGATGATGAGGCTGCACCTGCTGCTGCTACTGCTGCTGCTACTGCTGCTGCAACAAAAGCTGCTGCGACTCAAGCTGCTGCGACTCAAGCTGCTGCTGCAACTGCTGCTGCAACTGCTGCTGCTACTGCTGCACCGACAGAGCCTCCTGTTAACAAGCGTGGAGGGACTTTGCGCTTACACAAGGGTACTGAGGGCTCAGGTTTTGACCCAGGGATGTATCACTTAGATAACACCGAAATTACCCACTGGACATTTACCCAGCCATTGGCATATCAGCCAACAAAGGGAACGTTCTCTATGGACGGTATGACTTCTTTTGAGCAAGCCGATGAGATGACCTTGATTTGGAAGGTCCGCCCAGGAATGACGTTCCATAATGGTGATCCAGTCACTGCTGAGGATGTTGCTTACTCGTGGACAAGGTTAGGGGAGATATATGACTTAACTGGTGGTACTCATGTTAGTCGCCCTGGTTTTGCCTATTGGGATAACGTAGAAGCAATTGATAATGACACGGTTGTTGAGCATTGGAAAAAGCCTTCAGCTGGCGCTCCAATCCATCGCTCACGCCATTACTATTCCTTTATTAATAAGGCTGTTGCCGAAGCTAAAGGAAACAACACTGGTGATTATATTGATATCCAGTCTGCACCGGATGGCGTAGGTTCTGGTCCTTACAGGATTGCGGAGGCTAACGCTGAAGGAACAAGGTTGACCCGTTGGGCGGACTATTGGAAGCATACTCCTGCCGATGATGGTTTCGTTGAAGATGGTCCATACATTGATGAAATTGTAACTCGTATTATTCCAGATAAGGAAGCAGTACGAGCTGCTTTTGAGGCTGGCGATATGGATGTTTATGCAGCTATCGATGGTCTTATGCTTGAAGAGTTTGAGGGAAATCCTCGAGTAAATATTCAGGAAGTTCCATCTGGAGGTAACTCCTTCCTTGGTATGGATGGTACAAAACTATTTGATACTCGAGCACGACAAGCTTTACAGAAAGGCTTCAATTATCCTGCATTTATTGCAAGTATTCGTGCTGGTGATGGAATGTTCCAGGCTCCTGTAAGTACGTTGCTTGGTGGATTCCAGCAACTCAGTCAAGCTGACCTTCAGAAGTGGTATACATATGATCCTGCTGAAGCTCGAAAACTCTGGGAAGCTGCAGCTCCAGAGATTGGTGAAAAGCTCCATATACGAGCAAGTTCCTCATCTCCACTGCAGACTGACATTTCGAACTTTGTTGGTCAAACCTATAAAGAATCACTAGGTCTAGACCCAGAGATTACTATTACTGATGTAGGTACCTGGGCTTCTGCTGCATTGGTACGTCCTGAGAAAGATTGGGAACTACTGATGTATGGTGACGGTTTGGCTGGTGGTACAACTGGTCTGCCAGAAGATAGCAGCCTTATTCACTTTGACCCACGTGGTTATGGTCTTAATGCATTCAATCATCATGCAGATCCTGATGCTCACCCTGTTATTTCTGAACAAGCAACAGAGCTTGCAGGAATGCTTGATGCGCAACAGGCAGAGACTGATATGGAAGCACGAGCTGCGCTTCTTACCGAAATCCAGACATGGATACTTGATAGGCACTGGTGCAATGCTGCATTGCCAGTACCTACTAAGTCCTACTATGGCTTCGGTAGTCGTTTGCGTGACTTTGGTGCTGATAACTGGCTTAACTTCTATGCTCACCGACGTGAAAGCATGTGGTTAGACCAAGCGTAAATTAATCCTTGCAAGCCCGGTTCACACATATGTGGTGACTGGGCTTGCTTGTAATAGAAAGTAGGACCAATGTCGACAATTCTTGCACACATCACTATAAAAAAAGGCATGGAAGCTCAATTCGAAGCAGTTGAGTCAGAATTATGGCAACTGACGCACACAAAGGAAGAAAATGTGCGGCGGTATGAGTTTTTCCGTGGGGCTAAAGAGGGCCATTATTATGGGCTACTTTCCTTTGACGATTTTAATGGTTTTGTAAAACACCAAGCTAGTCCACATCATGAAGGTGCGAGTGGCCTGGGTGAAGTTATTGAGAGTATTGATTTGGAATGGGTAGATGCAGTTGGGACATGTTCAGATCTGGCTCCAACAGATAATCAGCCTCTTTTCGAAGGCGCTAATGAGGTACAAACACAGTATCACGCACAATTCGCTCCAAACGTTCAAGATTGGTGGCGTGCAGTACGTGGTTCGTAGGTTTTTCCTACCAAAAAAATTTTTTAGTTGCACATGAGAGCTTGATTTAGCAGAATGCTCATGTGTGTAGTAGTGAGAAGATAAGTAACGATAAGTTTCAGTTAGGAGAAGGTATAGTGGTTTAGGCCGCTAAGAGTATATGTGGGCTTACATGATTCGCCGCATTTTGGTAATCCCTTTCATGTTGTTGGGGATGTCCTTACTAGTTTTCCTCCTTTTATTTATAAAGCCAGGAAGCGCTGCTTTTGCTACTTCCGGTCAGATTATTAATCCAGATCAAATAGCAGCACTTGAGAAAGAGCTAGGTTTAGATAAGCCTTGGTACGAACAATATGTAAATTGGCTAGGGAGTGCTTTGACGGGAGATTTTGGTAAATCTTTGCGCGCTCCTCGCCCCCCTGTAATGAATGATATAAAAGAGCGAATTGGTAATACTGTAGAACTAGGGATATTGACCGTGCTGATTTCAGCGGTCTTCGGTATAACTATTGGTGCCTTATCGGCTGTTAGGCGTAATTCGTGGATTGACTACCTATTAAGAATGGTTTCTATACTCGGGATATCTGTGCCCAATTTTTGGACTGCAACTTTGTTGATTGTGTTACCCGCCATGTGGTGGGGATGGACGCCTTTAGCGAAAGAATTCTATACCTTCCAAGATGATCCGTTAAAAAATCTGGCTATTGTAATTTGGCCTGCTGTGATATTGGCATACGGAAGTGCTGCTTATACCGCAAGGATTGTGCGTTCTTCGATGCTCGAAGTCTTTTATTCTGACTACATTCGTACGGCTCGAGCAAAGGGTCTGATGGAGCGTGTGGTTGTGCTTCGTCACGTGCTACGAAACTCTTTGGTGACACTGTTAACTATTGTTGGGTTGCAGCTTGGAGCTGTTTTAGGTGGTTCGGTTATTGTCGAACGTATTTTTGCTATACCTGGACTTGGTGTTTTGACGCTGGAAGCTGTTATGGGAACAGATTTCCCGGTTGTTCTGGCTACCGTAATGATGTTCGCGTTGATGTTTGTTGTTATGAATTTAATAGTCGACTTTTTGTATACAGTTGTTGATCCAAGGATTAGGTACTAACTATGAGTGATGATCAACAAAGTTCAAACGATCAAAGCCCAACCGACGAAACGCTCGAAAGTGTTCTGAGTGACTTTGCGATACCTGCGGCGCCAAGCCTAGGAGAACGGATTTTAAGATTTATAAGGCGTGAACCTTTAGGTTTTATTTCAGGCTTAATAATTGCAGGTTTGATTTTTATGTCTGCAGCTGCTCCGATTCTTAATACAAAAGATCCTTCTGCTTTTTCTACAAATGTGCTTAAAGGTCCGAGTTCCGAGCATTACTTTGGGACAAATCGTCAAGGTAGAGACTTGTGGTCACGAGTGCTTTATGGCGGTCGTGTTTCGTTAAAGGTTGGTGTAGCCACTGTAATAATTAGTATTATTGCTGCTACGATTTTGGCACTACTAGCTGGTTTCTTTGGCGGTTTTGTCGATTTTATATTAGGTCGCCTTGCAGACGTGTTTATCGCGTTCCCTGCAATTATTTTAGCTTTGACGTTTAGAGCATCTCTGAAGGGAACCATACCTGATCTTGGGGTTATTATGTCTTCTGGAGAATTGCTTGTAACTATTGCAATTGCAATTCCTTTTATCCCAGGCATATTCCGTATTATGAGAGGTGCAGTTTTAGAGCAGAGATCTTCAGTGTATGTAGAAGCTGCTGAGGCATCTGGAGCGACGAGTTTGCGTGTGATGTTTAGGCATATTCTTCCGAATATCACTGCTTTGGTTATCGTACTTACAACTACTTCTTTACCTGCAGCAATTCTTGCTGAGTCGGGGCTTTCTTTCTTAGGTGTAGGAGTTCCAATTGAAATTCCTTCATGGGGAGCAGAATTAAGTGGTCAGTCACGAGCATTCTTCCAGAAGGCACCTTGGCTAGCTATATTCCCAGGTATCGCACTCTCAATCACTGTATTCGCATTTAACATCTTAGGTGATGCGCTGCGCGATACTCTCGATCCCCGATTACGTGGTCGTATATAACCACTCTCCTGCTAATTCGTTCGTTTGTTGAAAGTGATACAGCAGTTGTATATCCATTACTTTCTGTGTAGGTAAAAAATATGAAATTACCCAATCTGAAAATAAAGACAACCTACTGGCATGGGATCCCCGTGAATTTGCCGGAATCTAAAGCTGGCTGGCTTCTTTATATAGGGGGACCATCAGTTGTTTCAGTAGTCATAGTAGTTCTGGTTTTAGTAGGTCTTCTTCAGGATTCTTAGTATCCGCGAGGGTAAACAATAGAGGGTAAAACAGTTTCTCTAAAATATGGATAAAAGATGGGAATCCTTTCGTTTTTGGGGTAGGTTAAGTGTAGAGATATCTGTGTATGCCATCACCACTGCAACAAGCACTAAGTATTATTCGTGAGCAAGCGCAAAACGACACAGAACTAGGTACTGCTTTTGAAAAACTTGCAAAAGTATTTTTTGAACATGATGCTACACAAAAACAACAATTTTCACAGGTCTGGCACTATGTTGATTGGGCAAAAGATCGGGAAAATTACGACAATCAAGATATAGGCATCGATCTCGTTGCAAAGTTAAAAGACGGATCTGGCTATTGCGCAATCCAGTGCAAATAAAAAACGCAAAAAAAGAACCCCTTCGGTTAAGAAGGAGTTCTTGATCTAAAACCCTAAAACAGAGCCT
>MDTE01198641.1_pt1 | contig 89768 bp, 102 predicted proteins | sample 811231 | NCBI WGS metagenome assembly MDTE01 (sample SAMN05326651, study PRJNA326480) | marine metagenome | isolation source: seawater | place: Indian Ocean: Red Sea | collected 2010 | reverse complement strand
GGTGTCTGCAACTTATTGCACTATTGTTTCCCTTATTTGTTGAAGAGTGAATCCTCTGAAAACCTTTGTGAGTCTACCTAAAACAAACAAGGGGGAACAATTGCCCCCCCTTGCCGATGAGACTTCTGTTGCCCGGCGTCTCACAGCCGCGCTTACTTAATATTTAAGCAGCGAGTACCATTTCATTATCGTTGGCACTTATTATGTTTTAGTCCAATAACGACGGAACTACACCGAGCAAAGTTTTGATAATTCCACGCACGTCGATCCTATATCGCCCCCTTAAACTTTGGTGGAGGCGCCGGGTACCGCCCCCGGGTCCGCCTCGATTCCTCATCAAACATTTATTGCTATAGCTGAAAAATCAGCACCTTAAGAATATATAAAAAAAAAAAAAATTAAAGAATATTATTTTTGTATTTGTTTTTTTAAACAAAAAAGTTTTAATGTTTATGATGGAACAGAAAAAAAAAAATCTTGATCAAATTAATAAGATCAGAAAAAACACTAATACCACTAGAAGAGTCACAGTAAAAAAAATTGAAAATATTTTATATAAAAGTTTTAAGGTTTTAGATAAAGGTTTTATTAGAGTAATTGATTACATGGGAGATGATAGCTCAATAGTTCAAGCTGCTAGAGTTTCATATGGGAAGGGTACAAAAAAAATAAATCAAGATAAAAACCTTATAAATTACCTTCTAAGTCATAGGCATTCTACACCTTTTGAAATGAATGAAATTAAATTTCATGTTAAATTACCAATTTTTGTAGCTAGACAGTGGATAAGACATAGAACAGCAAATGTAAACGAATATTCGGCAAGATATTCAATTTTAGAAAGTGAGTTTTACATACCAAACAAAAAAAATATGCAGGCACAATCAAAATCAAACAATCAAGGAAGAGAACAACAACTTAATGACATAGAATCAAAAGAGTATCTAGATATAATAAAGAAAAACTCAAAGCATGCGTTTAGTGACTACAGAGAATTGTTGAATGAAGATGACAGCGGAAAAACTATTGATAAAAATAAGAATGGTGTTGCAAGAGAACTAGCACGAATGATTCTTCCACTAAATGCCTATACTGAGTGGTATTGGAAGATTGATCTTCATAATCTCATGCATTTTTTATCATTGAGATTTGATTATCATGCTCAATATGAAATAAGAGTGTATGCGGAAGCAATGCTTGATATACTGAAAAAATGGGTTCCACTAACTTATGAAGCATTTATTTCACATAGATTAGAAAATATAAGTTTATCAAAACATGGGATTGAGTTTATTAAAAACTTAATTCACGGTAAGAAAAATGACAAAATTAAAATTTCAAAAAGAGAAGAAGATGAATTGAAAAAAAGATTTGGTATTATATAAATTTTATTCAAAAGTAATTTTTGTATTGTTCGATTTACTGTCTTTTTTGAGATATTTAAGAAAATTATTAATAACCTTATCATAAACTAAAAAAGACTCGCTTTTCTTATCTGTTGTTACGGGTTTTCCAAGATCGGAATGAGTAGTTATTTCAGGCAAAATTGGTATCTGTCCTAAAAAAGGAATTTTTTGTTTTTTTGATTCATTTAAACCCCCATCTTTGCCAAAAATATAAATTTTTTTATTTCCTTGTTTTAAAAAACTCATATTTTCTATTATCCCTGTTATTTCAACATTTACTCTTTTAAACATATTTATAGCTTTTCTTACATCTATCAGTGAAATGTCTTGAGGAGTGGTAACTACGACAGCCCCACTAATGCTTAGTGATTGAGACAAAGACAATTGAATATCACCAGTACCAGGTGGTAAATCTATTATCAAAAAATCCAATTCACCCCAAGCAATATCAGTTAACATTTGATTGAGAGCTCTAACAACCATAGCCCCTCTCCAGATTATTGGTTTTTCCTCATCAATAAGATTACCTATTGACATTGACCTAATGCCATATTTTTCAAAAGGCAAAATTTTTTTTTCTTTACTAATTTTTGGTTTTTCATTTATTTTAAGCATCTTTGGTATCGAGGGGCCATATATATCAGCATCAAGTAAGCCAACTTTAAATTTCTTTTGGGACAAGCATATCGCTAAGTTTGTTGAAACTGTTGATTTACCAACACCTCCTTTACCTGAACCTACAACAATAATATTTTTTATATTTCTCAAAGCTTTATATTTTGTATAAATATGAAATAATTACTTTGCATGATTAAAACAATTCTTATATAAAAATGAAACATAAATTTTAATTGGAGTAAATTAATGGTTTGGTCGCCAAATGATGGAGATAATCAAAGTCCGTGGGGGAGTAGTAGTGGGGGTAACAACAAGAAGGGATCTAGCAAAGGTAATGGTTCATTTGATCCTGGTGACTATGATGATATTTTAAAAAATATTCAAAATAGGTTTAAATCCATGTTCCCTAAGAATTCTTCCTCAAACCTTCTGGTTTTAGTTGTAATAGTGGGATTGTTTTGGTTAGCCAGTGGTTTTTACAGAGTCGGGACCGATGAACAAGGTGTTGTGGTTAGATTTGGAAAATATGTTAGAACTTCAGAACCTGGATTACATTATCATTTACCTCTTCCCATTGAGAGTGTATCAAAACCAAAAGTGACTAAAGTTAATAGGATTGAAGTGGGTTTTAGAAATACTCAGAGTCAATTTAGTCAAAATTCACAAACAAGACAAGTTCCAGAAGAGGCGCTGATGCTGACTGGTGACGAAAACATTGTTGATTTAAATTTCACAATTTTTTGGATTATTAATGACGCAAAGGATTTTTTATTTAACGTAAGAAATCCAGAGGCGACTATTAAAAGTATTGGAGAAAGCGTTATGAGGGAAAAAATTGGGCAAACACCAATTGATCCAATCCTTGCCGAAGGTAAATCTATAGTTGAGGAAGATGCCAAACTTAAACTTCAGAATGTTCTTGATTATTATAAATCTGGAATATTAGTTACTCAAGTGCAACTCCAAAAAGCTGATCCCCCAGAAAACGTTATAGATTCGTACAGAGATGTCCAAAGGGCAAAAACTGACGAACAAAAATTAATTAATGAGGCTCAAGCCTACAGAAACGATATTATTCCAAAAGCCAGAGGTCAAGCCGAAAAAATGATTCAAGAATCAGAGGCATATAAAAAAGAAGTTGTTTCAAAAGCAAAAGGTGAAGCTGAAAGGTTTATTTCAGTTTATAATTCGTACAAAAATTCAAAGGATGTTACTAGAAAAAGAATTTATTTAGAGACACTAGAACAGACATTGGGAAAAATTGATAAAGTTATTGTTGATAAAGATGCGGGTAGCGGAATCGTTCCATACCTACCTCTTCCAGAATTAAAAAAAAGGTCTAATGTAATTAAAGGAATAGATGATGAAGGCAACTAAGGTATTAATTTATTCAATTTTATTTGTTTCATTTCTAGTAGTATTAAATGGCATATTTACTATGAAGGAAACTCAACAGGGTTTGGTACTTCAGTTTGGTGATCCAAAAAGAGTAATACAAAAATCTGGTTTGCACTTTAAGATCCCTTTTATTCAAAATGTCGTTAGATATGATAATAGAATATTAGAATACAATCTTCCAATTGAAGAGGTTATTGCTGTTGATAAAAAAAGGATGTTAATTGATTCTTTTGCGAGATTTAAAATAATTGATCCCTTAGAGTTTTACAAAACAGTTGGTAACGAAGCAAATGTAAGAAATAGATTAAACTCAAATGTAATTTCTTCCTTAAGAAGAGTAGTTGGAAAAGTTACCCTTGATGAATTACTATCATCTGAGAGAAGCAATATCATGGATAGAATACAAATTGAGGTAAACGATGCCGCACAAAGGTTTGGTATTGAAGTTGTGGATGTAAGAATTAGAAGAGCTGATTTACCAGAAGCAAATAGTCAAGCGATTTTTGACAGAATGATTAGTGAAAGGGTAAAAGAAGCCAAAGAATTCAGAGCAAAAGGTGCTGAACAAGCTCAAATTATTCGTGCTGAAGCCGATAAAGAAAAAACAGTATTATTAGCAGAAGCAACTAGAAAAAGCGAAATACTTAGAGGTGAAGGAGAATCAGAATCAATTGCTATTTATGCTGATGCATTTGAGAGAGACTCTAATTTTTATTCGTTTTACAGATCTATGCAGGCATACAGAAATGTTTTAGGAGAAGATGGTACAACCATGATTTTATCACCTGATAGCCAATTTTTAGAATTTTTTAATAATTCTCGAGGTCAATAGTAGTTATGTCAAATTTACCTAAATTTTTATTTATACTAACTACATTTTTATTTCTTCAATTCAGGGAATCATTTTCACACCCTTCATCTGATGAGTTTGCTGATCTAGTTGAAGACTTATCCCCTGCAGTGGTTAACGTATTTACAACACAAAAAGCTGAGGACTCACCTTCTCAACAATTTCCCTTTGATAATATACCTCCACAATTTAGAGATTTTTTTAAAAACTTTCCTCCAGGCTTTGGTCCTGGACAGCCTCAGAACCCAGATCAGAAAAGAGAACAGCCACAAGCTTTAGGTTCTGGTTTTGTAATTGATCCAGAAGGGTACATTGTAACAAATCACCATGTAATTGCTCAAGCCAATGAAATAAAAGTTAAATTTCAAGATGATTCTGAACTAACAGCAGAATTGATAGGGCAAGATAAATTAACCGATCTAGCTTTACTTAAAGTGAAATCAAAAAAACCGTTAAAATTTGTAGAGTTTGCAGATTCTGATAAAGCAAGAGTTGGACATTCAGTTATTGCTATTGGTAATCCTTTTGGTCTCGGAGGTACTGTTACATCAGGAATAATTTCTGCTTTTAATCGAGATATAAACTCCGGACCTTACGATAGTTTTATACAAACAGATGCATCGATAAATAAGGGTAATTCAGGTGGCCCATTATTCAATATTAATGGAGATGTTGTAGGAATTAATTCTGCAATATTTTCTCCTTCTGGTGGTAGTGTGGGAATAGGGTTCTCAATTCCATCTAATTTAGCTAAACCAATTATTGAACAACTAAGAAAGTTTGGAAAAACTCAAAGGGGTTGGCTTGGTGTAAGAATTCAAGAGGTCACTCCAGAAATAGCTGAAAGCTTAGGTTTAAAAGAAAGCGACGGCGTTCTTATCTCAATGGTAAATCCTGGTGAACCTGCGGAAAAAGCAGGTATTAGAGCTGGTGATGTTATCATAAACTTTAATGGAAAAAAAATAAAAAATGTAAGAGATTTACAACGAATAGTAGCCGAAGCAGCCGTATCAAGTTCTGCAAAAGTTGATGTGTGGAGAGATAAGAAAATTAAAAAATTTAAAGTAAAGCTTGCAGAGCGAGAAAAATTTGACGATCAAGCAAAGATTGATCCAAAAAAAGACTCTACTGAAAAGACTAATGAAGAATATGAAATTGATCAAGTTGGACTGAGATTAAAAGACATTACAGATTTTATTAGAGATCAATACAAAATTGATGAAAATATTTCTGGTTCTGTAATAACTGGAGTAAAAAATAATTCTCCTGCATCAAACGCTGGATTGAGTGTTGGTAATGTAATTTCTCAAGTATCGCAAAAAAAAATAACTTCTGCAAAGCAGGCAAAGCAAATTTTTGATGACGCCGTAAAAAATAATATGGATTCAGTTCTTGTACAAATTTATCAAAATGGTTTCCCTCGGTTTATACCGTTAAAGTTAAAATAACTTGTCAGAAAAAATTTTTATAATAGGCGGTGCTACAGCTTCACATAAAACAGATTTGGCGATTAAAATTGCAAAGGAAGTACCTTCTGTAGTTATAAATGCCGACAGTATGCAGGTTTACAAGGACTTGCGAACTCTATCAAATAGACCTTCAAAATTCGAATTTGAAGGTGTTGAAAATAAGTTATTTGGTGTCATAAAAACCCCGAATGCAGCAGACTTAGGATGGTGGTCAAAATCTGCAAAGATTGAGATCAAAAAAGCTCAAATAAAAAAAAAAGTACCTATTGTTGTTGGTGGAACAGGTCTATATTTAAGAAGTTTAGAAAAAAAAATTTCTTATGTTCCAAAAATTAATGAAAAGATAAGAGCCCGAATAAGGGAAATTTATTCTAATGAAGGTTTAGAATATATTTACGAAATGTTAAAAAAAAAAGATTATTCAATATCAAAAAAAATTCACCAGAAAGATAAGCAAAGGATTCTTAGAGCTTTAGAGGTAAAAATTGGAACTGGCAAAAGCCTCAATTATTGGAGAGAAAAAAACCACTCAAAAAATATTAATAATTATATTTTTCTAATTTTACAAACCTCCAGAGATACTCTTTACAATAATATTAATCAAAGGTTCGAAAAGATGGTAGAAAAAGGTGTGGTTAAAGAGGTAAGAAGTTTTATAAGAAAAAAGATTAGTACAGATCACCCTATAAACAAAATGATTGGATTAAAACATATTAAAAAATTTATTGAAGGAGAAATTAATCTAGATGAAGCAATTAGTTTAAGTCAAAGAGACAGTAGAAGGTATGCTAAAAGACAAATTACATGGTTTAAACACCAACCACAAAATGCTATTCATTTTTCTTATTATGATGCTTATAATTATTTAAAAAAAAAATTTATATTATTTTTTAGATGTTTAATAAAAATATTTGGTTTATTTTAATTATATGAAAAAAAAATATACTGGCGCAGAATTAGTAATTAAATCCTTAATTGACGAAAATGTAAAAATCATTTTTGGATATCCAGGTGGAGCTGTACTACCGATTTATGATGAACTTTTCAAACAAAATAAAATACGACACATTCTTGTTAGGCATGAACAAGCAGCTGTGCACGCGGCTGAGGGGTATGCAAGATCTACGGGAAAAGTTGGGGTTGTTTTAGTTACTTCAGGACCGGGTGCAACAAACACTGTAACTGGTCTGGCAGATGCGATGATGGATTCAATTCCCGTGGTTTGTATATCGGGACAAGTACCTACTCACATGATCGGCAATGATGCTTTTCAAGAAGCTGACATTGTAGGTATAACACGACCATGTACAAAACATAATTATCTTGTAAAGGATGTTAATAAACTCCAACAAGTAATTCATGAAGGTTTTTTTATTGCATCAAATGGTAGGCCAGGCCCTGTATTGATTGATATTCCAAAAGATATCCAGACATTTAAGGCCCCAAATAAAGAAAAATCTTCATTTAAAAAACCTATTTTGTATAGATCAAAAGACATTAATCAGGACTCGTCACTAAATCAATTCGTTGAAATGTTGCAAAAAACAAAAAAACCCATCGTTTATATTGGAGGGGGTGTTATTAATTCAGGTATAAACGCATCTAAACAATTATATAAATTTCTAAAATACACTCACTTCCCTTGTACACAAACTTTGATGGGTTTAGGTTCTTATCCTACTGATGATTATCAATTTCTTGGTATGTTAGGAATGCATGGAACTTATGAAGCTAATCTAGCGATGCATCAATCAGATCTAATGATTTGTATAGGTGCTAGATTTGATGACAGAATTACTGGAAAAGTATCTGGATTTTCTCCTAAATCAAAAAAAGTTCATATTGATATTGATGCTTCCTCTTTTAATAAAAGCGTTAATGTAGATTTAACAATTAAGGGTGATATCGCAAAAGTTTTGACAAAACTTAATTTAATTATGATTAAGAAAGGATTAAAATTTAAAAAACAAAATTACCAAGCTTGGTACAATAAAATTGAAAAATGGAAGAAAAAGGATTGTTTGAATTTTAAAAATAGTAAAACAATAATTAAACCTCAATATGCTTTACAAAGATTAAATGAACTTACAAAAAAGTTTTCTCCATACTTTACTACTGAAGTTGGGCAACACCAAATGTGGGCAGCTCAATATTTAAGTTTTAACAAGCCTAAGCATTGGATGACCTCTGGTGGTTTAGGCACAATGGGATATGGATTACCTGCTGCAATGGGTGTTCAAATTGCACATCCAAGGGGTTTAGTCATTGACGTTGCTGGGGAAGCATCAATACTTATGAATATTCAAGAAATGTCCACACTGAGTCAATACAGATTACCAGTTAAGATATTTATTTTGAATAATCACTATATGGGTATGGTAAGACAATGGCAAGAATTACTCCACGGTAATCGTCTCTCAGAATCTTACATGGATTCTTTGCCAGATTTTGTAAAACTTGCTGAATCATTTGGTGCTCTAGGATTAAGAGCAACTAAACCCAATGAACTTGATGGTATGATTAAAGAAATGATAAATGTAAAAAAACCAGTTATATTTGATGTTTGGGTGGATCAAAAAGAAAACTGTTTTCCTATGATTCCGTCAGGTTCTACACACGATCAAATGCTTTTAGGCCCTGATGATGAAGTTGATGAAAATAATTCTGAAGAAGGAATGGTTTTAGTTTAAATTTTTTTATGATAAAAAAAATAAACGAGCATATTATTTCTATAATGGTTGATAATGAACCAGGAGTATTAGCAAGAGTTGTCGGTTTATTTTCAGGAAGAGGTTATAATATAGAAAGTTTATCTGTATCAGAGGTAGACTCAGATAAATTCTTATCTAGAGTTACTATAGTTACATCTGGTACAAAAATTATAGTTGATCAAATTAAAGCTCAATTACTAAAATTAATCCCCGTGCATAATCTTGTTGACCTTACTGAAGAAGAGTATTTTATAGGTAAAGAATTGGTATTAGTAAAATTAAGCAATAAAAAACAATATAGAAAAAAAACATTAGATATTGCCAATAAATTCAATGCTTGTATTCTTAGTGATTCTGAGGTTGAGATGATATTAGAAATGTCTGGTAATAAAAAAGAGATTTCTAAATTCATTTCAAAGCTTAGGCCTTTTGGAATTATTGAAGTTACGAGATCGGGACTAGTTTCTATGGCTTCTGGTGTTGATTATATTAAAAAATAGTGTAAGGATAAATTATGAAAGTTTATTATGATAGAGATTCTGACTTAGGAATCATAAAAAATAAAAAAGTTGCCATCATTGGTTATGGTAGCCAAGGCCATGCTCATGCTCTGAATCTAAGAGATAGCGGAGTAAAAAATATTGTTATTGGTTTAAGAGATGGATCAAGTTCAAAAAAGAAGGCAGAATCAGAGAAACTTGAGGTTATGTCAGTTTCAAATGCAGCAAAATGGTGTGATATTTGTATGGTACTAGTTCCAGATGAATTACAATCTGATTTATATAAACAAGAGTTATTTAATAATCTTAAGGAGGGTTCAGCATTGTTATTTGCTCACGGACTTGCAATTCACTTCCAATTAATTGACCCTAGAAAAGACTTAGATGTTTTTATGATAGCTCCAAAAGGACCTGGCCATACTGTAAGAGCACAATATATGTCAGGGGGAGGTGTTCCATGTTTACTTGCTATCCATCAAGACTTCTCAGGGAATGCTTTGGAGATAGGGTTATCTTATGCTTCAGGAATTGGTGGAGGTCGCTCTGGTATCATTCAAACTACCTTTAAAGAGGAATGTGAAACTGATTTATTTGGTGAGCAAGCAGTATTGTGTGGAGGATTGACTGCGTTAATTCAAGCGGGCTATGAAACTTTAGTTGATGCAGGATATTCTCCAGAAATGGCATATTTTGAATGTTTGCATGAAGTGAAACTTATTGTTGATTTGATATATGAAGGTGGAATAGCAAACATGAGATATTCGATTTCTAATACAGCAGAGTATGGAGACTTAACTCGAGGAAAAAGAATTATTAATCAAAAGACAAAAACAGAGATGAAAAAAATTTTAAAAGAAATTCAATCCGGTGAATTTGTGAAAGACTGGATTTTAGAATGTAAATCAGGCCAATTAAACTTCAAAGCAGAAATAAGAATAGAGGCCGAAAAAAATATAGAAACAGTTGGTAAAAAATTAAGAAAAATGATGCCATGGATTACATCTAATAAATTAGTTGATACTGATAAGAATTAACGTGTATATGATATAAATAAATTATGTCTGACAAAATTATAATATTTGATACTACTCTGAGGGATGGAGAACAATCTGCTGGTGCATCTATGTCAGTTGAGGAAAAAATTGAGATTGGTAAAGCATTAGATGAAATGGGTGTTGATGTAATTGAAGCTGGTTTCCCTTTTGCATCAAAAGGTGATTTTGAAGCAGTTGAAAAGGTTGCTTCAAATTCAAAAAACTCAATAGTCTGTGGTTTAGCAAGGGCGCAAAGAACAGATATTGAAGCAGCCAGAAATGCATTGAAGAAAGCAAAAAGATTCAGAATTCATACCTTTATTTCAACAAGTGATCTTCACATGAAATATAAATTAAGAATGAATAAAGTAGAGGTTAAAGATTGTATAAAAAGAAGCGTTTCGATGGCGAGAAATTTTACTGATGATGTAGAATGGTCCCCAGAGGATGCTTCAAGATCAGATAGAGACTTTTTATACAAAACAATAGAAATAGCTATAAATTACGGAGCAAGAACCATCAACATACCCGATACAGTAGGTTATTCAATACCAGATGAATTTGGAAATTTAATAAAAAAAATCAAAAGTAATGTTATCAATATTGATAAAGCGATTATTTCTGTTCATTGTCATAATGATCTTGGTCTAGCTGTATCTAATTCCTTGAGTGCCATAGTCAATGGTGCTCGACAAGTAGAATGTACAATAAATGGAATTGGTGAGAGGGCAGGAAATGCAGCACTAGAAGAGATAGTTATGTGTTTAAAAACTAGGAAGGATTTACTCCCGTATAAGACTGGTATTAAAACAAAAAATATTTCGAAGATATCTCATTTGGTATCTAAAACAACTGGGTTTTTTGTTCAACCAAATAAAGCTATTGTTGGGAAAAATGCATTCGCTCACGAGTCAGGTATTCATCAAGATGGAATGCTAAAACATTCAAATACATATGAAATCATGACTCCAGAATCTATTGGGTTATCTTCATCAGAATTGGTATTGGGTAAACATTCTGGAAGACATGCTTTTAAAGTTAAACTTGAGGAATTAGGTTTTAAAATCAAAGAAAAAGAATTAGATAAATTATTTAAAAAATTTAAAGATTTGGCAGATAAGAAGAAACAATTATTCGAGGAAGATTTAATTGCGCTTGTAGACGATGAATCTTCAACAAATAGTAAGATAAAATTTATAGATTTAAAGGTAAAATGTGGATCAAACTTAAATGCAAATGCAGAGATTCAAATTGAAATTGATGGTAAGTTAAAAAAATCTATGTCTGATGGACAGGGGCCAATTGATTCAATATTTAAGTCAATTCAAAAAATTGTAGCCAACAGCGCTCAGTTAATTCTTTTTCAAGTAAACTCCATAACAAAAGGAGTTGATGCTCAAGCTGAAGTCAACGTTCGGTTACAAGAGTCTGGAATATCAGTTCAAGGGCAAGGAAAAGATATTGATACAATGGTTGCATCAGCTAAAGCTTATATAAACGCTTTAAATAAATTGATTAATAAACGTGAAAAACATAAATCAGGATCAATGAAATTTTCATCTAAAATTCAACCAATTGATAAGCACGTTATCTAGTTAAAAAAATTTAAATATATATTTTATTTTTTTTAAAATTAGAATATAAATTATTAAGGTACACAATGTTTGATTTTTTTGGACTTTTTTCTCAAGATATTGCAATTGATTTAGGAACTGCCAACACGCTAATTTATGTAAAGGGTAAAGGTATCGTCTTGAATGAGCCATCTGTTGTTGCACTTTCAAATGATAAAGAACCAGGAAAAGCCAAAGTTTTAGCTGTTGGCCATGAAGCAAAAACAATGCTGGGAAGAACACCTGGGAATATTACAGCAATCAGGCCAATGAGAGACGGTGTTATTGCAGATTTTGATGTTGCAGAGGAAATGATAAAACACTTTATAAGAAAAGCCCATTCACAGAATAGTTTTTTTAGTCCAGTTGTTGTAGTTTGTGTCCCTTCAGGCGCAACCTCTGTTGAAAGAAGAGCGATTGAAGGTTCAGCTGCTGCTGCAGGAGCAAGAAAAGTATATTTAATTGATGAACCCATGGCTGCAGCCTTGGGTGCAGGTCTTCCTGTTACAGAACCATCTGGATCAATGGTTGTAGATATCGGAGGAGGTACCACTGAGGTAGCACTCTTAGCACTTGGAGGTATAGTTCACGCTCATTCAGTTAGGGTAGGTGGAGATGCTATGGATACTGCAATAATAAATTATATCAGGAGAGCACATAATTTACTTGTAGGTGAAAGTAGCGCTGAAAGAATAAAAAAAGCAATTGGGGTAGCAGCTGCTCCAGACGGTGGTGACGGGAAAGTTCTTCACATAAAAGGCAGAGATCTACTCAAAGGTGTTCCAAAAGAGGTAATAATTAATCAAAAACAAATAGCTGATGCATTAGCAGAACCAGTAGGGGCAATAATTGAAGCAGTAAAAAATACTTTAGAAAATTCAGATCCTGAACTTGCAGCTGATATAGTGGATAAAGGAATTGTTTTAACAGGTGGTGGATCTCTTCTTGGGGATTTAGACCATGTAATTCGTGAATCAACTGGGTTACCAGTGACTATAGCCGATGATCCACTTAGCTGCGTGGTTCAAGGTACGGGTAAATGTGCTGAAGACCTTAAGTCATTGAGCTCGGTTTTATCTAGCAGTTATTAATTTGTAACTTTAGTAGTGAGAAAAAGGTCCCTTTCCAGATTTTTAAAACCAACTCAATTAAACTATGAATTTGTTGAGAGATTTTTAGTATTATTAATTTCAGTAGTATTTATAATTGTAAATTTTAGTAAGAAGGAGGAGCAAAGATACCTTAGAAATCATGTAGTTGATTTTTTTTCTCCAATAAACATTATCTTTCAAATACCTGGAAATCAAATTAATAATCTTAAGGATTGGACAAATAAAATGGTTAATCTTAAAGAAATCAATCTTGAATTGGAGAATAAACTTTTACATGCAAATAATGCTTTAAGTGAATTTTATCAATTAAAGGTTGAAAATGAAGAGCTGAGAAGCCTACTTAATTTACAAATACCTCAAACAATAAATAAAGTTGTTTCAAGAATAATTCTCGACCCTTCAGATATTCATTCTTCAAGAGTATTTATTGATGTAGGTTTTGATGAAAATATACAAATTAATTCACCTGTTTTTAATGAGAATGGATTATTAGGAAGAGTAATTGATGTAAAAAAAAAATCATCAGAAGTGCTATTGCTTATTGACCCAAAATCGTCTGTACCTGTAATGACAGATACAACTAAGATAAAATTTTTTGTTGAGGGAAATATGGAAAATCTCAGTATAAAGCACTTACCAGAAAATAGTATTATTTATGAAAATGAGCTTGTAATTTCAACTGATGTTTCTGGATATTTTAAAAAGGGAATAATTGTAGGAAAAGTAGTAAAAGATAAAACTTACAACTATGCTGTTTTACCTTCAGCGAAAAAAACTGATTCAGTATATGTTATGACTGTTAATTATGAAGAGCAAAAAAAAATACTTTTAGAAAATTATAATGATTGATAATCCTTTTAATTTTAAAAAACTTTTCATTACAAGCACCCCTTTAACTACTACTATTTTGTTTATAATTATTGATGCAGTTCCATTTTATCTTTTTGGAGATTTTTCAGTTAAAACTCAGTTGAGTTTCATAATTGCTTATTTATGGATTTGTTTAAACCCAGAATCTATCAGACCGATTTTTCTTTTAATTCTTGGACTATTAATTGATATTTTAAATAATTTTCTTTTTGGATTTACAACTTTTTTTTTATCTTTAGTTTTATTTATTCAAAAAAAAGACAACACATTTCTAAATAGTCTTGATATAAAAATAACCTTTGTGAAGTTTTCTTTTTTTATTATATTCGTAAATATTTTTTCATCTATTTTTGAAAAACTCTCTGAAATAGATCTAATTTTTAATATTAAAGATTTTTTTATTATTAATTTAGTTTCATTGTTGGCTTTCCCATTTTTATTTTTAATTGTAAGATATTATAACAAACAGTTAAAAATATATGTTGAATAGAAATCTACAAGATCTTAGAACATTTCAGAAAAGAACATTCATTTTGGGAATGGGAAAAGCTTTTTTTAGTTTTGTATTAATATCAAAATTATATTATTTGCAAATATTGAATAAATCTAAATTTGGAAAACTTTCTGATACGAATAGAGTTAAAATACGAATTCTTTATCCTGAAAGAGGAGTTATTTATGACTCAACAGGAAGTAAGATTGCTGAAAATAGGATAGATTATCAGATAACGATATTAAAAGAAGATAAAAGTAAGATTGCAGATAATATAAAAAAACTAAGTAATTTTTTATCTTTTTCAGAAGAAGAAAAAGATTTTATAAAAAAAAATTTAAAAAAAAAATCGCTTGATGACTTCATTATTGTAAAAAAAAATCTAAGTTGGGAAGAGCTTGAAGTTTTCGAATATTATTCTTACTTATTCCCTTATTTGTCAATTAATAAACAAAAAGTAAGAAATTACAATAATAGTTTAGCGTTTTCCCATGTTATTGGATATGTTGGATATTCTACCAAAAAAAAAGATAGTAAACTACAAGAACTCAAGATTGGTAAGACTGGTTTCGAACAAAAATATAACTCTATACTTCAAGGGAAAGAAGGGCTTCAAAAAATTGAATCGCATGCAAGTGGAAAGATAGTAAGGCTTCTCGAGGCAAAAAAAAGTTTGTCAGGTAAAAATCTTGATACATATATTAGTAAACAACTTCAGGAATTTTGTTTCAAACAACTACAAGGAAAAAGTGGGAGTGTAGTTGTAATGAATGTGAATACTGGTGGTATAGTTTCACTTGTTTCTTCCCCCTCATTCGATATTAATGAATTTAGCTATGGAATAAGAGAAGATCAATGGAATCTTCTTAAAAACGATCCAATGAAACCATTGCTAAATAAACCTATTTCAGGGCTTTATTCACCAGGATCCACATTTAAACTTATTGTAGCATTATTGGCATTGAATGAAGTTGGATTTAATCCTAATCAAAAATTTTTTTGTAATGGTCATTTATTTTTAGCTGATCATAAATTTCATTGTTGGAAAAGAAAAGGTCACGGATTAATGGACCTTTCATCAGCTATCGAAGAATCATGTGATTGCTATTTTTACAATTTAGCCAATTCTATCGAAATAGATAAATTAGCAGAAATTTCTAATATTTTTTCGATTGGTAAAAAAACTGGAGTTGATCTTCCGAATGAATTAGGAGGATTAATGCCCAACAATAAATGGAAAAAAGATAAAAAAGGAGATATTTGGCATTTAGGAGAAACTTATAATGCTGTTATTGGGCAAGGCTTTACACTTTCTACACCATTGCAAATTGCAACTATGATTTCGAGAATTGCAGCTGGTAAGAAAATTAAACCCAGCATTTTAAGAAAAAACGAAACTTTTGAAAAACTAAATATTCCTTTAGAGCATTTAAATTTTGTCAGAAAATCAATGTACAATGTTGTTAATGATTACAAAGGTACTGCATTTTCTTCAAAACTCAAAAATAATAAATATCAAATGGCAGGGAAAACTGGAACATCACAAGTAAGAAGAATTTCTTTAACTGAGAGAGAAAGTGGTGTTTTGGAAAATCAGGAATTACCATACAATCTAAGAGATCATTCAATATTTGCCGGATATGCCCCTTTTGTTAACCCGAGATTAGCAATCTCTGTAGTTTTAGAGCATCATGGAAGTGGTTCAAAGTTCGCAGCCCCTTTTGCAAGAAAGGTGATCGATTTTGCCCTAAAAAAAAATATTAGTTAGATGAAAGAGCTAGTTTTTAAATTTAAAAACCTTCACTGGACTTTGATATCTTTGGTTCTTTTTATATCATTTGTGGGCATAGTAATGATTTACAGTGCATCAAAAGCAGAGGGTTTGAATCCAACATATTCTCACATTTCAAAATTAATTTTAGGAATATTTCTGATGTTTTTAGTAGCAATGGTAAATATAAATTCCTTTCAAAAGTACGCATATATTCTGTATTTTGTGGGCTTATTTTTTTTAATATATGCAACTTTCTATGGATTTGTTGGAAAAGGTGCAAGAAGGTGGATTAATATTTTTGGGGTGAATGTTCAACCTTCAGAGATAATGAAAATTGTTTTAATACTTGCAATTGCAAAGTTTTTTGATGAAAAAAAAATTCAAACATTTAAAGAGCATTTATTTATTATCTTTCCAATTTTTCTAATTGTTTTACCATTTTTAATAATTCTCAAACAACCAGATCTTGGTACAGGTTTAATAATTTTATCATTAGGTTTTATAATATTTTTTATTGTTGGTGTTAATATAAAATTTTTTATTTTCTGTTTTATAATTTTTCTAATCTCTAGCCCAATTCTTTGGAACACACTTCATCAATACCAAAAACAAAGATTGCTTACTTTTTTTGATCCCTACAAAGATCCACTTGGGACTGGATACCATATTATACAATCTGAGATCGCAATTGGTTCAGGAGGTTTTTTTGGCAAAGGTTGGTTAAAAGGAACCCAGTCACATTTAGATTACTTACCTGAAAAAAAAACAGACTTTATATTTTCAATGTTAGGTGAAGAATTTGGATTTATGGGTACTATTTCTATAATAGGACTTTTTATTTTAGTTTGCCTAATTGGTTATATAATTTCAAACAATGCAGAAAAGGATTTTTTTTCAAGAGTTGTTGGGATTTCAATAATAACGAATTTTTTTCTTTCGGCTTCGTTAAATATGGCAATGGTAATGGGCTTAACTCCAGTTGTAGGTATACCGTTACCATTAGTATCTTTCGGAGGATCTTCTCTTGTAATGACTTTTTTGGGATTTGGTCTAATTTTGTCTTCTGATTTAAGTCATAAAATAAATAAAACAAAATATTAAATTATTTTATATTCCCTTTTTCAGATAGGAAAATAGCAATTTTTTTTGTTTGACTTAAATTACTAAATATTATCAGCAAGACGACTAAAATCGGAACACTCAGAAACATGCCTGCAATCCCCCAAATTTTCCCAAAAATTCCAAGAGATATTATCATAATAATAGGACTTAAATTTAAAGATTTACCCATTAGTTTAGGTTCAATGAAGTTTCCAATTAAAAGTTGTACAAATATTAAAGAAACTATCGTTAATATAGTAATAGAAAAGTCGAATGATTGAACTATAGAAAAAATTACAGGTAAAACTATAGATATTAATGAACCAATGAAAGGAATAAAATTTAATAAAAAAGAGAAAATACCGAATAAAATTGCAAGATCATTAGATAGTGCTAAAAGAATTAAAAAGGTAAGAATTCCAGTAAAAAAACTTGTTAATATTTTAATTTCAAAATACTCATAGATTTGCTTATTTATTTTTTCTAATATTTGCTTTGTTGATTTGTTAGGAGAAATTTTTTCTAGTTTAATTTTAAAAAACTTTTCCTCTATAAGAAAAAAAATTAAATAAATTATTACTAGTGAGATATTACCAGCTGCATTTGTAAAAAAGTTTAATGTATTTGATAGAATTCTTTTGAGATCAATATCTTTCAGAAAACTATCTGTAGAAAACAGAGACGAATTTAGTTCATATGTATTGATAGCGCTTATAATTTCCTGAATATTTTCTTGATAAATATTAGCATCCACTATTACTTTTGAAATATCATTGTCTACTAATGCACCAATGAAATAAAAGAATAAAAATAAACCTAGGCATACAATAAAGAAGGATACATAATAATTTAATGAATATCCAAATGTATGAATTGAAGTAATTTTATTACTTACTGATTTAAGTAGAATAAATATCAAAAAAGAAAATAAAAGAGGTAGTATTAAGAATTTACCAAGATACAATATTAGAAAAATTAAAGGTATAATTAGATAATATTTCATTTTTAAAAAGTATATTCATCTAGTACTTGGACCATTTTTGTTGTTCCAAATAAGTCAGTATCAGTTTCTTCAACCCTAACACTTTTAATTAAACCGATATTAGGAGCATACCATTCATTTGTTAAAATTTTAATTTTGATAGAGCCAATCTCTCTATCTATAAAATTTGTTTCCCCCGAACCTTTAATTTGAATACAATTTTTAAATTCACCCGCAGGAACTCTGACGACTTCATTAGTAGAGATAATCTGATTAGATATTTCAAAATCTGTAATTGCTTTATAGTCAAAATATGGATATCTTCTTAAAGTAAGGTAGGTTTTACTCATAGAGTTCCAGCTACTGCCTTTTTTAAGTGGGTATTTTATAACAAATCTATTATTTTTTTCAAAAATAATATCATTATTACCGGAGAATTGAACTCCTATTCTTGAGATGCCATTATTAGATTTAGTATAAAAATAAATACTATTATTTTCTCTTTGAATTGGGAATACAGTTATTTCTTCATTGGTTGTTGAATTTGTAATTTTCTGTTTTTTTAAACCACTATTAATTTTTTTATAGATTTTTTTTGCTTCAATTTCTGGTATCACATCTATTTGATAACTCCAAAATCTTTCTTCTCCAAGTGGAAAATAATTTTTTTTTTCAGTGTTACATGAGCTCAAATACACCAAAGAAAGCAATGCTAAAAAAAATTTTATTATTATCATTATTTTTCAGGTAGGAGCTGACTTGGCATATCAAAAAAATTTACTTTTATGCTATTACTTACAGCTTTTTTCTTTTCTAATATCTTTGCCACTATGCCCTCTTCATTATTTTCGTCACTCATTTCACCCATCTGCGGCACCCCATTTTTGATGTTAACTAATGCTTTAGAAATTTTCTGATGTATTTCTTTTGAGTATGGAATTTCAAGAGATCTAGGTGTGCTAAGACCGGATTTTTCGTTCATATTAGTTATCCATATATAAATTGATCCTTCAGAGTTTATTACAATATTTGGTTCATATATCTGCGCTGCTATCAACCTAAATCTATCTGGAAGTGAATCTTTTGTAGGCCAGCCAAGTAGATCATTAAATGACTTATAAGTTGTGATATAAAAGAAAGTAAGAACTGTGATCATTGTTGCTTTTAAAAACCAATGGAAACTTGTTCTCATACTAAAAATAAGTAATAAGAATGCCAGAATTACATACCCCAAAATTATTAATATTATAGTAGAATCCATTATTTATTTTCCTTCCTTTGTTTCATTATTAATTTAAACATCAGGTACTAGTTTTTTATATAAATTACCCGTGACAGTTACAAGACCGTCCTGAGAAATTCTAAATCTAGTTGCAGTTTTTTCTTCACCTTTATTCACTAAGTTGACAGTACCATAGTAAATTACCTCAAGTTGTGGGTTAACCTTTTCAACTTTTACATTAACATCAATAGGTAATTTGGTTTTAGTTGCATAATAATGTACATTAACTATATATTCTCCAGGTATTACAGCACGTAGTGTTACAACTTCTTGATTCAAAGGATTTTGAATTTCTTCTCCGTTGACCAGGATTGTATCATTTAATAATCCTCTGTCATCTCTATCTAAATGAACGAACCCGGCCTCTGTACCTCTAAACCAAACAAGATCTCCGTTTGGACTTTGTACATAAGTATCAATATCATCAGGGCTATTATCTTCCCAACTCACTGTAATTATATATTCTGCTTTTGGGTTTATTACTCCAGTTTTAGGTATTGGGTTCATAAAAATAATGGCCAAAAACATGAGTAATGTAAAAGCTAACAAAACATTAAATAATAAGTCTGTAAAAGGGTCAGTTCTTAATCTTCTTCCAGAATATGCCATATTATAAACTATTATCTAAACTTACTTCAGAAACTTGATTTAAAACTGAAAACAATTCTTCGCAACCATTTTCTAAATTAAAGTATTGAAGAGCAATTAATACTCCAGTTACAAGTGCTGATAGTGTCGTGTATAGGGCAACGCCCATACCACTTCCCATTGTAGTTAAAACGCCTTGAAGTAATGATACATCAAAAGTAGTTATATCAGATAAAGAGCCCAACATAATTATAAAACCAATAACAGTACCAATTAAGCCAAGCTTGAGCATTATATCAGCACTAAACCAACCAAATTCAAAATATGCATTCACTTTCTTAATATATATATCCAGTATTTGAGCACTTTCAGTATTTCCTTTTTTTTTTAGATTTATTAAATCCTTGAAATACTGCGATACTATTCCATCAGACATTTCCCCTTTGGAAGATAAAATTAAGTGATCATCAATAAGTCGAAGTTTAACATCATCTTTAAGAAGATTTTTTTTTATAATGTGGGCTTTATTTAATTCGCAAGATACAAGAAATGTATAAAAACCACAATGCATTGATATTATAAAAAAGGCAGAAAAAATAATAGTTGTTATATAACTTCTATCAGCTGACAAAAGATGCTGGATAATATTATTGTCGTATAAAATATAGAAAAAAAAGAAAATTAAACTAAAGGTTAACAACCAATTTAAAAATAATTTGTGGTCTCTTGTCATGTTTCATATTTAATTAAAGATTCACATGGTGCACTAATTGCGTCTCTGCCTTTTAAAAAACAAAGTTCAATTAAAGAAATAAAACAGACTACTTCTCCTCCTGCTTTACAAATTAGTTTTTCAGCTGCACTTGCTGTTCCTCCAGTCGCAAGTAGGTCATCAACTAGAATAAACTTTCCTTTTGAAAGATCGGGGTTTATTTCTAGTGAATCTGTTCCATATTCTAACTCATAATTAATCTTAATTTTTTTTTCCCCAGGAATTTTACCTTTTTTTCTTATTAGAGTTATTCCCTTTTTAAATCTCTCACAAAGTATTCCTCCAAATAAAAAACCTCTAGCATCAATTGCAGCAAATTTATCAAAATTATACTTATTTAATTTATTTTCAAACATGTCCGTAGCTAACGACAGTGCATCACTATTATAGATTAAGGGTAAAAAATCGTAGAATAAAATACCTTTTTTTGGGTAATCAGGTATTTTACCAATGCATTTTTCTAATAGAGATACATTCATACAAAATCAATTTTTAAAATTTTATTTAAGTGTTATAAAGTTTATATATAATTATTCTAATTACAACTTGAAAGTTTAATTAAGAAACACAACTATGACTGAAAAAGAAAAATTATTTAAATCTGTTTTTAATTATATTGAAACTAATGGATTTTCAAACTTCTCTTTAAATGAACTATCAAAGCAATTAAATATTAATATGCTCAAAATCGAAAAATATTTTATATCAGAATACCAAATGATTGATGTTTTTATAAAAATGATAAATGATCAAGTTTATAAAGAAATTTCTGATCCTAGCATAGACAAGTCAATCACAAAAGACACATTGTTTGAGTTTATTATGATTAGATTCGACAAACTGTCACCATATAAAAATGGCCTAATAAAGATATATGAACAGGTAAGAAAAAATCCTAAGTTATTAAATTTTATTTCTATGAAGATTTTCAATTTTATTCAAACAATTTTTAATTTATCTGGAGCAAAAAAAAACTTTATTTTGGATAAATTAAGCATTAATACACTTTTCCTAATTTACTTATATGTTTTTAATACATGGATAAAAGATAACAGTTCTGAAATGAGTAAGACTATGTCAGACTTAGATCTATGTTTATCACGAGCTGAAATGATAATGAAAAAAGTTAATTTATCTTAGTAATTCCAAGTTGATTTAACAGTTTTTGTTGAGAACTTTCAATTTTTTTGACGTTGAAATCTTTAATTAATGAATGAAACAATTCATACCAATTAATTTCAGCATTTAAGTGAAGGAAAACTGATCCCAGTCCTATAGCAGCTCTATCCATAAAAACAAATTCTCTTGGTGGTTTTACTCCACCTATTTTTTTTAATTCTTTATGTACTTTTGAAGCTGCCTCAGCACCATATGCAGTAGAATTGGTTTCCTGCATTTTTCGAATTTTACTTTCAAGTAGTGGAGAATAGAGAAATTTAGCCCATATATTTAAAATATTAATTAATTCTTTGTTTATATTTTCAAATCCCCAGGTCTCATATGCATTTACTGCTAGTTCTTCATCATTATTTAGAATTGCAAAGTACAAATCTATAACACCTTTTACAAAAGAAGGTTTAAAAACTCTAATACATCCAAAATCTAACAAATTAATTCCAAAATCATCTCTAACAGAATAATTACCTAAATGAGGGTCACCGTGAATGATACCATAATTGTAAAATGGATAATACCAAGCCTTAAACATATTTAAGGCTATTTTATTTCTTATTCTTGGAGGGTTATCTTTAAACACCATTAATTTTTTTCCTTTCAACCATTCCATTGAAAGTAACTTTTTTGTAGACAAACTATCAAACACTTTTGGTACTCTAACTTCTTTATGATTCTCAAAAATTTTAGAATAAACTAAAAGGTTTTTCTTCTCTCTTTCATAATCTAATTCTTCTCTAACTCTATAAGATAATTCTTTTAAAATATTTGAAGTGTCAATGCTTGCATCTATTTGTCGATAAATTTTAAAAACTAGCTTGAGTTGGTTTATATCAGCTTCAACAATAGATTCCATATCAGGATATTGGAGTTTACACGCAATATTTTGTCCTTTTTTATTTAAAGCCTTATGTACTTGTCCAAGTGAGGCAGCTGCGAAGGGTTCATTTTCAAATTTTTTAAATTTTTTTTCCCAATTTATACCCAGCTCAGATTTCATCCTTCTTTTTACAAAATTCCAACCCATCGGCGGTGCATTCGACTGAAGTTGCGATAAGGCATTTACATATTCAGGTGGAAGAAGGTCAGGTATTGTTGAAAGTAGTTGACCAATTTTCATTACCGGGCCTTTAAGACCTCCTAATATTTCAGTCAATTGATCAGCTGTTTCTTTACCCCTACCTTTGAATAATTTTGTACCTGCTAGCTTTAGTGCAAATGCACCTGCAGAACCACCAAGATTAGCGTATCTTTTTATTCTTTTTGTAAAACGGTTATACTCTTCCATTACATTAAATTTATACTAACTTTGATAATATTTAATATAAATTAAATGAAATACAAACCCAAACAGATAGTTATAAAAATAATTAAATATTTTTTTGAAATAAATTCTAGAATTTTTACTGTGTAGTAGGCAGTTGGCGTAAAAACTTTAAATTTAAACATGTGAAAGAAATTGCAATTTTTGTTCCATTTCTTAACTCTTTCTTTTCACTATTACTTCACACATTTCTAAAAGTTTTTCTTTATCAGAATTATTTTCAAATGGGCTCAGAGAATCTTTTGCAATCAAAGAATAATGTTGTGCTTTAAGAAAACAATCTTCAATAACATTATATTTTTGAAGAATCTCTTTAGCTATAATAAAGTCAGTACAATTTTGATCCTGATTATTTATTGTTCTAGTCCAAAATTCTTTTTCTTTTTTGTTAGATCTCTTATATGCTAAAATTATAGGAAGTGAAACTTTTCCCTCTCTAAAATCGTCTCCAGTATTTTTACCTAAAACTAAATCGTTTGAACAATAATCGAGTGTATCATCGGTTATTTGAAAAGCCATTCCAATATTTTTTCCGAAATCATTTAATGCTTGTTGTTTACAGTTATCAATTTTTGATATTATCCCGCTAACTGTGCATGCCGCACAAAATAGTGAAGCGGTTTTAGCTTCAATAATTTTTAAGTAATTAGATTCTGAAGTATCAATTTGATTACAAGATTCAAGTTGAAGAACTTCTCCTTGAGAAATCTCAACTGATGCTTTAGAAATTATTTCGAGACATTGATTTGATCCATCTTTAATCATAAGTCTAAATGCTTTACTCAATAAAAAATCACCAACTAAAATGGAAGATTTATTATTCCAAACATTATTAGCACTGGTTTTCCCCCTTCTTTTTTTACTTTCATCAACCACATCGTCGTGAAGAAGTGTTGCAGTATGAATAAATTCAATACAAGCAGCAAGATTAACATGTCGGGTTCCATTATATTGACAAAGTTTAGAAGTAGATAATGTAAGCAGAGGTCTTATTCTTTTTCCACCAGAGGAAATAATGTATCCAGCTAGTTGAGAAATAAGAGGTACACTACTATTCATGTTGTCCATAATTACATTATTAACCTTTGCAAAGTCATCCTTCAACCAGGTGAGCATTTTATCCCAAAAATCTATTTTTTTTTTATTAGAGGAAAATATTTCGATTTTTTGCATAGTAAAAAGAATTGTAACAAAGATTATATAATGTTTAAAATTTAAGAGATATTATGTATATTTATTTATAATTTGAAATTTTCAATAGTGAATTAAAACATATTTTATGCTTACTTTCCAAGAGTTAATTTTCAAGCTACAAAATTTTTGGTCTCAGCAAGGTTGCATTCTCCTTCAACCTTATGATCTGAATATGGGTGCTGCTACATTTCATCCAGCTACTTCTCTAAAGTCTCTTGGACCAGATCCATGGAAGGTTGCATATTTACAACCTTGTAGAAGGCCAACGGATGGAAGGTATGGCGAGAATCCAAATAGACTCCAACACTATTTTCAATTTCAGGTTTTAATTAAGCCATCACCCAAAAATGCTCAAGATCTTTTTTTGGATAGCTTAAAGAATATATCAATTGATTTTCATAAACATGATATCAAATTCCTAGAAGATAATTGGGAAAGTCCAACATTAGGAGCTGCAGGTCTTGGTTGGGAAGTACAATGTAATGGTACTGAGATAAGTCAATTTACTTATTTTCAACAAATGGGTGGATATGATTGTAATCCAGTAAGTGTAGAATTCACATATGGACTAGAAAGAATTGCCACTTTTATTCAAAATATTGACAGTTTGTACGATATTATTTGGAATAATCAAGGAGTCACATATGGTGATCTTTATTTAAATAATGAAAAAGAATTTTCAAAATATAATTTTGAATATGAATGGGTAGGTAATCAAAAGGAGGATTATAGTAATTTTTTATTTGAAGCAGAAAATGCATATAAAAAAAATATTACTCAATTATTAGATCAAAAATTATTATATCCCGCTTATGAAGAGTGTCTCAGATACACACATTTTTTTAATCAGAGAGATGCTGGTGGTGAAATATCAGTTTCAAAAAGGCAATCTGATATTCTAGAAATAAGAAGTTTTTTTAAAAGATGTTGTCAGCTATATTTAGAGAGTCTCAAAAAATGACTGAACTATTATTGGAAATTTATGGTGAGGAAATACCCCCTCACTTTCAGCACGAAGGTAAAGAAAAAATTAAAGATGCATTTATAACTTTTTTTAATGAAAAAAAAATAAACTATAATGAAATAAATGCCTTTGCTACTGCTAGAAGATTTGTAATTGTTATAAACGGACTCCCAATAAATACCCTGGAATCAAGAGAGCTCGTCAGAGGACCAATTACATCCGCTAATCAAAATGCAATCGATGGTTTTTTAAAGTCAAAAAAAATTTCAGATATTTCTCTTTTAAAAAAAAAAATAATAAATACCAAAGAATATTTTTTTTTTGAAAAAATTCTTCCTAAAACTCCTATTAAAGAAATTTTAGAGATTAGTATTCCTGAGATTTTGTCCAGTATTAGATGGAGTAAATCAATGGTATGGGTATCTCGGAAAATAAGATGGATTCGACCAATCAAACATATTTTTTGTATTTTTAATAAAGAAAATATTTCGATTAATTTTGAAGGTATTGAATCCTCAAATTACTTTTATGGTAATTATCAATACGCAAATACAAAACTTAAGTGTAATTCTTTTAAAGAATATGAAGATAAACTGGAAGAAAATTATGTTGTTTTGAAAGAAGAAATAAGAAGGAAAAGAATTGATAAATTGCTCACAAGATATAAAGCTCAGAATTATGAAATCATTTTTGACGAATCTACAATCAATAGTGTTGAATTCCCAAGTTTACATATAGGATGTTTTGAAAAATCTTATTTAAAACTTCCTACCAATTTTCTAATTGCAGTGATATCAGGAAAACAAAATTATTTTTCTTTTAAAAAAAAAAATAATAATCAAAATAAAATAGAAAATATTTTTGGTTATATTTCAAATAAAAAAGAAAATAATATAATTAAAAAAGACTTTGAAAAAGTTCTCAATTCAAGATTTTTAGATACAATTTATTTTTTAAATTCAGATATTAAAATTGGTTTAGAGCAATATTACAATAAGTTAGGAGGTCTTAAATATTTTGAAGGACTAGGAAATTTAAGACAAAAATCTGAGAGAATAAATAATCTTTGTAAATTTATAGCAAAATTTCTATACAGTAAAATATTAATAAATAATAATGGAGAGTTAAAATTTAATGAAATCAAGTACGCAAAAGCAGATCTAGTATCGAATCTTGTACAGGAATTTCCAGAACTCCAAGGTGATGTTGGATCGCACTTGTTAGAATTAAATAAATCAAGTAAAGAAGTATGTTTAGCAATTAGAGAGCAATATCTTCCAAATACTTTAAACGACAAGTGCCCAAAAGAACCATTATCTATTTGTTTATCAATTGCTGACAAAATTGATCATTTAGTGGGAATATTTTTAATTGGTAAGAAACCAACTGGATCGAAAGACCCATTTGCCCTAAGACGATCTGCATTTGGATTAATAAGAATTATTATTGAAAATAAACTTGATATTGATTTAAATAGAATTATCAGCTTTGCTGAAGAAGTATATTTACATCAGAAAAATAATTTGAATAAAAATCTTGTTAATAAAAATTTAAATGCCCTAAATATCACCGAATCAAAAAAATCCGAGATAAATGAATATTTTAGTCAAAGATTAGTCTACTATCTAAAAGATAAATTTTCTCAGGAAAAAATTTATTCAATACTTGATACCAAAGATGAACTAAGACCTTATTATATTTTTCAAAAAGTAAAAAAACTAGAAGATTATCTCTCACAAAAAGATTCACAAAATTTTTTAAAGGCATACAAAAGAATAAATTCGATATTAATTGAAACCCCACAAAATGCTAGTATTAATAAAAGTCTAATTAAAAAAAAAGAAGAAATGGTTCTGTTTAACAGAATATTTGAAATGAAAAATTTATTAATGAATCAAAAGGAAAAAAATATTTCAGAGTTCTCAGAAAATTTAATTTTATTGAATAAATTTTCTTCTCTTATTGATAATTTCTTTGATAAGGTTCAAGTCAATTCTTCTGATAAAAAATTAAAAGACAATAGGTTAAATATTTTGTTAATGTGTAAAAAGATATTTCAGGAAATATGTAACTTTTCAAAAATTTTAAATACCAAATGAATTCTTTAAAGAAAAAAGTTGAGCTTTCAAAAATTTTAGAATCAATTGAAATTAATAAAGATACACCAAAAATCAATAATCTATTAGATAAATACCATACCAAGGCTAAGGCCCATGTAATTGGAATAACAGGACCACCTGGAGTAGGAAAATCATCATTAATAAATGCACTTATCAAAATAATACGGCGTGATAACTTTTCAGTCGGAGTTATAGCTGTTGACCCAAGTTCCAGGAAATCAGGCGGGGCTTTATTAGGCGATCGAGCAAGATTTTCAGTAGATCCAAAAGACTATAATATTTTTATACGTTCTTTAGCAGCTAAAGATTCCCTTGGTGGTATATCAGAAATGACATATCCATGTATATCAGTAATGAGATCTTTTTTTGATATTTTAATAGTCGAAACAGTAGGTGTAGGACAATCAGAAATAAGTATTGAGGATGTTGCAGATTCAATAATATTTTGTGTTCAACCTGGTAGTGGTGATACACTGCAATTTATGAAATCTGGTATAATTGAAATTCCAGATATTATTTGTGTTACAAAGAGTGATTTAATGGAGTTATCAAATAATACTTTATCTGACTTAAAAAGTAGCAGTAAATATTTAAATAGTTTATATGATTGGCCTATTGAAATTATGAGTGTTTCAGCTGAAAGCCAAATTGGTATTAAGGAACTGTATGCTATTTTACAAAAGAGATGGAAATGGCTCGTAGATAATAATATTTTAAAAAAAAAAAGATATTATCAAGACAAATTATGGATTGAAAAGAAAATTAAAGAAAAGATTGGTGAATTTGGATTTAAACTTGTAAAGGAAATGTTGGTTTTTAATTCACAGCCGTACAAATTTTATTACAAAATTGTAAATAAAATAAAAGTTGATTTAATTTGAGTCATTAACCCATTTTGGATTAAAAGGATTTAACAAAGCTTCATTGGATTTAAGATTTTGTGTTTGGTTAATACAATTTTCAGTTTCTTTTATATTTAGTAGCGCAATTCCATAATCATCCATATGGCTAGTAAGAATACCAATATTTTTTCCATTGTAAGTAATTTCATTTGATGAAATTTTTCCTTCAATTTTTACTCCATATATTTGCTTTTTTAGTTTACCTCTATAATTTGTAATTGCAGTCACCTCTTGACCAATGTAACAGCCTTTTTTCCAACTAATTCCATTTAATTTATCAAACCTTGCTTCAAGTAATAATGTTTTACCTACTGTAATGTCTTTTTCAGCTTCAGGAATAGTATTGCTAATTCTAATTTTTTCATAGAAATTTTGATCAATTTTAGATAATCCAAATTCTTTTTGTAAGGATTTTATTGAAGATTTTTGGCAAAAACCTTTTAAAAAAAACTTATTATTTCTTGGATCAGGAAAGTAAAAAATACCTTCTATCCTATTTTGATCAAATTTTATTTGCAAATTATTGTTAACAAGTATGCTAACCATATCCTGCATTTTATTAAAATTCACTTCAGCGCGTAATTTATACAGCTGAAATTTGTTAATTATTTCGTCTTCATTTTTTTTTAAACATTCCAAATAATAAAAATTTTTATGATTGGTAATATAAAAATCATATAAAAATTTTCCTTGAGGTGTTAAAAATGCACAATAAATAGAATTGTCTTTTTTAAGAATTGTCAAATCATTTGAAACCATTCCTTGTAAAAATTTGAACCTATCTGATCCACTTATTTTTAGAATAGATTTGTTTAAACAAAGATGGTATTTATTTTCTGGTAGCATGAATGTAATTCTTTTTTAATCATTATATCTTATAATTTAAATTATGAAAAAAATTCTCATAATATCTTCAAATAGACTTGGAGACTCAATTCTGACGTCAGGTTTAATCAATTACTTTAGATCCAAATATAAAAAAACTGAAATTACATTTGCCTGTGGAGAGTTACCATCTTTGTTGTTTAAATATTGTAGTAATATTGACAAAGTTATTGTTATTAAAAAATTGAAATTTTCCTTACATTGGTTTTTTTTATGGAAAAAAGTTGTTTTGGAATTTTGGGATATAATTCTAGATTTGAGAGGGACAGGTATATCTTTTTTTCTTTTTTCAAAAAAAAGGATTATAAACCCTCTTCATACCAAGAAATATAAAGAAAAAAAAGTTCATAAAGTAGCTTTGCTGTCAAAATTTTTTGGAGAAAAATTAATTCCACCGAATTTAGACCTAAATTATAAAGTAGAGAAAGAAGAAATTTTAAATAAATATTTATCTCATTCTAAAAATATTGTAGCTATTGCTCCTGGAGCAAATTGGAACGCTAAGCAATGGCCAAAAGAAAATTTTTTGTTGTTATTAAAAAATCTTCAGTCCAATCATAATTTTAAAAATTACAATTTTATTTTATTGGGTTCAAAAAATGAGTTAGAAACAGGGAATTTTATTAAGTTAAATTCGAAAAAAAAGAATATTATTAACTTAGTTGGCTTACCGTCATTAATAGAAATATATTTTTTATTAAAAGAATGTAAGTTATTTATAGGAAATGATTCTGGGCTAATGCATCTAGCAGCTGTGACTGGTATTCCTACCATAGGGTTATTTGGTCCAAGTGATAAATATCAATACCATCCCTGGGGAGAAAAAATTTTAGCCTTATCAACACCGGAAACTCCTGAAACATTAATGAATAAAGAAAATTTTTCACATAAAAATACAGTAAATTTAATGAAGACATTAACTGTTAAAACAGTAACATTAAATACAATAACTTTTTTTAAAAAATATAAATGAGCAATAGACTTTCAATTTTAGTTGTTGCAAAGAATGAAGAAAAGCAAATTTCAAATTGTTTAGAAACGTTAAATTTTGGTGATGAGATAGTTGTTATACTTGATTCTTGTGAAGATAATACAGAAAAAATTGCAAAAAAATATACAAACACTATTTACTCAGGTTCTTGGAAAAATGAAGGCGAGAGAAGAAATTATGGAATTTCAAAATGTAAATATGAATGGGTACTTGAAATTGACGCCGATGAAAGAGTAAGTGAATCTCTGAGCAAAGAAATAAAAGAGGTTATAAAAATTTCTAAATATAATTTTCATCACATACCAGTTATGAATTTTATTGGAAAGGACCCAGTTAAATTTGGTTGGGGAGCATATTTTGGAAAATCTTCATATCCAGGATTATTTAAAAGGAAAAGTAAGAAATGGGGCTTTCAGAATGTTCACCCAAAAATTTCATTAAATGGTAAGAAGGGGTTTACCCTCAAAAATAGACTTACGCATTTTTATTGTAAGGACGTTGAAGATATGTTTCATAAATTAAATTCCTATTCTGAAGCGAGAGCAAAAGATATACTAGATCTTAATATTGATGAAAATTTGACAATGAATATAAGACGTTTATTTTCAAGGTTTTGGAAATGTTTTTTTCTTAGGAAAGGTTATAAAGAAAAAAAATATGGTTTTGTAATTGCAATTATAGCATCTATCTATCCATTAATTTCTTTTTTAAAATATAAAAATCAACAAAAAAAATGAAGAAAATTTTATTTATTGATGATGGCATTGAATTTGATAGCATTACTGCAAGAGAAAAATCTACAGGTGGAGCGGAGTCAGCTTTTGTTTCTCTTGCTGAGGCATTAGCAAAAAAAAATTACGAAGTGTGTGTTTATAATAATTGTAAAAATACTGGCTTAATTAAAGGCGTTAATTGGAAAAAACTTTCATATAAAATAAATGATGAAAAATTCAATATATTAATCATGAACAGAGGAGATAAATTTCTTAATTTTAAAAAAAATTGTAAAAATAGAATTTTCTGGATTCACAATCCAGCAACTTATCTTCTGAAATTAAGGTATATTAAAAAACTTTTTTCAATCCTGCGAACATAATCTTCTCAAGTAATTATCATTTAAATAGTTACCCAAAATGGGCACCATCAAAAAAAAGAATTGTTATTCCATACGGTATTCAAAATTTTATTTTCAAAAATATAACTGAACTTAAAGTACCGAAAAAAAATGTAATTTTTACATCCAATCCGGAAAGAGGTTTAGATTGGTTATTAGATAGATGGGAAAAGGATATTTATCCAAAAGTTCCTGATGCAAAATTAAATTTATTTACTGGTTTAAAAACCTATGGAGATTTTGGAAAGAAAAAATTAGAAAAAGTTTTACCTATTTTACAAAGAGCCGAAAATTTAAAGAATAAAGGTGTTATTTTAAATAAGCCTGTCAAAAGGCAAGAATTAGTAAAATATATAAAAACCTCAAGATTATTTTTGTATCAAGGTAGTATAAATGAAACATTTTGTATGTCAGTTGCTGAAGCACAAGTATTAGGTATACCGACAGTGGTTAAAAATCTTGGGTGTTTAGCTGAAAGAGTTTCTAATCAAAGGTCAGGTTATGTTTGTAATTCAGATGAAGAATTTAGTAGTAGGGCGATTGAAATATTGACAGACAATAAATGTTGGTTGAAGATGCATAAATATATGTTAAAAAATAATTTGCATTATTCATGGCAAAAAGTAGCAGAAATGTGGGAAAAGAATTTTTAAAAGTTTTAAACGTTATGTCCGGATCCGCTGGAGGCGGTGCTGAAAGGTTTTTTGAAAGAATCTCTATTTCATTAAACAAAGAAAATAAATTTGATGTTAGAGTTGTAATAAGAAAAAATAAAAAAAGATCTAATTTTTTTAAAATTAACAAAATAAAGGTTTATGAATTAAATTTTTATAACAAGTTTGATTTTCTTTCTAAATCAAAATTTGTAAAAATTTGTAAAGAATTTAAACCAAATTTAATTGTAACATGGATGAATAGAGCTTCATTAATGATTCCTGAAAAAAAATATAATAATGAAATAAGAATTGGTAGATTAGGTGGATTTTATAAATTAAAAAATTATATCAATTGTGATTATTTAATAGCAAATACTGAAGAAATTAGAAAATATATTATTGATAAGGGTTGGGATAAAAATAAAGTATTTTATTTACCTAATTTTGTGCAAGAAAATTCTATTCCAAATTTCAAAAGAAAACACAGTGATAAAATAATTTTAGGAGTTGGTAGATTTCATGAAAATAAGAACTTTGAAACAGTTATAAAAGCACTTGACCAGCTCCCTGAACATAAATTGTGGTTGGTTGGAGAAGGTTTTTTAAAAAGTGAATATATTTCAATTGCAAAAAAACATAATGTTCAGGAAAGAGTCAAAATATTTAGTTGGGAAGACAAGATATCAAAATATTATAATTCAGTGGATGTAGTAGTATGCTCATCAATCATTGAGCCACTTGGAAATGTAATTTTAGAAGCATGGTCACACAAGGTACCAGTTGTTGCTGCAAATGTTATGGGACCAGCAAATCTTATAAAACATAAGGTGAACGGACTCAAGTTTCAAAAAAAAAATATTAGAAAACTTGTAGAATGTATAAAAATATTGGAGGCAAACAAAGAGTTAAAACAAAAAATAATACAAAATGGATTTGAAATGTTTACAAAATATTATTCAGAAAAAAATGTTACTAAGAAATATATAAATTTTTTTTACAAAGTTAATAAATTATGTGTGGATTCTTAGGATTATTATCAAAAGAGTTGGATAAAAGAAAAGTTAACAAATTTCTTAATGCAGGAAACTTACTTCATCATCGGGGGCCTGACAATACTGGAACTTTTAAAAGTAAAAACCTTATTTTTGTTCATAAAAGATTATCAATTGTTGATATTGAAGGTGGAATACAACCTATAATAAACGCTGGGTGTGTTTTGGTAGCTAATGGAGAAATTTATAATGATCTTGAATTGAGAAATTTGTTAAAAGATTTCAAGTATAAAACAAATTCAGATTGCGAGACTATAATTGCAGTATATAAAAAATATGGAATTAAGGGTTTTGAAAAGTTAAGGGGTATGTTTTCGTTTGCAATCTATGACAAAACTAAAAAAGAGCTAATCCTGTCAAGAGATTCCTTTGGCATTAAACCATTATATTTTTTCCAAGATAATAATAATTTTGTTTTTTCATCAGAAATTAAACCAATAATTAAATCAAAATTAATAAAAAAGAAAATAGATAAAAGAAAAATTGTTGAATTAGTACAAATACAATTTAATTCAGGGAGAAAAACAATTTTTAAAAATATTTCAAGAATAAGACCTGGAGAGACCCTGATAATTAGAGATTTTAAGATTATAAAAAGTAAAATTATAAATATTGAAAATTCAAAAAAAAAAGTTGTTGTTAGTCATAATAAATTGAAAGATAAATTATTAGAATCAGTATATCTTCATCAAAGAAGTGATGTACCCTATGGAGTTTTTTTTTCAGGAGGTATTGATTCTACCTTGGTATTGTATCTTATGTCTTTGATTAATAAAAAGCCAATAAAAGCATTCAATATTTTTTTTAAAGGTATGGAAAAAAAGAATGATGACATTGGATTACTTGCAAAAAGATTTGGTGCTAATTTACAATCCATTGAATTTAGTGAAAACGATTTTTGGAATATTTTACCAAAATCTATTAGTTTTATGGATGATCCAGTATCAGACTATGCAATAATACCGACCTATAAATTAGCTTCAGTGGCAAAAAATTATGTAAAGGTTGTTTTAACAGGCGAGGGTGGTGATGAATTATTTGCTGGTTATGGAAGGTATAGAGATAATTTAAGAAAGAGGTTTAGAAAGGGATTTTTAAGTAGAGGTATATTTGATAAATTTCTTGCTGAAGAAAGTAATAAGACAAAATGGGATTTTGATTTATCGTTCGTTAAATCAAAAATATTTGATTATGATTTAACTGCTTTACAAAAGGATCAAATTTTTGATTATTATGAATGGTTACCGAATAACATTTTAACTAAGTTGGATAGATGTCTAATGGCTCACAGTATTGAGGGCAGGACCCCATTAGTAGACAAAGAATTATTTGAAAACTTTTTTTTTATGACCGATGAAAGCAAAATTAAAAATAATTACGGTAAATACTGTCTCAGAGTTTTTCTAAATAATGAAATTCCTTTTTATAAAGCTTTTTCAAAAAAAGAGGGTTTTACAGTTCCTATATCAGAATGGATTCCAAAAAAATCTAAAATACTATCTGATCTACTTCCAAAAAGTAAAATACTTAATGAACTTCTTAAACCCTCTAAAATTAAAAGTTTATGTATGAATACTAAAAATAACAAAAAGAATTCTATAATAGTTTGGAGATTATTATTTTTTTCTATCTGGTTTCTCATTCACCATGAAAATATTAAGGACTTTGGAAATTCTTTTGATATATTGGAAAATTATAATTAATAATAATTTAAAATGGAATATTTTGACTATATCTTAAAAAATGGAAATGCTTTCGTTGGAAATAGCATTCAGTCTGAAATTGATATTGGTATAAAAAAAAATAAAATATCTCATATTGGTAATATTAATCAAAATAAGGGTAAAAACACATATGATATGAGTAATTTGACAATATTACCAGGATGCATTGATTCACAAGTACATTTTAGAGAACCAGGACTTACTCATAAGGAGGATATTAACTCTGGTACGAGGGGAGCCATACTTGGGGGAATCACTAGTATCTTTGAAATGCCTAATACTAATCCACCAACATCCACAGTGGAAGCCCTTAATCAAAAATTAAAAATAGCAGAAGAAAACAGTTTTTGTAATTATAGTTTCTATATTGGTGCTGTAAGAGAAAATATTGGAGAATTAAAATATCTTGAAAAAAGCGAAGGCTGTTCTGGAATTAAAATATTTATGGGTTCTTCAACAGGAAGTTTATTGATAGAAGATGATAATAGTTTAGAAAAAATATTAGCTAGTGGCGCCAGACGAGTTGCGATACATTCTGAGGATGAGTATAGATTAAGAAAAAGAAAAACAATTGTCAATGATTCTAATGTAGATGTTAAATATCACCCAATATGGAGAGATTCTATCTCAGCAATTGAGAGCACAAAAAGGTTAATTCAAATTTCAAAAAAGGTTTCCAGAAAAATACATATCTTGCATATATCAACAAAAGAAGAAATAGATTTAATAAAAAAAAATAAAAAATTAGTTACCTGTGAAGCTACACCTCAACATTTATATTTTCATTCACCTGATTGTTACCAGAAATTGGGGACATTAGCGCAAATGAATCCTCCTATTAGGAGTAAGGATCATCAAGAAGGAATATGGTACGGAGTAAAAAATAAAATCATTGATGTTATTGGTTCAGATCATGCTCCCCATAGTCTGGAAGAGAAAAAAAAAAAATATCCAAATTCTCCTTCAGGCATGACTGGAGTTCAGACATTAGTCCCAATAATGCTTAATTTTGTTAATCAAAATAAAATTGGAATTCATGATTTTGTTAGACTAACTTCCTCAAACCCTTGCAAAATATTTAGTATCATTGGAAAAGGTAAGATTGAAGTTGGAAATGATGCAGATTTTACAATTGTCGACTTGAAAAAAAAAAGAAGAATTGAAAATAATTGGATAGCTAGCAAATCTGGATGGACTCCATATGATGGCGAAACAGTTATTGGATGGCCTGTTCATACAATTGTAAATGGAGAAATTGTTATGTCTGAAGACCAAATATTAGGCAAGCCAAGAGGCCAAAAAATAAAATTTAGGATTGAATAACTTTACAACTAAAAATTTCTATTTCGTGCTCTTTTACTCCGTGCCTTTTCGCAATTTCTAATAAAGCAATAGATTTTGCTGTTTCTTTATCTGTGGCTTTTACAGTCTCAGTATCTTTACCAAAAATTGAAATTTCATAATCTATTATAAACCATTTCATTAAAAACTCTTTATTTTTCAGTATGATTAATAAATAAACTTACTGCAATATCTCCTGAAACATTTGTTGCAGTTCTCATCATATCTAAAACTCTATCAACACCAATAATTAAAGCTATTCCTTCAAGAGGTAGTCCAATTTGATTTAATACCATTCCTAGCATAATAAGACCAACACCAGGAACTCCAGCAGTTCCAATAGACGCTAAAGTAGCAGTTACTATGACAGATATATAATCACTTGGTATTAAACTAATACCATAAATATTGGCGATAAAAACTGTTGCGACACCTTGCATAATTGCTGTACCATCCATATTAATTGTGGATCCTAATGGCACAGTAAAAGAGGCAATATTCTCTCTAATTTTTAGATTTTCTTTTGCAACCCTCAATGTTATAGGTATTGTCGCACTACTACTTGAAGTGGAGAAGGCAAAAAACATTGCGTCTTTTATTTGTTTAAAAAAGAATATTAGGTTAATTTTGCTTAGAAATTTAATTAATGAACCATAAACTAAGAACATATGAACGACTAAGCAAAAAGCGACAGTAAAAAAATATTTTCCTAATTCATATATTATTTCAATTCCTTGGGATGAAAAGGTTTTTGATATTAGACAAAAAATTCCTAAAGGTGCAACTTTCATAATAATTTCTAGGCACTTAAGGTTAACAATATTTAAACTTTGAAAAAACTTCTCAAGTGGTTTTCCGTTTTCTCCACAAAGAGATATTCCAACGCCTAATAGGATTGAAAAAAAAATAACTTGTAACATATTTCCCTCTACTAATGCTTTGAAAGGATTTTGCGGAATTATATTTAACAGTACTTCTAAAACTGATGGTTTTTCTCCAATAGAAAAGTCTCCAGTTTGGAGTTTTATTTCAGTACCTAACCCAGGTTGAATAAAATAAGATACTAACAAGGCCAAAGAAATAGCTAAAGATGTTGTAATAAGATATACAGTTATTGTTTTAAGGCTAATCCTCCCAAGACTAGAAAAATCCTTGAGACCAAAAAGACCACAAATAATTGATGCAAAGACTATAGGGACAACAAGCATTTTTAGTACTGAGAGAAAGAAGTTTCCCCCAAAGTCAAAAACAGTTACAAAAAAATTGAATACATCATTGTTTAAATCTTGGAAGATATTTAAGATAATCCCAAGTAAAAATCCATAAATAAAAGAATATAAAATGTATTTTGTTATATTTTTTTTCATATTTTTGGTGCTCTTACCCTGTACTGACCAGGAAACTCATTCTTACCAAGAATGTATTATACCATTTAACTATAAGAGCAACATCTGAAATTTAAATGATAAATTTAATTATCAGAAAATTTCTTGTTATTATTTAGTTTTGATTTTTTAAGTTCTGATAACCCGAATGTTTCATTCACTGTAAAAGTGTAACTTTCCTTATATTTTTGTATTTCATGTTTGTTTAACAATCTTGCTAACCCTCTAGATATCATTTCAATAATTAAATATTTTGGGATTTCTATTGTTTGCCCTGATAAAAATAATGAAGAATTAATTTCAAAGTTATTCAAAACAACCACTTTAATTTTATCATCATTATCTTTTTTGAGCAAAAAGTTTAAAATTGGATTACTGTTTGAATCTAAATTTTTAGTTGAGTTATTTATTACAAACTTTTCCGTATTTGATTGCTTTAGATTTTCTTTTATACTCTCTTGATTTGTTTTATCTTGATTTTTCTCAGTTATTTTTACTTTAACTTTTTTTTCTTTACTTCTTAAAGTATTTATTCGTGCCTTAATTTTACTAATTTTTAATGATTCATCATCAAGATCCCTAAATTTAGCATTTTCAAATTCATCATCAATAACATATTTTTGATCTAATTTTTTTGAAAAAAACTTTCCTGCTTTACTAATTGAATTTTCATTCTCTTGATCATCATTTGTCATAATTTTTTTTATATCAAGATAAGCTTGATTTCAAATCCTTTATTTTTTCATTTATAAGATTTGCACCATCCAATCTTAGATAGGTTGATCTTAGAATTGCTTTAATTATTACTGGGGTATCCTTCATGGCATCAAGTAAGACATTTCGCGATACTATAATACCTGAGGTTTCAATGAAAGCGATCGCTTTAACAGATCTTTTTAAGCCTAATATACAGGCCTTATCACCAAAAATCTCATTTTCCTTTATAATACCAACTTTGATACCCTCTGAGGACTTAATTTCAACTTGCCCGCTATTAATTATGAATGCGGCTTCAGGCTCATCTCCTATGTCATAAATAACTTCACCTTTTTTCCAATGTATAATATCTTTATTCATAATTTACTTGAATTGAAAACTATTTTGACTCACTCTGTCCCAGTAACTTGCTAATCTCGGATCAGCAGTTTTTTTACCTTTAATTAGTTCTCCTTTTTCAACTTTTGGATAAATTTGGTCGGCGAGTTTTATTTCACTTTCAGATAATCTTCTAACGACATGTCTTCTATTCAGTTCGTGTGTATGTTCAACTCCAGCAGCTTCAAGAAATTCTTTTAAAACTGAAATTGTGTTTTTGTGAAAATTTGCAGCTCTATTTGATCTATCCTCTATATCAATTGCGCGATATCTCATAGGATCCATTGTAGCAATTCCAGTTGGACATTCTCCCGTATGACATGATCTACATTGAATACAACCAATTGAAAACATAAATGGCCTTGCCATATTAACCCAGTCAGCTCCTAATGCACATATATGCGCAATATCAAATGCTGATACTATTTTTCCTGAAGCACCGACTTTAACACGATCTCTTAAATTAGCACCAATTAAGGCATTTTCAACAAATACGACAGCATCCTTTAAAGGACAGCCTAAATGATCTGTAAATTCAACTGGAGCTGCACCAGTTCCTCCCTCCGCACCGTCTACAGTTATAAAGTCTATATATTTTTTTGTATTAACCATTGCCTTAATTATAGAAATGAGCTCCCAAGGGTGCCCAACGCAAAGCTTTATACCTACAGGTTTTCCATTTGACAGTTTCCTCAAGTCTTCAACAAAGTTCAAAAGTTGAATAGGGTTTGAAAATTCTGAATGACTTGAAGGTGATATACAATCTTTACCAACTTCAACACCTCTTGTCTCTGCTATTTCTTCTGTTACTTTTTCAGCAAGTAACATTCCACCATGACCAGGTTTAGCTCCTTGACTTAATTTTATTTCTATCATTTTAACTTGATCTAGTTTTGACTTCTTAGAAAACTGTTTTCTACAAAAATTTCCATTCTTTGTTCTACAACCAAAATAACCTGTTGAAATTTGCCAAACTAAATCTCCCCCTCCAGCCTCGTGATATTTGGACAATGAACCTTCTCCAGTATTATGGGCAAACTTTCCAATTTTAGCTGATTTATTTAGTGACTCTATTGCTGGAGGTGACATAGCACCAAAAGACGTTCCAGAAATATTGAGAACAGACATTAAATATGAATTTTTCCCTATTCCTACTTTTGTTTTAAAATCATCAACCGTTATATTTGAAGGCTGAATGGAGTGGTTTAACCAGACAAAATCATCATTATACATTTTCTCCAATGATCCAAAGGGCCTTACTCCTCCAACATTTTTTGCCCTTTCATAAACCATGGTTCTTTGATTTCGTGAATAAGGTAATTCATCATCGTCGGATTCCCAATAATATTGACGCAATTCAGGTCTTATACTTTCAAGAAAAAATCGGAATCTACCTAATAATGGAAAATTTGATAAAACTGATCTTTTTTTTTGAAGAAAATCATAAATTGCTATAGAAAATAATATAAATGAAGGTAAGAAAAAAATTACAACAAATGGGTAGTATAATAATAAGAGGAAGGTGATGGCACTAAATATGCCAGTATAAACTAATAGTGAATATCTTCCCCAAATTATTTCACTCATAAAAAAATAATAACCCTAAAATGTGATATAATATAGTAATTTTACAAAAATATAAAAAAAATATCTAAGTTTTAGAAATGAGTGAATAATGGATTGTAAAAAATTAAAATTTCTTCTGCGTCAGTTTTCAAATGATCGCGAATGGAATAAATTTCATACTTTAAAAAACCTTGCATGTTCGATTAGTATTGAGTCAAGTGAATTATTAGAAATCTTTCAATGGCAAGATCTCTCAAGTTTGGATATTAAACAAAATAAACTTAAAGAAAATGTTTCTGATGAGGTTGCTGATATTATGCTATATTTGTTAAGATTTTCTGATTTGGCTGAGATAGATTTAGAAAAGGCATGTTTAAAAAAAATTGAAAAGAATAAAAAAAAATATCCTGTAAATCTGTCTAAAGGTAATTCAAAAAAATATACAGATCTGTGAAAATTATTTTTTAGTATTAAGGATAATGAATAAAAAAAAAATTACACAAAAACAAAAAGATGAGAAAAGGGCACAAGCTTTAAGAGAAAATCTTAAAAGACGCAAGAGGAAGAATTAATTATGGCGATAATGAATGATAAATGGATAAAAAAACAAGCTTTAGAAAAAAAGATGATTCAACCTTTTGAAGATAAGTTAATTAAAAAAAATGTTTTATCATACGGTTTGTCGTCCTACGGTTATGATGCTAGAGTTTCAAATAGTTTTAAAATTTTTACTAATGTAGATTCAGCAACTGTTGATCCAAAAAAATTCCAAAAATCAAGTTTTGTTGATAGAGAGTCAGATTACTGTATGATTCCTCCAAATAGCTTTGTACTTGCAAGAACAGTAGAATATTTTCGAATTCCAAGAGAAGTTTTGGTCATTTGTGTTGGTAAATCAACATATGCAAGATGTGGGATTATAGTTAATGTTACACCACTAGAACCTGAATGGGAAGGACATGTAACGCTAGAATTTTCAAATACAACACCACTTCCAGCAAAAATTTACGCCAATGAAGGTGCTGCTCAATTTCTTTTTTTTAAAGGTGAGGAAATATGTGAAAAATCATATGCAGATAGAAAAGGAAAATATATGAAGCAATTAGGTGTAACGCTTCCAAAACTATAAATTTATGGAAAAAATAATAATTTCTGGCGGGAAAACACTAAGTGGAAAAATAAGAATCAGTGGATCAAAAAATTCTGCATTACCAATTCTGGCGGCTACATTATTATCAAAAAACAAAATAATACTAAAAAACATTCCTAATCTTTCAGATTCACAATCTATGCTAAAATTATTGGAAAGTCTTAACTCAACTATTCTTCAGACTAAAGAATTTATCAAAATTAAATCCGGGCAACCTGAAAGTTGTGTTGCTTCATATAATTTAGTTAGAAAAATGAGGGCGTCATTTTTAGTTTTAGGACCACTACTAGCTAGGTATTCATATGCTAAAGTTTCTTTACCAGGTGGATGTGCAATAGGAGCTCGTCCAATAAATATTCATTTAAAATGTCTTGAAAAGATGGGTGTTAACTTTGAGATCAAAGATGGTTACGTAATCGGTAAAGTTGAAGGGTTGCTAAAAGGTGCTGAAATAAAAATGCCTTTTAGTTCTGTAGGTGCAACTGAAAATATACTAATGGCAGCAACTCTTGCAAATGGTCAAACTGTTATTAAAAATGCAGCAATTGAACCAGAAATTTCTGATTTGGCAAACTTTCTGAATGCGATTGGGGCAGAAATTTATGGAATTGGTTCTCGCACATTAAAAATAATTGGTAAAAAAAAATTAATAGGTGGAAAATTTTCTGTAATGCCTGACAGAATTGAAGCTGGAACATATATACTTGCTGTTCTTGGTTGTAAAGGAAAAATAAAGCTAACTAATTTAAACATAGATTTAATTAAACATTTGATTAATATTTTTTCCTCAATTTCTGAATTGCATTTTAAAATTTCAAAAGATAAAACAATGCTAGAGGTTTTGTGTATGAAAAGAGTAAAAAAAAATTTAAAAATTAAAACAGATATTTATCCTGGATTTCCTACTGATTTACAGGCTCAATTAATGGCAGCAATGAGTATTTCAGATTGTAAAACAAAAATAGAAGAAACAATTTTTGAAAACAGATTTATGCACGTACAAGAACTAATCAGGATGGGCGCAGACATAAGTTTAAAAAGTTCAAATGCTATTATTGTTGGTAAAAAAAAACTCAATGGAGCAGAAGTAATGGCAACAGATTTAAGAGCTTCTTCATCTTTAATTATCGCCGGTTTGATGGCTGACGGCTTAACAACAATCAATAGAATATATCATCTTGATAGAGGATATGAAAATCTTGTTGAAAAACTATCATCTTGTTGCGCTGAGATAAAAAGAATATAGTTTTAATCTATGAAAAAGATAATTTTTGCAGTTCCCAAAGGTAGAATACTTGATGATCTATTGCCTTTAATGAAAAAAGCAGAAATAGTACCCGAAAAAGAATTTTTTAATACTAGTTCAAGAAAACTAATATTTAAAACAAGTCTACCAAATTTTGAAATTATAAGAGTCAGAGCATTTGATGTTGCTACTTTTGTTGCCTTTGGTGCTGCACAAATTGGAGTTGCAGGAGACGATGTTTTAAAAGAGTTTAACTATGAAGAAATCTATTCAATATTAGACTTAGATATTGGTAAATGTAAGTTATCATTAGCCAAACAAAAAAACAATTTGGATTTTGAAGAAAAAAAACTTGGCAATATTACAGTTGCCACAAAATATAAAGATACTGTAATTAATTATTTTGCATCTAAAGGTGTGAGGGCTGAGTGTATAAAATTAAATGGAGCTATTGAACTAGCTCCAAAACTAGGTATATGTGATTATATAGTCGATTTGGTATCAACAGGTAAAACTTTATATGAAAATGATTTAGTCGAGCAAGAAGTATTGATGAATATTACAGCAAAGCTTATAACTAACAAAATTGCTTTTAAATTAATGAATAAAGAATTACAACAAATTGTTAAAAAATTTGAGGTTGCCAAAATTGAGTAAAATAATATTTCAAAACAGTAAAAACTTCCAAAATAATTTTTTGAAGATTTTAAAAAAAAGAGAACACTCTGACCAAGCGATTGACAATACTGTTGAAAAAATTATTGACAGTGTGAAAAAAGGTTCCGAGAAGTCTTTGCTTGAATTAACAAGAAAATATGACAAAAACCCAGCTATAAAATTTAAAGATTTGATCGTAAGTAAAAAAGAAATAAAAAGAGCAAAGTCATTAATCTCCCATGATGTAATAAAAGCACTCAAGAAAGCAGCTTTTAGAATAAAAAATTATCATGCAAAACAATTACCAAAAGATTTTTATTACACTGACAGTCAAGGTGTTAAACTTGGAAGTAGATGGTCAGCAATTGATTCAGTCGGTCTATATGTTCCAGGAGGAAGTGCATCATACCCATCTTCAGTTATAATGAATGCTGTTCCAGCTATTGTAGCTGGTGTGGAGAGAATTGTAATGGTTTGCCCAGCAATGGGTGGTAAGATTAATCCTGTTGTACTTGCCGTTGCAGAAATACTTAAAATTGAAGAAATTTACAAAATTGGTGGTGCCCAAGCTATTGCAGCATTGGCTTTTGGTACTGAAAGTATTAAAAAGGTGAACAAGATTTTTGGACCAGGTAATGCCTATGTAGCATCAGCCAAGAAAAAAGTTTTTGGGGATGTAGGTATTGACATGATTGCTGGTCCTTCTGAAATTTTAGTTGTAGCTGACAAAACTAATGACCCAAGTCACATAGCAATTGATTTATTATCCCAAGCAGAACATGATGAAAACGCTCAAGCTATATTAATCACAGATTCTGAAAAATTCGCTAAAAAAGTCTTAAAACATGTTGAATCAGAATTGAAAACACTTAAAAGAAGAAATATAGCTGAGAAAAGTTGGAAAAACTTTGGTTGTGTGATTGTTATGAAAAATATTAATGATTCTCACACGTTAGTTAATGAGATAGCTCCAGAACATTTAGAAATTTCAGTTCAGAAACCTAGTAAACTACTTAAAAAAATAAAAAATGCAGGTGCAATTTTTTTAGGAAAATTTTCGCCAGAAGCAATAGGCGACTACATTGCTGGACCAAATCATGTTCTTCCCACTGACAGGACAGCAAAATTTTCATCTGGTTTAAATGTTCTTGATTTTATGAAGAGAACTTCTTTAGTGGAATGTAGTAAAGAAAGTATTAACAAAATTGGTCCAGATGCTATTACATTAGCTAATGAGGAAGGCCTTGGAGCACATGCAAGATCTATTTATAAAAGGTTAAATAAAAATTGATTGTATGACCTTTATTTGTTAGAAGTTAAAATCTTAAGGGAGTATTTATATATGGCAAAAGAAGAAGTAATGGAATTTAACGGCATTGTTAAAGAATTACTGCCTAATGCAATGTTTAGAGTCCTTTTGGATAACAATCATGAGATCATAGCTCATACTGCTGGTAAAATGAGAAAATTTAGAATAAGGGTACTAGCTGGTGACAGAGTAACAGTTGAAATGACTCCTTATGATCTTACGAAGGGTAGAATAACATTTAGATTTAAATAAATTTTAGTTGGTTATTGAATCAAAAATAATTCTCGCTTCCTCGTCTCCCAGACGAGTAAAATTATTAAAGCAAATTCAGATTGAGCCATATGAAATAATTCCTCATAATATAAATGAGAAGGACTATTTAGACCTTACGCCAACAAAAATGGTGAAAAAATTATCATACCATAAAGCAATGAATATTAAAAAAAAGGTTCAAAATAATAAATTCGTAATATCCGCAGACACTGCTGTGGCTAGAGGAAATAGTATATTTGAAAAGACTAATGATAAAAATTTAGTCAAGGAGTATTTAAATCAATTATCTGGGAAAAAACATTTAGTTTATGGAGGAATTTGTGTTATAGCTCCAGATGGTTCTATATCTAACAGAGTAGTTAAAACCGAAGTTTTTTTTAGAAGACTTTTTAAAAATGATTTTAATGATGATGATCTAATTAATGAAGGAATTGGAAAAGCAGGAGGATATGCTATTCAAGGTTATGGTGCTAGTTTGGTTTCAAAAATTAAGGGATCATATTTCAATGTTGTTGGTTTGTCTATTTTTGATGTATTATTAATGTTGAAAGGGCTAGGATGGACAAGATGATAATTTTATGTTTTTTTTTTTTAATAGTAGTATATATTTCTATATTATTCTTCTTAGCCCAGGTAGCTCAGTTGGTAGAGCAAGCGACTGAAAATCGCTGTGTCGGTGGTTCAATTCCTCCCCTGGGCACCTCATGAAAATAAAATTCATACAAATGTATATCTTATTATTGTTTATGATAGGCTGCAAATCAGACTATAGTTATTTTCCTCATGAACAAGGTTTACATTGGAATTATAAAATAGTATTTAAATCAAATTATACTGGTATTGAAGAAAAAAAAAGATTATCAATTACAAATTCATCATTGTTTATCAATAAAGAGGGGGTTGCATTTTCAAAACTTTATTCAAACGGAAATATAGTTTCTTTTCTTAAAGAAAAAAAAAATAATTCTCTTTTAAGAACAGGTGCTTTATTTAAATCTTCGGACGGATTAGATGAACCAGTAAAAAAAATAATTTACCCATCAATATTGTTTCATAAAAATAATTGGAAAGCAGTAAGTCAGCTTTTTATAACACGGGGATTTCAACCCCCACTTCGAGGATTTATTCCATCTGCTGTTTTTGATATTGATTATTTGATAGAAAAAAGAGATCTCACAGTTGAAGTACAAGGAAATAAATTTAAGAACTGTATTTTTATTACTGGAACTGGGAAGTCGGAATTTATTGCTGATACCAGATCAGGCCCAATTCCGATTGAAATTAAAACAAAGGAATGGCTTTGTCCTGGCGTTGGCCTTGTAAAAGAAGAAAGACTTGAGTCTACAAATGCCTCGGCTTTCGGGAATATGTTTTATAGTGCGGAATTAATAGATTTTAAAAATTAGATGTCATCTGTTTCATTTGTAGTACCAGTATTTAATAAATCAAATTATCTAAGATATGTTCTAAAATCATTAGAAAAACAAAAAGGCAATTTTAAAAAAGAGTATATCTTTGTTAACGATGGATCAACAGACAAATCACTGAATATTTTAAAGACATATACCAAAAATTGGAAAAACTGTTTTATAATCGACCAAAGTAATAAGGGCTCAGCAAATGCAACAAATGTAGGAATCAGAAAAGCGCAAAATAAATATATTAAATTTTTAGATGCGGATGATGTTCTATTAGAAAATTCTACATTAATGCTGTTAAAAACTATAGAGGCAAATAGAGACGCTGTTTTAGTTTACGGATTACAACGGAAGATTAAAGATATTTCAAAAGTAAAATTAGAAGGTAAGATAAGTGCAAACTACAAGATTATTAATAAACCAATAAATCTTGCAATGAGAAACTCAATGTTTAATCCCTCACAGTTTCTTGTAAAAACTGACATGTGTAAAAAAGTTGGTGGGTGCGATGAAAGAATTAAATATAGCCAAGAATATTCTTTGACATTAAGATTAGCTTTAAAAGGCAAATTTCTTAAAATAGACGACTTTGTAACTGTTTTGCCATTGTTTGCCCCTGGTCAAATATCTGAAAATAAAACTGAGCAAATTTATAGGGTTTCAAAAGCCTTAGAACTTTTCATAAAAGATAATAAATTATCTAATATTACATTATTGAAAGCTCAAAGAAGATTAACTGGAAGAGCTTGGAGATTTGCAAGAAAACAACTTGGTCTTTCTTATTTCTCGAAATGGTTTTATTATTACCTTAGAGGTTTAGTGGGTATAAATAGTAATATTATTAAAACATGTGAGGAAGCTAATAAAATATATAAAGAATTAATTTTTAAATAACTTATTTGGATTTAATATATTGTTAGGGTCAAATATTTTTTTTATTTTTCTCATTTGTTCCACTTCAAAACTGGTCTTGTATCTTTTTAATTCGTCTATTCGTAATTGTCCCACACCATGTTCGGCGCTAAAACTTCCACCATGATTACTTACATTTTCAAAAATAATTTTGTTAATAACTGATTGCTTTTGCTTTAATTTTTCATTTTTTTTATCATCGGTTGAAAATATATTGTAATGAAGATTATTATCTCCAATATGTCCAAAGTTAATTATTCTAAAACATTTATCAATTAATGAAATTTCCTTTTCTGTTTTTTTTATAAAACTGCTAATTTTATCTAATGGAATTGAAATATCATGATTAATGCAGAATTCTAATTTCGTTTCTGCAATTGGAATTAATTCTCTATAATCCCATAGTTGCTTGTTTTCTTCATAAGATTTTGAAAAGATAAAATCTTCGGAATCCTCCAAACTTTCAAAAAAGAAATCTTCAATTTTTCCAAAAAAGTCAACGTTATGAGTAAAATTAGAAAGTTCAATTAAACAATAAAAATTATTTTTCTTTAATATTCTTTTTTTGTTATTTTTTTGAATCACTAGTTCCATTGCTTCACTATTTACTAGTTCAAAACTTGTTAATAAGTCGTGATAATTAATTCTAATCTTAGAATAAAAATTTAATAAACCTTCTATATTAGAAAATGTACCAAAAACTACTCTTGTTTCTAAGGGTTTAGGAAAAACTCGAATATTAGCTGCTGTAATTAAACCAAGAGTACCTTCAGAACCAATAAGTAATTGTTTTAAGTCGTAACCAGTATTATCTTTTCTAACATTTTTCATACTTGAAAAAAAACTGCCATCGGCCATTACAGCTTCTAGGCCTAAAATATTTGAACGTAACGTTCCATATTTTATTACGTTCGTTCCACCTGCATGTGAAGAAATATTTCCTCCAATTTGGCAATTTCCTCTTGATCCAATTGATAACGGGAAGCAAAAATTTTTTTTTGAAAGAAAATGTTGAATATCTTCTAGTATGCATCCTGATTCAATTTGAATGCTAAAACTATTAGGGTCAAGATTAATGATTTTATTTAACTTTTTGAAATTAATAATTATTTGAAGCATTTTTGAATTTTCGAGTGGTACTGAACCGCCAACCAAACTAGTGTTTCCACCCTGAGGAATAACTGATATTTTTTTTTCATTACATTTTTTTATTACATTAACCAACTTATCCACTGATTTTGGAAATATTACTATGGATGCATTGCCGTTAAAATTTTTTCTCCAATCAATTGAATGATTAGAGATTACTTCCGATTCATAGGAATATTCGTTTTGATCAAGATTTTGTATTAAATAGGTTAACTGCTCATTCATTTTTTAGATGCTCTTTTAAGTTTATCATTAATTACTCTTCCTAAACCTATATCAGGAATTGGTGAAATTGCTATCTTTCTCATATTTAATTTGTCCAATTTAATTAAATAATCAAACAAATTAAATGCTGCTTCATTTAAGTTTGAATCTTTAGATAAATTTAAGTTTATTTTTTCTTCATTTTGTTTTTCGCCAAAACCTAAAAATGCCTCTCCTTTAAGTTTTTTTTTAGCATTCATTCTAATTGGTGTATTTGTTGAATAATGTTTTAATAATTGTCCTGGTGAGGAAATTTTGCTGTTTTGTTTAGTTATTTCAATTATATCCTTTCCTAATAGATCTTTAATTATTTTTTTTTCAATAATTCCCAATCTCAAAATTTGGTATGGACAAGTTGTAAGATCAATCACTGTCGATTCAATTCCATATCTTGATTGTCCAGAATCTATAATTAAGTCTATTTTATTTTTAAAGTATTTCTTAACGTGTGAGGGTTTTGTAGATGAAACAAAACCACTTATATTCGCAGAAGGTGCAGCAATAGGTTTATTAATTTTTGAGATAATTTTTGAGAATATTTTTGAATCTGCAAATCTAATTGCAATAGTTTCCAAATTTGCAGTAACAGTAGAACAAATATTTGATTTTTTTTTTTTAAGGATTAATGTGAGCGGACCAGGCCAAAGACTATTAGACAGTTTTTCAGCATCTTTTGTAAAACAAGCAATTCTTTTTGCCATTTTTATTGAATTTACGTGAACTATCAAAGGATTAAAGATTGGTCTTTTTTTAAATTCATAGATTGCTTTAATAGCTCTAGGATCTTCAGCATTTCCTAGTAGGCCGTAAACGGTTTCTGTCATTGCACTTATGACCTTTCCTTCCAGTAAAATTTTTGCAGCTCTATCAAGAACTTTCTCTGATTCTTTAAAAACACACATCGTAAATTTTTTCTAATAAATTTTTTCGGCTATAGATATAATGATCATCTTAATTATTAATAAACTTGGACCTTTAATAATTATAATAATTTACTCAATTTAATAAATCTATAATATAAAACTATGAAAAATACATATCATAAATATCTGTATTTAATAGGCTTTTTGGCTATAGTAATCGCTTGTATAACCATATTTGCAGTTTTAAGCGAAATAAACAATTTTTTTACTGAAAAAATAAAAATTTAAAAGAAATCTAATAATTGTTTAAAGTTTTTAATTTTGTGGGTGGGTTTTGAATTAAAAAAATCTCCGTACCCATATTCAACAAAGACTGAGGTTATCCCAAGTTCATTTGATGGAATTATATCATTATCACTGTCACCAACCATCATAATATTTTCAACATTTAAATTTAGCTTATTTATAAGAAAACGTAACATTGCAGAATTAGGCTTTAATTCCATTTCGTGAGTTGATCCTAAAATTAATGAGAAAAAATTATTTACACCAAGATCTAAAATGATTTTTTCAGCTAGGTATTGTTTTTTATTTGTACATATACACATTTCAATCCCTTTTAATTTTAATTTTTCTAGTGTTGATCCGACAGCCTCATACAAAGTAGTTTTTTTGGAGCAATTAATCGAATAAAAGTCAAGAAATTGAGAAACTAAGAGATCCATTTCATTTTTATTGATTTCTTTATTAAAGTGTTTGTATGCTTTTTTTAACATGTTTGCAGCCCCACCCCCTACGAGATTACCAATTATTCCTTTTGGTATTTCTGGCATTTTATTTTTTATTAGTACGTAGTTGAGGGAATCAAGTAGGTCTGGTCCACTTTCAATCAATGTACCGTCTAAATCAAAAAAAATACATTCAATTTTTTTTTTCATAAATATTTAAGAACAAAAATTAATCTTATAGTATAAGATGTATTATCAATAATGAAATTTTTATAAATAAAATTAATGTCACTAGCAGTAATTATTTTAGCCGCAGGAAAAGGAAAGAGATTAAACTCAGAAAAATATAAAGTTTTTCATGAAATAGGTAATTTTCCAATGCTTTATCATATCGTAAATACTGCAAAGCAACTTAATCCCAAAAGAATAATAATTGTAATTTCCGAAGCAATGAAAGGTCATGAGAAAGAGATAAAAAAAAAATTTCCAGATTTAAAATTTTGCATCCAAAAAAGACAACTTGGTACAGCAAATGCCCTAGATTCAGCAAAAACGTATTTTAAAAATGAGGTTAAAAAAGTATTAGTGTTATACGGTGACACGCCTTTAATAAAATTGGCTACATTAAGAAAATTAGAAAACAAATTAAAGAATAAATCTGATATGTGTATTCTAACTATGAAACCAAAGGATCCAAAACAATATGGGAGGGTTGTTTTAAATACAAATAAAAAAGTTGAAAAAATAATAGAATTTACCGAAGCGAGTACGGACGAAAAAAAAAATAATTTATGTAACTCAGGTATTATGATTTTTAAATCGTTTGAATTATTAAAATACATAAATCAAATTTCAAATAATAATAGTAAAAAAGAATATTTTTTAACTGATATTGTGGAAATTTTTAAGAAAAACAAAAAAGTTACTGATTATTTAGTTTGTGAATATGAAGAGACACTTGGGGTAAATGACAGAGATGATTTATTGAAAGTTGAAACTAATTTTCAAAAAGTCAAAGTAAAAGAATTTCTCAGTAGGGGCATTACGATACTAGATAAAAAATCGGTTTATTTTAGTTACGATACTAAAATAGGAAAAGATTCTGTTATATATCCTAATGTTTATTTTGGTAAAGAAGTTGAAGTTGGTAAAAATGTAAAAATTAAAAGCTTTACTCACCTTGAAGGTACTATAATTAAAAATAATTGTGAAATTGGCCCATTTGCCAGAATAAGGCCTGATTCAACAATATACGATTCAGTACGAATTGGAAACTTTGTTGAAATCAAAAAATCCGAAATTAAAAATAATGCTAAAATACCCCATTTATCATATGTAGGAGACTCAACTGTTGGATGTGAGACAAATATAGGAGCAGGCACAATTACATGTAATTATGATGGTGTAAGGAAAAATAAAACCAAAATTGGGAAAAATTGTTTTATTGGATCGAACACATCGCTCATTGCTCCCTTGTCGATTGGTGATAATGCGATTATTGGGGCTGGGAGTGTGATTAAAAAAAATGTATCAAAGTCTGTTATTATTTATGGTAAGCCAAAAATAATAAGAAAAAATAAAAAAAATTAGTATGTGTGGTATTTTTGGCATTGTAGGAGAGGATTTGATTGTTGAAAAGATCTTGGGTTCTTTGACTCGCCTAGAATACAGAGGTTATGACTCATCAGGAATCGCAATAAGTGATAGTGAAAAAAAAAAAATATTGTGTTTTAGAGCTGAAGGTAAACTTGATAACCTTAAAAAGATTCTTAAAAATAAAAAAATAAACGGTCAAATAGGTATAGGTCATACTCGTTGGGCAACTCATGGAGTTCCATCAGAAAAAAATGCGCACCCGCATTATACTGATTCAGTTGCAATTGTTCATAATGGTATTATTGAAAACTATATTGAGCTAAAAAAAGAATTATCAGATAAAGGTTGTAAGTTTAAATCTCAAACAGATAGTGAAGTTATTGCTCATTTACTTACACAGTTTTTAAATAAAGGTTTAAGTCCTAATGAGGCGATAAAGGAAACACTTCCAAAGCTAGAAGGTGCATTTGCATTGGCAATTTTATTTAGAGATCACAAAAAGCTTATAGGAGCAAGAAAAGGTAGTCCTCTGGCACTTGGAATATCTAAAAAAACTTTTTTTTTAGGATCAGACTCTATAGCAATTGCTCCCCATACACAAAATATCTGTTATCTTGATGAAGGTGATTGGGTTGAAATTAATAAAAGTAGTTTTAAGATTTATGATTCAAGTAACAATACAGTAAACAGAGAAATTCAACTTACTTCTTATAACAATAAGAATTCAGGAAAAGGTAATTTCAACCATTTTATGCAAAAAGAAATTTTTGAACAACCATCAGTGCTTGGAGATTCTTTATCACGATTTATAAATCCAACACAAAAAAAAATACAAATTCCTGGTCTTAAACTTAACTGGAATAAGATAAAATCTATTAAATTTGTTGCATGTGGAACATCCTATTATGCATGTTTAGTAGCAACATATTGGTTTCAGAAATATTCAAAAATTCCTGCAGAGGCTGAGCTTGCCTCGGAATTTAGATATAAATCACAAATTGACCTTACAAGCCAACTTTGTGTATTTATTTCCCAATCTGGTGAAACAGCTGACACTCTTGCTGCTTTAAGACACGCCAAAAGACATAAAATGAAAATTTTAAGTATTGTAAATGTTGTAGAAAGTAGCATTGCACGAGAATCAAATTTTGTACTTCCAACTGCTGCAGGCCCTGAAATAGGTGTTGCTTCAACAAAAGCATTAACTGCTCAGTTATGTGTTTTGTCATGTCTATGTATTTTTATTTCCACAAAAAAAAAAATTATTAGTAAATCAAATCAGGAAAGATTGACAAAAAGTATTATTGAAATTCCTTCAAAAATTTCTGAAGTACTAAAAAAAAATAAAAAAATAGAAAAAATTTCAAAAGATATCTCAGTGGCTAAAAGTTGCTTATTTATAGGAAGAGGGGTTTGTTATCCGATTGCTCTAGAAGGAGCGCTTAAATTAAAAGAAATTTCATATATACATGCTGAAGGTTACGCATCTGGTGAAATGAAACATGGTCCAATTGCATTAATTGACAAAAAGATGCCTGTAGTTGCAATATGTCCTAAAAATTTTATCTTTGAGAAAAATCTTTCAAATATACAAGAAATTTTAGCAAGAGGGGGAAAAGTATATGTGATTACAGATAAAAAAGGAGAAACCTATTTCAAAGATTTAAAAATAAAGAAACTAGTAATTTCTGATGTTGAGGAATTTGTCTCACCAATCTTGTATTGTGTTCCAGTACAGTTATTAGCTTATTATGCTGCAGTTATAAAGGGTACTGACGTAGATCAACCAAGAAATTTAGCAAAATCAGTAACCGTTGAATAGAAAGAAAAGTGAAATCATAAAATAACAATATGCAAGCGATTACTAGTTTTTCAATATGGCCCCATCATTAGAACAGTGGATTACCAAGCTATATTTTATTCTTTTTATTTTATAAAGTTAAAAATTAAGTTGATTGAGTCAATTAATATAAAAATTTTCTAATTAAGAGTTGATGGTTTAGAATATTAAAAATAGATATTAGCTATTTTTTTAAAATACCAAAGATTAAGGTATCAATTCTTTTTTTTTCATATATGACGTGCTTTCTTCTTTTACCCTCTATTGTAAAACCACATTTTAATAAAACTTTTTTTGAACCTAGGTTATTTGAATAACATCCAGCAGTTATTTTTTCTAAACTAAGTTTTTTGAAAGAAAAGTTTATTAAATATTTGATTACTTTTGTCATTATACCTTTATTCATATATTTTTTTTCACCAATGAAAAAAGATATTTCAGATATTTTATGATTAAAGTTTATAGGTCCAAGCTTAATATTTCCAATATGATCAGAATTATGAAATATTCCGAATAGTAGATCAAATTTAGAATTTTGTTTTTCATCAACATAATTTTTAATATCTTGAAAATTATGTTTTTTATTTTTTTGCTCTGTAAATTTTACTATTTCGATATCATTCATCCAGCCTAAATATTTTTCTGATGTGTCTTCTACCTTTAAACTTCGTAAAAAAAGTTCACTATGATTTATCTTATAGGAAATATTCTTATATCTGTTTATATTTTTCATTTAAACCTCTATTTAGGTTAACAATTTATATTGAAATCTTTAATAAGTTTTAATAAAATTTGCTATTATTTATTATGAATTATAAATTATGGTAAATATAATAGAATTATTAAATTTCAGTTACGCTTTAAACAAAAAATTAAATTTTGCAATAAAATAGAAATTACAAATCAAAAATAGTTTTCAAAAATAAAAAAGTTCTTATAACAGAAGAATTTGTACTTTTGGTTTTAATTTATTTGATATGGTATGTATTCTTGGAAAGAAAAGAGTAAAATAATAGGTTTTTTTTATCTGCACAATAATAAAAATTCGGTTGCAGCGGAGTAGATTTATCGAAATTTAATAACTTAAAATGCGTTAAATTGTTTGATAAATAAATTTAATGCTCAGAGCAACAGTTATTTGAGTCACTGCAACATCCATCACTGCAACAAGTGCTACTGCACTTTCCAGTTTTACATTCCTCACTACAACAACCATCTACACAACAAGTGTACTTACAACAAGTTTCTTCAATATTTGTTTTTTTACCAATCATAACTTACATTCTATAATAATTTTTCATAACCTACAAATATTGTATTTATAAATAAAATCCTAAATTTTAAATCATGTATTAGACATCTTGACAAACATTACATCCATTTTTTTTTGAAATAAATTTAAAACTCTTGAATTTATTTTAACAAATTAATAATTAATAATTTAAATGATAAAAAAATGTAAATATCTTTTACCTTCATTTATATTTATTTTTTTATTTTTAAAAGATAAAGAATCCATTAGTAAAAAAGTTATTAATGTGTACGATAAAGCTTTTGAATGCAAGTTTCCAAAAAATTCATTTGAAAGAATGAGAGGTGTAAGAACACGTATTTGTATTTTAGATGAAGAGGATAATGAAATAATTAACAAAATAAGAAAGAAGAAAAAAAATTTTAAAAGGTAGCATTTTACTACTGTTAAAAAACATCACAGTTTTTAACATTTATGTTTCAGCTTAATGAAGGGGGAGAAAATTTATCGTTTCTTTTTTAAGTATATTTCTATTTGATGTAAATATAAATTAAGACTCCCCCGTAATAATACTAAAAATAATTGATATAAAATTCAATCGGAAAATAAGAAAAAATAAAAATTAGTTTTTATTTCTACTTTTTACTTTTGTTTTGAGATTTCTTTTTAAACAATTCTAATTTTTTTAAATAATCTTCTTCAGTAAGATCATGCCAACCAATGCATTTGCCAGTTGGACTTCGGCCACAACCACAATCCATAATTAACCCTTTCTAATAATCATCATAGAGAGTATATTACATAAGATATGATTTGAAAAAGTAAATATTTTATTAAGTCTTAAAAATTTTAAAATTTGGTTTTAAAAATCATTTTTATTACCTCTTACAAATATAAATTTAATTTCAATATCAATGCCACTAAGAAAAAGAGATAAAAAATGTTTCGAGTGTAAAAAAGTTTTAAAAATACTTTTTCGGTGCAAGTATAAAAACCTAGAAAAATGGGTTTTTGTTTGTGAAATATGTTTAAAAATAATTAAAAATAGTTATCTCAATACATACAAGTATGGAGGAACTTGGAAGAGTGAAAAAAATTAGAGATCTTATGTGTGGAAGGTTTACATTGTATGATTTGTCAAAGTCAAAACTTAAAATTAAAAGAAAAGTTATTCCTAATTATAATATTGTACCTAACTCAAATGTTTTAGTTATAGACAGAAATAATAAAATTACTAAAGTTAAATGGGGTATTAGTATAAACTGGTCAAAAAAAATAAATATTATAAATGCAAGATCAGAGACATTAGGTGAGAAAAAAATTTTTTCAAAAACAGAAAGATGTATATTTATAGCTAATGGTTATTTTGAGTGGAAAAGAGAAAAAGTAAAGAATCCCTATTATCACACATTTAAAAATAACATGTTGTACTTTGCTGGGATTAAAAATGATAATGAAGCATGCATTGTTACCAGACAGAGTTATGCAAACACCAATATTATTCATGAAAGGCAACCAGTAATATTAGATTATTTAGATTTTGATAAATGGTTTTTAAAAAATCACAATTTTGAATGTTTGAATACTAAAAACTTATTGATATTTAGAGTATCAACCGAGGTAAACAATCCAAAGAACAACACAATTAATAATATCTTAAAGGAATAGCTATCTAAAAAAGTTATTGCTAACTAACCTTTTCTTTTGCAAGGAAACGGATATGTTATTGTACCTTCCTTAAAAGTTTTATTTTTTTCAAAACATGAAACTTGGTTTGGCCCATTTGACCAGTAATCATGAGGGTTTAGAGAACTGTAGTAATCTTTAATAAAATATTTGCACCCCCAATTATCTTTTTCACTTTTTTCACAGTATCTTTGACCAATTTGCAGATGAAGATGACGCACTCTGGCCATACACCGATATTTCACATTTTCTGGAAGTTTTGCTATTAAATCTCCCCTCTTTACTTGTTGATTTTCCTCAACCAAAAATTCTCCAACATGTCCATAGATCACAATTAAATTTTTACCGTCAAAAGATTTACCATGATCGATTATAACTGTAGCCCCCCAGCAATCTTCAACTGTTGTTTCTAATACTACACCATCAGCAATAGCAATGATTTTTTGATTTTCAGGACCAATTATGTCTATTCCTTGATGAATAGTATCACGAGGTCTGGTATTTACCCCATTCATACTTCCAAAATCTGAAAGTATAGGATTAGCTTCAAACCCTTGCGGGCTTATATCTTTTGCGTAGGTTTTACAATATTCATAAACTCTTTTATATTCACCTTTGTATGTAGGGTGGCGCTCGTACCATTCGAGTGCATTTTTACATTGTAATGGAATATTATTAAGATCTTCCATACTGGTCTGCTCTAAGTCTTTTGATAATAAATCGAATGTAATTAAGAACAGTGATATGTGAAAGAAAAATGAAAAATAAAAGTACATTTGGTTAATTTGTTAATTGCAAGTTATATATATGATTATTATTTTCAAAGAAAAGTATTTTATTGTCATTATTGCGATAATTTTTTTTAATGTAATACAATGATGATATTACTATTTTGATATAATTTTCATGGAGAAAAAAAATTATGATGAAAGTAAATATTGGTTTATTTGGAATCTTTATTATTATAATTTCAAATCTATATCTTTTTTTTGACTTGAAATCAAAAAACAAGGAAATAAACGAACAACTCCTCATTGTTAAAAGTATTTTAGAGGATCTTGATGATGATATTCACGAAATTGAAAAAAAAATTGCAAAATAAAACAATACAATTAAAAAATTTTAAATTTTTTTTCTTAAAAATATTATTTATTTTTTTTGTAAATATTTTTTGGGTTTTGACACCTAATTTATTAGTTTCTGGTTATAATGAAGTTGAGGAAAATATTTTAGTTAAAGATTGTCTGAGATATTTCGAGAAAGGCAAACTAATTAACCAGTATTCAAATAGATATTCAATCGGCAAAGGTCTAGAACGATCGGATGAATATTACGAATTTTCACATCTAGGTAAATATTATAATCTTTTTTTTGGATACAAAATTTATGACAAAAATTTTAAGTATATTGAGAGCTCTGAATGTATCACAATAGATTTTGACAAAAAATAAAAATATAAATGATAGAAATGTAGATAGAAAATTCTGATATAAAAAAATCCCAATTTAAATTTAAGGAGAAAAAAAATGCTAAATGTTTACTTGTCTGGTGAAATTCATACAGATTGGAGAGATCAAATAATAAAACTTTGCAAAGATGAAAATTTGAATATTAAATTTTCATCACCAATTACCAACCACGATTTTTCTGATAATTGTGGTGTTGAGATTCTCGGGGATGAGGAAAGAAGATTTTGGAAAGATAATAAAGGCGCAAAAATAAATTCAATAAAAACAAAAAAATCAATAAAGGATTCGGATGTTGTCATAGTAAAATTTGGAGAAAAGTATAAACAATGGAATGCTGCCTTTGATGCCGGTTATGCCTCTGCATTAAATAAATCAATCATAGTTATTCATAGTGACGAGAATCAACACGCTTTAAAAGAAGTAGATGCTTTTGCGTCCGCTGTTGCAAAAGATCAAGATCAAGTTGTTAGGATATTGAAATATGTTATACATGGTTTGTTGTAAATAGATATTGAATATTATTTTCAATTAAGTTATTAAAATTTTTATTTTAAAGATGTGATCAAAAACTTTATTTATATTTTTATCATACTTATTTCACTTTCTAGTAAATGTTTAACTAATTGTATAGTACCGTCTGCTCCAAACAAAAAGCCAATCAGACCTAAAATACCTAATTGTGTTAATCAATCATTAGGAACGCATTCTTGCGGTGAAAACGAAATTCAGAATTATTATAATAAAATTGATTCTTTTAACCTAGATATTGAAAATTATGCTAATAAACTAAAAACATATTTAGAAAACACTAACAATTACGTTAATTGTGAAATAAAAAGACTAAATTCTGAATAATTGTAAGCACTACTTGAAATCCCCTTTTATAAACTTGAAGTATAACTCTAACCATTCTTTTTCTGTCATACCATTAAGTTTAGTGTTACCATCCTCTATTGATTCCCAGTCTTCTAAAACAAAATCTGTAAAGTCCATATTCATTTTAGAAAGAATGTCACAAAATTTATCTAAACTTATACGATCGGTCATTTCTGTAATTTCCAAGGATGTAAAATTGTATTTTTGGGTAAAAAATTTAATATATTAGAATAAATTGAATAAAACTATTTTTCTACAATAAAGTCTCTTTCCCCAGCATAAACTTCAACTTTAATATTACTTTGTTTTTTAACTTTATCAATATACACAGAACCACCTTTTTCAGCCAGTTCTTTTGAGTGCCACTTTGTAATAGCAACAGATTGAAGATCGCTAATTTTTATTACTTCTATAGATATTATCCCTTCCAATTTGTTTATCATTTCATATTTTGCTAACGCTGTCATGGCATCAGCATCAATTTTAGAAGAATATTTTAATACAATTACTCTTACGTACATAGAAATTATGTATTATGGGTTTTCAAAAAAATGTTAATCTTACTACTTTTATTGATTATAGTAAAAAATATTTTATGTTTTATATAAATGTTGTTAAAAAAAATATTTGGCATTTTCTTAATATTCTTAGGGTTAACATTTTTTAGCTTTAATTTTATATTAATTTCAAGCCTGCTTACACAAGAAGTAAAAACTATATCTGATATTTGCCTTAATGATTTAAAAGATAATTATTCAGAAAATGAAGGTTTTAATAAATGCTTGAATGACGGGCAAAGAGTAAATAAATCTGTGCAGTCTATATCTTTAATTTTAAATCTGGTAAGTTTTATATCTGGAATATTTTTTATATATAAAGGTTACAAATTTTTGAGTTTAAGAAAATAAAAATATGAAAAATTTTGAATATAAAGTGTTTGATTATAAAAATATAGAACACCATAATAATGAAGTTGTAGAATCATACTTAAATAAAAATTACGGAGAATTAGGTTTTGAATTAGTATGTGTTTTAGATATGGGTGAAAACAACTCTAATAAAGATGGAAAAAGTTCTAGATTTAGATATATTTTTAAAAGAAAAGTAAATAAGTAATGATTATTATTAATGAAATTGATAATAATAATTTTGTAGTTTATGTAAAATCTGATGAAGAATCAAAGCACACAGTAATTTTTGAAGATAAGTATTATTTGAGATTTAAAAAAAATAAAAGTAAGCGAGAAATTATAAAAGAATCATTTGAATTTCTTTTAAAAAGAGAACCTAATACACAAATTTTGAAAAGTTTTAATTTAAATATTATAAATAATTACTTCCCAGAATATGAGGACGAGTTTAGTGTGAAATGATGATAGAATGAAAAAAAAGAATATCTATATCAGTGATCTAAACAATAAAAAATTTCTTATTAAAGATCTTAAAAAATTTAAACAGCATATTAATCTTTATCATAGTAGAGGATCTACAATTCATGAAGAAGACGGGTTTATATTCAAAGTTGATGATAATTTTAGAAAAAAAATAAATTCATATGAAGAATGAATTAAAAATATTTGATTCCTTAAGTAATAAAAAAACTAATTTTATACCTTTTGATAAACAAAATATAAGGATATATGCTTGTGGTCCTACAGTTTATGATTTTGCACATATTGGTAATGCAAGAATGGCTGTAGCATGCGATGTTCTTGTAAGAGTTTTAAGAAGTATTTATCCTAAGGTTACATATGTTTCAAATATTACAGATATTGACGATAAAATCATAAAAAAATCCTTAGAAACAAGTACACCAATTAAAAAAATTACCCAAAAATTCCACAAAATTTATAATGAAGATATGGAGATGATTGGGGTAGAACACCCCAATGTTCAACCTAAAGCAACTAATTATATAAAAGAAATGATTAATGCAATTACAAAATTGATTGACACTAATAATGCATATTGTGTTGACGGTCACGTTTTGTTTCATGTTCCTTCCTATAAATATTATGGAAGTCTTTCTAAAAGAAGTATTGAGGAACAAATAGCAGGAAATAGAATTGATGTTGCTCCTTTTAAGAAAAGTAATGCAGATTTTGTACTTTGGAAACCAAGTAAATCTGACGAACCCTCTTGGGATTCTCCGTGGGGTAAGGGTAGACCAGGTTGGCATATAGAATGTTCTGTTATGTCAGAAAAAACACTTTCTTTACCATTTGATATTCATTGCGGAGGCGCAGATCTTAGATTTCCTCATCATGATAATGAGATCGCTCAGAGTTGTTGCTTAATTGGTAAGAATATGAGACCAGAAAATTTCTCTAGATATTGGTTTCACAATGGTTTTGTTCAGGTAAGTGGAGAAAAAATGTCAAAAAGTATTGGAAATATAAAATTAATAAATACTTTATTAAAAAATAAATCCGGACAATGTATAAGATTGGCTTTACTATCAAGTCACTACAGACAACCTTTAAATTGGACAGATAGTGTTTTAGAACAAGCAGAGAAAAATTTGGAAAGATTAAATAGAATAGCAAAAGAAACTGAAAATGTGAAAATTACAAATGAAGAAAAAACTTCATTTTGTTGCGAAATAAAAGATGCTTTAATGGACGATTTGAATACCCCAAATGTATTTGGAATATTATTTAAAATGACCAAGCAACTCTCAGAAAAAAAAAAATTAGATCAGAAAAAGATAAAATCTAATCTTCAATTTATAAAAAATAATTTGGGGCTATCATTAGAAATAAATAGTAAAAAAAAATTTTTTATAAAGTCCGAAGAAAAAAAATTTATTGAGGATCTAATTAAAGAAAGAAATAATGCAAGGATAGAAAAGAATTTTGAAAAAGCAGATAAATTAAGGAAAAAACTTGAAATATTAGGAGTTGAAATAAGTGATACAAAAAATGATACAAGTTGGAAAAAAACTAAATAAAAATGCAAGAAATATTTTAATTTATCTAGTAAAAATATACCAATATATTATTTCTCCATTTTTTCCAAATAATTGTAGATATTTTCCTTCGTGTTCAGAATACTCGATAAATGTATTAAAAAAATTTGGTATTTTTAAGGGATCATATTTAACTATAATAAGGATTTTAAAATGTAACCCTATATTTGATTCTAAATTTGACCCAATACCAGACAAAAGAAATAAAAAAAATTAATTCTGTTAAAGATGTTACTGCATTAAGAACTATCCGAAAAAATGTATTGTATGAAAGATTACCAAATTTTTATGCAATATATGATGAGGACTTTGACAAGGAGACAAAGCACTACATTATCACTTACAAAAAAAAAATCGTAACGGGTGCTTCCCTCATTAAAAAACCTTATTCCTTAAAAAATAATCTAAAAAGTTATCAAATTAGAGGTATGTTCACCCAAAAACTGTTTAGGAAACTTGGGTTTGGGTCTCACTTAATAAAATATCTATTATGTTTAGCAAAGAAAGATGACAACTTGGATATTTTGTGGTGTAATTCAAGAAGGAATGCAGTTGACTTTTATATCAACAACGGATTTATAAAATCGACTGGATTTTTTCTGATAAAAAAAATTGGTATTCATAATCGATTGTTTTTAGATTGTAGATAATGGCAACGTTATTAAAATATAATATTTTTGATCAACCACTTGAACTCTGCTCTCTAGATCCACTTACTGGATATTATAGAGATGGTTGTTGTACATCAAGTGACAAAGATACTGGCATGCATATGGTCTGCGCAGAAATGACGTTAGATTTTTTAAATTTTTCTTTAAAAAAAGGTAATGATCTCATAAGTGCCAATCCTGCTTTTAATTTTAAAGGACTTAAACCTGGAGATAGGTGGTGCTTATGTACCGATAGATGGTTAGAGGCATTAAAAGCAAGAGTTGCTCCTAAAATATTTTTAAATGCGACAAACAAAGAAGTATTAAGAAAAATAAATATTGAAATTTTAAAAGAATATGCATTAGATATAAATTAAAATGAAGAATTTATTAATTATATCCTCAACCAAGAACACAAATCTTGATTTATCTTATGAAATAAAAAAATATTTGGATAATTTTAGTGATGGTGAAATATCTGTCCTATCTTTAGAAGAGTATGATCTTCCATTGTATACCCCAACTCTAGAAGAAAAGTTTAAACAAAATAACTCTTTCCCAGACACAATAGAACGTGTGAAAAAAATTCTTATAAATTCGAGAGCGATTATATGGTGTAGTCCAGAATATAATGGTGGTATTTCTCCCATTGTTACTAATACTATCGCTTGGATTAGTAGAGCTACAGAAGATTGGAGGGAAGCTTTTAAAGATAAGAAAATATTGATTTGCTCATCATCTGGTGGAAATGGAAAAAACTTTATAAAAGGATTTAGAATACAACTTGATTACCTAGGTTCAAATGTAAGTGAAGATTATATAATTAGAACAAAAAAAAATGGTGGTGACAAAGATAACTTTGAACAAATCTTAACTAAATTTTACGAACAATTGAATAATTAAAAGTTTTTTTTTAAGAGTCGTTTATATATATGCAAGCTTGCTTTCCATTAACTACAAAAGGGGTGTATTTATACACCCCTTTTTTTATATGTATTACAAAAAATAAAATTACTCTAACAATCACAAAATTAGGTATTAATGATGTATTTTGATTTATTTGTTATTGGTGGGGGGTCAGGAGGTGTTAGGGCTGCTAGAATAGCATCAAGTTATGGGTTTAAAGTTGGACTAGCTGAGGGACAGGATTTAGGTGGTACTTGCGTTAACCGGGGATGTATTCCAAAAAAACTTTATTCATATGCAGCACATTTTCAGGACGATGTAGAAGTAATGAAAAGCTTTGGTTGGAAAATAGATAAGAAAAGTTTTAATTGGTCAAAATTAGTTTTGGAAAAAAAAAAGGAACTTAAAAGACTTAATGGAATTTATAGAAATCTATTAATTAATTCTGGTGTGAAAGTTTTTAATAGTTGGGGTTCTTTTGGTGAAAATAATAAAATTCTTTTAAATAATAAAAAAATTATAAATTCGAAATATATTTTAATTGCTGTTGGAGGTAAACCCAAGTTACTTGAATGTGAGGGTGCAGAACATTGCATTAATTCTGATTCAGCATTTGATTTGAAAGTATTGCCAAAAAAAATATTAATTATTGGTGGAGGATACATTGCTCTTGAATTTGCAAGTATTTTCAATGGTTTAGGAGTTGATACAACTGTTTGTCTTCGAAGAAATATGGTTTTGAGAGGTTTTGATTCAGAAATTTCTGAATTTTTATATAAATCTATGGAGGCAAAAGGAGTAAAATTTCTATTTAATGAAACCCCAAAAAAAATATTTAAAACAAAAAATAAGTTTTTAGTTGACTTTAAAAACCAAAAACGAGAATTTGGGCAAGTAATGAGTGCTATAGGCAGGGTTCCTTTAATTGATAATTTAAATATTAAAAATACAAAAGTAAAAATCTCCAAATGTGGTGATATTATCGTAAATGACTATTATGAAACACACCATAAAAATATTTTTGCAATAGGTGATGTAATCAATCGTGTTCAACTAACACCAGTTGCAATTGCAGAAGCGATGAATTTAGTTAATAATTTAAAAAAAAGGAATAAAAAAAAGTTGAATTATAAAAATATACCTACAGCGGTTTTTTCTAATCCAAATGTTGCAACCGTAGGACTTTCAGAAAATGAAGCGAGATTAAAGTTCAAAAAAATAAAAATATTTAGAAGTACTTTTAAACCACTTAAACTTTCATTGGGAAATTTCAAAGAAAAAGTATTTATTAAAATGATTGTTGATACTAAAACTGATAAAGTTATAGGATTACATTATATTGGTGAAGATGCAGCTGAAATAATACAAGGGTTTTCAGTTGCGGTTCTAAAAGGTTTGAAAAAATCAGATTTTGATGAAACTATTGGAATTCATCCTTCAAGTGCAGAAGAAATTGTTACACTTAAGCAGTGAGTTATGAAATAATCAAATTGCTATTTTATAATTAATTAGATAAATTTTATGAAAAGTAAATAATATGAAAAAATGGAATCCTAAATCATGGCAAAAGAAAATTGCTCTTCATCAACCGGTTTATAAGGATACAATTGAACTAAAAAAAACTATTGGAAAGATGTCTAACTTCCCCCCTTTAGTTTTTGCAGGTGAAGTGAGAAATCTAAAGAATGAACTTGCTAAATGTGTTAATGGTGATGGTTTTCTACTTCAGGCAGGTGATTGTGCCGAGAGTTTTGCAGAATTTCATCCAAACAATATAAGGGATACCTTTAGAGTTATTATGCAAATGTCAGTTATTTTAACTTTTGCTGCGGGTGTCCCTGTTACAAAAGTGGGAAGATTGGCCGGGCAATTTGCTAAACCAAGGTCATCACCCACAGAAAAAAAAAAAGGTCAGGAGTTAGATAGTTACCTAGGTGATATGATAAATGCAATAGAATTTACAAAAGAAGGTAGAACACCTGACCCAAAAAGAATGATTGATGCATATTTCCAATCAGCGTCTACACAAAATCTTCTCAGAGCTTTTGCAAACGGTGGTTATGCAGATTTATCATATGTACAAAATTGGAATTTAGATTTTGTTAAAAATTCATCACAAGGATCAGCATACAAAAAAATTGCAAATAGGATAACTGAAAGTTTGAATTTTATGAACGCTTTTGGCATTAATAGTACAAATTCTAAACAAATATATGAAACAGACTTTTATATATCTCATGAAGCATTACTGCTTCCCTATGAAACTAGTTTTGCTAGGATAGATAGTACCACAGGTGATTGGTATGATGTTTCCGCTCATATGCTTTGGATAGGTGATAGAACAAAGCAGTTAGATGGTGCACATGTTGAATTTTGCAAGGGTATCAGTAATCCGATAGGAATTAAGTTAGGACCAAAAACTAATTTAGATGAATTACCTAAATTGATTGAAGTAATTAACCCACAAAATGTACCTGGAAAAATTGTTTTGATAGTGAGAATGGGAAAAGAAAACATTAAAAAAATTTTTCCTCCAATTTTAAAAACAGTTACAAAAAATGGGTTTAACGTGGTTTGGTCCTCTGACCCAATGCATGGAAATACCGAAAAAAGTAATAGTGGTTATAAAACGAGAAATTTTTTAAATGTTATTAGTGAAGTAAAACATTTTTTTGAAATTCATAGATCTGAGGGAACTAAAGCCGGTGGAATTCATATTGAGATGACTGGACAAAATGTGACCGAATGTCTTGGTGGCATGCAAAAAATTTCTGATGAGGATCTTGGAAATAGATATCATACACATTGTGATCCAAGATTGAATGCATCACAATCAATAGAGCTTGCCTTTTTACTTGCATCGTCACTTAAAGATTTTTAATTTATAAGGAATTACAGTCTTGAAGATTAATTTTTTAGTTGCACAACTTGAATCAAGTGTTGGTAATATTGAACAAAATTATCAAAAAATAAAAAAAGTATTTTTAGAAGCTGAAAAAAAGAAATTTGATTTTTTAATATCCACTGAACTTGCTTTATCTGGTTATCCTCCAAAAGATTTATTATTAAGAGAAGATTTTATCAATTCCACAAAGTTTTACATTAATAAATTGAAAGATTTGACTAACAAAAAAAAATGCAATCTTTGTTTAGGTAGTCCATACTTAAGAAATAAGGAATTATATAATTCAATATTAATTTTTAATGGTGGGAAGATTATGCAAATAATTAATAAAACTATTTTACCAAATTATGGGGTATTTGATGAAAAACGTTATTTTAATTCGGGTGATGTAGGTTCTAATATTTTTCATTACAAAAATCAAAAAATTTGTTTTTTAATTTGCGAAGATTTTTGGAATATTAAATTTGTAAAATCTCAACTTATCCATAAGCCAGATGTAATAATTGTCGTTAATGCTTCTCCATTTGAAAAAAAAAAATATCAAGAGAGAATATACACCGCTCAAGAAGTAGTAAAGAAATCAGGGTGTACAATAATTTACTCTAATTTAACTAATGCACAGGACGATTTAGTATTTGATGGAGGTTCATTTTGTATGTCAAAAAATCAAAAAATTATTTATCAGGCTCCGTTTTTTGAAGAGAATAATTTAGAAGTAACTTTTCCTCCCAAAAAAAAAGAATTAAGTAAAGTTGGTGATACAAAGGAGCATATGATAACTTACAAAGCACTTGTATATAGCTTGAGAAAATATCTTAGCAAATCAGGGTTTAAAAAAGTTTTAATTGGTATTTCGGGTGGTATTGATTCAGCATTATGTGCAACTATAGCATGTGATGCAATTGGAAGTTCAAATGTATCAGGTTATTTATTACCATCAAAATATACATCAAAAGAGAGTATTAAAGACGCACAGAAACTGTCTAAAAACCTAAATATAAATTTAAAAAATATAGATATTGAAAAGATTTTGGATTCATACAATAAACAACTAAATCCTCACTTTAAAGGTTATTCAAAAGATATTACTGAAGAAAATCTTCAATCTAGAGTAAGGGGTAGCTTGTTAATGTCTTTATCTAATAAATTTAAACACCTATTAATTACTACTGGAAATAAATCAGAGCTTGCTGTAGGTTATTCAACTTTATATGGCGACATGTGTGGAGGTTTTTCAGTATTAAAAGATGTCTATAAAACCGAAGTTTTTGAACTAGCTAAATGGAGAAATCAAAGCACTAATAAATATTTTAAATTAAAAAAAAAAAAATTAATACCTAATAACATAATTATAAAAGAGCCAACTGCTGAATTAAAAGAGAATCAAAAAGATTCAGATTCCTTGCCACCATATAGTATTTTAGACAAAATCTTATATTTTCTTATTGATGAAGGTATTCCAAAGAATGTTATAATAAAAAAAGGTTTTGAAGAGAGATTGGTTAATGAAATTTGGAACATGCTTAAGAAATCTGAATTTAAAAGATATCAATCTGCTATAGGGCCAAAAGTGTCAAGAATGAGTTTTGATAATGATAGAAGATTCCCAATTGTTAATGATTACAAAATCTAGATTTCTATGCTAAGATTCGCACCTAGTCCAACCGGTTATTTGCATGTTGGTAATGCAAGAATTGCTATTTTAAATTATCTTTTTGCAAAAAAAAATAACCTAGAATATTTTTTAAGATTTGATGATACTGATACTATAAGATCGAAAAAATTATATGAAGAGCAAATAAAGATAGATTTAGACTGGCTAGGTGTAAGATTTAAATCGAGTTTCAATCAACTTGATAGGTTAGATATTTACAATGGCATTGCAGATGATTTGAAAAAAAAAGGTTTTATTTATCCTTGCTACGAAAAAGCTGAAGAATTAGAAATAAAAAGGAAACTTCAGTTAAAATCTGGAAAACCACCTTTGTATGATAGAGCTTCACTTAAATTGACATCAAAAGAGATAAACGAATATAATAAACAAGGAAGAAAGCCACATTGGAGATTTAAATTAGGTAGCAGTCCCGTTAAATGGAAAGACCTTCTTCATGGGGATATTTCATTTGAAAATTTACCAATATCAGACCCAGTTGTAATAAGGTCAGATGGAACTCCCTTGTTTACCCTAACATCAGTTATTGACGATTTAGATTTTAAAATTTCACATGTAATTAGAGGTGATGATCATATAACTAATACAGCTGCGCAAATACAACTATTCAACACGATTGGTGATAAGGCACCAAAATTTGCTCACGTTCCTTTAATGAAATCAATATCAGGAGAACAACTATCAAAAAGGGATAAATCTTTTTCTTTAAGTGATATCAAAAATAATGGAATACAGTCTAAGGTTCTTTTTAATATGTTATCAAAACTCGGTTCAAAACACAATTACGATACAATTGATAGTTTATTAACCTTACAGGAGAATTTTGAAATAAATAATTTTTCAAAAAATACAATTAATTTCAATTTTTCAGACTTAGAAAGAATGAATTCTAAATTTTTATGTAATTTATCTTTTAATGAAATTAAAAATATGACACATCTTGATATATCTAAAAATCAATGGTCAGTCATAAAACCAAATATAAAAACTTTTGAAGATATAAGTGTTTGGTTTGATATAATTAATAAAAGTTTTAAAAAAATTGAAGATAATTCAAATTCAGAATTATTTAAAATAGCTGCAGAATGTTTACCAGATAACATATCAGAAGAAACATGGAAATTATGGTGTTTAGAAATAAATAAAAAAACCGGTATAAGTGGAAAAAAATTATTTCTTACTCTAAGATTAAAATTGACAGGTAGAGAGAGTGGGCCAGAAATGAAAAAAATTATTAATATTCTTGGGAAAAATGAAATTATAAGAAGACTAACTTAGAATGAAAAAAGTTCGAAAAAATTTAACAATTTACGACAGTACTTTGAGAGATGGGGCTCAAACAAGAGGTTTAGCATTTGGATTAAATGATAAAATTAGAATAGCCGAAATTCTTGATAATCTCAAAGTAGACTATATTGAAGCTGGTTGGCCTGGTGCAAATCCAACAGATGATGAATTTTTTAAAAAAATCCCCAAAATGTCAAATTCAAAGATCGTAGCGTTTGGCATGACAAGAAAATATGGGAAAAATTGTCATAATGATCCCGGGTTGAACGCAGTTCTTAATAGTGGGGTCTCAACTGCATGCATTGTTGGTAAAGCGTGGGATTTCCATGTTAAAAAAGCACTTGGCGTAAGTAATAAAATTAACTTAGACATGATAGGGGACTCTATTTACTATTCCTCTAAAAGGATGGACGAAATAATTTTTGATGCAGAACATTTTTTTGATGGTTACAAATCTAATCCTAAATATACTTTAAAAGTAATCCAAATAGCTTACCAAGCTGGTGCTAAATATATTGTATTGTGTGATACAAATGGTGGAACGCTTCCTTTTGAGTTAAAAAACATAATTAGTGATGTCCAAAACTTTGTACCATCTGAAAATATAGGAGTTCATTTCCATAATGATTCTGATTTAGCAACTGCAAATTCTTTAGAAGCCATAAGATTAGGAGTTGGTCAGGTTCAGGGTACATTTAACGGACTTGGTGAAAGATGTGGAAATGTAAATTTAGTAAATGTAATTGCAAATATTTGTTTAAAGATGGGAATAAAAATAGAAATTAGAAAAAATCTGAAACAACTAACAAACAGCAGTAAAATGATAGATGAAATTTTAAATAGAACACCAAGTAGAAATTTACCTTTCGTAGGTTCTGCAGCTTTTGCCCATAAAGGAGGATTGCATATTTCAGCTGTGGAAAAAGATCCAAAAAGCTATGAACATATAGATCCTAAGTTAGTAGGCAATGAAAGAACTCTTGTTGTTTCAAACCAATCAGGTAAATCTAATATCATATCTCAATTGAAAAGTTTAAAAATTAAATTTAATAAAGATAGCAAGGATCTTACAAATTTTGTAAAACTCGCAAAACATCAAGAATATTTAGGATTTGCTTATGATGGTGCTGAAGCAAGTTTTGAGCTTTTAGCACTAAGAAAATTTAAAAAATTAAAAGAATTTTACGTTCTAAATAGTTTTAAGGTTTCTGATGAAAAAAGAATATCATCAAATGGAGTGTATTTGACCTTATCTGAAGCAAGAATAAAGCTTACAGTAAAAAATAAAAAATTTTATAGTGCTGCTGAAGGAAATGGGCCCATACATGCACTTGATAATGCGTTAAGGCAGGCTTTAACTAAGTCATATCCTAAAATAAAAAAACTTAACCTTTTAGATTATAAAGTAAGAATTTTAACTCCACGTGAGGGAACAGATGCTCAGGTAAGAGTAAGAATAGAATCTACAAATGGTATCTTCAAATGGTCAACTATAGGTGTTTCAAAAAATGTAATTGATGCATCTTTTTTGGCTTTAAATGATAGTTTTACCTACCACTTATTGAAAACGTCTTGAGTTAAAAGTGTGGATACCTTTAAAAATCTAGAAATAATACTAGTTAAAACGCAAATACCTGAAAACCTTGGTTTTGTAGCAAGAGCAATGTTAAATTGTGGTTTAAAAAAACTGAGACTAGTTTCTCCAGAATTTGACATCAACAATGAAAAAATTCTCCCAATATCTGCAGGTGCTGATGAAGTAATAAAAAAAATGCGTGTTTTTGATAGTTATTCAGAGGCGGTTGGAGATTTTAATTTTTTAATTGCAAGTACGGCCAGAAATAGAAGTTTAAAGAAACCAAATTTGACACCAGAGAAAGCAGCTAATGAAGCAATTGAGAAAGTCAATGCTAACAATAAAGTTGGTTTTGTTTTTGGACCTGAGAAATCTGGATTAACTAACGATAACCTGTCAATTATTGATAAAACTGTAACAATTGAAACAAATCCTTCTTTCTCCTCTATCAATTTATCTCATGCAGTAATGATCATATGTTATGAACTGATAAAATTAAATAAGTTAATAAAATTTTCAAACAATAAAGGAAAATTAATTAAAAAAGAGAAATTAATATTTTTCTATAATCATATCGAAAAATTACTTGATAAATCTGGTTTTATAAAAACAGATGATAGAAGAGATATGATAATTCTAAAGATAAAAAACATTTTTTCAAAAAGTAGTCTTCAAGAAAATGAAATAGATATTTTGTTTGGAATATTTACAAGTTTATATAAAGCAAAAAAAAACAAATGAAATTGACTTAAAAGAATTTAAAAGTATATTCTCAATATGACAAGAATTTTAAAATCTAAGTATAAAATTGATAGAAGACTTCGATGTAATCTTTGGGGTAGACCCAAAAGTCCATTCAATAAAAGAGAGTACCCACCAGGACTAAATGGACAAAATAAAAGAAGAAAACCATCAGATTATGGTGTCCAGTTAATGGCTAAACAAAGACTGAAAGGACACTATGGTTATATAACTGAAAAGCAGTTCCATAATTTGTATGTTAAAGCTTCAAGGCTTAAAGGTGATACTAGCCAAAATTTAGTACAGCTTCTGGAAAGAAGGCTTGATGCTGTTGTTTATAGAATGAAATTTGTGTCCACAATTTTTGCGGCAAGACAGTTTGTAAGTCACGGACATATCCTAGTTAATGGAAAAAAAGTTACAATTGCTTCTTACAGTGTTAAAGATGAAGATATTATTGAACTCAAAACTAAAAGTAGGGATATACCAATAGTATTAGAGTCAATTAGTTCTAACGAAAGAGATGTACCGGAATATTTGTCAGTTGATTATGATAAAATGAAAGGAAAATTTATTAAAGGCCCAAAACTTAATGATGTTCCTTATCCTGTTGTTATGGAGCCTAACCTCGTAATTGAATATTATTCAAGATAATATTTATATTGGATGCAGATTTCAGCATTAGTTATTGCAAGAAATGAAGAAAAAAATATAAGTAAATGCCTACAATCATTAAAGTTTGCGGATGAAATCATTGTTGTTTTAGATCGATCAAGTGATAGAACAGAAGAATTTTCAAAAATTTACACAAAAAAAACCTTTTCAGGTAATTGGGAATTTGAAGGTGATCGGAGAAACTTTGGTATCGCTAAATGTAGTCACGAATGGATTTTAGAAATTGATGCTGATGAAATTATTTGCAAAGAACTTGCTAAAGAAATAAAGATAAAAATCAATCAAAATAAATATGACTATTTTTATATTAAGTTAATAAATTACATATATAACAAAAAAATTGTTGGTGGTTGGATGGCTTGTTTAGCTCCAGACGGAAAGTTTTGCTTATTTAGAAAACAAAATAAAAAATGGAGTAATAAAAAGGTACATCCTGATTATAGAATTTTTGGAAAAAAAGGTAAAGAATTAAAAAATAGTATAGATCATATGATGTCTAAAAATATATTTGAATTAATCAACAGATTTAACAGAAATACATCTTTGCATGCAGAAGATTTGTTTGATCAAAAAACAAACCTAAAGAAGAATTTTTCAAAAAGAAAAATTCTTTCAAGATTTATAAAATGTTTTTTTATAAGAAGAGGATTTAGGAATGGTGGTATAGGTTTGTTAGTTGCACTTTTATGTTCTTTTTATCCATATGTTGCAGCTTTGAAAACAAAGTGGTTAATTAATATTAAAGATTAGAAGAAATCTGTTTTTCTTTCAATATTGATTCAATTTCTCCACTAGAAACAAGTTCATTAAAGATATCACATCCTCCAATAAATTCATTTTTAATATAAATTTGCGGTATAGTAGGCCAACTTGAATAATCTTTGATACCTTGTCTTAATAAATCGTCTTGAAGAACATCATAACTTGCGTATTGAATATTCAAATTATTTAACAAACCAACAACATTAGCTGAAAAACCACATTGAGGAAAATCAGGACTACCTTTCATAAAAAGCACAACATCGTTTGAGTTAATCATTTTTTCTATCTTATCTTTAGTTTCGTTATTCATTTTTATCCTTTCCATTTATTGTTGTTAATTTTAAAGCATGAAGCGTAGTACCCATGTGTGAACCAAGAGCCCTATAGACTAATTGGTGTTGCTGAATTTTACTAAGACCGTTAAACAGAGAAGATTCAATAGTAGCATGATAATGGTTTTGGTCTCCGCGCAAATCTTCAATATCTATAATCGCATCTGGTATAGATTTTTTTATCAATTCAACTATATTTTTTTCTGTCATTGGCATTTAATTAAAACAATCCATAAAAAACTTACTATTGATATTAATAAGTTCTTTATTTGAAATTTCAAAGAGTTTTTCTATTTTTAGACCATTCCCTTTGACTACTCCAATATTTTCTATAAAAACATCAGCATGTAGTGCTTCATTTTCAATGCTATTTTTCTCTCTCACTACAACAACATATCTTGATTGATCTTCACCAAAAAGCCAATTTTTTTTGTTTTTTTTTTTGGGAATTTTAATTTTTACACCAATATTACATTTAATTACCATTTCAGCAAGACTAACAATAATACCTCCTTCTGAAATATCGTGAACACCAATTAATTCATGATTAAATTTATCAATATAATTTCTAATGAAATCCCCATTTTTTTTTTCTTGTATTAAATCAAGGTTTGGTGGTTGGCCCAATTCTTCGTTGAAAACAATTTTTTTGTACATTGAGAGATCAAGATGACCGTATGTTTTTCCAATTACAAAGATTTTACCATTTTCTTCAAGATTTATAGTAGCCTTTTTTTTATAGTTTTTAAGTAATCCAACCCCACCAATAACTGGCGTAGGATATATAGATTTACCATTTGTTTCATTGTAAAGTGAAACATTTCCCGATACTACTGGAAAATTTAATAAGGAGCATGCATCCCCAATACCTCTTATAGATTCTTTGATTTCATGCATAATTTCATTTTTTTCTGGATTTCCAAAATTAAGATTGTCAGTTATTGCCATTGGCTTTGCTCCGACTGCACAAAGATTTCTCCAAGATTCGGCTACAGCAATCATTGCTCCACGGTATGGGTTCGCCTTACAGTAAATAGGATTACAGTCACTTGTTAAAGCGACAGCCTTATTAGTATTATGAATTCTGATTACAGCTGAATCACTTTCTTGGGGACCTAATACAGTGTCTGCCATAACTTGAAAATCATATTGTGAAAAAAGAGGTCTTTTATTAGAAAAATTCTCATTAGAAATAATTTTTTTAAAACTTTCTTTTATTGGAATATCCTTTTTTTTTGGTGAATGTTTCACTGATATTCTTTTTTTTTTTGAGTTTCTGTCATATTCAGGTGAATTTTTTACTAAGTCATTAATTGGAAGATTACATTGAATTTTATTCTTACTAAAAATTTTCATCTGTTGTGTGTCGTTTAAATTCCCCACTTCAACAGACTCTAAACCCCATTTATTAAATATTTCAGATGTTATTTTTTTATATTCTGGGTTAATCACCATTAACATCCGTTCTTGTGTTTCAGATAGCATTATCTCGTAGGGAGTCATACCTTTTTCTCTAAGCGGTATTTTATCAATATTTAGATCTATACCTTTATTACCTTTTGATGCCATTTCAAAAGAAGAAGAAGTTAGACCTGCTGCACCCATATCTTGGATCGAAACTATCGCTTTTGTATTCATAAGTTCCAAACATGCTTCTAACAGTAGTTTTTCAGTGAAAGGATCACCAACCTGTACTTGAGGACGGTTTTCAGAGGAGTAATCATCAAATTCAGCAGATGCCATTGTTGCTCCATGAATTCCATCTCTACCTGTTTTTGCACCTACATAAATAATAGGAAAGGATTTGCCTTTAGCAGCAGAATAAAAAATTTTATTTTTTTTTACTAATCCTACGCTCATTGCATTTACTAAGATGTTATTATTGTAACATTCGTGAAAAAAACATTCTCCACCAACGGTAGGTATACCAACACAATTCCCGTAATCTCCAATACCTGAAACAACTCCATTAACAAGATAATTTGTTTTAGGATTTTTTGGTTCACCAAAACGCAAGGAATTTAAATTTGCAATAGGACGTGCACCCATTGTGAATACATCTCTCATAATGCCACCCACACCGGTTGCTGCACCTTGATAAGGTTCAATAAAAGACGGATGATTATGACTTTCCATTTTAAAAACCAAAGCATCATCATCACCTATATCAATAACTCCAGCATTTTCACCTGGACCACATATGACCCATGGAGCTCTAGTTGGTAGGGTTTTTAACCATTTTTTAGTTGATTTATATGAACAATGTTCACTCCACATTACTGAAAATATTCCTAATTCTAATAAATTAGGTTCCCTATTTAATATAACTAATATTTTTTGGTACTCTTCCTCAGTTAAGTTATGATGCGATAATAATTTTTTTGTAATTTTTTTCATAAATACATGTTTAAGCTTTTGAAAAATAAAATTCCATCGGCTTGTTTGGTTAAATCAATTGCCCTTTCAGGGTGAGGCATCAAGCCAAAAACATTCTTGCTTGAATTGATAATTCCAGCAATATTATTCATAGATCCATTCGGATTAAAATTATTATTAATCTGGCCCTTTGGGCTACAATATCTTAATATTACTTGATTGTTATCTTCCAGTGAATTCAAAACTTTTTTATCTGCGAAGTAATTTCCTTGCGAATGCGCAATTGGTAGTTTGATAATTTGGTTATTTTTAAATGAGCTTGTAAAAATAGAATTATTATCAACTTTTAAATCTATACTTTTACATAAGAATTTCGGATTTGTATTTTTTATCAAAATACCTGGTAACAACTTACACTCAGTAAGTATCTGAAATCCATTACAAATACCAATGATTGGAACTCCTTTTTTTGAAAGTCTTTCAACTTCTTTCATTGCAGGAGATTTTGTTGCTAATATTCCGGCTCTTAAATGATCTCCAAATGAGAAACCTCCTGGTACAAAAATCATATCAGATTTTTTAATATGCGCAGTTTTATGCCAAACCATGTCAACTTTTTTTTTTAAGGTTTTTTCAATTGCGACTTTTAAATCTCTATCACAATTTGATCCTGGAAAAACCACTATTGAAATCATTTTAGTTATCTATTTTCTTTATCTTGAAATTTTCAATTATAGGATTAGATAAAATTTTTTCGCTTAAGGAGGAGATTTCATCTTTACTATTTTTACCAGAGGTATCAATGTCAAAAAATTTACCTTTTGTTAAGGATTTTATTTTTTTAAATCCACTGGTATGAAGAGTTTTTTTTATTGCTTCTGCCTCAGGATCAAGAATTCCATTTTTAAAAAAAACGTAGACTCTATATTTCATTTTTTAAAACCTTTTTAAATTCTTTTTCAGATAAAACACCCAATCTAAAAGCTATTTCTTTATAACCAACATCCTCATCACCGAGATTATGTCGAAATCTATCTTTATCAAGTTTTTTATTAGTATTGGTATCCCATAGCCTGCAGTTATCCGGACTAATCTCATCTGCTAACATAATTATTAATTCATCATTTTTCCACATTCGACCAAATTCAAGTTTAAAATCGATGAGCCTTACATTTATTGACATAAAATACCCCGACAAAAAATCGTTAATTCTTAGGGACAATGAAATAATTTCTTCTAACTCATGTTCAGTAGCCCATCCAAAGTTTAAAATATGTTCATCTGAAATTAATGGATCATCTAACTCATCTTTTTTATAAAAAAACTCTATAAGAGGTTTTGAAAGCACTTTACCTTCATCTATACCAAGTCTTTTTACGATTGACCCTGATGAAACATTTCTTATTACAACTTCAATAGGTATTATATCTAGTTTATAGATTATTTGCTCTCTCATATTTATACGTTTAATAAAATGATTTGGTATGTTTAGTTCAGATAATTTCGTCATTAGTAATTCGGAGATAAAATTATTTATTATTCCTTTACCTGGTATAATAGACTTTTTTTTGTTATTGAAAGCTGTTGCATCATCTTTGAAATGCTGAATTAATTCATTAGGTTTAGCTGAACTAAAAATTTTTTTTGCTTTACCTTCATAAATTATCTTTTTTTTCATAACTTATTTAAATACCTTCTTGAATATTGAATTAAGATTTTTGTAATGATAGTTAATATCAAATATTTCTTCTATTTCAGATTTACTTAAAAAATTATTTATTTCATTGTCGCTTAATAAAAGTTCTTTGAAACTTATTTCATTTTTCCAGGATTTCATTGCTATTTTTTGAACTTTTTTATAAGAATCTTCTCGCGAAAGCCCTTTTTTTACAAGCTCAAGCATTACTCGTTGTGAGTTATATAGATATTTTGTATTGTTTAAATTTTCATTCATTTTCCTCTTATCCACAACAAGTTTATCTATAATGTTCTTGATTCTAGATATTGCAAAATCAGTTAAAATTAAAATATCTGGGCATAGAACCCTTTCAACAGATGAATGGGAAATATCTCTTTCATGCCACAATGTAATATTTTCGACAAAAGGAATAACTGAATTTCTTATCATTCTAGATATACCAGTTAAATTTTCACTTAATACTGGGTTTCTTTTATGTGGCATTGCAGAGGAACCCTTTTGATTTTGATCAAAGTATTCTTCAACTTCTCTAACTTCACTTCTTTGCAAGTGTCTAATTTCTGTTGAAAGATTTTCAATGGACCCAGCCAAAACACCTAATACAGAAAATAAAAAGGCATGTCTGTCTCGAGGAATGATTTGAGTTGAAACTTGTTCAGGTTTAAGTCCTAGTTTTTTCGCAACATATTTTTCAACAAATGGGTCTACATTTGCAAAAGTGCCGACTGCACCAGAAATTGCACAAATAGAAATTTCATTTTCTGCCTGTAATAGTCTATCGTAACTTCTTTTGAATTCGCAATATTTTCCTAATAATTTTAAACCGAATGTTGTTGGTTCTGCAAATATACCATGACTTCTACCAATACAATTATAATTTTTGTATTTTTTTGATTTTTTTTTTAAAATTGATAAAAAACTTTTCAGCTCATTTCTTATAATTTTAATAGACTGTTTAATTTGAACTGATAGGCATGTATCTAAAATATCAGATGATGTTATTCCAAGGTGAATATATCTAGAATCTTCTCCAATATTTTCGGAGAGATTTGTCAAAAAAGCAATAACATCATGTTTGACAACTTTTTCAATTTCATCAATTCTTTTTATATCAAAAGATGAATATTTTTTAATATTATCAAGTGATTTTTTTGGAATATTTCCCAATTTTTGTTGTGCTTCGCAAATAAGAAGTTCTATTTGAAGCCAAATAGAAAATTTATTTTTGGGATCCCAAATCTCCTTTAATTTATTTCTTGAATATCTAGGAATCATGATTGATATGGTGGAAAGTAAAATTTCTTTTCTGATAAGGTAAATATCTCAGGTCCATTATTTTTGATTCCAATTGAATGTTCAAATTGGGCTGACAATTTTTTATCAGATGTAACTGCTGTCCAACCATCACTAAGAACTTTTACTTTAAAGCTTCCAATATTGATCATAGGTTCAACAGTAAAAAACATTCCTTCTTTCAATAATTCTCCATCACCCTCATTTCCAAAATGAAGGATGCTAGGGTTGTCATGAAACACCTCACCCAAACCATGACCGCAAAAATCTCTAACTACAGAATAATTTTTTGATTCTGCAAATTTTTGTATTGCATTTCCAATGTCACCAGTTGTATTTCCAGGTTTAGCCATTTCAATTCCCCTCATCATAGCCTCATAGGTTGTTTCGATTAGTTTTTGAGCTTTCAGGCTAACTTTTCCAACATGAAACATTCTACTTGTATCTCCATGCCATCCATTCAATATTGGAGTTACATCAATATTTATTATATCACCATTTTTTAAAATTTTTTTCCCTGGTATACCATGACAAACTACATGATTTACAGATGTGCAAACGGATTTTGGAAACCCTTTATAATTTAACGGAGCAGGAGTTGCTCCTCTTTTTACTTGAAAATCATGACATAACTTGTTGATTTCTTCAGTGGAAACACCAGGTTCAATGAAACCTGTTATATAATCTAGGCAATCAGCTGCTAGTCTTCCAGCTTCACGCATTTTGTCAAACGATTTTTCATCATGTATTTTAATTTTATTTAATTCTTGTACCATATAGAAAACTATCTTTTGAGAAGAAAGATATATAATAATTTAATTTTATAGATTAGTAAAAATATAAATGAATTCAAAGAGAAAAAAGTCTGGTATTATAATTATTGGTGATGAAATTCTTTCTGGTCGAACTAAGGATACTAACTCAAACTTTATTATCAATAATTTATCAAAGAGGGGGGTTGATGTTGAAGAGGTGTCAGTTATTAAAGATGAAGAACCTGAAATTATAAAAAAAGTAAAAGAATTTTCTTTAAAATTTGATTTTGTTTTTACAACTGGTGGTATAGGACCAACTCATGACGATATAACTGCATTGAGTATTTCAAAGGCATTTAACTTAGTATATGAAATAAATATAGCTGCAAAAAAACAATTGAAAAAACACTACAATAAGCCTGGAGAACTTACAGAGGCAAGATTGAAAATGGCATATATGCCAAGAGGATCTAATCTAATTAATAATCCAGTAAGTTTTGCACCCGGTTTTAATATTAAAAATATTTTTGTTTTTCCTGGTGTTCCTCAAATTATGGAGTCCATGTTCTTAGAATTTATAGATTCTATTACAGAAAATAGATCAATACCTCAGGTAAGTATTAGTACAACTCTTTCTGAGGGCGTTATTGCTACTTTTATTGGACAAATTCAAAAAGAAAATATTGATGTCAAAATAGGGAGTTACCCGTATTTTAAAGATGGAGATTTTGGTGTAACCCTTGTAATAAAATGTGAATCCGATATTGATTTAAGAAATGTTTCAAAAAAAATCTTTTCATATCTAAGTAAATTAAATGGTAATCCAAAATATCTTTGATTTTATTTTGAAGATATGCTCTTATTTTTTTGAGTAATAGCATCATTTAAAAATGAAGAATTTTTTAATATCCAATTTTGAAATTCCTCAATAAATACTTTTTCAATAATTTTATGGGACTTTTTAGAAAATATTTTTTTTTTATAAAATATTCTATGAGATGACTTAAAATTTATATTTTCCCAACTACTAGAACTACTTTTTTTTCTTTCTATATTTTGTTTAAATCCTTGAATTTTTCCCAATGGACTTTCTTCTTTTTTTTTTAAAAAGGCTTCTTTAGATTTATCATTTATTTTAAGATTATTTGTGTGTTCAATCTGGAGTGCTTGAGCTTCATTTATTAATGAATAAATTGAGTTAAGTAATTCTTGTATATTTTTTTTTTTATTCATAGACTTTCTTTAACTTATCAGAAATTGTGTTAATGTTAATATATAAATAAATTCATTACATTATGCTCAACGAGATACTTCCATTTTCTTTGTATTTTATAATAATCATCTTCTTTTTGGCTGGAATAAAGCATAGTAGAATTAATAATAATAAAACCTTTTTAAATCTAAGTACAAATAAAATTGAGAATTTTCTTATAGACTCCGAAAAAAAATTGAAGGCTTTAAAGGACTTATATATTCAAGGTTTAATTTCACAAAGAGTTTATATTGAAAAAACTGATCAGATAGCAAAAATTGTTAAGAATGTTATGAGTAATGACTTTTATGAATTTGCAAAAAAAAAGAATAATGAAATCATCAAAGAATTGAAAAATGAAATACAAGGAAAGATTGATAAATTAGATTCAGTAAAAGAAAAAGATGTAAATATTGATAATCTTTTAGATTCGATTGATAATAAATTAGAAAAAAAGTCATAATTAATTTATGAAAAAAAAAAATAAAGAAATACTGGATGATGTTCAAAAATACCTAAAGAATGATTTAGAGCATCCTAAGGAAAAAAACAAATCTACAGAAAATCAAGAAGATAATTCTCAAAACGTCGAAGAAACGAATTTCGAACATGTTGTAAGATCTGAAGTTAAAGCATGGATTAAAAAAAATGCTAAAAAGTTTAGCAGTATTGCTATTGAAAATGCAATTAAAGAAATTAATGGCAAAAAAAAATAGGAGCCAAATTTCCTAATTTGGCTCCTTTAGTCTACATGAATCAATTACTGATGATATTTGGGTTAGTATTTGGCTAGTAATTTTGACTCATGCGGAAACTGGTTACATATCTAAAACTCAGCTGTCATTAATACGTATGCTGTTAAAGGAGCACCTGCTCGAGCACCAGCTGGATGTCTTGTAGAAATATACTCATTATCAAACGCGTTATTTAAGCCTGCCCTAATTTTATAATTATCGTTTATTTGATAACCTCCATAAAAATTTACAAGTGCGTAACTATCAATTTTACCGGCTCTAGCATTTGGTGAACCCGCAAACTCCTCAGATTCTGTTTCTGCTGCAGTACCATAAGTTTCAGACTGATAAGTTATGTTAACACCGAAATCAAATGCATCTAATTCGTAATCAGCACCTATAGAAAGCCTATGTTCTGGAATATAAGGAACATTAGCACCTTTCATTCCTCCAGCAAATAGTGAAGCTTTACTATCACTTGCATTTGAATCACTAGCCAAGTTCGCATTTGTGAATGCATAGTTTGCAAAAAATGAGATATCACCAACTGGTACTATGCCAACTGGATCATATTTGCCAGTAAGTTCAATACCTTTAGTAATAACATTACCTGCATTATCTGGGGTAGAGTCATTGTTTGTATTATTTATAACAATTAAATCCTCAAAATATGTTCTAAAAGCAACAGCAGTTACGTTGAGGTGATCATCACTATAACGTACCCCAATCTCTTTAGCTAAACTAGTTTCCTTTTCAATTGGTGTACCGTCATCTCTTGCGGTACCAGGTGAAGGAATATTAAATCCTTTATAAGCTCCAAAAAAAGATTGCCAGTTTCTGTTATGGTTGTAGAGTAACCCGCCACCTGGAGCCCACATTGTCATTTCTTCTTCCATGTTAGATGTACCAGCACCAATTTTGTCTCTGTAGTGCATCTTAAAATGCTCTAAACGTGCTCCTAAAGAAAGTTCAAGCTTATCAAATTTAGCAGTATCTTCAAAATAAACTGCATGACCTTTAGTGGTTTCTTTTCTGTCATCTGAGAATGTTACACCACTAGAATGTGCAGTTATAAGTCCACCAACGGCTTGTGAAAAGTTATGTTTTTGTTGATCTCTATGATGATAGTCATAATGATACTTATAACCAACTTTTAATTTATGTGAGGCGTTTCCAAAGAAACTAGTATTAAAATCAAAATCAGTTTCATTCATAAAACCATAAGCACCATATTGCCTATCATTTCCTTTGTAAACTAATTGACCTGCAGTTAAACCCTTAGCAACATTCCTTGCAGTCAACTGATCACCAGTTGCCATCTTAGAGTTAAAAACTTGCTCTGAGATGGTTGTTGTGCCGGTCACTATGATAGAGTCTAACTTAAACCAATCACGTGTAAAATAATTAAAATATGCAGTAGAAGTATTAGATATATTAGAATTTACATCAGCTCTTAGTTTAATGTATGAAGTATGGTGTTCAGTATTGTATTCACCCAACTGATGAGCTACATACTGGTGATGAGGATTGGCGTTAAAATCTGCAGTAGATTGTCCAGCATAACTCTGATTATAATTATTGTCTTCATATGCATACTTTACCTCAAGAACAATATTTCTTTCTGTAGGTAATTGCCAGAGTAATTTGACCATAGGTGCAAACATGTTCATATCACCAAGTTCATCACTACCATAATTTTTTCTATGAACTGCGCTTGATGGCGGATCAATATTAAACTCTCTTTGCCCTCCACCATTTCTGTAATATAGTTCACCTAATATAGCAACAGCTCCAAAATTTCCAGTTAGACCATAATTGATATAATCATGGGTTATAACATCATGCCCACTTCCGTATGAAATACTACCAAAATATTTTTCACCTAGAGTAACTGGAGTTGTAACGAAGTTTAAGGCACCTGCTGTGTTATGCGGACCATATCTATATTGAGATGATCCTTTTAGTACTTCTATTGCATGCATCTTTCTTGTAATAGGAGTGTAATATGCATCTGGAGCAGTATATGGTGCTGGTGCTATATTTATTCCATCCTCTAATAAATTTACTTGAGTGGACCTTAGAGTTGCCGTACCTCTAATACTAATATTTCCAATAATACCTTTTCCAGTTTCCTCTCTCGAATAAATACCAGGAACTTCTCTTAAAACTTCGTTAATACCACCAAAATTATATTTTTTTAATCTTTCAGGTCCGATGTATTCACCAGATCCAGGGAGTTCAAAAATTTGTTCAGGTGAAGAAAAAATTGTCACTTGTGGAGCTTTATAAACTCTTTCTTGAGCATAAATTGTTGATAATGCTGGTGAAATCATGGCAATTGTAGCGAGAAATCTAAATTTTTTTATATTCAGCAATTTTCTTTCCTTTATTTAATAAATATTTCATTTTTCTAAAAGTTAGTAATTATTATTATCAACCTTATAGAAATTAATAATTATTATTAACATTAAATATATAATAAGAACTATTATTAATAAGTCAACAAATATTAATAATTATTATTAATTGTACGGGATTGTTTATTTTTACAACTCAACGGATAGGAGAAAATTTTTAATCTAATTTGAATTTATTTTTGTAATTTAAAAGCAGACTTTTGTTTTGTTGCGTTTTTCTCAATATAAAATTTTCAATAACTAGTATATCAAGATCTGTTCCCATAAAACATTTGAAGGCATCATCAGGGTTACATACAATTGGTTCACCTCTAATATTAAAAGATGTGTTAACTAATATTGGTACCCCAGTTAATTTCTTGAAAGCTTTTAATAATTGTGTAAAAACTTTATTTGTATCATTATGAACTGTTTGAATTCTTGCAGAATAATCTACATGAGTTACAGCAGGTATGCATGACCTTATTTCATTGATTTTTTCTAGATTAATATTTTTAGTTTTATTAAAGACTCTCTTTTGTTTTTTGATCATGCCCACAAGCAACATATATGGGCTTGATTTATTTAAATCAAACCAATTGGATTGTTCTTCAAAAAGTATAGAAGGAGCAAAGGGTCGAAAACTTTCTCTGTACTTTATTTTGAGATTTAAATTTTTTTGCATACTTTTGTTTCTTGGATCAGCAAGTATTGACCTATTACCTAGAGCTCTTGGGCCAAATTCCATTCTCCCTTGAAACCATCCAACTGATTTCCCTTTCGAAAGATCCTTAGCAACAATTGATATAAGGTTTTTTTTAGAAACCTTTTTAAAATTAGCTCCAATATTTTGTAATGTATTTTTAATATATCTTTCACTAAATGAAGGACCAAGATACGATCCTTTCATCTGATCAAATTTATAAACCTTTCTGATATTTTTTTTTTGGTTATACCAGTATGCAAGTGCTCCACCAATTGCTCCACCTGCATCTCCCGAAGCTGGTTGAATCCATAAATTTTTAAATATTTTTTTTTTTTACAATTATACCGTTAATTACACAATTTAACGCAACGCCACCAGCCATGCATAAATTATTAAGACCATATTCTTTTTTTAAATTGCTAACAATATTAATGATTACATCTTCAGTAACTTTTTGAATTGATGCAGCTACGTCCATATGGAATTTTTCTATCTTTGATTCAGAAATCCTATTTTTATTTCCAAAAAGCTTAATAAACTTCTGATTTATCATTCTAAAGCCCTTTGCATACTCAAAATAATTTTGATTGAGTCGAAAAGACCCATCATCTTTTATATCGATTAATTCTTTTTTTATAAGATTAGTATAAATTGGATCACCATATGGGGCTAATCCCATAACTTTATATTCTCCACTATTAACTCTAAAACCTAAGTAATATGTAAAAGCTGAATAAAGCAAACCAATTGAATGTGGAAAATGAATTTCTTTAAGTATTTTAATGGAATTATGTTTTCCTTTTGCTACAGATGTAGTCGTCCATTCTCCAACACCATCAGCTGTTAAAATCATAGCTTCTTCAAAAGGGGAGGGATAAAAAGCGCTTGCAGCATGACTCATGTGATGTTCTGAGAAAAACAACTTTGAATCAGAAAAGGTTTTATCAAATTTTATGATTTCATCATAAAGCAGTCTCTTCATAAATAGTTTTTCTTTAATCCATATAGGCATTGCAACTAGGAATTGACGAAACCCTTGAGGAGCAAATGCGAGGTATGTTTCAATTAATCTTTCAAATTTCAAAAAGGGTTTATCGTAAAAAATAATTGCATCAATTTCAGATATTTTTATTTTACAAAATGTTAGAAGATCAGTTAAAGCCAGTTTTGGGAAACTTGAATCATGTTTTATTCTAGAAAATCTTTCTTCTTGAGAGGCATAAATGATTTCTCCATTTTTGATTAATGCTACGGCGCTGTCATGATAGTAAGCAGAGATTCCTAAAATTAGTGACATTAAAAAATAGTGTAGATAAATGGTGCTACTGCTGTACCTTGGGTTAAAAAAATTAAAACTCCAAATACTAATAAAATAGTGACAACAGGAAATAACCAGAATTTCTTTCTTTCAAATAAAAAATTAATAAATTCTATGAAAAAATTTTTCATATCAAAATTGATTTTTCATATCGTTAATTTTTGTTTCACGCTTAATCCAATACGATTTTTTTTTCAAATCTATATTTTTATTAATTATGTCAATAGAAAAAAGTCTCATAATTATACTTATTGGAAGTAAGGTTATTACGTATACTAGTGACAAAATAATTGGAGATATAAATTTACTTAAAAAAATACTTAGTTTTTGCCACAATAATGTTGGAAATTTAAGTAACCCAGGAAAATAAAAGGCTGTTAATGATAATGCGAAAGATAAACCAATTAAATATAAATTAGGACTTTGCAAATTGAACAGAGGATATAGACCTAAAATTAAAAAAATTATTCCAAATGTGTATCCAAAATTTTTTTCTGATATTTGTTTTTCAGCTTTGTAAAGTTTTAATTCTTCCATAAGAGCTCATAGTATAGAATAATATAACAACTTACTTCAAATTATAAAAAAATACAATAAGTGTAAAAACTATTGATTTACTTAATAAAGGAATAAAAAGGAAATTTTTTTTATTTATGAATTTTTTTTTTAAATAATTTTAAAAATTTATTTAATCCAAACGCTCCAAGCACTATTAATATAACTTCTATTTCAGATCTATATCTAGGATTACCAATACCTATAGCTGGAATTATGATTACCGGAATTAAACTAATTAAAGTTAAAATATAATATAAATTACTACTATTTCTTTTTAATGAAAAAATACCAACTAATTGTAATATTCTTAATAAAAAGATGAAGATTAGGCTCATCATATACAAAAAATATTTAATATCTGAAAAAGATTTTTTCAAAAAGAGAATAAATTTTTCTTCAAAGTTATCACCATTAAGTGCTGAAAAATTCTTAAAATCAACATTAAATGACGGGTATATTTCAGTCAATGTCGGATGGAATAATAGTTTAGAATATGAAAAAAAAGCTGATTTTATTGCTTCGGTTTTATTCATTTCACTTAAAAAATAATTAATACCTATCTTCCATGCAATATTATTTTCTTGAACTTCACTCAAATTTCTTTCACCAATTTGATTTTTTAACCTTTGGTTAAGTAAACTATGAACTTCCATATTTCTTGAACCACAACCATATTTTTGAGATAAACAAGGTATAACCCAGTATATTAATTGAAAGCCAGATTGAGTAGAATATGAAATATTATTAGTGTTATTATAATACCTTATGAATTGGACCCCAGCTGCAAAGAAATATGATAAAACAAGAACTAAAATAAATTTTATTTTTAAATTTTTTTGAAAGCCTTGTTTTAATATGAAAATGATCAGAATGGGGATAGTAAAAACAATACTTAGTTGAAAAATCGGTCGTGTGAGCATCATCAAAAATATATACAAACTCATCAAATAAATACTTTTGTTTTTCTTGAAATAAAAAAAATTTGTACAGTTATATAAAAACATTGTAATTAAGAAAACAAATAAACAATTAGGTAAAAAAACTGAAAATCTAAAAACTATACTTAGATTTAAAAGAAGTGTTAAAAGTATTATCAAACTCTCAGAAATATTTAATTTTTCTAGTGTTTTTATGAGATAAATAAAAGTTATTGAACCTAATATTGATTGTGCTGTAATTAAAGCGATAAGGTTGTAATCTCCAAAAATTTTGAATATCAGAGCAATGAAAAGTGGATAAAGAGGTAACCTTTCTATCATGAGGTTATCCTCAAAAGAATTTTTTAGCCAATTTTGTGCAATACTTGTGTATTCGCCACTTTCAAATATTCCCCTGTAATCTACAAATCCACTTAGGATTACAAATAAACTAAAAAAAATGGGATTGAGACAGATTATTAGTTTTAAAAATTTGTATTTTCTTTGGGATTTTAATGAAATCTTTATCATTTATATAATTTATTTCTGAACAATCTTTTTTATAATATTATCGAGGCTTTCCCTTATCTTCCAATTAGGGTAAAATTTTGAGAATTTAGAATTATCAGTAATCCACCAAATGTGATCTCCAGTTCTATTTTTTTTTATAAAAGTTATTTTTGATTTGGAATTATATTTTTTTTTCATGAGTTCAATAACTTCAATTATTGAACAACTATTTTTACGTCCACCACCTATATTAAAGATTTCACCTGCTACAGGTTTTTTGAAATATTCCCAAAAACAATTTATTAAATCTGAACTATGAATATTATCTCTAACCTGTTTTCCTTTATAGCCAAAAACCTTATATGGCTTATTATTTTTTAAAGTATTGATAAAATATGACAAAAAACCATGAAGCTCTACACCTCTATGATTTTCCCCAGTTAAACACCCACCTCGAAAAGATACAGTATTAAGTTTTAAATTTTTTCCGAATTCCTGAACATAAATATCTCCACTTAGTTTGGATGCACCAAAAAAAGAATGCGTGCAATTGTCTGTACTCATTGTTTCATTAATTCCATTTGGGTAATACATAGATTTTTTATTCAATTCGAATCTGGTATCTCCTTCAATAAAATCTAATTTATTAGGGTTATCACCATAAACCTTATTTGTTGAAATATTTATAAAAGAGGCTTCAGGACAAAATCTTCTAAACATTATTAAAAGATCTAGTGTTGATTTTGCATTAATTTCAAAATCTAATAACGGGTTATCTTTTGCCCAATCATGCGAGGGTTGTGCTGCACAATGAATAATGCATTTAATCTTACTTTTAAATTTTTTAAAAATATTTTCAATTTTTTTCGTATGTCTTATGTCATAGTCAAAATGTTCATATTCTGAAATCAATTCTAATTCTTTTTTTCTTTGCAGAATACTCCCACTATTACCAAAAAATTTTTTTCTGAAGTTATTGTCTATTCCAAGAATGCAGAAACCCTTTTTGGAAAAAAAATCTGCGGCCTCAGAACCTATTAAACCTGATGAACCTGTAATAAGTATATATTTTTTTGACATTATTTTTTAATATTATAGGTTTGTAAAAAAAAAGATAATTTTTCAGATTTATTAGTAATAATGGACTATAAAGAATACTATAAAATAAATATCAATAAAAGAATTTCTTTCATTAAAAAATTTAATTATTTCTATAAATTGCTTGGGGATGAAATTAATAGAGTAATTGAAACTAATTCCAATCTTATTTTTTTTAGTGCAGGTCACTCAAAATTAGTTGAACATATAAACTTCCAAAAAGTTTACATTTCAGAAATTATAAACGACTTTATTTCTTATATTACTAAAGATAAGAATAAAATTACAATCATTGATAACTTAAGTTTAAAATCAATTAAGAATAAAAATATAGATGATGTTATTATAACTAGTTTAGAATATGCTGAAAATCCTATAAAACTTCTAAAGTATATTAACAAGAACGTTGGCTCTGATTGTAAAATTAACATAATAACTAGTAATGTTTTTTGGAACCCCTTGTTTCAAATATTTGAAAAATTTAATTTAAAATTTAAACACCCAAGACGAAACTTGATTACATCAAATTTTATTCATAATTTATGTTTTTTATCTGAATATGAATTATTGGCTCAAAAAAAAATAATTATTTTTCCTTTCAAAATTCCATTATTAAGTCAGTTGTTAAATAATATTTTAGCAAAATTACCTTTAATTAAACATTTTTGCTTGGCTAGTATTTTTATATTAAAACCTATAAAAAAAAATACACATAAGCTAAAAGATTTTTCTGTATCAATGATAGTGCCCTGTAAAAATGAAGAAAAAAATATAAAGAATGTTTATAGTTCATTAAAAAAATTTGGTAAGGGAACAGAAGTATTATTTGGAGACGATCAATCATCAGACGATACTAAAAAGGAAATTATGAAACTTATGAGGAACCAACAAGACTTTAAAATAAGATATTATGAAGGCCCTGGAATAAGCAAAGC
>MDTE01065566.1_pt1 | contig 89868 bp, 83 predicted proteins | sample 811231 | NCBI WGS metagenome assembly MDTE01 (sample SAMN05326651, study PRJNA326480) | marine metagenome | isolation source: seawater | place: Indian Ocean: Red Sea | collected 2010 | reverse complement strand
TGGAGCGGGAGACGGGGATCGAACCCGCGACCAACAGCTTGGAAGGCTGTGACTCTACCACTGAGTTACTCCCGCCTTCGCGAACCCGATGCTCCTTCGACGCCGCGGCCTGCCAGCCCTAGTGCGCCGCCTAGTCGCCTCTCCCGCCGAGGGCGGGAAAAAGCTGGTGGCGAGGGGAGGATTCGAACCTCCGAAGGCGCTAGGCCGACAGATTTACAGTCTGTTGCGTTTGACCGCTCCGCAACCTCGCCGATATGACCCGCTCCGCTGCTCGTCGCCCGCCCCTACCCGACCGTCACCTCGTCCCAGGCATCCCCGCAACGGCCCAATCCGTGTGCCGCCCCCGGGATATCGTCAACAACGAGGCAGACTGCTCGGAAGGCTCCCTGGTGGACCCGCGTCGATGGATGGCGCGTTCGACCGCCAAGCGCCATTTCCTTGGAGCTGGCGAAGGGATTCGAACCCCCGACCTGCTGATTACAAATCAGCTGCTCTACCGGACTGAGCTACGCCAGCCGGACCAAACGGAAATCGTAGCACAACCCATGCCACGTCGCAACACACCAATGTCCACCGAGTGCCAGACGCTCCTCAGCCCGCATGATGCCGCTGTCGGATCGCCTCATAGACCGCCGCGCCGGCAGCGACCGCCACGTTCAAACTGTTGACTCGGCCAGACTGCGGCAGCGATGCCACCCGGTCGCAGCGCTCCCGTACCAACCGCCGGAGCCCCTTGCCCTCGCTGCCGAGCACGAACGCGGTCGGCAACCTGAGATCCATGCCCTCATAGAGCGGTTCGCCGTCAGCCTCGAGCCCGATGGTCCAGACGCCCGCGGCTTTCAGCTCATCCAGGGCGCGCGCGACATTCACGACCGAGGCCAGACGCACGTGAGCCATCGCGCCTGCCGAACTGCGCGCGACCGCGCCGAGCGACGCCGCCCGGCGCGTCTGCCGGACCACGCCGTCGACACCTGCGGCGTCAGCGACTCGGAGAATGGCCCCCAGATTCTGCGGGTCCTCGATCCCGTCGAGCACGAGCAGCAGGGGAGACGCGCCGGCCTGGGCCAGGAGCGCCTCGAGGGTCAGATCGGGAGGCGTGTCGACTTCCGCGGTCACGCCCTGATGACGTCCTCCCGACGCGGCTCGGTCCAGCGCGGCGGATGGCACCCGGCGCACCGGTACTCCGGACCGCGAAGCGAGGCGTTCCAGCTCGGTGACCCGCGACGACGCACCCGCGATCCGCAACTCCCGCACGCGGCCGGCCCGGAGCGCCTCCCGGACAGGATTGAGACCGTAGATGATCACGTGAAGAGCGCCCCGCGGTAGCAGGAGACAGAAGACAGGAGACAGGAGACAGGAGGACACAAGTGGGCTTCGCCCCATCCAGAAACGCCCCACGTACTCCGTCCATCGCGATATAACGTGGTCATCTGGACATTCCTGAATGAGCGGCGAGGCCGCACCGGCTTCCTTCTGTCTCCTGACTACTTCGTGATCTCGCGCAGCATCGCGACCGCGTGCGTCGCGATGGCCTCTCCGCGTCCGGTGGCGTCCACCCCCTCGTTGGTCTTGCCCTTGATGCTGACCAGCTCGGGGGCCACGCCCACCGCGGCCGCCACCGAGGCCTCCATTTCCCGTGCAAACGGACCAATCTTGGGACGCTCGGCCACGACGACCACGTCCACATTGCCAATCTCGAAGCCCCGCTCGCGAACCAGCGCCGCCACTGCCCGCAGCAGCTCGATGCTGGAGGCGCCCTTCCACTGTGTATCGGTATCGGGAAAGTGTCGGCCGATGTCTCCCGCCGCCGCGGCGCCAAGGAGGGCGTCGGTGACGGCGTGACAGACCGCGTCGGCATCAGAATGCCCCGTCAAGCCACGCTCGAAGGGGATCCGAACTCCGCCGAGGATGAGCGGACGACCATCGACCAACCGATGGAGGTCGTACCCTATGCCGACACGAGGCATGGTCATGGCGTCTCCCAGCAGGCGTCGCGCGAACTCGAGGTCGCGAGGCGTGGTGATCTTGATGTTGTCCGGGTCCCCGTCGACGAGAGCGACGCGATACCCGGCCCGTTCCGCGAGCGTGGCTTCATCCGTCGCGGGCCCGACGCCGCGCCCCTGCCGGATCGCGTCGTCCAGCACCTCACGACGAAACGCCTGTGGGGTCTGCGCCAGCGCGAGCATCTCCCGGGCCAAAGTGCGACCGATGACGCTCGGATCCCCGGCCGCGCGCTGCTTCACGGTGTCGTGAGCCGCCAGCGCGGCGATTGCCGCGCCGTGGACGGCGGCCGCCTCCACGGTCCGGTCGATCAGGCCAACCGGGCAGAGCGGTCTGGCCGCGTCGTGCACGACAACGAGCTCAGCCTGCGGGGAAACAGCGTTGACCCCGCGGGCCACCGACTCCTGCCGGCTGGCGCCACCCTCGACCACGTGCAAGGGCGTCCGCACGGTCCCCTTCAGATCGAGCTCGAGTGATCCGGGGGGAACCGCCACGACGATCTCGGCGATCTGGGCGCAGGCGTCGAAGACACGGATGGTCCGCTCGAGGATCGAGAACCCGGCCAGCTCGAGCCACTGCTTCGGACGGGCGCCGCCCATCCTCGCCCCGAGCCCTCCGGCGGGAATGACGGCGCTGACGACGCGGGTCGGACTGGCACTCATGGGAACAACGCGTCCAGCGCCTCAGCGACGGTCTGGACGCCGACCAGCTCGCACGACACACCAGCCACACCCGAGCCCACGTTCCCGGACGGAAGGACGCACTGGGCAAACCCCATCTGGGCCGCCTCCCGGATCCGCGCCTCGGCCTGGGAAATCCCACGGATCTCGCCCGCCAGACCGACCTCGCCGAACACCGCCGCTCCACCCCGCAGCGGCTGATTTCGCAGGCTCGAGGCGACGGCGGCAACCACGGCCAGGTCCGCCGCCGGCTCCGGCATCGGCATTCCGCCCGGCACGTTGACGAAGACGTCTTCTCCGGTCAGCGGCAATCCGACTCGCTTCTCCAGCACCGTGAGCAGCAAAGAGAGCCGCTGCCGATCGACACCGGTGGTCACCCGCTGCGCATTGCCATACACGCCAGCCCCGACCAGCGCTTGCACCTCCACCAGGATCGGTCGGGACCCTTCCATCGAGCAGAAGACCGCCGAGCCGGGCACGTCGGCTTTCCGCTCGGCGAGGAACAGCTCCGACGGATTCGGCACGGCCTCGAGCCCGCCTGCCGTCATCTGGAACACACCAAGCTCGCTCACGGCCCCGAATCGGTTCTTGACCGACCGCACGACGCGCTGCGAGTGATGCCGGTCACCTTCGAAGTGGAGCACCGTGTCCACGACGTGCTCGAGTACCTTCGGGCCGGCCAGCTCGCCCCCCTTCGTCACGTGTCCCACGATCAGGACGGGGAGATTGCTCCCCTTCGCTGCGAACAGCAGACGGGTCGCCGCTTCGCGAATCTGCCCGATCGTACCGGGGGCGGACTCGAGCGCCGTCGAGAACATCGTCTGGATCGAGTCCACGATCAGGAGGCCTGGCGACAATCGACCGACCTCCTCCAGCACCCGCTCGAGGCAGGTCTCGGCGAGGAGAAAGAGCGGCACGTCGGTCACCCCGAGCCGGTCGCCACGCGCGCGCACCTGGTGGGGCGACTCCTCGCCGGAACAATAGAGCACGGGGTGGCCCGCCCCCGCGACCTGGGCCGCCGCCTGCAGCAGCAGCGTCGACTTGCCGATGCCTGGCTCGCCGCCCAGTAGCACGAGCGAGCCAGGCACGAGGCCACCGCCGAGGACGCGGTCAAGCTCGCTCACGCCGGTCTCGAGACGCGCCGCCGCGGCAGTATCGACCTCGGCGTACCGCTGCGCCTGCTCGCCACCCAGGGACGGTCGCGCATCAGCGGACGCGGCTTGCGGCGCACGCTCCTCCACCAACGACGCCCACGCCTCGCACTCGGGACACTGCCCGAGCCACTTCCGGGCCTGCGCGCCGCAACGCTGGCAGACGAAGACGGTATTGGGCCCCTTCACCCGGTCCCTCCCCTGGCCGTCGTGGCGTCGGGGACGTCTCCCGGGACCGCCGCCTCCTGTCTGTAGCTACGCTCGATACGGCTGCCGATGCGACAGAGCACTTCATGCGGCACGGTCCCAATCGCCTCGGCGACGTCCCCGGCGTCGATGCGCTGACCGTCGTCGTATCCCAGGAGGATCACCTCATCCCCCGGGCTGACATCGAGCCCGGTGACGTCGATGGTGATCGAATCCATGCAGACCGACCCCACAATGGGCACCCGACGCCCTCGGATCAGTACCTCGCCGCGACCCGCCAGCCTGACGTCGAGCCCATCCGCGTATCCCGCCGGCACGACCGCGATCGTCGTCGGTCGATCGACCGGACGTCGTCCGCCGTAACCGGCCGTCTCGCCCACGCGCATGCCTTTGACGGCCACGATCCGGCTCCGCAGCGACATGGCGGGACGAAGACCGAGCTCGTGCCCCAGGGCTCCGGGGGGCGCGCCATAGAGGAGGAGCCCCGGCCTGACCGCATCATGCCACGTGGCTCTGTCCCGCAGCAGCGCCGCGCTGTTGGCCGCGTGAGTCGTTCGCGGAGATCCGCCCAGCGACGAGACGGACCGCACGGCGGCCTCGAAGCGACGCTGCTGCTCGGCGAAGAGGGGATGCTCGGTGTCCTCGGCGGTCGCAAAGTGCGTGTAGACCGCGTCCACCGCCAGACCAGGGTCCGTCAGCACATCCCGCAGGGTCTCACCGAGATTGTCGTGACGGAACCCGAGACGGTTCATGCCGGTGTCGATCTTCAGATGGCAGCCGATCCGGGTCTGCCGTCGGGTCGCCGCCTCGCTCAGGGCGCGCGCCGCGAAGGGCGACGAGACGGTCGGCGTCAACCGGTGTGAGAACACCCCGTCCAGGTCGCTGACGCTCAGCGCGCCGAATACCAGCACTGGCACCTGGACGCCGCCCCGACGCAGCTCGACGCCTTCTTCGATGTCGGCGCAGGCCAGCATCGGGGCACCGGCGTCTTCGAGGGCCCGGGCCACCTGCACGGCGCCGTGCCCGTAGCCGTTCGCCTTGACCACCGCGATGATCTCCGGCGCGGCCGCACGGCCTCCGAGCAAGGCGCGAACCGCCCGGAAATTGGCCGCGACGGCGTCGAGATCGATGAAGGCGTGAGTGGGTCTGACCACGGAAGGTCGCTGGCTCCGCGAACCGCCGGACGTCGGTCGGACGGACGCTACTCGTACGAGGCGGCCAGGCTCGAGAACATCGTGTAGGGCTTCACGAACGCGAGCTTGACGACGCCGGTCGGCCCGTTACGCTGTTTGCCGACGATGATCTCGGCCAGCCCCTCAAGCTCCGGTTTGTCGTCATAGACCTCCTCCCGGAAGATGAACAGAACGACGTCGGCGTCCTGCTCGAGGGCTCCAGACTCCCGGAGGTCGGAAAGCTGCGGACGCGGATCAGAGCGGCTCTCTGGCGCGCGGCTCAGCTGCGACAAAGCCACGACCGGCACGTTGAGCTCCTTGGCCAGGCCCTTCAATGATCGGGAAATGGCGGCCAGCTCCTGCGTGCGATTGTCGAAACGCCCCCGCCCCTGCATCAGCTGGAGATAGTCGATGACGATCATGTGGAGATCGTGCTCGGACTTCAGCCGCCGGGCTTTCGCCCGCATCTCGAGCACCCCGATCGACGCGGTGTCGTCGATGAACACCTTGGCCTCGGACAACCGCCCCAGCGCGGACGCCAGCTCGCCGTAGTCGCGCTCGCCGAGGAAGCCGCCGCGAAACTTGTGAGAGTCGACTTTGGCCTCCCCCGTCAGCATCCGCATGAACAGCTGTTCCTTCGACATCTCGAGGCTGAAGAAGCCGACCGTCATCCCGGTCTTGATGCCGAGGTGCTGGGCGATGTTCAACACGAACGAGGTCTTCCCCATGGACGGGCGGGCGGCCACGATGATCAGATCGGACGGCTGGAAACCGGACGTCATCTCATCGAGATCGGCGAACCCGGTCGGCACACCGGTGACGAGGCCGGTGTGCTCCTGGAGCTTCTCGATGGTCTCGAAGCTGCCTTGCACCAGATCGCGCAGAGGCACGAACCCGGCGTGGACGTTGTCGTCCGCGATCGAGAAGATCGCCTGCTCGGCCTGGTCGAGCACCGAGTCCGCTTCGTCCTCGGCGCTATAGGCAGTGTCGAGGATCTGGTTCGCGGAGAAGATCAGGTTCCGTAGGGTCGCCTTCTCTTTGACGATGCGAGCGTAGTGCTCGACATGGGTAGAGCGGGGCACCCCATCGACGAGCCCGGCGATGTAGGCCGGACCTCCCACCGCGTCCAGATCGCCGGCGCGTCCGAGTTCGTCCTTGAGCGTGACGAGATCGATCGCCTCATCTCGCTCGTTGAGGTCGACCATCCTGTCGAAGACCCGCCGGTGGGCGTCTCGATAGAAGTCGTCCGCGTCCAGCAGCTCGGCCGCCGAGTTGAAGGCGTCGTTGTGGATCAGGATCGAGCCGAGCACGCACCGCTCGGCCTCGAGATTGTGCGGGAGCGAGCGTTCGCTGGCGGGGGGAACGCTGGGAACAGGGTCGGCCATAGCTCCAGAAGAAATGATGGGGCCGGCGGTCAGGGCCGCCGACCCTCCTGGCCGATCCTAGCTTCGATGGGGCTGCGCCCCAACCCCCCGGGCCCCAGCCGAGGGCGCGCCGTGCAGGCGCTTCAGCACGCCGCCTGCTACTCGGAGTCGGCCCCGTCGGGGTTGTCCGTCGGCTCGGCGGCGGCGCCGCCTTCGCCCTCGGTGGCAACCTCCGCCTCGGGCTCTTCGTCCTCGGCGCCTTCCTTGGCGACCCGCACCGTGATGTCGGTGCGGACTTCACGATGAACCTTGACCGTCACCGGATGCGAGCCAAGTTGCTTCAGCGGCTCGTCGAGCAGGATCTTTCGACGGTCGACGTCGAACCCCTGCTCGCCCAAGGCGGCGGCCACGTCGGCATTCGTGACCGAGCCATACAACGTGTCGTTCTGGCCGACCCGTCGAACCACGACCACGGTGACCTTCTCGAGCCGCTTGGCGTACGCCTCGGCTGCCTCTTTCTCGGCCGCGTCCCGCGCATCGGCCACCACCCGCTCCCGCTCGACCTGTCGCCGATTCGACTCGGTCACCGGCAAGGCAAGCTTGCGCGGCAGGAGATAGTTGCGGGCGTATCCGTTGGCGACCTTCACGACGTCGCCCCGCCGACCGAGGTTCTCGATCGGCTCTCTCAGAATGACCTCGACTGACATCGTCTGCTACCCCGCTAATCGGTCACATACGGGATCAAGGCGATCTGCCGGGCGCGCTTGATGGCCGTTTGCAGCTTCCGCTGATGCTTCGCACAGGTGCCCGACAGACGGCGGGGCTGGATCTTCCCCCGCTCGGGAATGCTGGAGATCAGCATGCGGACGTCCTTGTAGTCAATGTAGTCGACCTTGTCGACGCAGAAGCGACAGACGCGCTTGCGCCGAAACATCCCCCGACGGGGGCGGTCGCTGCGTGGCTTCCGGCCCGCTCCGCGATCACTCTTCATTGCTCACCTCCGGGGTCTTGTCGGGCTCCTCGCCGGCGGCCTCGTCGTTTGACGACTCGGTCGGGGCGGCGTTGGTCTCGGCCTCCGCAACCGGAGCCGGTTCCGCTGGCGCATCCGCGGCCGGCGGCGCCTCTGGAGCCGGCGCCGCGGCCTCAGGCGGGGGCGCGCTCTCGGCCTCGTCCTTCTCTTCGACCGGCGGCAGGCCTTTGGCTTCGCGACGTCGTGCCACCGCGGCCTTCCGACGCTCGGTGGCGCGACGCGCCTTGCGCAGGTCTTCGTCGACCCGCACCGTCATGTGGCGCAACACCTGATCACGAACCCGAAGGCGGCGACCCAGTTCAGACACCATCTCCGCCGGACCGTTGATCAACTGGACGATGTAGATCCCCTCGTTGAAGTGACCGATCTCGTAAGCCAGCTTCCTGCGCCCCCAGACCTCGGTCTCCTCGACCCCACCGCCGAGCTTCTCGATCAGCTCATTGAATTCCTGCTGAAGAGACTCCACCTCGGCATCGGTGGCGACAGGGGCCACGATGTAGACAAGTTCGTATTGACGTTCGTTTGGCATGTGCCTCCTTCTGGACTGACGGCCACCTCGGTGGCAAGGAGTTCCTGGACGGCGTCCGAAGACGCCGGTTGAACCCCACGAGGGTATCGAACCCACTTGGTACCGGTCAAGACAACGACGTGTCGTCCTCAGCCTCGGTCTCGTCCGACTCGCGCCGATTGAACCGGTTCATGACCGGCTCGATCCCTTCTTCGACGAACAGTTCGACGGCGTCGACGACCCGGTCGATGGCCTCATCGATCACCGGCCGCTCGTCTGGTCCGAACCGGGACAAGACGCGTCCGGAGAGACGCCGCCGCGGGTCGCCCCGGCCCACGCCGATCCGGAACCTCGAGAAACGATTGGTTCCCAGGACCTCAATGACCGAACCCAGCCCGTTGTGTCCCCCGGACGACCCCTGCCGGCGGGCACGGATCCGCCCCAGCGGCAGGTGCACGTCCTCGGTCACGACGAGCAGATCCGGAGTCTCGAGCCGGTAGTAGTGGAGCAACGCCCCGACCGCGCGGCCGCTCAGGTTCATGAAGGTGAGCGGCTTGGCCAGGAGTACGGCCTTGCCCCCGCCAACCGGGTAGGTCCGCGCGACGAGCGCGTCGGCCGGCGCCGACTGGAACTCGAGACGCCAGCGACCGGCGACCGCGTCCAGGACGTCGAACCCGACATTGTGCCGGGTGCCTTCGTACTCCGCCCCCGGATTGCCAAGCCCGACGATCAGCCTCACGTCACTTCCATGGGGCTTCGCCCCAAACCCCTCGCGGACCTCCGCACCTCGGGCTGGGAGGTTTGGCCGTGCGCGCCCGGCAAAGCCCGTTCTTCCGCGGCCTGTTACTCGGACTTGTCGGCGTCGTCAGCCTTCTCGGCACTCTCGCCTTCAGCCGGAGCCTCGCCTTCGCCCTCGGCGTCTTCGTCAGCCGTCTCTTCTTCCTCGATCCGCGGGGCGATAACGTGCACGATCAGCGTGTCCGCGTCGGTCACCGGCTTCCAGGAGGCACCATCCAACAGGTCTCTCACCCGGACGCCCTGGCCGATCATCAGTTCGGACACGTCGACGTCGAGGTGCTCCGGGATCTCCGTGGGCAAACACTCGAGGGCGATGTCGCGCTGAACGAAATCGATGAGCCCACCCTGCAGCTTCACGCCCTCGGCCTCTCCGTGCAACACGATCGGGACCGTCACGGTGATGACCTGGTCGAGCGAGACCCGATAGAAGTCGACGTGCAGCAACTGGTGATCGAGCGGATTCACCTGATAGTCCTTGATCAGAACCTGCGTGGAATCGCCCTCGTCGACCTGCAAACCGATCAGGGTATTGACCCCGGTATCGGACTGCAGGATGCGGGTCAGCGCCCCGGGGTCGACACTGATGGCCATTGACTCCTGGGCGTCGCCGCCATAGACCACCGCCGGAATCCGGCTGCTGCTGCGCAGACGCCGGGCCACGTTCTTTCCGCGGTCTGACCGCGCTTCGCTCGCTAGTGTGGTTGCCATAACAAGACTCGTATCAAGAACGGAGCGTGGTGCCCTAGACGAACAGCGAGGACACCGACGTCTCCTGGTGAATGCTCTGGATCGCCTTCCCCAGCAGGGGCGCGACCGACAACACCTCGACCCGATTGGTCGCAACGAACTCCGGCTTCGGAGGAATGGTGTTCGTGACGACCAGCTTCTCGAGTTCGGATCCGGCGATGCGCTCGAGGGCCGGGCCCGACAACACGCCGTGCACCGCGCACGCCAGCACCCTCGCCGCGCCGTTCGCGCGCAGCGCGGCGGCGCTCTGGGTCAACGTCCCGGCGGTATCGACGATGTCGTCCTGGATGATGCAGACCCGGTCCCTGACCTCACCGACGACGTGCATCACCTCGGCGGTACCGTCTTCGGAACGCCGCTTGTCGATGATGGCCAGATCGGCGCCCAGGCGCTTCGCATATGCCCGGGCGCGCTCCACCCCGCCCGCATCGGGCGACACGATCGTGATCCCCTCGTCCTGCGCTTTCGAGAGGAAGTCGATGAACACCGGGGCCGCGAACAGATGGTCCACCGGGATATCGAAGAAGGCCTGGATCTGCGCCTTGTGCAGGTCCATGGTGAGGATGCGATTGGCACCTGCCGCGCTCAGGAGATTGGCCACGAGCTTGGCTGATATCGGCACCCGCGGCTTGTCCTTGCGGTCCTGGCGCGCATAGCCGTAGTAGGGCATGACGGCCGTGATCCGGGCCGCCGACGAACGACGGAACGCATCGATCATCACGCACAATTCGACCAGATGCGGATCTACCGGCGTGCAGGTGGGTTGGAGAATGAAAACGTCCGTCCCGCGAATGTTCTCGTCGATCTGAAACGATACCTCGGTGTCTGAGAACCGCCGGAGGTTCGCTCGCCCGAGCCCGACCCCCAGATAGTCGGCGATCTCGGCCGCCAGGTCCGGGTGGGCACTACCAGAGAAAAGCTTGAGCTGACCGTTCTGCATCGCCTTCAGCGTGAGTTCGTCTGTCGCGCCCGCCTGGGGCTCCACCGGACCGCCGAAAGTGGCTGGGGCGGAAGGATTCGAACCTTCGGTCCAGGATCCAAAGTCCCGTGCCTTACCACTTGGCCACGCCCCATCAATCGCGCGGCCGCGCCGGCGTTGTCGGCCGCCAATCTTCCGTCGCAGCCGGCCACGGCGGGTCTACAGGCACCCGCGCAATCGCGTACTTTACCGCGACCTCGGTATGCGGGCAAGCAGGGAGGCGCCTCAGCCCGACGCGGCCGCTCGTTCCTGGCGGTTGATCGTGCTCGTCAGCACCGCCCGCCAACCGGAAGCGCGCGCGTGGGCGGCCGCCGCCACCGCCGCGCGGCGACGGGAGAACAGCCCGAACACCGCCGACCCGCTCCCGGTCATGGCGGCCACTTCGGCCGCCTGCTCACGTAGCAACGCAACCGCGCGCCGGATCTCGGGGCGGCGGCGAACCACGGGGGCTTGCAACTCATTGACCACGGTTGCCAGATCGAGCGCGCCGTCGGCGACCGGAGCCCAGCCCGATCGTCGAGGGCATCGTCGATCCGCGCGATCACGGTCGAGCCATCCGTAGGCCGACGCGGTTGAGACGCCTCGCCGCGGCAGGAGCAGCACGACCCACCGGCGCGGCAACTCCTCGAGGGGATACACCAGATCTCCTCGACCGAGGCCAAGCGCGGTGCCCCCCACCAGAAAGAAGGGCCCATCGGCGCCAACCTCGGCCGCCGCCTCCTGCAGCAGCCCGGCGTCCGGGGTGACACCCCAGAGACGGCAGCACCCCTTCAGGGCCGTTACCGCGTCGGCGGTCCCTCCCCCCAGCCCCGCCTCCATGGCGACCCGTTTCCGCAGCCGGATCTCGACCCCGCGAGGGTCGCCGGGCCGGCCCAGCCGGCGCCACAGGGCGCGTGCGCCAACCCAGATCAGATTCCGTTCATCGAGCGGCACCCCCTCCGCGGAACAGCGGATGAGCAATGGCCCGTGAGATTCCGTGAGGGTCAGCGTGTCGTGGAGAGCCACCGACTGCAGCACGGTCGTCACGTCGTGGAGACCGTCGGGCCGCGGCGGCGACACGCGCAGATCCAGATTGATCTTGGCGTGCGCGCGTAGCGTGAGCCGGGTGGAGCGCTCGGCGGCAGTCATGGACCGTCGGGCGGAGGCGGCGCTTCGAGCGGCGCGACTCCGCGGAGCTGCTCGAGGGTGATCTCCCTCAGATCGGCTGGGAGGTCCTCAAGCCGAAACACGTCCTCTTCGAACGACACGTTCACGTCCACCTGGGTCAGCGTCGCGGTGAGGTCGGTCAGCGCCTCTCCGGTCGCGTCGCGCGCGTCGGACACCACCCTGACCTGACGCGGAAGACCAAGCCGGAAGTCAGCGAACTCGAAGGTCAACCCATCGCGGACTCCGGCTTCGAGCCGCGGCCCCTCCTCCGACGGCCGCAGATACGCCACCGCCCCGCCCTGGAGGTCTATCGCCTGCCAGTCACCATGGTCCCGTCCTCCGGTTGGTCGGGCGTCGGCGACGAGGCAACCGGTCAGCACCGCACGTAGGTGGTCGGGGTCGAGCCGCACTCCAGTAAGGCTGGCGAAGATCTCGGCTGGCGGCACGCCTCGCAGCACCTGCGCCTCTCTGGTGAGCCACAGCACCGCATCATCGGGACGAGCGACGAAGTAGAAGCCGGGCGCGCCGAAGCCCATCGGGTTGAGCATCTCCAGGCGCAGGGCGGCCGGCGAGGCGAGGCCGGCTCGAATGCGCCCCCCGAGGTCTACTCCTCCGCCCCGGCCGCGCAGCCGGATGAGTGCTTCGTAGGTGCGCACCGCCCGGCACGACGCCGACGCCGCGGCGAGGCGGTCCGCGTAATCAGGAAGGGATTGTCCGGCTCCGGATGGCAGCGACAGCGGGGCCCGGGTGGCGCACCCGACCAGAGTGACGGTGAGGACGACGAGTAACGCGGCTCGGGGCATCAGCGCGCCAGACGTCTGGCGTCGCGGAGCTTGTCCTCGATAGCGGTGAGATCGACGCCATCTCGGTCGCCGGCCAGCGCGCGCTCCCAGGCGTCAACCGCCTCGGCATAACGCTCGAGCTGGAACATCAGGTCGCCAAGATGATCCTGGACGACGGAATTGGTCTGGAGCTGGTCACCGGCCTGACGAAGCGGCGGCTCGGCCAGCTCGAACCGGTCCTGCTTGAAATACGCCCACCCGAGGCTGTCCAGATACGAGCCGTTGTTGGGGTCGATCCGGAGCGCGCGCTGAATCAGTTCGACCGACTCGTCGAGACGCTCGCCCCGCTCCGCCAGCATGTAGCCGAGATAGTTCAAGGTTGGCGCATCGTCCGGGTCACGCTCGAGGACCCGGCGGAAGGCCTGCTCCGCTTCCCCGTAACGCGCCCCTCGCTCGAACACCGCGCCGAGCTGGAACACGATGACGTTGTTCGAGGGAAACTGCGCCTCGGCCTCGGTTAGCACCCGCACGGCGTCGTCCACGCGTTCGTTCTCGCTGTATTGATTGGCGAGCGACACGTACGCGATCGGATCGTCTCGATGACGCTGGAGCGCCTGCTCCAGCACCTCGACGGCGTCGTCACCGTCGCCGCGGGCCGCCAGCGCCTGCGCTTCGAGGCGCATCAGTGCCAGATTGTCCGGCCGGGCCGCCTGGGCTCGTCGGATGACGCCCACCGCATCGTCGTAACGCCCGCCATCGATATACAACTGGACGAGCTGCGCCTGCACGCCAAGATCGCCTGGGGCGAGCGCCACCGCCTCGATCAGCGAAGCAATGGCCGCGTCCTTGGCTCCGAGCCGATCGTGGGCGGCGGCCAACCGCTGCAGGAGGTTCGCGATCTGCGCCGGGCGAACGTTGGCGTCCCGAGCGCGGCGAATCGCCGGCTCGAGAATGTCCACCATGTCCTGATAGCGTCGTTCGGCGGCAAACACGCGCGAGAGCATGAACGGCCCACGCAGCGCATCCGGCTCGAGCGCGATCACCCGGTTCGCGGCCGCTTCGGCGGCCGAATAGTTGGCGAGCTCGAACTCGACTTCCGAGAGCGAAAGCCACCCCGCCGCGTCGTCCGGGTTGACCTCGACGAGATCGTTCAGCACCTCGCGCGCGCGGTCGACCTCCCCTGCGTTGAGGAGGACACCGGCAAGCTGGCGTCGATACCGGGCACGGCGCGGGCTATACAGCACGGCCCGCTCATAGGCGGCAGCCGCTTCCTCCCACTCGCCCTTGGACTCGTAAGCCTGAGCGAGCATGACGATCGCCTCGGCGAACTGGGGCTCGACGTCGAGCACCTCGTTCAGCACCACGATCGCCTCGTCGGCCTCGCCGGTCGACAGCAGAAGCCGCCCCAGAGTCAGGTAGAGACCGGCATCGGGCGCTTCAGCATTGCGGGCGCGCTGCAGGTGGTCCAGCGCCAGCTCGGCGTCTTCGCTGCCACCCCCGCGGGCGCCGGCGCGCGCCGCGTAGACCAGCCCCAGGATGCGATGCGCCTCGGTGTTGTCGGCGTCCCGACGCAGCGCCTCGGCCCCGGCCGCCAGCGCCTCCTCGGCTTGATTCCGCCGGGCGTAGAGACCGGCCAGCTCCGCCCAGATGTCCGGAGCGTCCGGGTCGAGCTCAGACGCTCGCCGATACGCGTCGACGGCTCCGTCGACATCGCCGGCCCCTTCGAGGGACCGACCGAGAATGAAGGCGTGATAGGCAGCGGCGCGCGCTTCGAGATCCGGGCCGGCATCCGCCCCGGTGTCCTGGCCGAACGCCGGAATTCCGGCCGCGCCAATGGTCCCGGCACACAGCAGGCAGACAAGAAACCGCATGACGGCTGATTGTTCCACAGGACCCCAAACCCGGACAACCAAACTGCGGGCTCCGCCACGCGGCGACGCCGCGTGCGCGGTCTGGTATAGTGCGTGGCGGCTGTCTGGAGACCGCACCCCATGGCGCTAGACCCTGAGTTGCTCGAGATTCTTGTCTGTCCGAAATGCCAGGGCCAGGTGGTGCTCGTCCACGACGAGACCGGCCTCAAGTGCCAGCAGTGTCATCTGGTCTATCCGATCAAGGACGACATTCCAGTCATGCTGGTCGACGAAGCCACCATCGAGTCGAGCGACACCGAGTGACGACCGTCGCCGACCGATCGTGACCCCGACACGGCCATGATCTCCCTCCCAGGAACGCAGAACGCCTCGCGCCTCGAGGTCGCAGCGCTCGGCTCGCTGCTGGGTCTCGTCGCGGTGCTCCAGATCTCGATCGCCGCCTCGGGCATCCTGCTGACCACGACGCTTAGCCTGTGGGTGGCGTTGCTGGTCAGCCGCCGAGAGCGCCCGTCGGCGCCAGCCTTCTTCGTCCCGCTGGGCCTCTACGCGGTGGCGACGATGGTCTCGGTGGCCTTCTCCCTCGACCCGATGGCCAGCCTGATCGACTCGCGGGAGGTACTGCTGTTCCTGGTCGTGCCCGTCGTGTACCGACTGGCGCGCGGGATCCGCGCGCAGACAGTGGCCACGATCATCGTGACGGTCGGTGGGGCAAGCGCCGTGTTCGGCGTGGTCCAGTTCGGCATCCTCGAGTTCGACAATCTCGGCCAGCGCCCGAGCGGAACGATGGGCCACTACATGACCTATTCGGGACTGCTCGTCCTGGTAGTCGCACTGGCAGGCGCCCGGGTGCTGTATGACCGGCGTGAGCGGGTCTGGTCTGGCCTCGTGATGCCGGCGCTCCTCGTCGCCCTGGTGCTGACTCTCACCCGGAGCTACATGGTCGGCGCGGCGGCGGCGCTCGGCGTGCTCTTCCTGCTGAAGGATCTTCGGCTCCTGGTGTTCCTCCCGGTCGGCGCGGCATTGTTCCTCGCCTTCGCTCCACCGCAGGTCACGGCCCGTATCTACTCGACCTTCGACATGGACGACCCGACGGTACGAGATCGCTTTGCGATGCAGCGAGCTGGGGCGGCGATCATCGCCGACTATCCGGTCACCGGGGTGGGACCGGACATGGTGAAGGAGGTCTATCCCGACTACCGCGACGCCGGTGCGGTGCAGGCCGAGAACCCCCACCTGCACAACGTCCCGCTACAGATCGCAGCCGAGCGCGGCCTTCCGGCGTTGGCGATCTGGCTGGGCTTTGTGACGGTGACCGTGTATCGACTCTGGAACAACCTTCGGGCAGCGCCGAACCGAGCGCTCTCGGCCGCCGCACTGGCCGCGGTCGCGGGGATGCTGGCAGGTGGCCTCACCGAGTACAACTTTGGCGACTCGGAGTTCCTCCTCCTGTTCCTGGTGCTGATTACGCTGCCGTTCGCGGAACGGCAGCCCGAAGAGAGCGCCGCCGCCCCAGACTAGACCGCCGGTTTCGGGCCGAGGGCTCAGTGCCTGAAGTGGCGTCGGCCGGTGAACACCATCGCGATGCCATATTCATTGGCCGCCGCGATGACCTCCTCGTCACGCACGGACCCGCCGGGTTGAACCACGGCCGTCGCGCCCGCGGCCGCCACCGCGTCGAGTCCGTCTCGAAACGGAAAGAAGGCGTCCGAAGCGGCGACCGAGTCGTGCAGCGCCGTACCGGCCTTCATCGTGGCCACCTTCACGGCGTCCACGCGGCTCATCTGACCCGCGCCGATCGCGGCCAGGCGGTCCGTCTTTGAGAAGACGACGGCGTTCGACTTGACATGGGCGGTGACCCGCCACGCCAGCCGTAGGGCCGCCCACTCCTTCTCGGTCGTTGCCCGATCGGTCACCACCCGGAAGCCAGGGTCGTCACCGGCGGTCTCGGCACTCCAGGGCGCGGTCGCTTCATCGACGCGGTCGTACTCCTGCACCAACACCGCCCCGAGAATCGAGCGGACTTCGCGAGTCAGGCGCCGATCCGCACCCGAACAATCGGCCAACACGAGACGGAGGTTCTTCTTCGTTGCGAAGACCGCCCTGGCCTCGTCGTCGGCATCGGGCGCGATCACGGCTTCGATGAAGGTCGAGGTAATCGCGGTCGCCGTCTCCTTGTCCAGGGGACGGTTCACCCCCACGATTCCACCAAACGCGGAAAGGGAATCGACATCGCGGGCGGTCACGTAGGCCTCGCTCAACACCGGGGCGGTGGCGACGCCACACGGGTTCATGTGTTTGATGACGACGGCCGCCGGCTCCTCGAACTCGAGCATGAGCCTGGCCGCGGCGTCGAGATCCAGGAGATTGGTGAACGACAGCACCTTCCCCTGGACGATCTCGGCGCCACCGAAGCCCTGGGCGCCATCGGCGTAGAGCGCCGCCGGCTGGTGGGGGTTCTCGCCATACCGCAGCATCTGCTGCCGCAACGCCTTCAGGACGAGCCGCTCAGGAGTCAGCCGGTCACCGCGCCCCCGCGCTTGAACCCGTCTCCCGTTGCCTCGACGGCGGCGAGCGCCGCCGCGATCGTCTCGTCGTAGGCGTGGGTGTGAGCAAACGCCTTGGCCGCGAGCGAAAGCCGGAAGTTCGCGGACGGACCGCGCTCCCGGTCGAGTTGCTCCATCGCCTCTCGGTAGTCGGACGGATCGACCACGATCATCACGTCGCGGAAGTTCTTCGCCGCCGCCCGCACGAGCGTCGGCCCACCGATGTCGATCTCCTCGATCAGGGCGTCGACCGTCGTGCTGGGGTCGGCGGCCGCTCGCGCGAACGGATAGAGATTCACGACCACCACATCGATCGGCACGATCCCCTGGGCCTCGAGCGCCTCAAGATCATCGGGACGATGACGCCGGGCCAGGATGCCGCCATGGACGGCGGGGTGAAGGGTTTTGACCCGACCATCCATCATCTCGGGGAAGCCGGTGACCGACGACACGGCCGTCACGGTCAACCCGGCTTCGGCCAGGGTCCGCGCCGTCCCGCCCGTCGAAACCAGCTCATAGCCGCGAGCACTCAGCCCCCTGGCGAAATCGACCAGATTCGTCTTGTCGGACACGCTCAGTAGCGCACGCATGAGTTACTTGTTCTCCTCTGTTCCAGGACCGGCGGTCCGTCTTCTTGACAATGATTGACCCGCTGATTACGATGCCTCTACTGGCACATGGGTGAGACCCGCAGGCCGCGCACGCGGTCTTTTTTTGTGCCTCCCAAGGCGACCCGGTCGTCCTTGGACTCGTAAGCCGGGGCGGCAAGAGCCGCCCACAAGCACGTCAGGGGAAGCAAGATGCGCATCACAGGCAAGGTCAAGTGGTTCAACAACGCCAAGGGCTACGGATTCATCGAACGCGAAGGCGGTAGCGATGTATTCGTGCACTTCTCGGCGATTCAGGGCAACGGTTTCCGGACGCTCGAGGAAGGTCAGGGCGTCGAGTTCGAGATCGTGGATGGCCCCAAAGGGCCACAGGCCGGCAACGTCACGCGGGCCGAATAGACACTCTTCGACTGGCTCGGATACCGCGCGGCATCCGGGCCGGTCGCGCTTCTCCCCCTCCTCCCGCGCTGATCCCGCCCCCCAACCTGGCATCACCCGTTTCCGAGCCCTTGGAAGGGCCCTGGACGCCCCTCCTCACGCGCTCGCATCCCTCGTTCCCACAGCGTCGCGTAGGTTCTATATCGCTGGACCAACGTGCTGAAACGGAACCTCGGTGTCGCCGATCCAATCGAGACGCGCTCCCAACGCTTGACGATGCGCTCGACCGCCGCCCGCAGCTCGAGCGGAGGACGGGGCCGCTGGCCGCCGAAGTAGAGGGTGTACTCGATCTCGAGCTTTCGCAGCGACGCGTCCAGACGCTGGAGGTCAGCTTCGAGCTCACCCCGATCCGTCGGATCACGAGGGGGGGGGGCGCCATGGCTAGTCGCGAATGAGATACCAGAACAACGGCAGCCAGAGCTCTCGCGCGTACGGGATGGGCCGATCATCGATCAGGACTTCGGTCCCTTCCCGGGGCCCGACCAGCTCGAACAGGCTCCGAAGCACTCGGGCCTGCGACGGCAGAAACCGCGCCCGATGCCGCTCGGCCTCGCCCGAGCCCGTCACGCGGTACTCGGTTGCCTGCGTGGCCAGCTCGATCGCGCGGGCGTCTTCCTCTCCGGGCATCGACCGGAACACCAGGGTCAACGAGAACGGCCGTTCAGTCCGGTCACCCAGCAGAATCTCGCGCAGATCCGGATCCACGAGCGCGAGTTCGTCGTCGGTCGGATGCTCCGGAACGTCGGGGTAGGGCCAGAAACGATCCGACGGCCGGTATTCGCGAGCGGCGGTGGGCTCGGAGGTGTCAGCTGGGGAGGAGGCCTTGCTCATGGGTCGCGTCGGTCGTGATGGTATCCTGAACTTCCGGGAGGCGGCAAGGCTGCCGGGGCTGTCGACCGGCCTCCCGGACACTCCATGACAACACCACGAATGCTTCCGTCCATCGACGACCTACGCCGTCGAACGGGCGTGGAGCAGCTGATGCGCACCTACGGCGCGGAGGCCACCCTCAGCGTGCTGCGCGCGGTGACCGACCGTCTGCGTGACGGGCTTCTGGCCGGAACCGCCGAGGATGTTCAGAGCCGCGAGGACGCGGCCCGGCGGCTCGAGGCGGCGGCCCGAGACCAGCTCGCGGAGCGGTTCACCCCCTCGCTCCGCAGCGTGATCAACGCCACCGGGGTCATTGTCCACACCAACCTCGGTCGAGCCCCACTCGCGGCGCCCGCCGCCATGCACGCGGCAGATCTCGCTGGCGCGTACGGCAATCTCGAGTTCGACCTAGAGCATGGGGGCCGCGGCGCGCGGTCGATCCACGCCGAGGAGGTACTGCGGCTGGTCACCGGGGCGCCAGCGGCGGTCGTGGTGAACAACAACGCCGCCGCCGTGATGCTCTTGTTGGCTGCGCTAGCCAACGGGCGTGAAGTGATCGTGTCCCGAGGCGAGCTCGTGGAGATCGGCGGCGGCTTCCGCGTGCCCGACGTCATGCGCCAGTCCGGGGCCGTGGTACGCGAAGTCGGCACCACCAACAAGACACGCGCCGCCGACTACGCGGCCGCCATCAGCGACCGGACCGGACTGATCCTCCGCATCCACCCCTCCAACTTCCGGATCGAAGGCTTTACCGAGCGTCCGACGGTCGAGGAGCTCGTCGGCCTGGGTCGCCGGTTCGACATCCCGGTCGCCGAGGACCTGGGCAGCGGACTGATCGAGCCCACCACGGTCCCCGCGCTCAGCGACGAGCCGACGGTCCGCGGGAGCGTATCGGCCGGTGTCGACGTGTGCTGCTTCAGCGGCGACAAGCTACTCGGGGGACCGCAGGCGGGCATCCTCGTCGGCTCGCCCTCGGCGCTGGACCCGATTCGTACGCACCCGCTGATGCGCGCGCTCCGAGTCGACAAGCTGACCTACGCGGCGCTCGAGGCGACGCTGCTCGAGCATGCGCGAGGACGGGCACAAGACACGATACCCGTCGTGCGAATGCTTCACGCCGACGTCGACGAGATCGGCACGCGGGCGTCAGCGCTTGCCAGCCGGCTGGCTGACCATGACCTGCTGCGCGCCGAGGTAGTCGACGGGATGTCGACGGTCGGCGGCGGCAGCGCCCCGGGCTCCGCGCTCCCGACCCGCCTGGTCCGACTCACCCCCACGACCGGCTCGTCGACGGAGCTCGAGCAACGGCTTCGCAGCCTTTCTCCCCCGGTCGTCGCGCGAGTGGAACAGGACGCCGTGCTGCTCGACCTCCGGACCGTTCTTCCGGAACAGAACGAACAGCTGGCGACGCTGCTCGGCGACCTCACCCCGCGGTAGTCGGCTCGGCGGACAGCAGCCGCGCCAGCGTGGCGCGAGCGATGGCGGCCAAGGGCAGAGGTGCCACAGCCTCAAGCAGGGTCACGGCAAAGAGCAGCGACCACCCGCCGGCGCGGACTCGCAACGGCCGATCAGCGTCGCAACCGGCGAACACCACCTCCCGGGCGCACGGATCGGCGAACGACATCCAGACCGCGGCCAGATCGGTCGCGGGGTCGCCAGCAGTGAGATCTCCCCAGTCCAGAACTCCGGACACCCGGCCACTGTCGACCACCAGGTTGCCGGGGTGCAGGTCACCGTGGATCCAGACCGCCCGCGGTGGTGGAGGCGCCTCCACGGCGCGGCTCCAGCAACGGCGGATGGCGCCCACGTCGAGCGACTCGACCTCAGCCAGGCGATTCAGGCGACGCGCAAACGTCTCGGCACGGTCCCAGAGGGGTACGCTGCGGTAGCGGTTCCGTGGCGCCTCGGCTGGAGGCGGCTGATGCAAGGCGCGAAAGAACTCGCCCAGACGCGTCGCCTGGGTAGGGTCGGGCGATTGACAGTCGGCCGTGGAGCCAGGCAGCCAGCGGACGATAGTCCAGGACCATGGCACGTGGTCGGTCGGCGCGCCGACCCGGACGGCCCGGGGAAGGCGAGGGGCCAGCACACCCAGCCAGCGCTGCTCATGGCGGATGAGCTCGGCGGCCAGTGACCGGCGCGGCACCCTCACGGCAAGCGACGACCCGAGCCGGAACATCGCGTTATCCCAGCCTTCGCCGAGGGGTTGGAGCGGCAGCGCCTCGAGATCCGGGTGCTGGGTCCTGAGCAGGGCACGCACCAACGGTGCGCGATCTGGATGTCGGCAGGAGGGAGTCCGCTCGTCACGACCGTCCCCCTCCGCGGACGCAGTCAGACCGACGGGGCGACTTCTTCGCGGTTACGATGCGGGCAGGTCGCGCAGCTGAGCGGCTCACCGTCGGGCCCGACCGCTTCGGGACCGCCACACGAACCGCGCAAACAGCGGCCACTGAAGATGACGCCGACGGCCATGATCACCATGATCAGCGCCATGGCGCCGAGGGTCAGGAGAAAGATCGCCATCGAGTTCATTCTAGTCCAGTCGCCGACGGCGACCCGTCCCTCAGCGACTCGAATCCAGCCGTCGCCCGCGCGCTGATCGAGCCGTCTTCTCCGCGAATCAGAAACAACGCCGCGAGCTCCAATTCCTCCGCCAGGGCATACCCCGCCTCCGGCCCCAGCACTTCGAGCGCCGTTGCCAACCCATCAGCCTCGAGACACGAGTCGGCGACCACCGTCACCGAGGTCAGGCGGTGCGTGACGGGATGGCCCGTCCGCGGATCGATGGTGTGGGACAACAGACGACCCTCGACCTCGCGAACGTTCCTGTAGTCGCCGGAGGTGGCCATGGCGCCACGAGGGAGCGGCACGACCTCCTTGATCCCTCCCTCGGCGGTCGGGCGCTCGATCGCGATCCGCCAGGGTCGGCCTCCGGGGTTGGTCCCGCGTGCCACCACCTCGCCACCCACCTCGACCATGAAACGGTGGTGGCCACGGCGGGCCACCGTCTCGGCCACGCGGTCTACCGCGTACCCTTTCGCCACCGCGGACAGATCGACCTCGACCTCGGGCAGCGCCTTTCGGATCGTCGGGATCCGGGCATCGAGCTCGAGTCGATCGAGGCCGGTCGCCTCCAACAGCTCCTGCACGCGCGCACCGTCCGGCGGGAGGACCGCCGGCTCTTCCGGCCCGAATCCCCAGGCATTCACGAGCGGTCCGACCGTGATATCCAGCGCGCCCCCGCTGGCTCTCCCGATGGCGATCGCCCCCGCGACCACGTCGAAGGTCTGAGCCGACACCGCGATCGGCTCGGTATGCCGAGCCTGGTTGAAACGGGACACCTCGGAGTCCGAGCGGTAGTGCGACATCTCCGACTCGATGCCGTCGAGGACCTGCTGAATCTCCTCCGCCAGCGCTGCCTCGTCGACCACCACCCCCACGTCCGGCACCACCCGCACCAGATAGGTGGTCCCCATGGTCCCACCCTCGAACGCCACCGACGCCGCCTCGTCGCCCCCCGAGGCACACCCCACCCCAAGCCCTACGATCCCGAACCAGGCGAAGAGGGATGCCGTTCTCATGGTTCTTATGACGTCAGGAGCGCCGGCCGCCGGAGCACTCCGCACGGCCGGTCACCCCATTCTCCCAACCAAGCGGGAAATCCTGGCGAGGCGTTCGTCTGGCAAGGCGCGAGGAGAGAGCAACCCGGGTGGTTGCGACCGACGAAGCAACGCCGCCAGACGGACGCCTCGCCAGGATTCCCCTAGCCGAAGTCGTCGAAGAGGATGTTCTCCCGTTCGACGCCGAGCGAGTCGAGCATGTCCATGCACGCCTTGAGCATCATCGGCGGCCCGCACAGGTAGTACTCGATGTCTTCGGGAGCGGGATGATTCGACAGGTAGTTGTCGAGCACGACCTGGTGGATGAAGCCGGTGTCACCGGTCCAGTTGTCTTCGGGCAGCGGCTCGGACAGCGCCAGGTGCCACTCGAAGTTACTGCTCTCCTTGGCGATCGTGTCGAAGTCGTCCATGTAGAACGCTTCGCGGAGACTCCGGGCGCCATACCAGTAGGTGACCTTCCGGTCGGTGGAGAGACGACGGAACTGATCAAAGATGTGCGACCGCATCGGCGCCATGCCGGCGCCGCCGCCGATGAACATCATCTCCGCCTTGGTCTCCTTGGCGAAGAACTCGCCAAACGGGCCCGAGATGGTCACCTCGTCGCCCGGCTTCAAGCTGAAGATATAGGAGCTCATCTTCCCGGGAGGGATCCCTTCCGGCGCCCGGGGCGGGGGGGAAGCCACCCGCACGTTGAGCATGATGATCCCGCGCTCCTCGGGGTAGTTGGCCATCGAATACGCGCGTGTGACCGGTTCCTCGACCGTCGACACATACCGCCACAGATTGAACTTGTCCCAATCGGGCCGGTATTCCTCCTCGATGTCGAAGTCCGCGTAGTTCACGGTGCTTGGAGGCGCCTCGATCTGGATGTACCCGCCAGCGCGGAACGGGACCGACTCGCCCTCAGGTAGCTCCAGCACCAGTTCCTTGATGAAGGTGGCCACGTTGTGGTTCGACCGGACCTTACATCGCCACTGCTTGACGCTGAACACCTCTGGCGGCAGCTCGATCGCCATGTCCTGCTTGACCTTGACCTGACATGACAAGCGCACACCGTCCCGGGCCTCGCCGCGTGAGATGTGACTCGTTTCGGTGGGCAGGATCGCGCCGCCCCCCTCGCACACGGTGACCGTGCACACTCCGCAGCTGCCCTTCCCGCCGCAGGCGGAAGGAATGAAGATACGGTTCGCGGCCAGCGTCCCGAGCAGCGTCCCGCCAGCCGTCGTCTGCAGCGCCTTGTCAGGATCTCCATTGACGGTGATCGTGACGTCGCCGGTGGCCACAAGCTGCCGCCGGGCAAGCATCAGCAGACCGACCAGGGCCACGATGGTGAAGGTGAACATCCCGACGCCGAGCACGACGGTCGTCACAGCTGCACCCCCGCGAAGGCCATGAAGCCGATGGCCATCAAGCCAACGATGATGAACGTCAGACCGAGCCCGCGCAGCCCCTCGGGCGGGTTGCTATAGCGCAACCGCTCCCGGATCCCCGCCAGCGCAATGATCGCCAGCGCCCAGCCCACGCCAGACCCGAATCCGAAGACCGCGCTCTCGGCCAAGTTGTAGTTGCGCTCCATCATGAAGAGCGAGGCCCCGAGGATGGCGCAGTTCACCGCGATCAGCGGCAGGAAGATCCCGAGCGCCGCGTAGAGCTTCGGCACGAACCGGTCGAGCGTCATCTCGACGATCTGGGTCATCGCCGCGATCGTGCCAATGAAGGTCAGGAACCCGAGAAACGACAGGTCAATGTCGGCCAGGTCGGGCGATGCCCACGCCAGAGCCCCGGGACGCAACGCGTAGTTGTAGACGACGTTGTTCAGCGGCACGGTGACCGTCAGCACGAAGATGACGGCCGCCCCCAGGCCGATCGCGGTCGACACCCGCTTCGACACCGCGAGGAACGAGCACATGCCGAGAAAGAAGGCGAGCGCCATGTTCTCGACGAAGATGGCCTTCACGGCCAGGTTCAGGTACTGCTCCATCACACTAGTCCTGCTCGACCTGGTCAGGCTTCCAGACCCGGATGGCCCAGATGAAGAAACCGATGATGAAGAACGCGCCCGGTGACAGCACCATCAACCCGTTCGGGATATACCAGCCTCCTTCGCTCGCCAGTGCGAACACCTGCACATCCAGGAGCGCCCCGGAGCCGAATAGCTCGCGAATGAGCGCCGTTCCGGCGAGGATGACGGCGTATCCAAGCCCGTTTCCGATGCCGTCGATCACGCTCATCGAGGGTGGGTTCTGCATGGCATAGGCTTCGGCCCGCCCCATGATGATGCAGTTGGTGATGATGAGTCCGACGAACACCGAGAGCTGCTTGGAGATCTCGAACAGATACGCCTTCAACACCTGATCGACCACGATCACGAGCGACGCGATGATCGTCAGCTGGACGATGATTCGGATGTTGGTGGGGATCTGGTGCCGCAGCAAGCTGACGAACAAGTTGGAGAAGAGCAGCACGAACACCACGGCCACGCTCATCACCAGGGCCGTGTCCATCTTGGTCGTGACCGCCAGCGCCGAACAGATCCCGAGCACCTGGAGCGCGATCGGGTTGTTGTTGAACAGCGGGTCGATGAGGGCGTCACGCGACTTGGACATGGCTACGCCTCCCCACGCAAGCGATCGAGATAGGGCCCGAACCCGTCGCCGCCCAACCAGTACCGCACGAGGTTGGTGACGCCGCGACTGGTGATGGTCGCGCCACTGAGGCCGTCCACCTCGTAGGGCGCCTCGGTGACGCTACCCGCGACGCCCTTGACGACGCTGACCGTCGGCGCGAGGCTGTCGTCGAAAGCGAGGCGTCCCGGCCAGAGGGCCTTCCACCCGGGATTGTCCACTTCTCCGCCAAGACCGGGCGTTTCCTTGTGCTCGTAGAAGGTGAGACCTCGGACCGTTCTGAGATCCCCCTCGAGAGCGACGAACCCATACAGCGTGCCCCAGAGCCCGAGTCCCTCGACCGGCAGGACCACCCCGTCCAGCGCACCGGCGTCGTCGCGAAGCTCGTAGACGAGTGCATGGTGAGGCACTCGCAGCACCCTCGCGTCATTCTCCGTCGCCGGCTCACTCGTGTCCGGAGCGATCGAGGCCGCGCGCTGGTCATAGGTGCTGGCGTCGACCGCGGGGTCGACCTCACCCGTCGCGAGCGAGATCACCACCAGGTCGATTGGCGCGAAGCGCTCGGCGACGGCAGCTTCGTCCAGCGACTCACCGTCCTCGGCGAGCCCCAGGGCGAGCAAGACGTTCTTCTGCTTGTCCAGCAGCGCGTTGCGGTCCTGTCGATCGGCCAGCGCCACGGCGGCCGACGACACCACCACGGCGCAGGCCAGACAGACGGCGGCCGCGAAACCGAGGTTGTAACCGACGCTACCCTGCATGACGCACGCTCCTTCGTCGCACGTTGGACTGCACCACGGCGTAGTCGATCAGTGGCGCGAACAGATTCATGAACAAGATGGCCAGCATCATTCCCTCCGGGTAGGCGGGATTGACCACACGGATGAGCACCACCAGGACGCCGATCAGAAAGCCATAGACGTAGTGTCCGCGCAAGGTGGCGGGTCCGGACACGGGGTCGGTGGCCATGTAGACGGTACCGAACGCCCATCCTCCCAGCAGGAAGTGCCAGAGTGGCGTGACCTCGAAGAACGGATTGGTCGCCGACCCGATCGTGTTGAGCAGCAGCGCCGTGAGCAACGTCCCGACGGTCACGCTGGCCATGATGCGCCAGGAACCGATGCCGGTCGCGACCAGGATCACCGCGCCGACCAGACAGGCCAGAACGGAGGTCTCTCCCATCGATCCCGGTACCAATCCGATGAAGGCCTGCCACGGATCGAGGCTCGAGGTCACGCCGGCGAGGCCGCTCTCGGTCGCGCGCGCGAGCGCGGTCGCGCCGCTATAGCCGTCGGCGCCAGTCTGGGCGGCAACCCAGACCGCGTCGCCCGAGAGCTGGGCCGGATAGGCGAAGAAGAGGAACGCGCGTCCGGTCAGCGCCGGATTGAGCACGTTCATGCCGGTGCCCCCGAAAATCTCCTTCCCCACCACGATCCCGAAGGTGATTCCGAGCGCAACCTGCCACAGCGGAACCGTGGCAGGCAGGACCAGCGGGAAGAGCATGCCCGTCACGAGCATCCCTTCGTTGACCTCATGGCCACGGACCACGGCAAAAAGCACTTCCCACAACCCGCCGACCGCGAAGGTAACGACGAGGACCGGCACGAAGTAGAGCGCCCCATGGACCAGGCAGGCCCACAGATCTCCGGGGTCGAAACTCAACCCCAACGCCTCCATCGCTCCCGTCTGCCAGGTATCCAGCGGAGCCGCGCCGGCGGCGATGGCCAGATGCGCCTGGTAGCCGGTGTTGTAGAGCGCCATGGCGATGCAACCGCCCAGGGCGATCACCACCGTCATCATCAGGCGCTTCATGTCGAGCGCGTCACGAACGTGCGGCGCTTCGCGGGTGACCTCGCCCGGCGTGTAGAGGAAGGTGTCCTGCGCCTCCCAGAGCGGATACAACCGCTCGAGGCGTCCACCTTTCTCGAAGTGATGAGCCTGCCGATCGAGCAGGTCGCGCAGGAACTTCATCCTTCCGCCTCGAGCGTGGTGAGCACCGCCCGCAGGGAGGCGCCATGGTCCATCTTGCTGGGGCACACGAAGGTGCAGAGGGCGAGGTCCTCCTCGTCGAGTTCGAGGCACCCGAGCTCTTCGGCCCGCTCCACGTCCTGGACCGCCAGCGCACGTAGCAATGGGGTGGCCAGCAGGTCCATCGCCATGACGCCCTCGTAGAGACCGATCGGCACGATGGCGCGGCGCGAACCGTTCGTGTTCGTCGTGAAGGCGAACCGCCGTCCGGGCAACAGCTTGGACAGGAACGACCGCGAGGCCGAGAACTTGCCGGCCCCGGGCGCCAGCCAGCCAAGCAGTTCGCGATCCGGGCCCTCCCGCAGGAGGCAGATCTGGCGGTGATAGCGGCCCAGGTAGCCGGCGACATCCCCGGCGGCGTCGCGCCCGGACAGCAGTGACCCCGAGACGACCCGCCACTCCGGATCCGGCTCGACCGGCGCCAGCATGTCGGAGGTGGAGGCGCCAAGCCGGCTCCGAACCAATCTGGGCTCCGGCTGCATCGGCCCGCTCAGCGCGACGACGCGCTCCACGGCCAACTGGCCCGTCTCGAACAACCGACCAATCGCGACGACGTCCTGATAGCCGACGTGCCAGACCACGCGGCCACGGCCTGCCGGATATAGCGTATGGATGTGCAGTCCGGGCGTCCCGACCGGGTGAGGCCCGGTGAACTCTTCGTGGTGCAGCCGCTCACCGTCCGGGACCGGCACCGTGCTCCCCTGGACGGTGCAGACGAACACGGGGCCGTCTGTCAGTCGAGCCAGGGCCGCGAGTCCGCGCTCGAACGCGCCGTGCTGGCCCTCGAGTACCACCTCGACGTCGGGGGCGAGCGGCTCGGTATCGATGGCGGTCACGAAGATCGCGGCGGCCACGCCGTGCGGATCCGCCACTCGACCGAAGGGTCGTGCCCGGAGCGCCGTCCAGAGCCCGGACTCGACGAGCAACTCCCGCACCTCGTCTTCAGACAGACCGCTGGGATGCCGCCCGGTATGGGCGCTGAACGACACCTGATCGCCCCCTCGGCCCTCCCGCTCCTCACGACTGAGCTCCACGACGACCGACTCGAACAGGCGTCGATCGCCACGGTTGATGGCGCTGACGGTTCCGGCTGCCGGCGAGGTGAACCGGACCCCGGGACGCTTCTTGTCGTCGAACAGCAGCTGCCCGCGGCGCACATCATCGCCGACGGCGACGTGCATCGTGGGACGGAGACCGACGTAGTCATCCGCCAGCAGCGCAACCCTCCGGACCATCCGGCCAGTGTCCACCCGCTGCTCGGGGGCGCCCAACGCCGGAAGTCGAAGTCCCTTGCTGAAGGAATGCAGAGCCATGTGAGTGACGCGCGTGGTATCGCGACCGTCGCGACCCGAATGCCGGTAGCACCGGCTTCTAGCTTGTGATTTTTTTCTCAAGCAGGGGCAAAAAAAAGCGCCGTCGAAGAACGACGGACACCGGTCGCCTGCTGACCGTCCACCAGGGATCGTACAACCGGTGGGTTGGCGAAGTCAATTTGCTGGCTTCCGAGCGAGATAGATCCTCATAACTCCTGTTTGCACAACTGCTTACACTTGACTTCCCGTCCTCGGACACGTTACGCTCCACGACCTGAGTGAGGGCCCGTCGCCAGACCATCGATGCGCATTCTGCTGAACGGCGACCCATTCGAGCTCGAAGGACCGGTCACCGTCGAAGGACTGCTCGCCCACCTCGACATCGATCCGAGGACGGTCGCCGTCGAGCGGAATCTCGTAGTGGTCAAGAAAGCCGCGTTCGGCGATACGCCGGTCGACGACGGCGACCAGATTGAAATCGTGAACTTCGTGGGAGGGGGTTGATCCCTTCCCGATACGGACGGCCCATGGCACCCGATCCTCTCGTCATCGCGGGCAAGACGTTCTCCTCTCGGCTGATCGTCGGAACCGGAAAGTATCAGTCGCACGACCTCATGCAGCAGGCGCATGAGGCCTCGGGCGCCGAGATGGTGACCGTGGCCGTCCGTCGCGTCAACGTCACCGACCGGACGAAGAAGTCGATGCTGGACTACATCGACCCCGAGCGCTACGCCCTGCTCCCGAACACGGCCGGCTGCTATACGGCGGACGATGCCATCCGGACGGCTCGGCTGGGCCGGGAGGTCGGTCTGTCGGAGTGGGTCAAGCTCGAGGTCATCGGTGACGAGCAGACGCTGTTTCCGGACAACGAAGGTCTGCTCGAGGCGACGCGGGTCCTCGTCAAGGAAGGCTTCGTGGTCCTGCCCTACACCAACGACGATCCGGTGGTCTGCAAGAAGCTCGAGGATGCCGGCGCGGCCGCGGTGATGCCCCTGGGCGCCCCAATCGGCTCGGGACTGGGTATCCAGAACCGGAACAACATCCATATCATCAAGGAGTTCGCCGGCATACCGGTCATTGTCGACGCCGGCGTCGGGACGGCATCGGACGCGGCCGTCGCGATGGAGCTCGGCGTCGACGGCGTGCTGATGAACACCGCGATCGCGGGCGCCAGCGACCCGGTCGCAATGGCCGAAGCGATGAAGCTCGCCGTCGTCGCCGGGCGACAGGCTCATCTGGCTGGACGGATTGCTCGGCGCCGCTACGCGACCGCCAGCAGCCCACCGGAAGGCACCATCAGCGGATGACCGACCGTACCCTCAGCGCCGCCGACCTGAACCGCCTGCAAAAGGAGCGCGCCGAGGCGGACCGGGCTTACAACGACGCGCTGACCGCTCTCGATCGCGCCATTCAATCGCTCCCGGCCATCCCTCATCCGCCGCCAGGCCTGGATGCCGATACCCTCGAGGAACTGGCGCGCCTGACCGGAACCGCGCTCGCGCCCCCGGAGTCTCGCGGAGGACTCGCCGGCTGGGTGACCCGGCTCGCCTGGTCAACGATGCAACCGGCGCTCGAGCGCCAGACGGCGGTCAACGGCGCCATCCAGGCGCATCTCGCCCATGTCGCAGCCAGGCAACAAGCCACGACCGAGGCGATCGCGACCACCATCAACCTCGTTCGGGACGAGCTCGAGGCGCTCAGAGCGTTCCAATCTCGTGTCGTGGTGTGGGCGCAACAAATCACACCCTACGTGGACACCAAGGACCGCGAAAGCACCGGGCTGCTGCGTCGGGTCAATGAGAACCCGGTACGGCTGCTGGAGCGCACCATCGGCCTCCTGCAGCAACGTCAGCAAGCCATGAAGCGCGAACTCGAAGGGTTGCTGGCGGGCGGACGACCGGAGCCCGCCGAGGCGGCGGCGACGCCGGCGCCAGCAGGGGGAACCGCACAGGGCGGGCGCCTCGACGCCTACAAGTATCTCGGCTTCGAAGAGGCGTTCCGGGGAAGCGAGGGGGAGATCGCCACGCGGTTGGAGGGATACGGCGACCGCTTCGAAGGCGCGACGGACGTGCTCGACGTCGGGTGCGGTCGAGGCGAGTTCGTGGCGCTGCTAGGCGAGCGGGGGATTTCCGCGCGGGGTCTCGACGCCAACCCGGCCATGGTGGCGGCGTGTCGGGAGCGCGGTCTGGAGGTCGCCGAGGGTGACGCCGTCGGCTACCTGCAGGGGTTGCCTGACGGGGCGCTTGGCGGACTCATCGCCACGCAGGTCGTCGAGCACTTCTCGTCCGACTACCTGCTGCGGTTCCTCGAGCTGGCGTACCACAAGCTCCGACCAGGCTCGACCATCCTCCTGGAAACCCTGAACGTCGATTCATGGTCCGCGTTCTTCGGTCCGTATCTGCGAGACATCACGCATGCGCGACCGCTGCCGCCGGAAACGCTGCGTTTTCTCCTTGAAGCCAGCGGGTTCCAGCGCCCGGAGCTGGTCTTCAGCTCGCCGGCCGACGACGCCGCCAAGCTGACGCCGGTCGAGATCCCGGAGCCATCGAGCGACGAGCTCCGAGCCGTCGCCGAGACGTTCAACCGCAACGTCGACAAGCTCAACACGCTGCTCTTCACCTTCCTCGACTACGCGGCCATCGCCCAAAAACTCTAGGTTCCCCGACCAGCCAGGAAACCGTACTTCCTTGGGGCTTCGCCCCAAACCCCACGCGGCGCTAGTGGGGCGCTCTGTGCGCTCCCGGGCAGGCCCGTTGCCGACGGCCTGCCAGATGGTTCGAACAGCGTGCGCTAGGCTGCCGTTCGGGTCGTACCTGGCGTAGCCAGAGGGCCTGGGCGAGGCTGCCTACGCTCGACGCGCCCCAATAGAGGCCGACGCCGGACGGCATCTGGGTCAGCGCCACGAGCGAGATAACAGCCGGAAGTATCACCAGGGCCAGTCGCGGCGCCGCGGTCTCGCTCGGGCTCGCCGCCACCGCGGCGCCGGTCAGCACCGCTACCCCAAGCGCCAGCCAGTCGTCGGGCCGACCGATGGACGGAATCCAGAAGAAGCGCCCGCCCGTCGCCGACACCGCGCGCACGGCCGAGAACAACGCGAACAGCACGGGCGCCTGGACCAGCAGCGGCGCGCATCCGATGCTGGACCAAAGCGAGACCCCCTCCCGCGCGAACACGCGCTGGGTTTCTACCGCCTGACGTTGGGCATCGGCACCCCACCGTCGTCGGATCGCATCGAGCTCCGGTTGAATGCGGCGCATGGTCGCCTGGTGGCTCGCCGCCGCGCGCGCCATGCGCAGTGTCAACGGCATGAGCGCCGTCCGGACGAACGCCGACACCAGCAGGATGCCGCCACCGAAATACCTGCGCCCCTACGAAGATGGCGTTCCGCAACAGCTCGACCGCCTGCTCCCACATGCCCATGGTTGGACTCCCTCCACGACCCGGATTGAATCTCCTCGTACCCTTACGCCGGCCAGACGAACCTGTTCAGTCAGGGCTGGGATCGAAGAACCGCCACCGGAAGCCGGCGCCAAGATCGCGGGTGTCCGCCTCGCCTTGGTCCGCCGGACTCCATGTGCGGTCGACCTCGACCTCGATGGTCACTCGGACCCGGTTCTCGGGAATGCGCACCGACGACACGACCGGCTCGCCGGTCGACCGCACACTCTCGATGAGCGGTGTGCCGTCGACCGACACCTGCAGCGCCACGGGGCGCTCCGCGATGTCCGGGTGATGGGTCCAGGCGCTGACCTCGATCCAGCGATCGGTGAGAGGGACCACAACCAGTCCGCGCGCCTCCGTCCATTGAAACGTGCCGCCGTCGGGATGCGGGTCCGGATCGTGCATCCCGTAGCGGTAGTCCCAATCGGCGCGATTGGCGCGGTGCGGTGGGCGCAGGTGCGTCCATGATTCGGCGGCAAAGGCCCCCAGATGGACGAGCACGAGCCCCCAGGCCACCGCCCAGGTCCTCGCCTCTCCCCGCCCGGCGCCGGCTGGCGCCGGGACGAGACAGCCGAACCAGCCGACCGCCGCCCAGAAGGTCAGCGTCAGCGCCGGGTTCTGAGTGGGCATCCCCAGCAGCGACGCCGCCGCGGTGGCGAGAAGCACCCCTCGCAGCAGTGCGGCGGAGTGCTCCGCCCCCGAACGGGCCCGCGCGGTGACCAGTTGCCACCCGAGCATCACCGAGAACAGCAACCATCCGAACGCCCCGAGCAACCCGAGCTCGGCAATCTGGTGTCGCCACCAGTTCTGTGCGTTGTCCGGCACGATCCGACCAAGCTGGTGTTCGTGCCCGACGTCGGGCACCAGCAGATGAAACGCGCCGACGCCAACCCCGACCATCGGCGAATCAGCGATCATGTGGACTGCGGCCGCCCCGTAATTGTTGCGCTCCCAGAGCTCCACGAGGAACGCGCGCACCGAGGCCACCGACGCCGTGGGGGCCTCGGCCATGGCCCGCTGCCAGGGCCCCACCATCGACGAGCGGGACACAGCTACACCGCTGGCGAGCAGAACGGCGACGGCGATGATCACCAGGCGGCGGCCGCCGCGCAGGCGGACGAGGGCGGGCATCAGCCGCGCGAGCACGCAGACCACGACCACCACCCCGGCGAGCAGCGCCGACCGCGAACCCGAGACCCAGAGTCCATACCAGGACGCCACCAACACCACGCCGGCGGCTGCGGCCAGTCGCGGGGTCAGCGCCCGGTCGCGCCCCGGCCAGGAGACAAGGAGGGCGACTCCGAGCCCTCCCCACAGCGCGGACGCCATGCCGAACGGATTGGCGTCCATCAACAACCCGGACGCCCGGCGCATCTCGGCCCAGAACCCCTGGTTGAGGGCACCGATGTCGACGGTCGCCTGGTAGCCGGCCATCAGGAGGCTGGCGCCGAAGCTGCACGCCAACGGCAGGACGACCTGTCGCAGGAGCGCCCGGAGTTCCGCCTTCGGGTAGGTATGGGTCAGCCAGTCGAACCAGAGCAGGCCCACGGCGTGGACCAGCGCCACCCAGTAGACCCAGAGCGTCCCGAGGTCGGGCGGAACCCCGGCGCCGTTGTTCACCACGTCGGCGCGGCCGACGATGTCCGGAAGGAAGTCGAGCTCGCGGAGCCAGATGATCGGCCAGGAGAGCATCACCACCAACAGCGACGCCACGAGCGGCACTCTCCAGGGGAGTGGGAGATGCCACCGGGTCGGGTCGCTCGTCGCCAGGATCGTGCCGAGGAGTCCGAGGAGCCAGGGGGTCAAGTCCCAGTATCGTGACCCCCCGAGCAGCAGCGTGAGGACGCCCGGAGCCAGGTAGGTGCAGAGCAGCCAGCCGTGCATGGTGGCTCTGGGAAAACGCCTGGCGACGACGAACGAGCCGACGAAGGCGACGACGGCAACCCATCGCAGGTTCGGCCACTCAATGGGGGTGGACACCAGGAGCCCGGCCACCCACAGGGCGGAGACGATGACGAGGGGCTTGGTGGCGCGCTCGAGGAAAGGCACTCGACGGATCCCGAGACATCCTCGACGCGATGCGACGAGGGGTCAGACGGTGGAAGGACGGTCCGGAGGCAGCACCAGCGTCCGCAGGGCGAGCAGAATCAGCCGGGGCTGCGCGAGGCACAACCGCGTCAGGATCCGGCCCGCCTCATCGCGGGTGAGGGTGCCGAGGACGCCGTGGGTGCCGGGATTCAGTACGTCGAGCAACAGTTCGTAGTCCGACTGCCTGAATCGCTCGAGGGAACGGCGCACCAGCCGATGCCAGTCCAGCTCGTGCTTGAGCTGGCGCAACGCCGTCGTCCGGCCGTGGAGAATGGACTCGGCGACCCCGAGGGCTCCGCGGAAGCCGGTGACGATCCCCCCGACCGTGGTCACCTTGACTTGAGCGGCGGCGTCCCCAACCAGGTAGATGTCGGTGTCGCCCAGACGCCGCTGTGGCGGCACCCAGTGGCGATAGCATGGAATGCGTGCTGCCTGGAACTCGATCGGTTCGAGCTGATGACGCTCGAGAAACCGCTCGAGGCAACGCCGCGCGGCGTGGCCATCCTCTCCGATCAGGCCGAGCGCCCCGCGCTCGGCCGACTCCGGGATGAGCCAGTAGAAGTAGGGCGTGTCCTCGGGGTGAAACCAGACCCGCGTGGTGTCGGCGGGCAGATCATCCGGCAGGCGCACGATGGCCTGCACGAGCGGCACGGTGTGGAGCGCCGGCCACCCGGCGGCCTTGGCGACCCGGCTGAACGTGCCGTCGGCGCCGACGACGGTGTTCGCCAGCACCTCACGCGTGGCGCCGTTATCACCGACCGTCAGGGTGACGCCGCCGGTTCCATTGGCCCTGAGCGTCTGTACCCGGCTACCCATCTGGACGTCGACGCCGGCAGCGGTGGCCCGCTCCGCCAGGCCGTGGAGGAGTGTCGAGCGTTCGATCACCAGGTCCGGCTCGTCGAGCTCGATCGTGGCGGCGCGGCCATCGGTCATCAGCTCGAAACGATTGATGACGTTGACGATGGACTGATCGCCTGGTCCGCCAGGCAAGTCCTTCATCCGTCGGGTGACGATGAGCGTGCGGGCCTCGGGCGCGTACTTCTCCGAGCCCTCGAGTACCCGGACGGCCCGTCCTCCCTCAGCCAGCAGCGTCGCCGTGTAGAGACCGGTCGCCGACCCTCCCACCACCGTGACCGGCGCCCCGCTCGCCCGCAACGTCCCGCTCATTCTCCCGCCTGTGATGAGGGCTGCCGCTCATACGGCGTCCGCTCCAGCCAGACGATGGACGCCACCGCACCCGCCACGGCAACGATACCGACCGGCAATGGAGCCGTCTCCGGGAACAGCGCGACACACCAGGCGAGTCCACCCGCCAGCACGCCTACGCCGTAGATCACCCAGACCGCGCGGCGATGGCTCAACCCGAGCGCCACGAGACGATGCGCGGCGTGGTCCTTGCCCGGAGACGAGAAGGGTACGAGCCCCCGCCGGAGTCGAGACACCGTGACGAGCGTCGTGTCGAAGATCGGCACGGCCAGGATCAACACCGGAATCATCCAGGCCACTCCCGGCTCAATCTCGGGAAAACGTAGCTTGATCCCTAGCGTGGCCGAGACCAGACCGAGCAACATCGCTCCCCCGTCGCCGAGGAAGATCCTGGCCGGTTTGGCGTTCCACCACAGGAACCCGAGCGACGCGCCCAAAATCGCCGCCGCCAGCGTGCCCACGAGCAGTTGCCCTCCCGCCGCCGCGAATGAGAAACAGAACGCGGCCACCACGGCGGTAACTCCCGAACAGAGACCGTCCATGTGATCGAGGATGCTGAAGGCGGCAATGATGCCGATGAACCAGACGAACGACAGCGCGAAGTCGATCCAGGCCCCAGGAATCCCGACCAGCGGTAGCGCATCGATTCCATGGAAGATCTCGCTGTGCATGTCGGTGCCGATCAGGATCAGCGCGGCCAGCGGCATGGCCGCCATCAACTTGATCTGGTGATGCAACATCCCCCGGTCGTCGAGCATGCCCACGAGCAGGGCCAGCGTGGAGGCCACGAAGATCCCCAGCATCTGCGACCATTCGTCGTCGGTGACGAAGACCGCAATCGCGAAGACGGTAGCCAGATATACCGCGAGTCCGCCCAGCACCGGCATCGGTGCGGCGTGTAGCTTTCGCGGACCAGGGTTGTCCACCAGCCCCAGTTTGAAGGCGAGGTCACGCGCCGCCGGCGTGAAGGTGGCCGACGCCAGGAACGCGGCGGCGCAGGCAAGCACGTCGGTCAACAAGATTCCCATCTCAGCCGTGTGACGCATCGAGATCGACGATCGGCAGCTGTTCCCGTTCGATCAACTCGAAGAGCGGCCCGGCGTCCGTCCCCGGAGCCGGGTGCGCCAGCCGCGCCGAGACATGGTGGACCGAGTCTGGCGCCACATCCTCCCGCACGAAGTACGCGTTGGCGCCACGTGGCTCGACGAGCACGAGTCGATACCCCTTCTGGGCGCCGAGCCGGGCGAACGCGGCCAGCGACGCCCCGTAGAAGTGCGGCGTCACCGACTTGAACCGCCCGCGGTCGAACGCGGGATCATACTGCACCGTGACCGCACGGTCGGGACCAAAGGCCGGGTTGAACTCGACGATCACGACGCGCGGCGACACCACGTTGAGTGCGTCCCAGACCCAGTAGTCACTCCCGTCGATGTCCAGGCTGAAGAGATCGATCTCGCCTTCGAGACCGTGCTCCTGGATCAGGGCGTTCACACCCTCGGCCGTAATCCAGGTCCCCGTCGTCTCGACTCCGAATCGACCGAAACGGGCCGCCAGCTTGGCGGCCCGCGCCTCACTGCCGTCAACCATCAGCCCCTGCCAGCCGCACACCTCGGCGAGCATGCCGCAATTGCCCCCGTTGACCCCGGCGCCCAGCTCCACGAAGGTCCGGTGAGTCGCCCCGATCAACTTGAACAGCGCCAGGGTGATCCCGTCCTCCTCGTTCTGGGACCACAGATGAAAGCGCTGTGACAGCACGTTGTGCGGAAAGGGCAACGTCTCCTGGTCCACGTACTGCCCGCGGATCAGCGCGTTGACGTTCCGCTCGACATGTCGAAGCCGGCCGTCGAGACCTCGGGTCGGCGTACCGAATCGGTCTTCGAGACGGGAGAAGGCCGCGGTCTGGAGAGCGGCTCGCTTGTCCGCTTGGCCGGCGGCCTGGCGGACCTCTCGCGCCAGTCGGCCCACGCGGTCGGAGAGCGCAACCACTTCCTCTCGAGGGGCGAGCCCCAGTCGTTTCCAGAACCAGTGTCGCAATCCACCCATTACCGTCTCGATCCCGACGAACCGTCCTGGTCCAGATCCACCAGCGGCAACCCGGCTGCCTCGAAGGCGGAGACGACGTCGCCATCGTACTTGGCGGTGACCTTGGCCGCGCCCATCCCGGCGGCGGAGCGGGCATAGGCGACCTCGGCGCTCACGCCGGCCAGGTCGGCACCAACGTCGTTGCGCACGAAGTAGGCGTTGATTCCACGGGGTTCGACGAGCACCAGTCGATAGCCCTTCCTCTCAGCGAGGCTCGCCAGCGCGCCGAGCGAGGTGCCGTAGTAGGCGTGCGGCCGCTCGCGGGTCTCCCGCGAGAACTCGGCGTCGTAGGGCACAACCACCCGCCGGGTCGCGCCGAAGGCGGCGTTGAACTCGACGATGACCACTCGGGGCTGTGCCGCGGTCAGCGCTTCCCAGACCCAGTAGTCATTGCCGTCGATGTCTATGCTGACCAGATCGATCTCACCGGTGAGCCCGTGGTCGCTCAGCAGGTCGTTGACATTCTCGCGCGTGATCCACGAGCCGCTCACCTGGACGCGGCCGGTGTCGAATCGCTGGCGCAGGCGCTCGACCCGCCCATCGCTGGCCTCCACCATGAGACCGGACCAGCCGCACTCCTGGGCCAAAAAACCAGAGTTGCCTCCGTTGGTCCCCGCGCCAAGCTCGGCGAAACTCCGGCCAGCGACCCCAACTCGCGCGAAGAGCGCCAGCGTGATCCCGTCCTCCTCGTTCTGCGACTGTATCCGGAAACGGTGACGCACCAGTTCCTGGTGGGGGTCCGGCGTGCCTTGGAGATACGCGCGACGGAGAAGTGTCTGCACGTTTCCGTCAGTGCGCCGGGCCGACGACTGGATCCCGCGAGCCCGATCGGCAATCTCCCGGAGCAAGGCTTCGTGCCCGCGACCATCTTCGCCCTCCCGCGCCCCGACGACTGACTCCAGCGTCGCGTCGATCCGGCGAAGGCGCTCAAGCGCCTCATCCATCTGGGCCGTGGAGGCGGCCCCCAACAGCCGTCTCAGGAGTGCGCGCATCGATATCCTCCCGCCAGACCCGGTCGTCGTTCGTCCGCCACCTCCCGCCCCCTCATGCGGCGGGCTCCCCCGCCGACGCGCCGGCATCCACCCCCGGCCCGATCCCCTTGGCGGCAAGGAGCCGGTGATACAGCCGCTCCACATCATCCACCAGCCGCGAGGCCAGAAACCGTCGTTCCACGTCGACCCGCGCCGCGGCGGCAAGACGCTGGCCGAGCGTACGGTCGGCGAGGATCGTCGACATCGCCTGGGCCAGGGCGTCGACGTCGCCTGACGGCACCAGCTGACCGGTCCGACCGTCCTCGACCAGATCGGGAAGACCGCCCACGCGCGTCGCGACGACCGGGCACCCCGCGGCCATGGCCTCGATCGCCGACACAGGGGTTCCTTCGTTGACCGACGAGACCGCCAGCAGATCGAGTCCCGAGTAGATGACCGGCAGATCGTGACGCCACCCGGTGAAGATGACCCGGTCGGCGAGACCGACCTCGTGAGCGTGCCGCTCGAGATCGGCTCGCAACGGACCGTCGCCGACCACGAGAAAGCGGCTCTCGGGGTGGGCCCTGGCGACGTGAACGGCCGCATCGAGAAAGAGGGGATGGTTCTTGACCGGAAACAGGCGACCGACGATGCCGACCACGGGCGCGTGCTCGGGAATCCCAAGTTCCCGGCGGAGGAGACCGCGGTGGGCGGCCACGTCGAACATCGGCGCCAGATCCAGACCGAGCGGCACGACGGTGAACCGCTCGGCCGGCGCGACGCCGAACTCCACGAGGTCGTCCCGCACCCGATCGCTGACGGTGATCAGCCGGTCGGTGATTCGAGCCAACGCGCGCTCCATCACCCGCAGCGCCGTGGTGCGCAGCCGGCCGTAGTACCCGCTGAGCACGTGCCCGTGGTAGGTGTGCAACACCACCGGCACGCCAGCCGCCCGGGCGGCCACCCGCCCGAGAAAACCCGCCTTCGCGGTGTGGGTATGCACCACGTGCGGTCGCACCGACCGAACCAAGCGAACCATCTTCGCCAACGCGATGGCGTCACGCGGCGCCAGCGTCGCCTGACCTAGCATCTCCGGGATGACGATCGGCTCGACTCCTCTGGCCTCCGCGTAGCTCCGCAACGAGCCCTCGCCGGGGTTCTCCGTGCCCGTGACCAACCAGGATCTGAACCGATCAGGGTGCATGCCGGAGTTCAGGAGAGACACATGCAACGCCGGCCCGCCAACGTTGAGGCGTGCGATGACCCGCAGGACGCGAATCGGTTCAGACCGGGGCTCGGGAGTCTGGCTCATCGAGAACCGTTCGTCATCGAGCCGGGGGCTGGACCGGACCCGCGGCGGGCCCGAGGGCGCCATCGGGCCGCCGGTCGATGAAGGTGCGATGCCACTGCTCGAGCATCATCAATCCCCACAGCCGCATGTGATGCTGCGCCTCGCCGCGCTCATGTTCCGACAGGTATCGCTCCAGAGTCTTGCGAACGAAGTACCCCCGACCGAGGGCGCGGGACGACAACAGCAGGTCATGAGCCGCCTCACGGAGGTCGCCACGCAGCCAGTGCTCTATCGGCACCCCGAATCCCATCTTGCGTCGGCGGGGCACCGACGGCGGAAGCGACGAAGCCACCACGTCCGCCAACAGCGGTTTGGTGCGACCCCGCTGCAGCTTGAAGCTGGCGGGCACCCGCGCCGCGAACTCGACAACGTGGTGATCGAGAAACGGCGAACGTACCTCCAGCGAGTGCGCCATCGAGGCGATGTCCATCTTCACCAGCAGGTCGTCGGGCAGATACATCTGGATATCCGTCGCCACCAACCGCTCGACACCGGATGCCTCCGCCTCCCGCCAATGCCCCTCGAGCAGCGCCAGTGAATCGGGCGCGCCGGACTGAGTACGGAACTCCGGCGTGCAGAGCGCCTGCTTCTGGTCATCCAGCGTCATGGCCAGCCAACGCCCGTATCTGCGTGGCGGGGGCTCGGCCAGGCCACCGCCAAAACGGCGGAGCCGTGTCCACAGGCTCTTGGCTCGACCGGCGGGAAGCTGACGAGCCAGCGCGGCCAGCGCCCGGCGGCCGACCGTCGGCACACTATCCAGTTTGGCGGCCAGCGCCGCGCCGGCGTAGCGGTCGTAGCCAAGGAACGACTCGTCACCGCCGTCGCCGCTCAGCGCCACCGTGACCGACTGACGGGTCAGCTCGCTCAGGCACCAGGTGGGCAGCGCGGAGGAATCGGCGAACGGCTCGTTGTAGTGATAGGCCAGCCGGGGCAACAGCGCCGCCGCGTCGGGACGCACCACCAACTCGTGGTGCTCGGTGCCGAGCCGCTCGGCGACCGCTCGAGCGGCGGCGCGCTCGTCATACTCGGGCGCGTCGAACCCGATCGAGAACGTTCTGAGCGGCCCGGTGGCCGAGCGACGCATGAGCGCGACGACCGCGCTCGAATCAAGCCCGCCACTGAGCATCGCCCCCAGGGGGACGTCCGAGACCAATCGTCGTTGGACTGCCCGGTCGAGCAGGGCATCGAGTTCCTCGACCAGTTCCTCCCGCGCGCCGGTCTGCTTCGGACGGTAGGACAGAGACCAGTAGCGATGTACCCTCGAGCGTCCGTTCCTTGCCACCAGGACATGTGCGGGAGGCAGCTTGCGGAGATGCCGGAAGGCGCTCCACGGCGACGGCACATACCCATAGGTCAAGAAGTGGTCGAGCGCCTCCAGGTCTGGCTCGGCCGGCACCCGCGGATTGGCCAGCACCGCCTTCGGCTCGGACCCGAACACCAGCAGCGGGCCAGCCTCGTAGTAGCAGAGCGGCTTCTGCCCGAGGCGGTCACGAGCGAGGAGCAACTGTCGAGCCCGGCCGTCCCAGAGCGCGAACGCGAACATGCCGTCCAACCGTCGCACGCATGCCTCGCCCTCTTCCTCGTAGAGGTGCACGATGACTTCGGTGTCGGTGTCGGAACGAAACTGATGCCCCTTGGCCTCGAGCTCGGACCGAAGCTCCTGAAAGTTGTAGATCTCCCCGTTGAAGACGACCCGGACCTGACCATCTTCGCTGGCGATCGGCTGGCGACCGCGCGGCGTCAAGTCGATGACCGCGAGCCGGCGACTGCCCAGCCCCACCCCACCCTCGGTCCAGATCCCTCCATCGTCCGGTCCCCGATGACGGAGCGTCTCGGTCATCCGCTCGACGATCCCGGGATCGACCTGGGCGCCCAGCCCCATGTCCACCGTACCGGCGATCCCACACATGACGGCTCTTCCGCCTACCTCGCCCGCGCGGCCAGGGCCCGTTCGATGACGCCCGTCATGACGTCCAGGCGAGCCGACCAGCTGTTGGCGCGCGCAACGGCCCGGCGAGCGTCCTCTCGTCCTGGCGACGAGGTGGCGAGGGCCGCGGCAATCTCCGCCTCGAACGCCTCGGGCGTTGCCGCGACCGCCACCACATCGTCGTGGCGCCGGTTGAAATGCTCCACCTCCGCCAACGGGCTCGACACCACCGGCAGCCCCATTGCCAGATACTCGTTCAGCTTCACCGGATAGACATGGTGCGTGTATTCGGCCAGGAGGTAGGGCACCGTGGCCACATCGAAGCCCCGAAGATAGTCGGGCACGGCGTCCGGCCCGCGCGTCCCAAGCAGGTAAACGTTGGGTAACCGCTCGAGTCGACTCACCTCCGTCTGGCGCGGACCCACCAGCACGAAGCTCCAGTCCGGCCGTCGCTCGGCCAGCGTCGTCACCAGCGGCTGGTCGAACCACTGATGCACACCTCCGAGATAGCCAACAATCGGGCGCGGGATACCACGCAGGTCCTCGGGGAGCGGCGCTGTCCGGTCCGCCGACGTGAAGCGATCGACGTCGACGCCCGACGGCACCAGATGCACTTCCGGGTTGTGCGCTCGCGCCAGGTCCCGCAGAGCATGGGAGGTCACAAAGACCACGTCGGCGCGGGCAAAGCTCTCGGCCTCGCTCTGTCGAAGCCGCGCGGCGGCCGGTGAGCTCGATGACAGATGGTCGACGCAATGGAAGACCGACAAGGCCGGAGACAGCCGCTCGCCCAGCGCTCGGCTGAGCGGGGTGGGCAGAAAGCTCCAGAGTATGGGGGACGGGTCACCCCAGGCAGCAATACGGTCTCGGACCGCACGCTCGAGCAGGGGCAGGTTCACCGCGCGAGCCCAGGTCGCGTAGGGGAAGGGCAGAAGGACCGGCGAATACACGCTGAGGGCCTCCGGCGGACGACGCTGACCGTGACCACGGCCGCCCCCCTGGAGACGCCGCCAAAGCCGTGGCAGGTCGCGCAGGGTTGGCGCGCGGACCCCGGTCGACTCCACGAAGAGCACCCGGTTGCCCGCGGCGGCCAGCGAGGCCATCACCTGCTGATGTGCTTGCCACAGAAAGTCCCAGTCGATGGACGACAGACAAACGATGGTGCGTCCCGTCAGCATCGAAGAGCGTCCCGCTAGCAGTCCGTGGTGGAACCCCGCGTGGCATCGAGAACGACGCTGGGCACGCGTGACAAGGCGCGACGAGGGAGCAAATCGGCCATTTTCGACCGAGGAGCAACGCAGCTCACACGTGATCAAGCGCCGTTCGAATGCAGCGGGGCTTTCACCACGGGCAGCTAGACGCCAACCAGCTCCTGATAGAGGGCGTCGGTGCGTTGCACCATCCGGGAGGCGGAGAAACGGCTGCGCGCGTGCTCCCGAGCAGCGCCGGCCAGACGCCCGGCCAGCCCGGGGTCACCCAGCATCCGCACGATGGCCGACGAGAGCGCCGAAGCGTCCCGGGGCGGGACGAGCATCGCGGTCACGTCGGCCTGGGCCACTTCGGGAATGCCGCCAACATGGGTCGACACCACGGGGCGCCCCAACGCCATCGCCTCGACGAGCGAGATCGGGAGCCCCTCGGACAGCGAGGGAAGCACGACCAGATCGCTTGCTTGCATCAGCTCCAGCGCGTCCGGGATCTCGCCGGTGAAGACGACCCGGTCGCCGATGCCCAGCGTCCCCGCCAGTCGCCGCATGTCCGGCCTCGTGGGACCGTCGCCAGCCAGCACGAAGCGGGCGTCTGGAAAGTGCCGGAGGACCGCGGGCACGGCTTCGAGCAGGTACCGATGGCCCTTGATCGGAAAGAAGTTCGCGACGACGGCCACTCGGGGAGCGCCACCCCCCCATCGAGCCTCTGAACCGTCTGCTCCCCGACGGGCGACACGCTCGAGATCGTCGACATCGACCCCGTTCTCGATAACCTCGATCCGCGTCTCGGGCACACCGATTCCGCGGCGGTCCCGCAAGTCGTCGGCCACGTATCGCGAGGGGGCGATGACCCGGTCACATCCACGATAGACGGACCGATAGAAGCGCGACATCGCGAGGCGTCGCGCCCGGCGCGCTCCGGTGACGTCAAAGGGCAGGAAGTAGGCACCGGCCACGCTGCTGACCCAGGCACCGGCCCCGGCCAGACGCGCGGCAAGGCCACCGAGGACATCGGCGGTCCAGAGGTGGGTATGTACCAGATCGCATCGGGCGTCGCGCATCAGCGCGGCCAGGTGCGTCACGGTGCGGGGCCGCAGGTGAACCAGATCCAGGCTGGTCACCCGAGCGGCGTGGCGGGCATACGTGGCGGTCATGCTGCCCTCTCCATGGCAGGCCACGACCACTTCGTAGCGCGAGGGATCCAGCCCCTGCAGCAGGGTGGCGAACACCTGCTCGGCGCCTCCGGCTCCCGATGCCGCGATGATGCTGAACAGTCTGACTCGGGTCACGCGGGTCGCCGCCGGAGAGGTGACCGGGCGCCGGGCTACAGCACCAGCTGTAGCCGTTCGACCAGACCATCCACGTCGAGGCGGTGATGCGCCAGCACCTCGTCGTTGGTGCCGCACACCGGAAGCTCATCGACGCCGATTCTGGTCACGGGGACCGATGTTCCGAGCTCGGCGATGGCGCTGGCCAGCATCTGTCCCTGGCCTCCGTCGACATAGTGGTTGTCGAGGGTGACCACCCGGCTGGCGTCGGACACGAGCTCGCTCAACCACGCCTGATCGACTCGGTTCAGGAACGGCAGCGCCACCACGCCAACGCCGCCCCCGCGGGTCTCCTCGAGGCGCTCGGCGGCGTGCCAGGCGTTGGCGAGCAGCCACGGCCCGGCGCCAATCATGATCACGTCCGAACCGGGCCGTACCTGGGTACCCCGACCAAGCGTGAGCGGCTCGGCCTCTGGCATCGAGAAGGGCAACGGCCAACCGAGCGACACCAACCGGATATAGCTGCTTTCGGCGGTCCCGTCGAGACAGAAGGCCAGCATCGGCTCCACCTGGGACTCGGCGGTGGGCTCGAGCAGCACGAGGTTCGGGATCGCCGCGAGCGCGGAAATATCTCGCACCGATTGGTGGGAGTGGCCCGGTCCGCCCGGCAACACCCCGGTCAGCGACCCGACGTAGATGACCTTCGTGCCTTCGCTGGCGTTGTTGTAGATCTGCTCATTCGGACGGGTCGACAGGAAACAGGCGAACGAATGCGCAATTGGAATCTTGCCGCGACGGGCCAGCCCTCCGGCCTGCGACACCATGTCCTGTTCGGCAATGCCGCATTCCAGGAAACGATCGGGAAATCGCTCTCTGAACTCGAGGAGCCCACAGTCCTTCACCAGGTCGGCGTCGAGCGCCACGATCTCCGGTCGCTTCTCGGCCTGGGCCACCAGCGCGCGCGAGTACGCATCCACGAGGCGCTCGACGACCAACGCCGGCTTTCTCGGGGGGCGCCGTCCCGGCTCGAGCGTCAGTTCACCCAGACCCGTTCGAGTCAGCACCGAGCGCGCCGCCTCGAACAGTTCGGCCGACCCACGCGCATACTGCGCCTCGTTCGGAGCACCGCTATGGAACAGATAGAGGTCGTCGGCGGCGAGCGCCGCCGGCCCTTCCATGAACGAGATGCCCTTCCCTTTGACCGTATCGGCGACCAGCACCTTGGGAACGCCCGGGACCGCGTCCAGGCGGCCGAGCGCCTCGTCGATGGCCGCGAAGTCGTGGCCGTCACACCGCTCGACCCTCCAGCCGAACGCGGCGAACTTCGCTTCCAGATCTCCGAGGGGTGCGACCTCATCCACCCAGGTGTCCGACTGGATCTTGTTGTGGTCGACGATGACGGTGATCTCGTCTAACTTCCCCTCGACGGCCGAACCGAGCGACTCCCAGATCTGGCCCTCCTGGAGTTCGCCATCCCCGGTCAGCACATAGATCCGGTGACGCGTCCCGGAGAGGCGGTTGGCAATCGCCATCCCCTTGGCTTTGGAGATGCCCATCCCCAGCGAACCGGTATTGGCTTGGATGAACGGTGTTTCGACGTGCGGATGCCCGGCCAGTCCGTCGAGCCGTCGCAACCGATGCATCAGGTCGAAATCCAGGAGTCCCAGCCCCGTCAGCACGGCATAGAGCGCCGGCGCATCATGCCCCTTCGACGAAAAGAAGAGGTCGCAGGCCTCGTCACCCTGGCCGAGACCGTCCATCCGGTGCAGGAACAGCCAGCTCATCAGATCGACCGAGCTGAGGCAGGTGCCGGGATGCCCCGACCAGGCCCTGGCGATGCTGTAGAGCACATTGATCCGGACGTAGGCCACGAACACGGCTGCCCGGTCTTCTCGAGAAAGCTCCGACGCCGCCAGGGCCGCGAACGCCGACGCCGGCACGTAGAACAGCTCGTCGGAACCGACCTGTTCGAGCTGTGACTCACCCATGACGCTTCATCCTCCGTAGGGCGTCTCAGAGACGGGCGGCAGCTGCCACCCCTCGTGAGCCACCATCTGCTCGGCCAGCTGCCAGTCCCAGAGGTCGTTGATGTCGAACCCCTCGCGTTCGTCGGTCAGGAACGGCACGAGCGTTTCGCCCGCGATGGTCCGACCTTTCCGTACGACCCTGGCCCAGGCGATCTCGAGACTCGCGTTCTGCACGAATACCTCCGGCAGCGACGGCAGCTGGCTGCTGTGCCAGGGCTGTGACGCGGGACCAAAGGGCAGGAGCGGCAACAGGCGCTCTCCCCGAACGACCCACATCTTGCCGGGATGCTGCTTGACTGGCTCGACGGCCCGCAGGGAATCCACCCCGCTGGTGCCTGTGAACGTCCCCCAAGCCCGAGCAATCGTCTCGGCAGAGCGGAACGGGCTGGTCGGGCGCAGGATCGCGAACGCGTCGAAGGCTCGGCCCGCCTCGGTCAATTGCTCAAGGGCGTGCTCGACCCATTCGATGTCGGGCGACGTCGCACCCGCCATCTCCTCTGGTCGCAAGAACGGCACCTCCGCCCCGTAATGCCTGGCGATCTCGGCCATCGACTCGTCGTTCGTCGACACCACGACGGCCCCGAACACACCGCTCGCGCGGGCCGCGGCAATGGTATAGGCGATGAGTGGGTGCTGTCCGAGCACGCGGACGTTCTTGCCGGGCACCCGGGTCGACCCGCTGCGAGCGGGGATCAGGGCAACGGCGGACGGCTGAGACTGCTCCGGCACTGGACTACACCGCGGTGGGATCGTTGTGGATGTAGATCGTCTTCCAGTCCGAATAGACGTCGAGCGCCTCGGTGCCCGCTTCGCGCCAGCCGGTACCCGACTGCCGCAGCCCACCGAACGGCATGTGCGGCTCGCTCCCGTAGGTCGGTCCATTGATCGAGGCGACACCGGACTTGATCCGTCCGAGGAAGGTCATGGCGCGATGCACGTTGCGGGTATGGATGGCCGCTGTCAACCCGAACGGAGACCGGTTGGCCAGAGCGACCGCTTCGGCGAAGCCTGACACGCGATACAGGCACGCGATCGGTCCGAACAGCTCCGCCTTCGAGATCTCGGCGTCGTCGGCCGCGCCTTCGATCAGGGTCGGCTGCATGAAGAAACCGTCCTGATGCGCAGCCTCTGTCGAACGTCCTCCGCCGGCAAGCACCGTCGCGCCAGCCTCGTGAGCCCGGTTAACCGCCGCCACCATATTCTCGAGTTGACGCGCGTTGATGACGGGCCCCAGGTCGTCCTCGTCTCCCGTGCCGAGGGTGAGTCCACGCGTGTGGTCGAGCAGTCGCTGTTTGAACTCCTCATACACGGCGTCGAAGACGATTAGCCGGCTCCCGCTGGCGCAGCGTTGACCAGCATTGCTGTAGGCAGAGAGGGCGGCCACCTCGACCGCTCGATCGAGGTCGGCGTCGTCACAGACGATCAGCGGGTTCTTGCCGCCGAGCTCCATGCACACCTTGGCGAGTCTGGCGCCGGCCGTGGCCTGGATCTGCCGGCCCACTCCGCAAGAGCCGGTGAAGCTCACGACGTCGACCTGGTCGTGCTCGACGATGGGCGCGCCCGCCTCGGGCCCGAGCCCCTGCACGACGTTGAACACCCCCTGAGGAATGCCGACTTCGCTGAAGAGTCTGGCGACCCACCACGCCGTGGCGGGGGTGTCCTCGGACGCCTTCATCACCGCGGCGTTGCCGCACAGGAGGGCCGGATACGCCTTCCATGCGACGTTGGCGACCGGGGTGTTGGCGGCGATGATCAGGCCCGCCACCCCGATGGGCTGGCGTGAGACGAGCGCGGTTCGATGGGGCACGGCGCTGGTCGTCGTCCGCCCGTAGAAGCGCCGCCCTTCTCCGGCGACGAAGAGCCCCATCTCGACCGCGGCGCCGGTCTCGCCCAGGGCGTCCTTCATCGACTTCCCGGTCTCGAGCGACACGATCTCGGCAATCTCGTCACGCCGATCGCGCATCAGCAGCGCCGCATCCCGCAGCAGGTCCCCCCGATCCACGGGGCTGAGCTCCGCCCAGGCCTCCTGAGCGGCGCCGGCGGCGACGACCGCGTCCTCGACGTCGGCGGCGCCGGAGCGTGACAGCGTGCAGAGGGTCTCGCTGGTTGCGGGATTCAGCTTCGGCAACGTCCGCCCGTCACGGGCTGGACGCTCTTCACCGGCAATCCAGTTTGGAATCAGAGCGGGAATCGACATGCGGTCACAAACTCCAGGCGACTGGGTATCTCACCACGCCGTGAACCCGCCATCGACCCGCAGCTCGGTCGCGGTGACATAGGACGAGGCGTCGGAGGCGAGAAACCTGAGCGGACCGGTGAGATCGCTGAACTCGGCCATGCGTCCCAGCGGCACCCGCTCGTTGAACTTGCGTTTGAACTCCGGATCCTGCCCCCCCTCGACCCCACCGGGCGACAGCGTGTTCACGCGCACGCCATGCGGTCCCCAGACGGTGGCCAGATAGCGCGTCAGATTGACCACCGCCGCCTTCGAGGCTCCATAGGCGGGCGGCTTGAGGAAGGGTGGATCGAGCGGCACGTGGTCGTAGAACCTCAAATCCGGCGAGACGCTCGCGTACAGCGAGCCGATGTTGATGATCGACCCGCGCCGGGCGACCACCATGGCGGCGCCGAACACCTGTGACGTCTGGAACGTGCCGAGCGTGTTGACCTCGAGCACGAGGCGCGCGGCGTCGAGCGGCACATCCTCCATCCGGTGCGACGCGGCCCCGCTGGCCGACGGAGGCTGGTCGATCCCGGCGTTGTTCACTAGTACAGACGCAACGCCGAACCGGGCCTCGGCGGCCTCTCGCGCCTGCTCGAGCGACGTACGATCGAGGACGTCTGCATGGAGCAACACGCTGTCCTCGGGAGCACCGTCGAGCAGCGTCTGCAGCGCCTCGCTGGTCGGAGCCCGCTCCAGGTCCAGCGCCACGACCCGTGCCCCCGCCTCCAGGAGACACCCGACCCACACCGGCCCCAGACGCCCGGCCGCCCCGGTGACCACGGCGACCTGACCATCGAGCCGATAGGGATCGGTCCGGGTCATCCGAGCAGATCTGGCGAGAAGGCGTCGTCTCGCGCCATGGCCCCGGTGGTCGCCTTGCCCAGCACCGTGTCCATCTGCGCCGGTGGAATGCCATCACCAGGCGACTTGATCGCGATGTCCGCCTCCCTCACCACGTGCCCCGCGGGCAGGTCGCGGGCCGCGACGAGCTTCTTGCCCATCTTGACGACCGGGGCCTCTTCGCTCGCGTAGACGACCTTCTTGCCGTCACCCAAGCTCTGGCGGGCCCGTTCCAGATCGCGCGTCATCTTCCGCATCCCGACCGGCTCGAGTGAGAAGACATGGTCGGTCCCTTTCATCGCGCGGTTGAGCGTGAAGTGCTTCTCGATGACGCGGGCCCCGAGGACGTAGGACACCACCGGCATCGAGATGCCGTTGTCATGCCCGGAGTAGCCGATCACGATGTCGGAGAACTGCTCACGGTAGGTCTCGACCACCCGCAGGTTCAGCTCGCTGAACTCGGCCGGATAGCCGCACGTGCACTGCATGATGCAGAGTTGCGGATTGATCGGCATAATCGCGTCGTAGGCCCGCTGGACATCCTCGAGGGTCCCGCCGCCGGTGCTGACCAGCATCGGCTTGCCCACCTCGGCGATGTAGGTGAGCAACGGGATGTTGCGCAAGTCGGCCGACGCCACCTTGTAGGCAGGCAGGTCGATTGACGCCAGCACGTCGACACTCGCCTGGTCGAACGCGGTCGCGAAGAAGTCGAGTCCCAGTTCGGCGGCGAACTGCTGCAGCTCGACATAGTGGTCCTTGTCGAACTCCAGGAACTCGCGGTGCTCGCCATACGTCGCGCCGAAGCTGTTCTCGTGGTCGTACGGCTTGTTGAACATCGCCTCGGTGAAGAGCCCACGGTTGTCCCGCTTCTGCAGCTTGACCGCACTCACCCCGCATTCCTGGGCCTTCCGAAACATCTCCTTGGCGGTCTCCATCTTGCCTTGATGGTTGTGGCCTACCTCGGCGATGACATAGGCGGGGCTCTCGTCGTTGACGACGTGACTCCCCAGTTTCAGCTCGCGTGACATATGTCCTCCTGGCCACGAGCCGGCCGCGCGGCCAGCTCGTCGTCGGTCTCTGATACAGGCTACAAGGTTCCCTCGGGCGCCGGATCGCCGCCCCGGAGTCGTTCGACCAGCGCGTCCCATCCGAGCGCGCCTGCGGCAGTCTCCCGGGCGTGAGTGGCCAGCGCCCCCAGCAACGCGTCATCGGTCGGGAGCGCGTCGCAGCGATTGATGTCGATCACGTTGTGCAGATGTTTGAACTCGGACGGCGAATGGTCGTCGAGGTTCGTGATGACGACCGACCCGCACTCCATCGCGGCGTTCACCGTGGTGTTGTTGGCCCTGACCCCCTTGTCGAAGAACGCGGCGAAGAAGGTCGTGTCGATGAGGTAGTTGTACACGGCGGTGTCGGACATGTACCCGAGGAAGTAGATGTGGTCGCCGTAGATCTCCCTGAGCTCCTCGAACACCACGGTGAACCGCTCATCAAAAGCGGTGCCCTCGTGCAACGCGGTCGACAGATAGACGGAGTAGGGCTGCCCGGTCGCCTCGAGCAACGCGTGCACCTCGCGGTGCAGCTCCGAACGCACCTTGTGCGCCATCCCGAACGCGAAGACGGACAGACCGGCCGGCTTGAACCGCTGCGGTTCGAGCAACGTCGACGGGCACCACGACTGCTCGACATCCGGCCGTCTGGCGCGAAGCTGCTCGACCAGCTCGGCGTTTCCGCAGTGCACGGCCGCCGCGCGTGACAGCAACAACTGCTCGACCGGGGTATCGGACCACGCGTGCAGGAACAGACTGAACCGCCGGCGCCAACCGGCGGTCTCGACCATCGAGGCCAGCGCCGCCATGTCCGTTTCGGTGAACTCGGACAGCTTGAGCGACAGCAGCGGGTGGTCGAGCGTCGCCGTGCGCCCGTCGAACAAGCCGAACATCGGTACATCAAGGCGGCGGGCCAGCATCACGTTGAACTTGGCAACGCCACAGGTCAACGGATTGAGGTGATAGCCGAGCACGCCGTCGACCGGCGCCTGCGACCCGGTCCCGATCACGTGACGTTCTCCGGCTTTTCATACACCAGGACGCGCCCCTTGCCCATCCAGTCGATGGTGGACTCCAGGTCGGCCCGACGACGAAACCCTTCCAGCACGAACATCACCCGGAGGAAGTCCTTGTTGAGCAGGGTGATGTGCGATGGATCTACCTCGAACTGCGTGGTCACATCGAGCAGGCCGGCAGGCTCTGGATGAAAACGGGTCGTCACATACACGAAACGCGAACTGACCCGGCACAGATTGCGCACCGTGTCCCTGACCTGCAGCACCGTCAGATGCTCCATGACCTCGCGGCAGATCACCAAATCGTAGCTGTCGTCCGCGAACAGGCTCGTGTCGGACGTCGTGCCTATGATGATGCGTTCCCGTACTTCTTCCGGCGCCAACGATCGGACGCTGGGGCTGAAGTCCACGCCGTCGGCGAGAATGCCCTGCTCTTGCAGCAGGAACAGCAAGACGCCCGGCCCGCACCCGACGTCCAGCACGCGGGCGGGCTGGAAGACATCCTTGATGACCTGAGGGTGCTTGCCCTCGATCTTCCGACGCGCCTCGATGGTGTAGTCGTTCTGACCGTCGCGCCAATCGCTGACAAAGTAGTCGCTGTCGTAGTGCTCCGCCTCGACGGGGCGTTGCTCGGTGACCAAGCGCTCGAACGCCGCCACCTGGCCGTCTCCGTCGCCGTTTCCGGCGGCCGGCGTCCAGCGCTGCAGCAGCTCGGTCGATGAATCGAGCACGGTGTCCAGGAGCACGATCTCGGTACCTTGCTCGGCACAAATCCGGTCCTGCTCCGGCGGCAGCCGCCCCTCCCAGTCCTTGCCCTTGATGTAGTGGGTGGGGCGCAGCTGTCGGAGCACGGTTTCGGTGTCGGTGGTGCTGACGTGGGTGTAGTCGATGTCGGCCAAGGCGTCGATCACCTGGGCGCGTCGCGAGGCGTCGAGCAGTGGCGGATGCTTCTGGGACACATAGCTGTCCGGCGCGATGTTGCAGAGCAACGGGACGCCCAGCTCGCGCGCCTGACGAAAGTATGCGACGTGGCCGTGATGGAGCGGATCGAATGCGCCGTCCACCATCGCCACCTTGCCCTGATACTGCTTCAGTTGGTCGGTCTCGAGAATCATGAGGGGTGCTCGGTCTTGGGCTGGGCGGAGTCTACCGCTTCCGTGCCCGTATCGGGAGTCAGGTCCAGGGTATCGAAGAGCATCTGCAGCATCGCCACCTCGCGTACGTCGAGCGTCACGAGCGGCGCCTCCAGCCGGCGGGACAGGCGCCGGGACACATCCACGTGGGTCGCCACGAGTTCGGCTTCGTTCGAGAAGAGCGCGATGGCCGGGACCCCGTAGAACGGCCCCAGATACGACAACCCTCCATAGGTGCCGACGAACGCCCGGGCGCCAGCGATGACCGCGCTCTGCACGGCGAGGTTCCGGCTCGGCGTCATCAGATGCTCGATGCTGTGGACCCCCATCCCGGTCTCGGGATGAAAGTCCTCGTGGTCGTCCAGGCTGAGCCCCGTGTTCAGCAGGACCACCGGCGTCCGCTGGGCAAGGCCGCGAATCACACCCGCGACCAATGCGCGGTTCTCAGGAGTATCGGGAAACGAGGGCCGGAAATAGAACCGGACCGCCACGTACTCGCTGGGTAGCGCCCGCGAGACATCCTCGATCTCTACGGCTGGTAGTGGCCGATACACCGTGTGCTTGTTCAGCAGGCTGATCGCGCCCTTCTCGTACCAGTAGTAACGCAGCAGACGATACATCGTGGAGGGGTGCAGCATGTTGACGCTGTCGAGTCCGCGCCGTTCCTGCACCAGCTTGACGATGTAGTCGTCGAACGCGGCCGGGGCCATCTGCTTCTGGTTGCCGCCATCGGCCCATCTGGCCTCGTTCCGTTTCCGGAACTGCTTGACGGTCATCATGTCGAAGATGTCCTCGTGGTGTGCGGCAATGTCGCGATACCACACGTGGGCTCCGCCTCGTGACACCACGATGAGACGTTCGGGCGGCAGCTCGAACTCCTCGACGGCCCAGGCCAGAAACGGGATCCAGTAGAGCACCTCGAATCCGACCTCGGACAACCAGGGCCCCACCACGATCGGCGCGTCGCCCTGCGTCGCCAGCTTGATGGTCTTGCGCATCGCGAAGACCTCTGGCCCGGACGGCACCTGATCAATCTCCTCCCGCGCCAGCCAGGGGAGCACGACGCTCCGCATCAGCGGGAGAGCGCGTACTGCCCGCAGCATCGCGCGCCCCACCGGAAAGACGATCCGCTTCACTCTCTTCTTCGCTCCGTCTCGTACGCGTTGAAGCAGCTTCCGCCGCTTCTCCGAACTACCCAGTGATCGGCGCCAGCGCTTCGCGGTCTCGACGCGACGTCGCTCGATGCCCCGCCACGTGCCGCGGGCCCGAATGTAGAGCGGCTTGAGAAAGACGGCCCGCTCCAGGATGTCGATTCGCAACTGCTTGAGCTGCTGCCGCGCGTGCAACAGCCCGGCGAGCCAGAGATACCGCGCCCCGAGCCGCGCGCCGGTCGCGCGGCCAATCTCCGGCGCACGCTCGGCGCGTACCCCCAGCGTCCAGGTCAGCGAGGCGGCATGACCGATCCACCACGGCACGTAGGCATAGAGTGGGCGCCCGTCCGGAAAGAAGGCCCGGCGCTGGCGACCAAGGCTGAAGATCGGCCCGTACCACCGCCGGAACCACAGCATCTCCGGGGCCTGGTGAAACTGGCCTTCGAGCGCGAGCTCCATCAGCAACAACCGATCCGGCACCAGCACATGCCTGAAGATCCCGGCCCGGCGGATCGCCTCGGCGCGTCCGAGCGCATAGATCATGTTGCCGGCCGACATGTGTCGCATCGTCTGCCGGAATCGATCGCGACGACTCTCGACGCCGGTGGTGTCGAACTCCCACGGTCGCTTGTCCGTCATCAGCCCGTCGGGGCCAATCCGCCAGTTTCGCGGGTAGGCCAGGACCACCTCCGGGCGCTGGTCGAGCACCCCTACCAACGTCTCGAGCCAGCGCGGATGCCAGACGTCGTGGTCGCTGGCCCAGGCAAAGTACTCGGCGTCGGGCTCCGTCTCCAGCGCTAGCTCGAAGGCTCGACGCCAGTTCCCGATCATCCCGAGCCGCCGGGGGTTCTTGGTATAGGTAATCCGGGAGTCGAACGCCGCATACTCGCGTACGACCTCCTCGGTGCCGTCCGTCGACTGGTCGTCGACACACACCAGCCGGAAGTCCTGATGCGTCTGGAGCAGCAGCGACTCGAGCGCCTCGCCCAGTTCCTCGGCGTGGTTGTAGAGCGGCGCGCCGATCGCGACCCTGGCGGTGCTCATGTACGGACCCGACGCCACCCAACCACGTGCTTGTAGCCCCGTCCCGGCATGTCGGGATTGGCATCCAGCATCTTCGTGTAGCTGACCGGAAGCATCGGAATCTCACGAGGCCAGTAGTACTGCGACAGGATCGACCGTACGTTGCTGAGCTCCCGGTTGTGATGTGAACGGTCACGGTTGAGACTGTAGAGATACTGGCAGTCGAGCGCATGCGCCCGGCGCACGTAGCTCTCGACCTGCTGGGTCGTCATCTCCTGGAACGACACCATGTTGATGGTCAGGTCCACCCGCGGCGGTCCGACCGCGGCGTGGAAGGTATCGGGAATGAAGATGAAGTCGAGCTCGCTCCAGCCCTCGAAGGTCTCCTCGGCCGGCACCTCGCCGTAGAAACGGACCCGGGCCTCCGGGAACGCCGCCATCAGATAGGTGGCCGAAAACAGGAACAACTCGGGGAAGTCAGTGATGACGTAGGTGACGTTCGGACACAGGGTCTTGAACTGGTACGGAAATCCACCCCAGCCGGCGCCAATCTCCCAGACCAGTTTCCGGTCCGTCGTGTCCCGCATCCCGCCGAGGATGGCCCCCTGGTCCAGAGCAATGAGCACCTCGTAGAACTTGAGGGTATCGATGTTGACCAGCTCGCCATCGATGTCGAACCCGAAGCCGCCCAGCTGTCGTGCCTCCGGCACCCAGACGCCGGTCTCGTCCAGCTTCCGCAAGGCGGCGAGCTTCTCGGCAAACTGGGTCTTCTTGCTCTCGAGACTCTCGCGATAGTGCTGCGGCAGCAGACCCGTCAGGTTGTGGGTGTGGTGGCGCAGCTGTTCGATGACCAGCGGCGAGGCGTCGAGCATGTACTCGAACCGCGACAGCTCACCTGACCAGTAGTCACTCGGCGCGTGACCTGTGGCCCTCCGGTTCTGACCACGCGACAGCAAGGAGAGCACCTGTCGCCGCACCCGAAAATACGCACGGTAGGCGACCGACTCGCGCAGCATGTCGAGCCGTTCGAGCCAGGCGCTGTCCGCGCCGTCGATACTGGGTTCGACCCCGGTCGTCATGTCTCAGGTCACCGCGGGCGGATCGGGCGGGGTTGGCGCCTCGACCGTCCGGCGACGCAGCCCGAGTCTGGTGCGAACCCTGGCCGCGGCGTCGTAGCCGAGCTTCGAGAACCGTTTCTTCAGCTTCTTGCGACTCGCGACGAGAGCGACGCACCACAACCCCAGCCGAAGCGGCTGCAACCAGAAACCGCCAGTCTCGGCAGCGACGGGCGTTGCCCCCTCGAGCGCCTCGAGGGCGGACACAAGCCTCGGGGTCGCTGGCTCCTCCAGTCCATGCGGTCGCACGAACCGTTCGATGAACCCCCGGGAGGACGGGGCCACGCCATCGTCGATCGTGGCCGACAGCTGCAGGGCGTGGGTCGCCAGGTCGGTGGCGTGCTGAAGGTGCCCGCCATGCTCCGGGAGCAGGTAGCGGAAGTGCAAGGTTCCGGTCTGGGTGTCGTCGAACGACGAATCGACGATCGTGAAGACGGGCCGGTCCTGAATGCCGGCTTCAATCATGGCCGAGGTGTTGATGCCCACGACCGCGGCCCCGTGGTAGAGCGTGTCGTAATAGTCGGCCCGATCATCATCGTTCACCGGATTGGCCCCGTGCCCCGGAAACACCGTCGCATTCGGGTAGGCCGAGAGGTCGACATCGCGCCAGTGCTTCGCATTGTAGGGATGTGGTCGGATGAGGATGCCGACGTCGGCCAGAGACCCGGGTCCCTGTCGCACCGCCTCGATCCATCGCTTGACGAACTCCACCTCGGCTTCGGACGACGAGATCGACGCCGTCGATCCGACGAAGACGATGAACGGACGATCCGGCCGGACACCAGCGCGAGCGCAGAAGGCGGCGCGGTCGCGGCTGGGTGACCGGTCGAACCAGCGGTCGAAGCATTGAGAGCCGGTGACCACGATCCGCGACGGGTCGGCGTCATGAAACGCGAGCGCCTCATCCCGCTGATCCGGGTTCCAGACCGCCACGAGGTCGGGCTGAATCCGCATCAGCCCCTTGGTGGTCAGGTGATCCCACGAAGCGACACCCAGCACGCTAGGCACCCCGATCCACCGGGCGGCCTTGATGATGTCGACCTGCGGACATTGATCGGTGACGAGCGGCGAGACGACGACCACGTCAGGCGACGCGTTCTCGAGAAAACGTTCCAGCGACCGATGGCTCGGGATGACCCGCTCGCAGTACTGCAGCCAGCGGACCAGCCGGCGGGTCCAGGCCTCGGTGCCCGTCGTCCATCGGCCGAGCCACCGGGTGAGGAACGGCAGCGCCTTCCGCATCCGATCCCGCAAGTACGGGGAATCGACATAGCGAGGATGCAGATAGCGGACGTAGTCGATCGTGCCCCGTACTCCGCGGGCGACGGGCGCCCAGACGTCCGGACGAGCCGGCACCCGATCCAGCACCTCGATCGAGGCCCGCATCCCTTCGAGCGCCACCATCCCTTCGGGCTGCTTGTGCGGCTGGTCAAACGCCACCGCGACCTGGTGGCCTCGGGCGGCGAGCTCCTCCATCACCGAATCGAAGTAGCGGAAGTACCCCGGATACTGGAGGATGAACAGGACTTTCATCGAGCCTGCTCCGCCGGCACCGGGTCCGCCGTCGTCCCGTCTTCGTTGACCGGCACCAACGGCAGCCCGTGGGCGCCAATCTTCTTGAAGACATCCTTCCCGCGATTGGCGGGAGCCTGATAGGCCTCGTGGGTCTCGAGGGTGGGCAGATCGCAATCGATGTCGTTGCGCAGGAACACGGCGTTGATGCGCTCACTCGACACCAATCGGTACCCCTTGCGTCGCGCCAGCCGCACCATCGCCTCCAGCGACGCTCCACGGTAGGCGCGAGTCGGCGCCTTGGGCAGGCGGAAGTCGGCATCGTAGGGAATGGTCACCGCCGCGCTGGGACCCAGCAGGTAGTTGTATTCGATGATGACCACCCGGGGGTTCACCACCGTCGTCGCGTCCCAGACCCAGAAGTCGTTCCCGTCGATGTCGATGCTCAACAGGTCGATCTCGCCCGCCAGGCCGGCCGTCTCGATGATCTCGTTGATGCTCTCCCGTGACACCAGGTGACATTCCGCCGTGACCTCGTCACTGACGAACTTGAGCCCGACCTTGTCTACCGCCCCGGGATTGCCGTCGACCATCAATCCGGCCCAGCCGAGCTCCTGGGCCAGGAACCCGGAATTCCCACCGTTGACGCCGCACCCGATCTCGACGAAGCGTCGCTGCGCGACGCCGATCCTCCGAAACAGCTCCAGCAGCAGTCCGTCCTCGCCGTTCTGCGACATGACCCCGAACCGATGCGACCGAAGCTGCTTGCGCGGCGGCAGCTCGACCCCGTCGAGATACAACCGTCTGGCCAGGGCCTGCACCAGCTGGTCGGTCCGTTTCAGCTTGCCGAGGGTCGCTTCGATCCGCTCCAGCCTGGCGCGAATGTCGTCCAACGGGTCTCCCCCGCCACCGGGCACGAGTGGAGAACGCTTGACCGCCATCAACCCAGCTCCGCCGCTGCGGGATGCTCCGCGTCGCCGCTTTCCGCCAGCGCCGCTTCAACCGGCGCCCCCTGCAGCACCAGACTGAGGACATCGAGGCCCTGAGTATCGAGCGCCACGAAGGATCCGCGCTTGAGCTTGGCCGCCACGCGATACATAAGGTCGAGATGATGCGGCGCGACATGGTTCGGGCTGGAGTAGAAGGCCAGCGACTGAACCCCATAGAACGGCGCCAAGTAGGACAACCCGCCGTAGTTCCCGATATAGGCGCGGGCCCGGCTCACGACCTTGGTCTGGACCTCGAGATTGTTACGGGGCTCGAGCAGCTGGTCGATGGTGTGTACTCGACGGGTCACGTCGGGTTTCAGATCCCAGTGGTCGTCGATCGAGTAGCCAGGGTTCAGCAGCACGACGTCAGTCGTCTCGGTGACCCGCGTCAGGAGCTGCCGCACGAAGGCGAGGTTCTCTTCGGTCTCGGGAAACGCCGTGTTGTGGTAGAAGCGGACGGCCACGTAGTCGTCGGGGAGCTTGTCGGCGACATCCGAGGCATCGATCTGGGGCAACCGCTCGAACGACGCGAAGTTCTCGATCAGATTGATGGACGTGCGACTCTTCCAGTACGGATAAAAGAGGCGATACATGTACATCGGGTGGAAGAGCTGCACGTCCCGACGCTGAATTCCAACCTTCACCAGCTTGACGACCTCGCGCTCGAAATCGGTCAACGCCCGCTGCTTCATCAAGCCTTCGGCAATACGCTCCTCGTTCTTCTCGCGCAGCTGTTCGGGCGTGAAGAAGTCGAAGACATCGACGTAGCGGGACCCGATCTGTCGATACCAGGGTGCCACCCCACCGCGAGACAGGATGATCATCCGGTCCCGGTCGAACGGTCGATATGTCCGGACCCAGTTCAGGAACGGAATCCAGTAGAGCAGCTCGAACCCGACCTCGCTCAACCAGGGCCCCACGACCAGCGGCCGGTCGATCTTGTGCATCTTGTCGATGATGCGGGGGATGGCCACCATCTCCTCGGTCGGCTCGTCAGGGCTGACGCGGGACATCACCCTGGGCACGACGTACTTCTTGACGAACCCTTTGGCCGGACGCCAGCGCAGGATGATGTCCATCGCGCCAAAGAGCGGCTTGAGCAGCATCCCGGTGAAGGTCAGCGGGCGTAGCTTCCGTTGACGCTTGACCCTGACCCGGGTGAGATTGCGGACGACTTTGATACCGACCGCCACCGGGAACAGCAGCCAGCGCAACGGATAGAGCAGCGGTCCAGGCCGCTCGGGAGACGGCTTGGGCTCCTGGCCCAGCGCCTCGATGCCATCCGCGGTCAGTGGGGTGGCCCGGGTCTCGATGCCGCGCGGCCTCACGAACGCCTCGACGAAGCCCCGCAGCTTCTCGGCATCCTCGGGCCGCCGTTCGAAGGCCCGGGCCAACTGACCGACGTGCTCGTCGAACCCGCGCGCGTTGCTCAGCAGGCCGCCTCCCGCCTCCAGGAGGTAGTGGAAGTGCAGAGTCCCTTCCTGGGTCCCGACATGCTCATCGGTCTGTACGGTAAACACCGGCCGCCCGACGATGCCCGCCTCGATCTGGGCGCTGGTGTTGATCCCGACCACCATCGCGCTGTGATAGAGCGAATCGTAGAAGTCGTTCTTCGAGCTCTCGTCCACCGGGTTTGCGCCACCGGACGGCCAGACCACCACGTCGTCGAACTCCGCCAGATCGTATTTCTGCCAGGGCTGCACGTTCTCCGGATGGGGCCTGACGACGACGGCGGCGTCACGCACCGACGAATCGGGCGCCTCGCGGAGCGCGCGCACCCACTGGTCGACGAACTTGGCCTCGTTGGGCGCGATGAACCCGGAAGAACAGAGATACAGGATGTAGGGCCGCTCATCAGGCAGCCCGACCTTGGCGCAGAAGTCGACGCGGGAGGTGCTCGGCGTCCGGTCGAACCACTGGTCGTAGACGGGAGAACCGGTCACGAGCACGTCGTCGGCCCGCATGCCGTGCATATCGACCGCTTCCCGCTTCTGGAACTCATTCCAGAGATAGACCCGGTCCGGGAGCACGCGCATCAACCCCTTGTTGGTCAGGTTGTCCCAGCTGTGCACACAGAGTCCGGTGTGCACACCCTGCGCCTTGGCGCTCTTGATGAAGTCGACCTGGTCGGACCCAAGATCGACGAGGGGGGTGGCCAGCACCACGTCCGGGGACTGGGCCGCGATCTGGGCGTCGACCCAGGTATCGGTCGGAATCGCACGCTCGATCCAGAGCAGGAGCTTCCACAATAGACGCCGACCGCCCTGTGAATTGACCAGCGGTAGCTTGCTGAAGGTCACCAGCGCCCCGGGGAGCCGGATCTCCGCACGCTCGCGCAGCTTGAAGGCATCCCGATACTCCGGACCGAGATACCGGAGATAGTCAGCCCACAGACGCACCCCCCGAGCCAGGCCGAGCCAGAACCGATACGGGGTCTTCTTGGTGAGCTCCGAGTAGGTGACTGATGGACAGTCGTCGGTCAGCTCCCACAGCAGTCGACCGTCGCCGAGGCGGTCCTGCATGACGAACGACAGATGAATCTCATGCCCCCGACGGGCAAGCTCCCGGATCGTCGACCCGAAGTTTCGGAGCGTGCCCGGATGACGCATGGAAAAGAAGATCTTCATGACAAGGCCTGATCGATCCAGGCGCTGAGACGCGCCGGGTTGAGTTCCGGTGCTCGAACGATGTCGGTCGTGCGGTCGTCCATCACGTCGGCGATCGTCCGGGCGGTCCGACGGTGGTGAGCCGAATGCCCACCCTCCTCGTCGAACACCAACAGGCTCGGCACCCGAAAGAACGGAGCCAGCTGGGAGATATTGCCGAACGACCCGACATATGCCCGGGAACCGGCAATGATGCGGGACTGAAGACCGAGCTGACCTTCGGAGTGCTGGGGCCCTGGAACCACTCTGATATCCCCACTGGCATCCAGTGACTCTGGAACTCCAGGAAACCCACCGGTGTCGACGACCACCACCGGCATCCGCTGACTCAGCTCCGAGAGCGCCAGATGGATCAGATGTCGATGCTGGCGGGTATCGGTGAAACAGCTGCTGAACCAGAAGCTGGCAACCACATACGGCTCGGGCGGGCAGATGGTGTCGTCTCGAGTCAGCGTGGGCTGGAGATAGTCATAGACGCCATGCTCCGCCAGCCAGTCGTGCGGGAGCGTCCCGTTCCAGATGCGGGAACAGACTCGGAAGATGAGTGACGGGTGCAGGACCTCCGGCTCGACATCATCGAACCGCGCGGACAGTGCATCGAGGAGCTCCCGGTCGAAGTCGGCGATCACCTTTTGCTTCCAGGAACCGGTCGCACGGACTCGTTGTCGGTTCCGGGTGAGGAAGGTGTCGAAGTCCACCAGGTCGCACGCATCGACGTAGTCAGTTGCCCTCGACGCGTACCAGTCGCCGACTCGTCCCCGGGAAAGCGCGATCACCGGCGCGGTGCGCTCCCCGTAGTGCTCGTGCATCCAGGCCACGAAGGGGCGCCAGTAGAGAAGCTCGAACCCGACGTCCGAGAGATACGGCCCGACGACGACCGGCTGCGTGCTCGCCCAGGCTTTGGCGATTCGCTCCTCGACCATCGGACCGATACGCGAGCGCTCCAGGCTCCGGCGAGCTCTGGTGATGATCTCGGGCGGGCGGAGCATCCGGGATGGGTCGACCTCCCGTCCCGCCTCCTCCGCCTCGCGGACGAACTGCTCAATCCGTTGCATGCGGTAGACGAAGTGATCGAAGACCGGCACGACGGTGTCGAGGCCGCCCTCGAACAATGTCTCCCCTTCGTGCAGAATCGCCGCGTGCGAGATCCGGGCCGGCAGATTGGCGGTGCTGCTGGCAAGAATCAGGTTGGAACCGCGCTCGAGATGCTCGGTCGCCAGCGCCGCGACCTGCCGGGAGGCGCGGTCTCGGCCTGGCCGTGGGACCCCGTCGAAAATCCGCACGTCATGCGGCACGACCAGCGCAGACGCGATCGAGAGATAGCGGGTGTCGAGCTTGTCGAGGTCGACGATCTTCAGGTCCCGCTTGTCGGTCAGTCCGGTCAACTCGAGGGCTCGCTCGCAACACGCGTCATGCACACCCGGCTCGGCGCCATGAATGCCCGTGGCCAGCTGGATGTACTCCCAGACGGTGAGGAACGGCACCATCCCCAGCTTCCCGCCCGAGACCAGTCCCAACCGACCATGGAAGTGGACGTCTCCCGCATCGGCCAGGAGCATGCCGGTCAGGAGCTTCGCGATCGTGGTCTTGCCGGCCCCGGGCAGGCCGAGCACGAGGACGTTCTCGCCTTTCCGCACCGTGACCGAGAAGCGATCGACCGCCAGGAACTCCTCTCGGCGCAAGCGCTCGATCGGACGGCGCCCGGGTCGGAGGATGTCCACGAACGCATAGCGTCGCCCCTGTTCGAACCCGCGGCAATACACCTTGGTCAAGCCCCGGCATTCGAGCATGGTTGGCGCCGGGGCTGACACGGCGACGGAAGCGGCCACTGGCACCGACATGGTCAGAGAGTTCTAGCGCTGCGGCAGGCTCTGCACCGCGAGCGGAACGGCCCGGCGGTAGTACCGCAACGTCAGTCCGGCCAGCAGCGCGAAGACGCCGGCGCAGACCAGGAACCAGCCATCCTGCGGTCCGGCGCCCACGACCAGCCATCCCCGGGGGATGTTGATCAGATAGGTCAGCGGGTTCCAGCGATTGATCACCGCCAGCACGCCGGACTCAGGTGCCGTGTAGATGATCGGAGCGGTCCAGAGCAGCAGCGGGGAGAGCAGTGGAAGCCCGAAACGGAAGTCCAGATACACGAAGGTCAGTGGAAGGAAGAAGGCGCCCACCGTGAGCCCACCCAGCACGATGACCGGGAGCGCGAGCAGACCAAGCGGCAGTGTCACTGGTGGCAACGTCATCGTGAGGGCATAGGCGATGACGAACAACGCTCCGTAGAAAAATGAGTTGAAGACGACCAGGCCCGCGCCCGCCGCGACCATGGCCTCGGGACGCAGCGGACCATCGACACAGGTGCGGCGCAAACGGCGGGCGATCCACTGGGGGGAGATCACAGCGTCCCAGAACATCTGCCACATCAGGAACCCACTCAGTGCGAACAGCGCGTACTCGGCGGCGCTCATGTCCCCGCCCAGACCGAACGCATTGCCCACCAGGATGAGCGGAGCCACCGCCAGCAACGGACGGGCGAACGCCCAGACATACTTCAAGAAGGCCTGGCGATAGCGATAGCGAAAATCGCGTAGACACAGCAGCGCCCCGAGCCGGATGACCTGACGCGCACTCGCCCGGGGACCGCGAATCCGGAACCGCGCGCTCAGAATCGCCCTCCGCGCTCGCGCCGACCGGCAAGGGTTTCACGGACCCACTCGGCAAGGCGGCGACCGGCGCCGCCCTCGGGAAAGGCACAGCAACGGCGCACCAGCTCGTGACGCCCGGCCCGGTCGAGGCTCGGATCGCGCAGATAGGCAGCCACCGCATCGATGAGGTCGCTCGCGCTCCCAGCCACACGCGCCGCCCCGGTCTCGACCACCGGCCGGTAGTGCTCGTACTCGTAGTAGCGCCGGATCGACAACGGGAGCGGCAACCCGGCCTCGTGATCGAAACCGATGTTGATGATTGGCGTATCGAACAGCGCCGCCTCGATGGTCGTCGTCGAGGCGAAGTTGACCACCACGTCACTATGGGCGAGGGTCGCGGCGAGTCGGCCCCGGCCGCCGGCTCCCGGGGTGAACGCGTCGAGCTCCGGCTGACCAGCGCCGCGCTCGAGTTGCTCGAACGGCTTCTCCACGAACACGCGCGTGCCGTCGTGCAGCCCGTCGTAGTCCGCGAGCTGATCTCGGGGGTGCACGCGCACGAGCAGTTGACCTTCGGCGCCGAATCGTCCATCGAGAGCCGCCGCGGCAAGCAACCGCGCGACCTGCGACGTCGTGGGATATACCAAGGCCGGCGCGGTCGCCAGCGTCACGAGCGGTCGGGCCGGGTCCGCGCCGATCGAGGCGAAGAGCCGTTCGCGTGACGGTAGCTCGGCCCCCGCGAAATAGGTATCGAAGGGCACCGCACCGGTCACCCGCACCTGGTCGGGCCTGAACTGGTGATAGCGGACCGCCTCGTCGCGCATCGACTCGTTCCAGACCGCCAGATGATCCACCGGACGCACGGTGTGATACTTCGACGACAGGTTGTCCCACCCGAGATCAATCCCCATGACGGGGAGACGGCGCTTGCGCGCCGCATAGATCAGGGGCACCTCGGCGGCCAGAAAGCCAGCGGTCGAAGTGACGACGAGATCCGGACGGTGCCGTTCCAGCACACGGGTGCACTCACCGAGGTCGGTCACCGCCTGAGCCAAGCCGAACCAACGTTGCCGCGACACGGGCAAACGGCTCAACACGGCCTTGAGCGCAATCAAGCCGCGACGCCCGGGCCACTGGTCGAGCAGGCGCGCGCGGTCTCGCTGGAGTCGCACCGCGCGCAAGCCGGAATCAAGCAGGAAGCGTTCGCTCAGAATCGACTCGACCACCCGGGATGCCGCTCCCCCGCGAGGCAACGGCATGCTCTCGACGTCGACCCCGACGCTGCGCAGCTCCCTCGTGAGCCGCGCGTCGGTGACGAACGGCGAGACCACAGTCACGCGAGGCGCGTCGGGCGGAGCCAGCAGCGATTCGAGGAAAGGCCCGCGCAACAGGTCCTCGACGTGATGGCCACCCGGCACCGAGAGTAGGATCGCTCCAGAGCGCGACCTGCAGCGCTCCGCGTCCCCAGGGCTGGACTGTGGCCGACTCATCGGCATCTCACCGGGTCCGGGTCGCTCGGCGAGCTCTACCGGGGTCATCCGTCCGCCGGCTCCCGCGCGGCCACGATCAGGTCGCAGACCTCGCGGACGGCGCCCTGGCCGCCGGGGCGTCCGGTTTCATAGCGAGCGACAGCGCGCACCGCCCCGTAGGCGTCGGCCACACAGATGCCCACGCCCACCTGGCGCAAGCAGTCGAGGTCATTGATGTCGTTGCCGACGTAGGCGACCTGGCGAGCGTCGAGTCGGCGCTCCTCGAGCAGCCGGGTCAGGGCCGCACTCTTGCCATCGCCCAGACCCTGTTGGCACTCAATGCCGAGCTTACGGGCCCTCGCAGTCACGACCGGATTGACTTCGGTCGAGAGAATCAGGCTGTCCACACCAAGCCGTCGGAGCGCGGCGAGACCCAGACCGTCGGCCCTGGAGCAGATCACAGACTCGCGCCCGTCCTCGCTGACGATCACGCGGTTATCGGTGAAGACGCCGTCGAAGTCGAACACCACCAGCGTCACACCCCGCAGATGCTCAGCACGCAGCGCTTCGGCCATTGCTCTCCACCTTCAAGGCTGGGTAAATGAAGCTCCGCCCTCTCGGTCCCAATACGCCACTTAGCAAGGCGTGTGAGCCGGGCTATCCGTCTCAGAGGTCCCTACCCGCCGGCCGCGCCTCCGCATCTCTACCCCGCGGCGACCTACGCCAGTCCTGGCCTGCCGACAGCGGTAAGTCTCGAACGGCTGCCAGCGGGCTGGACGCGTGGAGATGCCAGTGGAACACGAGTGGGTGATGAGATGCGGAGGCGATTAAGGCCCAGATCTCGCGGATTTTACACTATGGCACGACCCCAGGCAACACGCGGAGCGGGCGTGGAATCCACGATCTGGTGTGTCTGACCTAACGACCTGACTACACATCTACGAGCGGCAGCTTGGCCTGCTCGGCGTAGGAGTAGACGTCTTCTTTCTTGGTCTGCATCCAGACGTCGTAGCGTTTCATCAGATGGAAGGCACGTTCCGGCGTGCACGCCGGGATCGAGGGGGCCACGTCGTTTCGGAGAAAGAACGCGTTGACCCCGTGTGGCTCGGCCGCGATCAGACGGTAGCCCTTCGCCGCGGCCAGCTTGGCCAGGGCGGCCAACGACGCCCCGTAGTAGACGAAGCGATAGTTGTGTCGGTCGAACTTGGGATCGTAGGGGATCGTCACCGCCCGCTCGGCGCCGAACGCCGAGTTGTACTCGACCACCACCACCCGAGCTGAACAGGCGGTCAAAGCCTCCCACACCCAGTAGTCGTTCCCATCCAGATCGATGCTGAGAAAATCGACCTCGCCGGTCAGGCCCGCGTCCCTCACCAGCTGGTTCACGTTCTCGCGGGTGATCCAGGCCGCCACTGCCTGCACCCGTGGGAACCGGCGCGCCACCTGGGCCATGTGGGCTTCGCTCCCATCGACCATCAGTCCCGTCCAGCCCAGTTCCCGCGCCAGACACGCCGAATTGCCGCCGCTCAGACCAGAGCCGATCTCGACAAACGTCCGGCTCGTGGCCCCGATCTCCTCAAACAAGGCCAGGGTGATCCCGTCTTCCTCGTTCTGCGACTCGAGACGATAACGACGGGCCGTCAGCCGCTCTGGATACTCGAGCGCATCTGCATCAAGTCGCAGCGCCCGTAGTACGGCATGCACATCCGGTTCGAGATGAACGACTCGCTTGAAGATCTTGCTGACGGTCTCGCTCATCGCCGCCTGCTGGGCCTCGAGCGCGGTCAATCGCTCGACGACCACGTCCAGCTGTTTGCGCTGTTGCCGCACCTCATCAAGCAGCTTCTTCTCGATACGTACCGCCTGCGCGGTCAGATCTTCGATGCTCACGTTCCGATCCTGTCTGATGACCGCTCGAACACCGCGGCCGCCAGCGTTGCCTCGCTGAGATGCCGGGCTGAAGTGTCGAGGGCGTGCAGTACTGCCGAGGAGCGTTGGCGGAACGACGCGGCGACCAGCGCCAGGTCCGCCAGCAGAACGCGAACGGCCAACTGCTCGTCCGGCGTCGCGTCGCTCTCCTCCAGCGCCTTGACCAACCTGGCGACTCTAACGAGCAAGACCTCGTGGTGTCGCTCAGCCAGATCCCGAAGGTCCGCGTCGGCCTGATCGTCCGCCGAAACGAGCGCCGCGGCCTCGGTCGGAATCGGAAGGGCGTCGTGCACGGGCTGCCGACGACCTGCGCGGTCTGCGTGGTCCAACGGTCGCTCACGCGGTGTGCGTCGTGTCACGATGTGATTCGAAGCCGGCCCGACACGGGCGTGGGGCGGGCGCTGCCGTATTGCGCCGAAGACGCCACGGCAGTATGGTAGATCTCCGTTCGCCCTGCGGCAACGAGCCCAACCGCATGTCCCCCAGCATTCTCGGATTCTTTGGCCTGGCCCGGCGTCGGGACGTCCTCGACGCGCAGGACCGAGCGACCGGCCAGAAGCAGCGTGCCAGCGCCATCGAGGGACGACTGCAGGCAAGCCAGCTCGAGACGGAAAAGTGGAAGTGGAAGAGCGAGCAGCTTGCCGCTGAGCTCAAGGCCATCGCCAAGGAGCGGGACAAGTGGAAAGGCAAGGCGGGAGAGCGCAACGACCTGCTGGCCAAGCTCGAACGGCTCTCAAGAGCCGAGCAGAACGTCGCGCTGGCCCGGGGCCATCTGCTGGCCATGGAAACCAAGCTCGACGTGATTGAGGGCGCCATCAACGTCTTGGATCGCCGCACGAGGACGCAGGACGCCGACGCCCGAGAGCCTTCGCCCGACAGTGAGTAGCCCCGCCCGACTGAGCATCGTCGTCACGGGCCGCAACGACGACTACGGCGGCCCGTTCGCACCGAGGTTCTTTCGGGTCCTCGCCTTCAACCTCGAAGAACTCACCGCTCGCCAGATTCCGGTCGAGGTGCGTCTGGTCGAGTGGAGCCCGATCCCGCACCGTCCACTCCTCGCCGAGCGACTCCTCGACGCCCTGCCCCCCCGCTGGCACGAGCTCGTGACCACCTACGTCGTCGATCCCCGATACCAGGAGGCGCTCAGCCTCAATCCGAAATTGCAGTATCTGGAGTACTTCGCGAAGAACGTCGGCATCCGGCGAGCTCGAGGTCGCTTCATCCTGGCCACCAACACCGACATTCTGTTGAGCCGTCCGCTGCTCGAACGACTCGCCGACGACAATTTGACGCCGGGACGGGTCTATCGGACGAACCGGATCGATCTGAAGCTGGGCCTCGACGACAGCGGGCTCAACCACGCGCTGCTCGAGAACCCCGACAACCACGTCCCTCGACGCCCGATTCGCCCTCCCCTCTATGCAGGAGCAGCCGGAGACTTCCTGCTCGCCGATGCAGACACCTTCGTCGCGCTGCGTGGGTTCAACGAGGTCTATCGTCTGGCCCGGGTCGGCGTCGACCACAACTTCCTGGTCAAGGCCAGATCGTCGGGCGTCCCGATCGAAGACATCGGCGCACCGGTCTACCACATCAGTCACACCACCAGCTTCCAGGTCGCACGGCACGTGGCCACGCAATCGGAAGCCGACTCGCTCTGGGGCCGACGCGACTGGAACCAGCATGAGGTCATCTACGACAACCCCGACAGCTGGGGACTCGTCGATGCGCCCGAGACCCGGATCGACGCGCGCACTGTCCGTCTCGCGTTCGACTGGCGGGCCATGCCGCCCCTGACGGACCTGCGACGCATCGTCCGCTCGGGAGCCACCATGCCTCAGAGCGACGTCCGCTGACGATAGGCCTGCACCATCTCGGCCATGCCCTCCCGGAGGGTCATCACCGGGACGTACTCCCCCGCCAGCTGCCGCAATCGGGTCGAGTCAGCCGCCTTGGCGAGCTGACCCTCCGGCCGGCTGGTGTCGTAGACCACTCGAGGCGTCCGCCCGGCGGCTTCGCAGATCAGCTCGACCAGCTCGGCCACGCTCGTCTGCGTCTCGAATCCGAGGTTGACTGGCGGACCGGCCACCCCGCGCGCCACACAGCGCATCATCAGCCGCGCGACATCCAATCCGTGCAGGAAATTGCGACGCTGCCGGCCACTCCCCCACACCACGAGCGGATCCTCCCCATCCACGATGCGTTGGACCAGGGCCGGAATCACATGGGTCTTGTCGCTCGACTGCCAGCGGTAGCGTCCGCCGTAGATGTTGAACGGACGAAGAATCGTCACCGTCATGCCGTAGTCGCGTCCGTAGTACTGGCCGGCCAGCTCGTAGATCCGCTTGGCCCAGGCATACCCCTCGTTGACCGACTCCGGCTCGCCCACCAACGAACTGTCTTCGGGCGTCGGCACCGGCGCGTCCTGGGGATAGACACAGCATGAGCTGACGACCAGGAACCGCTCGACCTCGTTCTGACGGGCGGCGTCGAGCGGCACCAACGCGGACAGAAGATTCTGGGTCAGCATCTCACCATGATGGCGATGGCTGTAGCCAACGCCCGACACGGTGGCCGCCAGGTTCAGTACCACCTGCTGCCCACGCGCGAGGTCGACGGCGGCCGAGCGGTCGCGCAGATCGGCCTCGACGAATCGTACGGAGTCCCGCACGCCGTCGAGCGCCTCGACGGTGCCGGACTCCAGGTTGTCGACCACGGTGACCCGCGCACCGGCGGTCACCAGTTCCGGGACCAGGTACGAGCCGATGAACCCGCAACCACCACCGACCATCACGGACCGACCTCGCCAGAACGCCGCGTCACTCATCGACCCGCCAGCCTCCTATAATCACAGCAACCATGCCATTGTCCTCAAGGTGGACGCCGCTCCTCTGGTGCACGTTCGGGTTCACCCTCGCGGCGTGCGCGCCGCAGCCCGAGCGCGGACCGACCGACGCCGACCTGCGTGCTGCCGTCGAGGTAGCGCTCGCGCTCGACCCGGTCACGACCGCCCTCGAGCTGGCCGCTGTCCCGGATGCAGGCGTCATCCGGGTCGTCGGACGAACCGAGTCGGTAGCCCAGCAGGAGCACGCCCTGCAGGTCGCAGCGGCGGTACCGGGCGTCGTGGAAGCGCTGGACAACATGACCTTGGCGCCGGGAGCGCTCGCCCGGATCGCCACCGAGGTCAGGAAGGCCCTGGCGGCGCGCCCCGATCTGACCGGGGTGCGCTTCAGTGTGGTCGTCGCCGAAGACGGTGTGGTCACGCTGTCGAGTGATGATACCGACGCCACCCAGCGGCAGCTCGCGCTCGACACCGCCAACCAGGTGGAGAGCGTCACGTCAGTCCTCGACCGCATGCGCTGACCCCATCCGCCCGCTCGGTCCGTCGCTCTCGCCGGGTCCTCCGGCGACCATCCGCTCGACCCCGGCGACGAGGCAGAGGTTGGTGAGCGCCAGTAGTGCCAGCATCACCGGCGGCCCCGGCACCGGCACGCCGTCATCGGTCAACCGGCGCGTCATCCGAGACCAGGCGCTGAGTTCCTCGGCATCCAACCTGAAGAGGAGATCGGCACGTTGCGGACGACCGTTCACCGTCAGCTCTCCGAGCGGGTAGCTCTCACCCTCGTGCATCCAGAACGACAGTCCCCGACCGGGAGAGGCGTCAGGCACCGACAGATCGATGCGATACCGACGTCCAGCCGACCCCTCGAGCCGGGGCACGCCGATGACCAACGGCTGGTCCCCACCAATGTGTCCGACCAACTCGCTGGTCCCGAACACGAACTCGGGTTGCCGAGGTCGTGTGACGTCATACAGCCGGAAGACAAGAGGTCCCTCCGGGGCCACGTCGACCACGGGCCACAACGTGACCTGGTCGACTCCGGCGATGCTAGCGGTCAGGGTCTGACTGACCGTGATCTCCCCAGCGACCTCTCCGACGACGAAACTGCCGGGACGCCGGGCCACGGCGTCCTGCTGAGGACGCCCCGCCCCCAACAGATACACCTCGGCGCCCAAGAGCACCGCGGCGAGTCCGGTCACGAGCCGCCAGTCCGGCGCCCGGCGAGAGTCAGCCCACATAGATGGGAATGAGCACGGCGCTCCAGCCCACGAGGTCGAGCAGGATCAAGGTGGTGATCAGCCCGGCCGCCACGACGGGCCACTTCCGGACAGGCCACCACGCCCGCAGCCCGATCCAGAACAGCACCAGCAGCGGGGCCAGGACCGGGAAGAGATAGCGCCCCTGTGGCCCGATGTGCAGCCTGAAGTGGACAGCGTAGATCGCTGCGACCTGCACGGCGACGAGCCCGACGGCGAGCCCGATGGGAAGCGATGGCCGTCGGCGATGACGCCAGGCCACCAGGCCCAGCCCGGCGAGGGAAACCACCATGAGCGCTCTCACCAGCCAGGCCCAGGAGATGGGCGCGGGGTACCGCATCCACCCGGCGTAGAGCCATGCGCTGTCGAGTAGCGTCCAGGTGAATCGCTCGAAGTACTCCACGCTGACCGACTCCGGGTTCATCGACCTGGAGATCAACATCGCCAGGAGCGTTTCGACGATGCGGACCGGTTCATCCGGCAGCAGCACCACTCCGGCGGCAAGACCGAGCGCCGCCACGCCGGCGACCACCAGGCTGCGGGTCGTGAGGGTACCGGTCCTCCAGAATCGCAGGACGGTGAGCGCGCTGGCCATGACCACCAACGGAATGCCCTCCCGTTTCGAGAAGAGTCCGACCAGGGCGGCGAGCCAGATCAGCCCGGTGGCGTACCCCCGCCGTCCGCCGGTGAACAGCACGGCCGTCTGCCACCAGAGGACGGCTCCGCAGAGGCTGACCAGCGCCCCCGGCGCGACGCCAGTCGACACCAACGCGAACTGCGGCAGGACGGCGAGCAGGAGCACCGTTACGTCGGCCAGCTCGACCCCGAACAACCTCCGGGTCCCGGCCCATCCACACCACAGCGTCGCAATACCGAGCAGCACCGACATCCAACGAACGACGTACAACTGCCCTAGGAGCGTTGTCACATCGAACGCACGCAGCACCCAGGCGGCTGTCACGTAGTACAACACCGGCCCGGAGTCGATGACGGTGAGCCCCGCGTCGGTCAGCGACCGTGGCAATGGCGCCGGTTGGGGGCGACCGTAGTGCCGCCACCAACCGTGCTCGGCCATGGACTCGAGCAGCTCCCGCTCGAACCGGGGATCGGTACGGCGCGACAGATCCGGCGTGTCCTGCGACGCCAAGATCCGGGCGAACAGCAGATGAGCTGGCTCGTCGGGATGCTGCCAGGGGGGAACCACGGCCAACGCCACGAGCAGCCGAAAGCCCAGAACGACGGTGGCCAGCGCCAAGACCCACCGACGTTCCACAAACTGGCGCAGCGACGTCAGCATGGTCGCACCGCATCCACCCGGACCCCGGCTGAGCGGGTCAGCGGTACCACAGTCGGTAGAAGATCAGCTTCTGCCATTCGAACAGGCCGTTCCGAAGCATGTTGCGGTCGCGCCACCACAACTGAGGGTCGAACGGCTCCAACGAATCCGGTCTGACCCGCAGAGAGACGTGATCGTCGAGCGCACGTTGAAACACCCACCGCGCCCGGGCGGTGTGATAGCCCGAGGTCACCAGGATCACCCGCTCGTGCCCATGCTCGCGCACCCAGACCGACACGAGCTCGGACTCCTGCATGGTGGACAACACCGGCTCGGGCATGACGCTGATCGCCTCACGTGGCACGCCCAGCTCCGCCATGTAGCGGAGACGCTCTTCGAGCAGGTTCGGCACCCGGACGCCGCGGTCGCGAAGCGCCGTCACGCTCGCCCGTGGCGGACCGGCTGTGAGCACGACCCGTGGCGCATAGCCGGCCCGATACAGATCCGCCGCCTCGATCTCTCGAGCCGGTGTCCCGCCCGACAACACCACGATGACATCGGCGTCGGCCATCGGATCCTCATGGAGCAGCTGATCTCCCACCAACCCCAGGAGCGGCGCCTGCGCCAGCCACAACCCGGCGGCGACCACGGCCAAGGCTCCAGCGAGCGCGGCGCCCGCGGCCAGCACCCGGCGCGGCCGAATGATGATGGTGTAGGTCTCTTTCATCCCCAAGCGACTCCTGCTCAGTGCGCGACGTGGCTCCGCCACTCGTCGAGCACGTCGTGAATCGTCCTCCTCAGGGGAACACGCGGACGCCATCCGAGACGCCGAAGCCGCGCCGGATCGCCCACGCTGATGTCGACACCGTGATCGCCGCGCGCGGCCACCGAGACGTCACCCAGACCAGCGAGCGACACCAGGTGCTCCAGCAGGTCGCCCACCCGAACCCCCTGTCCCCGACAGACGTTGTAGATGCCGCCGGACTCGCCGCGGACGGCGAGGGTCACGAGCGCGGTGACGGTGTCCCGCACGTCGACGAAGTCTCGGATACCGTCGAGACCGCGGGTCACGATGGTGTCGGCGTGGCCTGCCTCCCGCCGCGCCACTTGCTCGGCCATCCGCGGCAACACCCGGGTGGGAGCCTGCCCGGGGCCGATCACGTTGAACGGGCGTACCCGCACGACCGGCAGCCCCGCGGCGGCGCTCGCTCGTGTCGCCAGCGCCTCGGCGAGGAGCTTTCCGGCGCCGTGATAGCTGGCGGGCGCTGGAGGATGCCCCTCGGTCAGCGGCCGACCGTCGCTCGGACCGTACACGGCGCTCGACGACACCAGCACCAGCCGCGGTGGATGAGGCAAGGTCAGACACGACTCGAGCAGATGTTCGATCTGCACGAGCCCCCGCTCGACCAGCCGGCAGGTATCGCCAGCCGCTGCTGGTTCGGGCGCGGCCAGATGCATGACGATGGCCGGGGGACGTCGACGAATGTGCCTGACGAGCCGCCCGGGGTCAGTTTCCAGATCGTGCGGCCAGGCTCGTACCCCTCCCCCACCGGTACGAGCCAGTGCGGAAACCGAGACCCCACCAGCCCGGAGATAGCGGACGAGCGGTCGACCGATGAACCCGGTGGCGCCCGTTACCAGCACCTGCCGACCCGCGAGCATCCGACCGAGCCGGACCAGATCGCGCTGAGCCCACCGAGGCGCGGATGTGGACATCCCCTACCTACGCCCCCCTGCGGTCGGGTGGTATAGTGGCGGTCTTTTCCCCGGTGTCATGTACGCCCTCTCCTGCCCATGCTCGGCGTCAATGTTCACCCACCCGAAATGGATCGGCCGGTGACGTCGATCGGAGACCCAACGGCGTCTCCGAACCTCGATTGGACCACCCGACCACAATCCTGGGCGGCCCGCTGGAGCTTCGACGAGAACAGAGCAACGCCGACGCCCCGCGGCTGGCTTCGCCGATTCGCCTATCTGTTCGTGGACCAACGCTACAGCGCCGCCGTCCTGTTGCGGCTGACCCAGTACCACTATGACCGACGTCATCTGATGCGCTCACGCATCGCCGGACGAATGAATGGCGTCCTCAACGGGATCGAAGCGAATCCGCGCGCCCAGATCGGCCCCGGCGTGATCTTTCATCATCACCGTGTGGTGATCGGCGGACGGACGGTCATCGGGCGCAACGCGCACCTGTTCACCAACGTGAACTTCGGACTGCGGGCCGGAGGCTATCCACGACTTGGCGACGGGGTGACGGTCTTCGCCAACGCCGTCATCACGGGCCATGTCGAGATCGGCGATGAGGCGGTCGTCGGGCCCAACAGCGTCGTGCTCGGCCACGTCGCGGCCCGCACGGTGGTCGCCGGCTCTCCGGCCGTTCCCCTGCGGATACGACGCCCGCCGCTGGATCCCATCACGCAGTTCGGCGAACCTGGCTCCGAACAGGACCCGCCGTCCGTCGGCGACTAACCGCCAGGATCGCGACGATCACGCTCCCGAAGAACCACCGCAGGCCGAGCCAGATAGTCACACTCAGCGAAGACGGGGCTTGGTCGTCGTTGACGTCACCATCGAAGGCTGGATGGCCGGTCGATCGGTGAGCTTCATCGCCTGCAGGCGCACCCGCATCCGACTGACTGGCACCCCCCGTTCGCCGCACGTCCGTTCGAGCGTCGCGAGTCGCGACGGCTCGACGTCGGTACTCAACACCACGCCGGACGCACCACCGTTCAACGCCTCTTCGAGCCGCTCGATCCCACCCAGCACGGTGAACCCAAGCACGGTGCGCCCGTGCATCACCGGATTGTCATCGAGGAAGCTGACCGGTTGATGGCCGTACTGACGGTTGTTCAGCAGCTCCTTGGCCAGCATGACGCCGGCATCGCCGGCCCCATAGATCACCACCGAACGTCCCGCGCCCTGCTCGCGTCGACGGCCGAGCTCGCCGACGGCCCGCACCGACAGGCGCGCCCCGACCAGCAGGAGGAGTAGCACGAGACCGGCGATGATGAAAATGGCAGCCATCTCGACGCTGGCGCCATCGACCAACACCGTGATCCCCGCCGCCAGTCCGAGCCCGACGGCGATCGCCCGCACGAACACCGTCAGGTCAGTGAGACCGAAGTAGCGCCAGACCCCACGGTAGGCGCCGAAGGTCCAGAGGCTACCCATGGTGCAGCCGATCACGACGGGCAACGTGTTGATGAACGTCGGAAACTGTTCGCTGAACGGTTCGCCCAGCCCGAAGCGCAGACGATACGCGGCATAGAACCCCAACGACACTAGCATGAAGTCGAGCAGGATCTCGAACACCCGACGCTTGTAGGTGAGCTCAATCAGAAGCGGCGTGTAGGACCGGTTCTGAAGCAGCTCGAAGTCGCGATCCTCGTAGACACGTACACGACACAGCTGCACGCCGAACAGCACCATCCCGATCAGCAAGAGCCCGATCAACAGCTTGACGTTGTCGAATCCGTAGCGTCCCACCAGGAACGCAGTAAAGCCGGATATTCCCGCCAGCGCGTAGAGGACCAGTACCGCGCCTCGCTCGGAGAAGCCGAGGGCCACCAGCCGATGCGAACTGTGATCGGTACCTCCCTGCGACGCAGACCGCCCGGAGAGTTTCCGCGACACGGTCACGAGGGTGGTGTCGAAGATGGGAATCAACAGGATCAGCACCGGAACGGCGATGACGCTGACGATGTTCGAGTCGACGTCGGCGCCATAGCCGCCGACCGTCAAGGCACCGACCGTGAAACCGACGAAGAGGCTGCCGCTGTCACCCAGGAATATCGACGCGGGATTGAAGTTGTAGACCAGGAATCCGGCCAGCGCTCCCATCACCGCCGAGGCGACGACGAGCGGCGGCGAGGGTTCGGCCCCCAACCCGGCCGCCAGATAGGCTCCGAGCGCGATCAGGGCGATGCCGGTGCAGAGCCCGTCCATGTTGTCGAGCAGATTGAAGGCGTTGGTCATCCCGACGATCCACAGGATCGTCAGCATGGCGTCGACGGTCAGCGACCCGGTCCAGGTTGAGCTGCCCCCGAGCGCCACCATGAAAGACGCGGCGATGATCTGCGCGGTCAGCTTCGTGGCGGGCCGAAGACGCATCCCGTCGTCCACCACACCCACCAGGAACATGCAGGAGGCTGTGCCCAGGATGACGATGCTGGGTGCGCCGAACACGAGGGCCACCGCCACGCTGGAGAGCCACACCCCGACCCCCCCCAACAGCGGCGTCGGTTGCTGGTGCCAGCGGTCGGCCTTTGGGGAAGCCACCACGCCCCGGTCCCGGGCGAACGCCCGGGCCAGCGGCGTCAGCAGCAGCGAGAGGGCCGCGGCCGCCACGAACGGACCGACCACCCCGGAATCAAGCAGGTTCAGCGCGGTCTCCTTCGTTGATCACCCGATCGGCACAACCAGGTCGCGCGCCGCTCCGCTGAGCGGCAGATCGACCCGGGCATTGCCACGGCGCTCGGATTCATGAAACGCGATCACCATCTCGAGCGCGGCGAGGCCATCTTCCGGGGTCGAGCTGAGCGGGCCCTCGCCGGCCAGTTCGACCAGCGCTCCTCTCGTCAACTCGACGATGTCCCAGACCGGCGCTTCGAACTCCACGGGCACCATCGGCAGACCGTAGCGGGTCAACGGCGCCGACTGATCCTCAGGCGACCGCGCTCTCACCGCCCACTCGCCGTTGAGCTCGTCAATCGTGATGCGGGCATAGGTGGTGGCCAGGGTGAAGAAGTACTGCACGCCCGTGTCCTCGCCGGAATCCACCAGCCCCCGGCAGCCATTGTCGAACATCACCAGGCCGTAGCCGGCGGGGTCACTGAACTGCTCGCCGCGTGGGTTCCTCGTCCCGGTCGGGTCGAGCGCGCCGGCCACCCACGACGGCTCGGCCCCGGTGAGATAGCGCATCAGGTCGAACGCGTGGATCACGAAGTTCCCGAGACCCGTACTCCCGGAATGAAAGTAGACGTGTCGCAACTCCCCCCACTCGCCGGAGCGCAGTCGACCCAGGAGACGGGCATAGCCGTCACTCCACCGCCGGATATGGTTCACGGCAACACGGGCGCCCGTCCGGCGAGCGGCGTCGAGGACCCGCTCGGCGTCGGCGAGCGAGGTCGCCATCGGCTTCTCACAGAGGACGCGCTGCACACCGGCCTCGAGCGCAGCCACCGTGATCTCGGCATGCGTCGGACCGTTGGACACGACACTCAGAAGGTCGAGCTGCTCCTGCTCGAGCATACGACCAACGTCGTCGTAGATCTGTTCCGGTCGCAGATCGGGCGCCGACTCGCCCACCCGTTCTGGACGTTGGTCGCACACAGCCACGACGTCGATGTCCGTGCCCGCGTAGGCGCGGTAGTGCCGCTGCCCCATCCCGCCGAATCCCACGATACCTGCTCTCATGACGCCTCGACGGTGACGACGGCGAACAAGGTGTCGCAGAGGAATCGCGCGATGAGATCGTCTGCGTAAGCCTGCTTCAGACGATCTCCGAAAATATGGTCGTATCTACCCATCCCGCCTGGTCGTCCGGCCATCATCCAGTGCATGTGGTTGGACAGGTCGTACCGTTGTTTCGGCAAAATCTCATACTTCGGTAGCCCAGCCTTCTCGAAGAGCCGTCCCAACGTGTCCTTCGAGTAGTAGAACTGGTGGGCTGGGGTGAAGTAGAAGTTGTTGAACTTCGGGATGTCGTAGGTCGAGAGCAACACGTCGTCGACGTTGGGCACGACGATCATGATCGAACCGCCTGGCCGGCAGACGCGTCGTGCCTGAGCCAGGAACTCCATCGGCTCGCCAAGATGTTCGAGCACGAAGAAGGCGAACAACCGGTCCACCGAGGCCTCGGGCATCTCCTCGAGCCGGTCATGAATGGGAATGCCGATCTGCTCGCAGTACTGTCGTAGCTCGAGGTGGGTTTCGAGCCCAGCCACAGACCGGACCTGACCTTTGATCACGGCCAGAAAGTAGCCGGACGCGCATCCGATCTCCACACAGTCGTCGGACGCCTGCAGCCAGGGCGACACCCAATCCTGATACATCCGGGCATCGTCTTGCCGTGCCTCGAACAGATCGGCGGGAGTGGTGTTCTTCTCCTGGCTGTAGATGATGCCGTATTCCTCTTCGTAGAACTTCCGCTCCTCCTCCGGGCTCATCGGAGGATGGATGAAGACCAGCGAGCAGTTCGCGCAGCGGTACCCCGTCTTCTCGATCGGGTAGCGGAACTCTCGGGCCACGACTTCGTGGTCGGTCCCTCCGCAGAGATAACAACGTGGCGTTTCGTCGGTGCTCATCGGTTCAGACCTTCCGCTCGCTCCCCGTGGCGTCCGCCACGCTTCTGGCCCAATCGACCATCTCCGGGATCCCGCGCTCGAGCGCGATCTCCGGGTGCCATCCAAGTTCGTTGCGTATCAGGCTGATATCGGCAACGCTGCCGTGCATGTCACCTGGCGTGCCGTCGGCGGCCGTCATCGGGCACTCAGCCGCCGGGTGACCGAAGGCCTGCCCAAGCTGGTCCAGCAGCTGGGCGACCGTCGTCTTGCGGCCCGTGCCCAGATTGTAGAGGCGGTCGACGGGCCCCTCGGTATCGAGCGCGGCGAGCCAGGCAGAGGCGACGTCGTCCACATGCACGAAGTCCCGATAACGGTCCAGGGCGCCTTTCACCACCACCGACTCACCCCGCAGGAGATACGCCAGGTAGATGCTGACCATGCCCTGTCTGAGGTTGTCCAGGTTCTGCCCAGGTCCATACACGTTGAACATCCGGAAGGTGGTCGTCTGCAGACCGCGGTCGGCAAAGAACCGCACCGCCGCCTCACCGGCGACCTTGGACACGCCGTAGTAGGAGCGTGGACGCGCCGGCGCGCTTTCGAGCACCGGTCCTTCGACCGGCCCATACACGGCCATCGAGCTCGCATGCAGGAACTTGCCCACACCGGTGGCCTCGGCCCACTGCAGTAGCAGCAAGGTCCCTCTGGCGTTGACGTCGAAGTCTCGGGCCGGGTTCAGATGCGAGATCTCGCCCGACGACTGCGCCCCCAGATGCAGCACCGCGTTGAACGACCCCTCGAGGCCTTCGGCGTAGGTCCGCTCGGCGGACAGATCGGCGACAACCAGGGTCGCCCCGTCGGGCGCCGTCCGCGCCGACGAGGTGGACAGATCGTCGAGCACGACCACCTCGTCCCCACGAGCCACCAGACGTTCGGCGATCCGGCCCCCGATGAAGCCGGCTCCGCCGGTTACCACGTACCTGCCCACCTCAGTCCTCCTCAGCCGCCAGGTCGTCCCACGACAGCAGCTCTCCGGCACCGATGTCTCGCGCCACGACGCGGCCGACGACCTCGGCCTCTTGCCCCGGCGGGATGCCTGAGGCCGGCCGCAGCCAGGTCAGGTCGGCGGCGACAAGACGCTCGCCTCGGGAGAGCGACCGGGAGACCGCGAGACTCCGTCTCGCCACGTCGCGGATCGGGCGCTCGCCAGGCTGGAGCGGCTTGTCGGCCACCCCTCGCAGCGGCTCCACTTCCCGAATGAGCCGCACCATCTGAGCCAGCTCATCAGGCTCGAGCGACAGCTGATGGTCGCCGAAGCTCTGCCCCTCACGTCGATACGTGAAGTGCTTCTCCACCACACGGGCGCCGAGCGCGACGACGACCCCCTCGACCGTGGCCGCCCGCTGGGTCCGTTCAATGACGTGATGCAGCATCGGCTTGCCGGCAATGTCCATCAGGACCTTGCCCGGCAACCGACTGGACGTCATGCGTGCTTCGATACTAGCGACTGTCTTCATGATGTGTTTATCTCACTGGTCTGCCCGACAGAGCTCGAGGACCCCCTCTCGGATACGGTCGCAGTTGCGTCCGTCAGCGTGGTAATCGGAATCTCGGCGCAACAGATCCCATCGGCAGTCGACGCCGTCGAATCCGGTAGCCACGCTGGCCACGACACGCACGAGGTCGTCAGCCGTCATCAGGACGAAATCGGACCCGTAGATGTCCGGGGGAAAGTACAGATCCTCTTTCCCCGTATAGCCGAAGGTAAACACCCGCTTGCCGGAAAGCACCGCCTCGTTGATACCGAACGACGCGTTGGCCGTGACGACCAGATCGCTCACCGACTGGAGTTCGAGCGTGCTGAAGTTCGTGTGGTCGAGGATCATCCGTGGATCCCGCTCGGCCGTCTGAACGATGGGCACTCCATAGGGATGCTCGAGAAAGGCGGTCCGACGGAAACGCAGAAAGACGTGGGCGTCCAGATCCAGTTCGGCCAGCCGACGAACCCCTTCGTGCATCTCTCGCCACTGAGGAGCGAGGCACGCCTTGGTGGCGGTGCTGGGGAACATCAGCAACACCAGGAAGCGACGGTCGCCGTAGAGCTCGCGCACCCGGGCTCGTGTCGCGACGACATCCTGGTCCGATTGAGTCAGCAGTGTGTCGAGCGACTCGCGACCGCTCCGCACCAGCCCGACGTCATCCCAGTAGGTTCCGTAGGTCCGGCTGTACAGCTCGCATTGCGCGAAGTACTTGTCCAGATGCACGTAGGCCAGCTGGGGCGCATCGAACAGCGACGCGGCGTGAGCCGCGCCCGCCACTTTGCGGCCATGGCGGTGAGCGACAAGCGTGTGAATGACGTGTCCCGGGTTGTAGTCGTTGCGCACGAACGCCACCCGGTAGTCGATGTTCCCCATCTCGAGGACCGCACGGAGATAGTGGTAGACGCCCTTCGAGACCGCTGACAACAGGGCCAGACTGACTCTATCGGCCCGCAACGGCCGCAACGTTCCGACGAAGAGGAGAGCGGCGCGGACCGCCTCGCGGACGAACCCCCAGGTCAAGGAGAACCGCCGACGGTCACGGAACGGTAGCCCCCGCTCGGCCATCGCCGCCTGGAACGTCTCCTCGTTGCCAGGCGGCAAGACCCAATCACCAAACAGGTGGAGAATGCGCCCCGGCGTAAGCTCGGCGCCATAGAGATACATGTCGTCGATGAACCGCTTGACTCCGGCCCGCACCAGGCCCGCGCCGATCGGGTAAACCCCCCAGGTCACCGGCATCACGACGTCGTAGGGGCCGTCGGGACGCCCCCGTACGCCCCGACGCGCATGGGCCACGAACAGCCTGAGTGGCACGAGCCAGAGCATGACACGCGCGGTCAGCAGGCGGCCGATGTAGCGGAGCCTGTTGATGCGATCCACCCCCTCTGGCACCGCGCGTCGAATGTCGTCAAGCTCCGGGTCGTCCCACCCGTCGTCGAGCGGCGCTTCGGGCACCACCGTCACGGGCGTTTCGGTCCGCGCCAGATCCCGCGCCACGAAGGCGAACAGGCGCCAGCGCGGATCAACCAGTACCAGGAACCCTTGGAGATACCGCACCAGCACCGGGTCGTCACCCACGACCCGACGCAGCGTGCGGATCAGCGGCTGTTCGAAGAGACTGGGGCCGAGACGATCGATCCGGGGCGGCCCCTCCTGGTTGAGGCGGTACACGTGCGAGGCGACGAGCTCCATCGGACTCTCGAGGGTCTCGGCTTCGCGGTTCAGCCACGACAGCACGCGAAGGAATCGGCGCCGACTGCGCTGCGGATTGGACAGCCCGAGCCGTACCAGCAAGGCGCCGGGTCCCAGCCGTCCCCCGAGGACCTGGTCGACGGTGTAGGCCGGATCCATTACGTAGACCCGCCGCGCCCGGCGGGCGATCCGCCACACGCTCAGCAACTGCCAGACCGAGTAGCGCTCGAACACGAGCGCGCCAGCACTCATTCGATGGAGAAGAACGCCTTCAACTCGCGCAGTCCCTGGGTGGCGGCCTTGCCCATCGCGTCGACGGTGAGCCCGGCCATGTGCGGAGAGACGATGAGGGTGTCGCGATGACGCGCATACTCGACGAGGCGATTCTCGTCGGCTCTTCCAGTCAACTCGCCCTGCGTCACGTCGACCGCGGCGCCCCGCAGCTGTCCCGACTCGAGCGCCTCGATGAGGGCTGTCTCATCGACCAGCCATCCGCGCGACGTGTTGACGAAGTAGCTACCTGGACGCATCTGAGCGAACCGCGCCTCGTCGAACATCAACCGTGTCTCGGGCGCCAGGTGGACATGAAGCGACACGATGTCGCACTGTGGCAGCAGCTCGTCCAGGGTCTCCATGCGGGTGACCCACGGGTCCAGCTCTGACACAAAGGGGTCCAGCGCAACGATCTCGGCGTCGAACGCATGCGCGTAGCGGCTCATCTTCCGCCCGATGCGACCGTAGCCAACCAGCCCGAGCCGCTTTCCGCTCAACTCGATTCCGCGGAGCTCGTCCTCCACCTCCCTCCAGTACCCGGCCCGGGCCAGGTCGACGCCTCGCGGCAGCTTCCGGATCAGGGCCATCAACAGCGCAAAGCTGAACTCGGCCGACCCATGGATCTGCGCGATCACCTCGGGATGCTCTTTGAGTCCGGTGAAGGTGATCCCCCGCTCGGCGCAATAGTCGAGGTCGGTGTGGTCGGTGCCGGTCGAGGGCGACACGATGAGACGGAGCCGCGGCGCCGTCGACAGCAGTGCCCGGTCCAGTCGGTACGGTGCAGCAGCGTTGACCAGGAGCGCGTCGGCGGTCGGCAGGAGCGTGCGGACGTAGTCGAGCGGCATGTTGTAGCAGTAGCTCACCCGGAAATGCCGCTCCACCTCCGTCTTGATGTCCGGCAGGTAGTGGAGGGGCAGACTGCAGACCAGATGCCGCGGCGCCTAGGGATTGACGACGTCCTCCTCGACGACCTGTGGACGGGGGGTCGGCGTCAGGCTCCAGCGGGTCTTCGGGTTGGTCATGATTCGGGGCTCCGCGCGCCAGCCCGGTGCACGGCGTCGCGATACAGGTGACCAAGCTCCAGATGAATCGTCTCCGCGCGATACCGGGCCTCGACGTCCCTCCGCGCGGCATCGGCGACACGCGTTCGCTCCTCAGGCGAGGTGAGCGCATGATGCAACACGACGGCCAACTGCTCGGGATCGTCAAGCGGGGTGTGCCAGCCGTTCTCGCCGTCGCGGATCAGATCGACCAGGCCTCCTACCGCGGTGACGATCAGCGGCACGCCGGCCGCCATCGCCTCGAGCGCCGCGATCGGGACGCCCTCGTTCCGCGACGCGATGACGAGCACATCGAGCGCCGCGTACACGTCGCGCAGATCGCGCTGGAACCCCTGGAACCGCACTCGCTCGCCAAGCCCCAGACGAGCCACCTGTTGCTCGAGGTCGGCTCGGGTCTCGCCCTCGCCGGCGAGCAGCAGCTGCACATCGGGCACGTCAGCGCGGGACTGCAGCCGGGCGAACCCGTCGACGGTCAATGCATGGTTCTTGATCGGCGCCATGCGGCCGAGCATGCCGACCACCAATCGAGATTCGAGCTGAAAACGGCGGCGAATCTCCTGCTGATCCGGCAGGCAGGACGCCTCTTCCACCGAGATGCCGTAGCGCACGACGCGGGTCTTCTCGCTAGGCACGATCTGGAAGTCGTCGACGATCTCGTCCCGCTGAGACTCGCTGGGGAGGAGCACCACCGAGGTCAGATGGCCAAGCCACCGCTCGATGCGAACGATGAGCGCCTCGGCGATCGGATGGAAGTACCCCCGGAACACATGGCCGTGGTAACTGTGGACTCTGACCGGCACACCGGCCATCCACGCGGCCAGTCGTCCGAGCGCACCCGCCTTGGCCGCATGGGTGTGCACGACATCGGGACGGAGCCGCCGCAGGAGCCGGACGAGCTTGAGAAACGCGGGCAGGTCGCGCCAGAACACGTCGCGCCCGAGTTCAGGAATGAGGTGGAGCCGTCCCGGCTGACGCTCCACGTAGTCGAGCATCTGCCCCTCGAAGCGCCCTGGCCGCCCGGCAATGAGGGTGCACTCGAACCGGGTCGGATCGAGCCCTTCGCATACCCCAAGCACCTGGTGGGCGATGCCGCCTACGTTGAGCCGCGTCGTGATCTGGGCCACCCGAATCCGGGTCATGTCGACGCGTCGCCATCCGGGTGTCGCGCCACCACCCGGACATGTGAACTGAGCTCGCTGTGCTGCAAGAACCGCTGGAAGCGCTGTCGCACCGGTTCTGGCGCCTCCACGATCTGTCGGGCGAACCGGGACACCGGGAGCTCCGGACGATCTCGAAGGGCGTTGGCCAGAATGTCGACATCGAGTCGCCCCGGCGTGCTCAGATCCACGAGCTCGAGACCGGCGCGCTCCACCAGACGCCGCAGACCGGTCGTGGTGAGCAGATTGAGGTGGCTGGGCGGCATGACCGACTTGGACTCACGCCAGAGCTCGACGATGTCGAAGCCGGATGCGGTCAGGGTCGTGAACAGCACCATCCCTCCCGGCCGCACGATCCGCTTGAGCGCACCGAGGAGCCGCAGCGGATCATGCACGTGCTCGAGCACCTCGAAGCAGGTGCAGCATGTCGCACCGACCGGCTCGGAGATCGCCTCGGCCGGCAGCTCGATCACGTCGAACCCCTTGTCGCGACACACCGCAGCGAGTCGAGCGGCCGGCTCTACCGCCCGGAGCTGATCGAACACGCCCAGGGCGCGGGTCTCTTCGAGGTAGGTCCCGTACCCGGCGCCAACGTCGACCAGGCAATCGGTCGCCCCTAGCCGACGCGCCCACTCGGCCGTCATCTCCGCCTTGGGACGGACAAGCTCACGCCGGCGGGCGTCCTCGGTTTCCTTGTAGAAATGGGTCGCGAAGTACGCCACGGCTTTCGACGTGCTGTAGAAGCGACCCAGCTGCGCCTCCGACGGCCTGGGACTCAAATACAGCGACCGACACTCGGCGCAACATCGATATTCGAACCCGTGCCGGTCGAACCGCTCGGTCACGCCGGCCGCCGCGCAGCCAGGGCAGGCTACGTCGTCGAACTCAGTCGCTCCGGAGAGAAGCTCCTTCGCGTCGTCGAGGGCGATTTCGAGATACCGGTCGAACAACCGGGCAGGGCGGATGTGCTCTTCTTTCATCGCCGGCCGAGTGGATTGGTCCTCACCGAACAGGCGCTACATGTAGCCCAGGCGCTTGAGCTCCTGCCGCACGGTGGGGTTCGTCATCAGGGCGCCCGCAGTGCGTCCGATGTTGACGGGGTACTGATCGATCGCGAACTCGGGATCGACCGCTTCGTAGAAAGACACCATCCTGGCATGCAGTTCGTCGGCCGTCTCCGGATACTGATCGAGCACGTTGTGCTCGTCATCCTCCGGGGTGCCGGTCCGGAACAGCAGCCTCTGGCCATTCGATTGCCAGATGTACTTGAACTCGCTCGTCCGCGCCGCCCGGGCAATGATGCTGAGCAGATAGAGCAGCTTCGGATACTGCTTGAACCGTTCAGGCAGCACCGCCGGAGGCGAATCGACGATCAGCGTTCGATCCGGATCTACCTGTGTGGCGGGGCCCAACGGTGCCCCGTCCAGGGTCGTCCGCTCGGAGAGCCAGTCCTCTTTGCCGATAAGCGAAAAGGCCGTCGGGACCAGATCGAGCGCCGAGGTGAGCTCGCGGACGACGGTCCCGGCCGGAATCGTCTTGGGATACCGGATCAGACACGGCGTGGAGTACAGCTGCTCCCAGACGCTGGCCCCGTGATTGGCCAGGCCGTGCTCCCCGAAGAGCTCGCCATGGTCGGAGGTGACGATGAGCACCGATTCGTCGAGAATGCCGCGCTCAGCGAGCTCGTCAGCGAACTGCCCGAGCTGCTCGTCCCCATAGACGAGGTCTGCCTGATAGCAGAGCTTCAACGCCTCGATCCCCTCGGTGGCCTCGCCGAGATCACCATTGGCGTATGCATGGAAGTTGGCCTGGATGTCCAACGCCTGCGTCGGCACCGGCCGACCGTGGAAGAAGCGGTCGAGGTAGCGCTTGGGCGGATAGTAGGGCGTGTGCGGATGGAGAATCGTCGAGTAGGCGAACACCGGCGCCGTGCCGTGATGCTCAGCCAACCGGTCGCGCAGATAGCGAAACGATGCATGCCCGTCGAAGTAGCGGGCCGACGCCGCCAGCTGACGCTCACGACCGAGCATTGTCCCGTACAGACGCTTTGCGGTATTGAAGGCCCACGGCCAGCGGCGCAGGAGGTCGAGCGCGCGATCACGCGCTCCACCCGAACGCGCCCTGGCTGACGCCTTGCCCGAATACCACATCTCGTCGAACCCGAAGAGATGCTCGTGACCGGCCGGCGGGATGAAACTCGCCTTGCTGTGACCGTAAGTCCGATATCCCAGTTCCCGCAGCAGCCGGGGCATGGCCAGCAGATCATCACGCACTTCGCACAGGTTGTGGACCATCCGATGACGAGCCGAGTGCTGACCAGTGAACGTGCTGACGTGCGCCTGCGCCGAGCCACACCCGGCGGCATAGTGATCCCAGAGCAGCATCCCTTCCGACGCGAGACGGTCGAAGTTGGGAGTCAGACCGAGATTCGACCCATAACAGCCGAACATGTCCCGACGCGCCGAATCCAGGATGATCAGGATGATCGAAGGCTGTTCCATCAACGCCTCTCCCCCGCCGTCGGAGACGCAGCCTGGCTCCCGTCGTCGAGACCGAGCAATCGACTCCATCGCGCCAGCGACGGGTCCAGACACCAGTAGCTCTCGACGAAGGCTCGCTTGGTGTCTCGGTCGACCCGCGGGCCTTCGGCTCGGTGCCGTGCCACCAGCCTCCGCAGTTCGTCGGGCGAGTGCACGCGGTGATACACCTCATCGAACCCGGCCAGCGGCGTCATCGCGGGGAACGTCCCGAACACCGGAACGACCACCTCGCACCCATAGGCCAGCGCCTCGATCGCCACGGCGCTGGTCGGGACGACGACCAGATCGACCTGCGGCAGAAGCGTCGAGATGTCGCCCTGTCTGATCTCGACACGAGGATCGTCGAGCGCCAGCCCGACCCGCGTGGCGACCGGAGCAATCGGTTGCGACGGATGGCCTTTGAGCCACAGGGTCAGGTCGTCGAGTTTCGCGGTCCCGTCAACGGGCCACGTCGTGGCGACGAGGGAAAGCAGCGCCGCGGTCTCGCGTTCGATGATCGAACCGGCGATGAGCACGACGGGCCGCCCGCCATGAGGCGGCCGGTCGGTCGCGAGCGCCGTACGCACACCCAGATAGCGCACGCTCTCGGCCATCACCAGTCCGGGGTAGCCAGACTCGCCCAGGAGTGCCCGAGGGCGCTCCCCGTTGGCGACCAGCTGATCGGGCACGGCAAGACCGTCTGGTTCCGGCGCACCGTCGAGCTGACCCGGAGCCTGGCTGTAGAAGTAGTAGTTCCGCGAGACCGACGTGTGCTGATAGCCCATCGTCTGGACACCGACCCGGCGCGCCGCGGCGACCAGCGCGTGCTCCCAGGTCTGCATCTCACACAAATAGAGACAATGCTTCGCATCGCGCGCCTCGGCGACCGCCCGTTCGCAGACCTCGCCGTAGTACAGCCCGCGTAGCAGGTCGATACCCTCGTAGGATCGGCGCCACAGCCGTCGGGCGAGCGCCTCGGCACTCTCGGGCAACAGCCCCTCGGACAACGGAACCGTCATGGCCTGCCGCAACCGACGCGCCCGACGCGAGAGACGCCACCACTCCAGCAACACCCGTCCCATCACCGACGGCGTGCCATAGGCTTCGAGCAGCGCCAGGCGGTCGCCGCCCGACACGAACCGTCGAGCCAGACGGGCCGCCTCGCGAAAGCCCCGCCCGTCGATGAAGACGAAGAGTCCGAGCCACCAGACCGACCCGCCCTCGGTCAGCCGGTCCTGGAGCGGACCGGCGTAGCGGTTCACGAACCGGCCAGCCGCCGCCTCTCCACGGTCGACATAGGGGAAATAGGTGACGAACAGGATCGCTGGCGGGTCGTGTCCCTTCCGACCGAACGTGAGCCCTCGCGCCACCAGGCCCCAAACGAGAAACCGGAACCAGACTAGCCAGGCGGCCACGGCGTTCGGGGCGGCCCCGTCCTCCTCCAGCCACGACCGCACACGTGCTCGCCACGAGGTCGCGGGCGCGACGGCTGCGACCGACACCCCATGGGCGCTGGCGACGTCGACCAAGGTCTGCCGTAACAGCCGGCCCCCGAGCAGCACGCGGCATGCCTGGTAGCCTCCCTCCGCCACCTGTCGGTCCACCGCCCGGACCTGGGCCACCACAAACAGCTCGGGCGTCTTGAGCGGGTTCTTCTCCGCGATGGACCCCAACCAGAACGCGGACTCGAAGCCGGGCTTTCGTCGCAGCCAAGCCGCCACCGAACGCCCGTCGACCACTCGCTCGGCGAGTTCGTGGCTCCACGCGGGGAGACGTCGACGCAGGTCCGTGACCTCGGCGTCCACCAGACGAGGCACATCGAGCCGATGACATGTCTCCACTCGGGTCTCGAGCAGACGCTCGATCGCCCGGCAATGGTCCCATCGTGACGTCAGCGGGAACAGATCGACATGGCTCGATCCGGCAACCGCGGACACAATGGCCTCCGGCGTAGCATCGTCGTCGAAGACGAGCAGCGTCCGCATGCAGGTTCACGCCGCGTCGATCCGATCGATCGTCGCCTGCAGTTCACTGAGGTCCCGCACCTGCCAGCGACAGGCGGCGAGCGGCCCCGGCCCGGTGACCCGCGCCACGAACGGCACCCCGGTCTCGTGGGCGGCGTCCCGATCGCTCTCTCCGTCGCCGACCATGACCATCGCCTCGGCCGGCACCGCCTCGGCCGACGCGATCCGGCGCAACATCGTCGGCTTGGTCGTCGGCGACCCATAGACCTCAACGAAACTGGAAGAGAGACCGTGGCGTCCGGCCAACCGCCGTAGCTCCGCTTCCGGCGTGCCCGATGCCACATACAGGGGGTAGCGACCCTGGGCGACTCTGAGAAAATCTCGAGCCCCGCGCACGACCGGGGCGGCAGCGACCTGCTCCTCGACGAGTTCCCTGAATCGCTCGGCCAGTTCCTCGAACCGATGCTCGTCAGCCGACTCGCCCAGGATGGATGTCACGATATGACGGATCTTGACGTGCCTCGAGATTCCCGCATGACGAAGGTGATAACGGCGAATCGCGCCATGGTGCTCGGGAGACTCAGGAAAAAGCTGGACGAACGCCTCTGTCTTGACATCGGCGGACTCGACGAGGACGCCGTCGAAGTCGAGCACCACGACGCGAATCACGTCGTCGCGCCTCCCTCGTCAGGACGCTCCGCCGCCGCCGACGCGACCAGCCCCAGCATGGCGAACACAGCCGTACTGATGCCAAGACGGAAGAGCGACGGCAGATGCATCAGCGCCACATAGCCGATGAACACGACCAGAAAGGCGCCGACATAACGAGCCCGGGTCGTCGGATCAGCCGCGGCCCAGCTCGTACGCCCCGCGAGCCAGAGCCCCAGAACGCCGGTGGTCAAGAGCAACAGCACACCGACCACACCGAACTGCTCGCCGAACTCGAGGACCTTCATGTCGGAATAGGAAGCCGCTCGGAAGCGGCCCTCGGCATCCGCATCTCCAAAGAACACGACATTCCAGTCCCCGTAGGACGCACCCCGCCCCAGCAGCGCCGCAAGCCAGACCGGACGCCCCGAGTCGGCAACGGTCGGTACCGTCTCGACAGGCATCGGTGTCCCCGGGGGCGGTGCGTCAGGGGGCGGGAGCGCCGGACGCCCCGAGTCGGCAACGGTCGGTACCGTCTCGACAGGCATCGGTGTCCCCGGGGG
>MDTE01072192.1_pt1 | contig 89879 bp, 79 predicted proteins | sample 811231 | NCBI WGS metagenome assembly MDTE01 (sample SAMN05326651, study PRJNA326480) | marine metagenome | isolation source: seawater | place: Indian Ocean: Red Sea | collected 2010 | reverse complement strand
GAGGGAGGGGGACTCGAACCCCCGCACGAGTATGACCCCGTGACGGATTAGCAATCCGCTGCATTACCACTCTGCCATCCCTCCGCAGGCGCGTTTTACGCGCAAGAATGGGTAGGTAGCGCGACTAGAACGCTCTGTCAACGCGCACCTATTACGCACTTTTATGTGGTCGATCCGCAATGGTCGCTCGATAAAAGCGGCGTGGCTGTCGAAGCGGATTTTCGCCGGTTGCACTATGCCAACAACAACGGTTGTCCCAAATTACCGTGTCACCTAGCCGCCATTCATGACGCGCTTGAAAACGCTCCTGATCGCCCCACCTGTAAACTTCGGTAAGCAGTTCCTGTGCCATGTCGTCTTCCCAACCGACAATACCGACGGTATGCGTAGGATTAACAAAGAGAGATACGCGACCACTTTCTCGATGGCGCTTGATAATCGGATGATCCTGCAAGGGTTTGTCCTCATCCTCCTTCTCAAGCCGCATGTTCCGATCGGTCGCGCGGCCACCATAGCGGAAAGTCGCCCGAAGCCCCTCGATTTTCTCTCGCAATGCCGCGGGCATTTCGTCGACCGCCATATACATGTTAGCGAATATAGTATCACCACCCTTTTCTGGGATCTCTATCGTGTGCAGCAAGGTCGCCTTTGCTGGTAATGGCATATAGCACATATCTGTATGCCAGCCGACACCCCTGGCTGTCTCGTGCGCAGATATCTCCCCATTCTCGTCCATATTGGTCATAACGATCAAATCCGGATAATCCGGATGGCGGTATTTGACGGTGATATGAGGCTCAACCGGCCCAAAGGCATCTGAGAGATCTAGAATTTGTTGCGGCTCTAGCATCTGATTGCGAAAGACAAGGACGCAGTGATCTAAAAGTGCCTGGTTAACTATAGCTCGGTTTTCCTTTGAGAGCGGCCTTGTTGTATTGGCGCCAACTACTTCTGCCAACATTGGCCCTCCCAATTTTCGAACTTCAATAGCCATACCAAACTCCCTAAAAAAATACCGTCAAGTTCTTCGCCAAAAGAACGTTTTGGTCCAGCTCAATATACCGCCTCAATAGCCGCCAGACATTTGCTTCTAGCCGCAATGTATCGCTGCGCTTTCCAACAAAGAAATAAGCCTCGTGCTCCACCCGATTCTGGTAAACAAGGAAGCGGCTCCGAACATCTAATTCCGCCGGCGCCTCCGCGTTCGAACGAATACCGATTAGCTGAATATTGCTCACCATGTGGCATACGCGAGACAGTGGTTCTTCTGCCCAATGGACGCCTGTCATAATTTGCTCCGCCCGCTTGGTTAGTGTCCACTTATCCTCCTCGAACCAATTTATGTCCACGCCTTCTCTAGTGTTTTCACGTAAAGCATGTTCGCCTGACTTCACGTTCCGCTTAATTGGCATCACGTATGTAAGGTCGTCAGACAAAGTCTCGAGCCATGCCCAATAGTTGCGCGCGTCTAGAAACTCGGCCTCTTCAAATAGGAAATCCTCAGCGATCCCTCGCAGGCGATAATAGGTTTCGTCACGAGGCATCGGTCGCGGTTTCGCCAATGCGCTCACTCTGCCGCCTCCGTGTTCATCCGGTTATCCTGGTAGATTTGGTCCCAATCAGCCCTTTCCATATATAGGGCCCAATGGCGGTAGTACTGCCGCGCGTTCTCTTCTGTAATTTGCGTTGCGACGCGGCCCGCCATTGGGTAATTTGCCGCGACCTGACCAATCGATTGTTGGTAGTTGAAAGGATGACGCCGCGCTATCGGACCTCGCGAGCCTGCAGTCGCGTAGTTCCAGTTCTCCATATCGTCTTGCTCGGTCATCCCTGCTGGGCCAGAATAGCGCATATAATATCGCCGTAGTAACTCTTTCACCTCTTTTGGTGCATTAGCATCAACCAAAAAGATACGCCAGATCTCGGTCTCTTCGGGCCCGTGCGGATGCCAAACACAAAGTGCACGCGGTTGCCCGCCATGATAGGAAGTATTTGGAAAGATGGTACCGACGAAGGGTAGAAGTCGTGATTTTTCACCGAGCCGCTTCTTCCTCTCCTCGTAACAATGGCGATAGTATTCTGCGACTATTGGATTGTCCTGAAATGCATCGTGATATTCTGCACCCGTTGGCTTCAACGCGCTGTGGACGCCATGTCCGCCCGGGAAACTGATCCAGACATGCTGCGCGTCGTCAAGGTCTCCGTCGCGCCGACCCTTTGTTCCGCGCGCTGCACTCGGGCCAATACCAACGAGGTCGACTGAGCGGTGCGAAATATTATGATAAGTATCGCCCAAGAAGTTTTCGGATGGCAGTTTCCAATTGCATGGCACTACCCATTTGTGAATGCCTATAAAAGCCTCGGAGCCACCCTCGCTTCCATCTCGGTGATCAAGCGTCAGGTCTAAATGCTCTCTCGCATCTCCAAGATACGACAGAAACGAAGGTGCATCCTTATCCCAAGTTGCCCAAATTGTGCCTTTGTAGTTGATCAGTTTCGCCACTTCGATCAATGACCATTTGGACTTATCTAAGTCGGGGTAAAGTTGTTCCTGCTGTGGTAGACCGACTAGAGCTCCATCAAGTCCATAACTCCACGCATGATACGGACAGGTAAAGACGTTGGTGTTACCCTCGTCATACAGGCAGACCTTCATACCCCGATGGCGACAGGAATTGAGATAGGCACGAATGTCGCCCGCGCGATCGCGGCAAAGGATAACTGGCTCCGTACCCATCCGAGTTGAAACGAAATCACCTGGTTTCGGAATTTGGCTATCATGTCCTATAAACAGCCAGCTGCGGGTAAAAATAGTTTCCTGCTCCTGCTCGAAGATATCGCGATTGGTGAAGATCACACGGTCGATCAATCCATTATCGGGATCAACCCATTGGCACCTTTGATCACTGTTCATCGATTTGGATCCATTCATATTTCTGGAATAAAGGTAGCGTCCTGCACCACGATGACCAAGATTGGGTTACGGATTAATTTTTATCGAATAATACCCGCGTACACCCGATCTTAGATCTCGGCACATTTGTATTTTCTGAAAACTTCGGCTACCTCTCATCAGGCAACAAGGAGATTTCCAGAAATGTCGTTCGAGACAGTCGAAGAGGCCATCGTTTACGTTCTTAAAAAGCAGAAGGCATATATGGAAGCAGAAGCTGATAAGGCACGCTCAATGGGTGATACGGAAACCGTACATCGAAATATGAAGCGCATCGAAAATATGGGGTTTGGGGTCAAAGTCGAGGACCTGAACGATGACCATGAAGAGGCACGTGTAGATGAGTTGTTCGTCTGGATTGAGCGGTTTGAACAAAATGGTATCAAACACACTCCGGTGACTCAGAAGGCATACGAACTCCTAAAGAACGACAAGGACCTCTTCATCGTCTGATTGTGCCAGCATATTTGTCATTGAGTATGCCTTCACGAGGCCTCAACATATCCTTGAAAAAATAGCGTGGGAATGTGCATCATGACGAATATTAATCAAAGGTTGAAGACGGATGAGCGTGGCGAAGGACCAACTCCCATCCAAGCTGCGCCGATTTTTGTCTGGCCAATCCATCCACTCCCTATGCTTAAATTTTTTTTTGGGCATCCTGGCTACTTCCTGCCAATGAACATCCTCTACATGGGCCTTGCCATTGTTAGCTGGTTTTGGCTTACACCGGATCTCACCAGCATGAAGACGTTCAAATGGGATTGGATTGCCATAATTTATAGCCGTAACCTCATTCTTACTTTCCTAGTTTTCGGTGGGTTGCATTGGCGTTTCTACACAAGGTCAGCGCAGGGTGTTCGCTTTATGCTCAATCAAAAGCTGCCAACCGTCTCTCATCAACGTTTTCTCTTTGGCAATCAAGTGCGTGAAAACATGTTTTGGACAGCAGGCAGCGCAGTCGTGGTCTGGTCATCCTATGAGGTTATCACCTTATGGGCCTTCGCTAACGGCTATATTCCGATGCTGGATTGGGAGGCGCACCCGATCTATTTCATTCTTTTGTTTTGCGCAATACCGATCATCCGCGACGCACATTTCTACTTCGTTCACCGGCTATTACATTACCGCTGGCTTTACCGCCCAGTTCACCAGTTGCATCATAAGAACATGGATATTGGACCTTGGTCTGGCATGTCTATGCACCCTATTGAGCACATTCTCTATTTCAGCGGCGCTTTGCTGCATTGGGTTCTAATATCGCATCCAATACATGTGATCTTTCATCTACAGGCAACCGGACTAACACCGGCCATGGGCCACGTAGGCTATCACAAATGGATGAAAAAAGACGGCACCGGCGCTTCTATTGGTCAGCGCTACTTCCACTATCTCCATCACCGATATTTTGAATGTAATTATGGCGGTGACGGGACGGTGCCGCTGGACAAGTGGTTCGGCACTTGGCACGACGGAACGCAAGAAAGCCATGAAAAAATGCGCGGAAAGCGAAAAGAGACTCATGGCATCTAAAAATTTGAAACCAACGAGTTTAATCGACAGCTGTTAGCTGCCTAGTTGAGCGGCGGATTAAAGCTCGTCAAATCTATACCTTTAACAGCCGCCTTATATTCCTCAATACTAGGTGTCCGACCGAGGATCGTCGAGAGCACCACAACCGGCGTTGAAGCGAGGAGGGACTCTCCTTTCTTGCCTTCCAAGTCCTCAACGACGCGACCTTGGAATAGGCGCGTCGATGTTGCCATCACAGTGTCTCCCTTTTCCGCTTTCTCTTGATTACCCATGCAGAGATTGCAGCCAGGTCGTTCTAGATACATGATATTGTCATACTTTGCGCGCGCCTCTGTTTTCGGCGCACTGTCATCAAACTCGAAGCCTGCATATTTCTGCAGTATGCTCCAGTCACCCTCTTCTTTCAATTCGTCAACAATGTTGTAGGTTGGCGGAGCAACTACCAACGGCGCCTTAAACTCAAAATTGCCATGTAAAGCCTCGAGGTTTCGGAATATCTGAGCGACAATTTTCATGTCGCCTTTATGAACCATGCAAGAACCGACAAAACCAAGATCAACCTTCTTATCCGCATTATAATAGGAGATGGGACGAATTGTGTCGTGCGTGTAGCGCTTCGATGGATCAATGTTCTCGACATCAGGGTCAGCAATCATCGGTTCGTCGATTTGGTTAAGATCGACGACTACCTCAGCGAAATACTTCGCATTTTTGTCAGGTGACAATGCTGGCTCCTCACCGGATCTAATTTCGGTAATGCGCTTATCCGCTTTATCGATCAACCCTTTTAACATCTGAGCCTCGTTGTCCATGCCTTTATCAATCATGACCTGAATACGGCTCTTAGAAATTTCTAAAGATTCGATAAGTGTGTCGTCATCAGAAATACAAATGGAGGCTTTTGCCTTCATCTCGGCAGTCCAGTCAGTGAACGTAAAGGCCTGGTCCGCGAGTAAAGTGCCTATATGAACTTCAATAATCCGCCCTTGAAAAACGTTATCGCCAAATTGGTCGAGCATCTGCGCCTGCGTCGCATGAACCACGTCCCGGAAGTCCATATGATCACCCATCCGACCCTTAAAAGTAACCTTAACCGAATCAGGGATGGGCATCGTCGCCTCACCCGTCGCCAGCGCCAGGGCGACTGTGCCAGAGTCCGCACCAAATGCTACGCCCTTGGACATTCGGGTGTGAGAATCGCCACCGATAATAATCGCCCAATCATCAACTGTTATGTCGTTTAGAACCTTATGGATAACATCCGTCATGGGATGATATTTGCCCTTTGGGTCCCGCCCTGTAATAAGACCGAACCTATTCATGAATTCCATGAGCTTCGGCGTATTGGCCTGCGCCTTTTCATCCCATACCGAAGCTGTATGACAACCCGATTGGTAGGCACCATCGACGTCCGGGGATATTACGGTTGAGGCCATTGCCTCAAGTTCCTGCACCGTCATCGGGCCAGTAGTATCCTGAGATCCAACGATGTTCACCTTAACGCGGACGTCCGAGCCGGCATGCAGAATGGTGCCTTCAGCCACACCAACGGCATTCTTATTGAAAATTTTCTCAACCGCTGTCAGGCCCTGACCAGCTAGAGAAAGCTCTTTAGATGGGGCAAAGACAGATTTCATCTCAACTCCAAGGGTTTCGGCAGCAAAAGTCTGCAGCTTCTTGCCGAATACAACCGCATAAGAACCCCCAGCTTTTATAAATTCAACATTTTGTGGCGTAAATGATGACGAAACATCCATAAGGTCTTCATTGCCGTCTGCATCGCGCAGTTTTCCATCTTTTGTATTGATGGTCAGAACAGTGCCTGTTGCAACCGAGTACCGCTCTTCTAAAATCGGATTGCCGTCATTGTTCAGGATTGGGTTGCCGTCATCATCCGTAACTTTAGACCAATTCTTCAAGTCGATACCAATGCCCCCAGTCACGCCCAAAGCCGTCATAAAAATTGGCGAAATACCATTTGTTCCGGCCACGATCGGAGCATTGTTCACAAACGGTATGTATGGACTTGTCGGTGTCCCAGTCCAAAGCGCAACGTTATTAACGCCAGACATACGTGACGAGCCGACACCCATAGTGCCCTTTTCAGCGATCAGCATCACGCGCTTGTCGGGATGCTGTTTTTGTAGTTCTCGGATTTCATTCTGCCCCTTCTCCGAGACGAAGCATTTTCCGTGCAATTCACGGTCCGCCCGGGAATGCGCTTGGTTGCCCGGAGACATCAGATCAGTGGAAATATCGCCTTCTGCGGCGACATAGGTTACAACCTTAATCTCTTCATCAATCTTTGGCAGGTTGGTAAAAAATTCGCCCTTAGCGTAGCTCTCAATAATATCTTTAGCGACCGCGTTGCCAGCACGATAAGCCTGTTCCAGTCTGTCAGTATCGGCGGCGTACAGATAGACCTGTGTTTTGAGGACGTCAGCCGCCTGGCCAGCAATCGTGCTATCGTCGCCCAAAGCAAGATCCAATAGCACTTCAATCGAAGGCCCCCCCTTCATGTGAGACAGCAACTCAAACGCGAAGGTAGGCTTTATTTCCTTAACCAATTCTTTACCAAGAATAATCCCCTTCAAGAAGGCCGCTTTGACAACGGCCGCACTTGTTGTGCCCGGCAATGAATTATAGATCAAAAATTCAATCGATTCGTTACGAAATTCATTATCCGTATCCCTAATTTGAGCAATTATCTCACTCAGGAGCGCACCATCCTCAATGGGTTTTGGGCTTAAACCTTGCGATTTCCGCTCTTCAATTTCATTTAAATAATCGGTGTACAAACTCATATCGATCTAGACCCATTTGTTTTGCTCATAGCCCGGGTGCCGAAACGTGAAAATAGTCGGCGATACAACCTAAAACACATTATCCCATCCTTAATTCAGCCAAGTTTAGCTTGCAAGGCGAAACCAATCCATTAACAAAGTGCCGGCGAGTTTACGCTAAGCAAGTACCTCAGCGAGGAAATTCTCCATCGCCCTCCAAGACCGCCGGTCGGCATCCGCTTGGTACATCGCACCCATGTCCGGCGCGTTGGCATCTGGATTAGTGAAGGCGTGCAAAGTATTGCCATAACCATGGATTTGCCAATCCGCTCCCGCCTCCGTGAGCTCCTCAGCCAACGCCACGACATCCGTTGGCGGCACCATTGGATCGTCCCAGCCATGCAGTGCCAGTACCTTGGCCTTGATCGCATTACCATCCGTATTGCCAGGTTTGTTAAATAGGCCGTGAAAGCTTGCGGCACCCTTGAAGTCTTCGCCAGTTCGCGCAAGATCCAGCACGCAGAGCCCGCCAAAGCAGTAGCCAGTTGCCGCAATCTTGCCAGCATCGACTTCCGGTACATTACGTAGCACCTCTATACCAGTTTTTAGCCGATTTTGAAGCATCTGCCGATCCTCAAGGAAAGGCGCCATTAGCTTGGTATTTTCCTCGGGATCTTTGCCGAGTATGCCCTTGCCGTATACATCCATTGCAAGAGCCGCGTAACCCAGGTTGGCGAGCTTTCGAGCTGCTTCTTCTTCAAACGGACTGCGCCCTGCCCACGCGTGCACAATCAGAACGCCAGGACGAGGTCCAGATGCAGCATCATCCCATGCAAAATATCCTTCAAGCGTAATACCGTTATCAGCGTAATCAATGGTTCTATTTTTTACAGTCATTAAGCCTTCTCCTTCATTCGCCTCGCCCAAACAAGCCTCCGATTAATAAGGAAATGCATCCAAGTCCGCAGAAAACAATCGGCCTAAACTGCTCAATTGCTTCAACATCTCCTCTCAACTCTCAGTAAATTTGAATGGAATGAGGTCTGTCGTATAAGGAAGAGGCCACAGAAAAACCGTTTTATAGAAATGTTACCAACCAATAAGTGACCAAAGCATATTTCCCGCACGTTCCGCACGAAAATGAAAAATCCAAAGTTCTCCTCTGAAGCTATGAGAACGCGAGTTTTATCTAGTCATCGTCTGACAAAGCTAAGTCGAACTCTCAATGAATATCCGTACCCAAAATAGTCGCGAGTGAAATTGAGTCTTCAGTTCAACCGATGGTACCCTTAGTTAATCCCATAAACCCCGAGCGCGCCGCCCGCCATCACTTGATGCGTCGCTTCATCCGAGAGTGTTGCAAGGCGTTCACGCAACATTTTCGGCGCGTCAGGAAAGAAGCCATCTTGATGAGGATAATCAGTCGCCCACATAATTTTATCTGGACCAATGTACTCTGCGAGCACCGCGATGCTGTTTTCAACCGGCTCGAAGGAAATCCAGCAATTGCGCTTAAACAACTCACTCGGTCGCATCGATGGCGCAAACTCATTAAATCCTTTGTCGTCGAAATGGCGATCCATGCGATCAAGCCACGGTGCGATCCAGCCACCACCAGACTCGAGGAATGCGATCCTCAGTTTTGGATGCCTATCAACAACGCCACCCCAAATTACGGCTAAGGCTGCCAGCATCATCTCCATTGTGTGGGAGACCATATGCCGAGCGGCCCGGTCTTCCTCAAATCGATCAACACCAACTGTAGGCATCGCATTAGTCGAGCCTTCGTGAAAGCCAATCGAAAAATCAAGATCCTCAGCGAGACTCCAGAATGGAGCATACATTGGATCGCTTAACATCTTCTTGCCATGGTAGGGATTCGGCCGTAGGAAGCCCCCACACATACCAAGCGTCTCGCGCGCAAACTTCATCTCGGCCATTGCATTCTCCACAGATTGCATTGGCAACATAGCAACACCGAAAAGTCGGTCGGGGTGTGGTTCACAATAATCGGTTAACCAACGGTTATAGGCACGACACATGGCTGCAGATAGATCCGGGTCCTCCACTGCTCCAGTGAATAATCCCAAACTCGGATAAAGAAATGCTGCGTCAATTCCATCGGCATCCATATCAACAATCCGAGTATCTGGATCAAAGCCTCCCTTCCGACCCTCTTCGTATTTGAGGGTGTTAACCTTTACTTCACCTTGACGCACACCGATCGAACCAAGGCTGCCAATTCCACGTGGATTACCAAGGAGTTTCCCCTCGACAGAAATTCGCTCCGCGCCGTTCTCGTCTATGACATGCTGTGGCCGGCGTTCGCGAAACGCTGGGTCAATGTAGTCGTCCCATAACGTGAGCGGTTCCAGAATATGACCATCCGCGTCGACGGTATCGTAAATCCGTGTCATCGCATCCCCCCCCTCCGTTCCAATATATAATAATAAAGGTAGGGCGTAGAGGGTTATTCGACGACCCTAGCGAGAAAGAGCCAAAGTTCTTTGCATACAGGAATTTTCGGTACGGATTTCTCACTACCTTATTAACGAGATATCAGCTAATTTTCAAATCAAAGTGAAACACCTATCGGCAATCCCTCGATAGCTTCGAATATCCTCAATTAAAATTCGGATGCGATTTCGGTAAAATATCAACACACCGTCTATCACACGCTCTGGCCCATCATAACCCCGACTAGTTACTCAGAAATTCGCTGCCGTTCACGACCAGCCTACTTCGGCTTTGGGCCCGTCGCAATAACGCTTTCTCTTGTGGACATGCGCTCGTGCCAGGCCGTAAGGTTTTTGAGTTCCTCTGGGATTTTAATTCGTGCGATGCGGCCAATACCGAACGCGCAGATAGCCGTTATGTCGGCAATTGTGAAACTGTCACTCGCAATAAAGTCGCGACCAGAAATTTCTCCATCGAGCCAGGCCATTTTCTCTTCCGCATTTCGTTTACAGAGATCGCCAAATTCTGGCACCTGCTCTATCCGCCCTTCCCAATAAGGATGCCCATGGCGAAAGGCACCCGTCATATTGTGCATGATCTCGATCTCCATCCGGCGGTCCCACATTTCAACATTCGCACGGTCGCGGGCATTCTTTCCCATCAAGATAGGTTCTGGATTGAGTTCCTCAAAATAGCGGCAGATTGCTTTGGATTCTGCGAGAAATGTACCATCGTCCATCTCCAAAACCGGTACACGCGCTAGGCCGTTCTTTGATATAAACTCTGGCGAGAAATTTTCTTTAGCACCTAAATCGATATCCACTGTTTCGATGTCGATACCTTTTTCCATAAGGTAAATAACAACCCTGCGCGGGTTCGGCGCTACTTGGGCACTCCAAAGTTTCATCTAAACTCTCTCCTTCTTATTTTTCAGTATATCAAAACAACTGATCGCTTTTCAGTATCACGCAATATAATTAGCGGGTTTATAGGTGATCATAATCTCCATCTTACTCATACAACAAGCTTCGGTTACCCCAAATAACTAGGCTCTAATTTGCAATTGGTGGCAGAATTTATTTTTCCCGCGGTGCGCACGCCATCAGCTGATTTAGCAATTACAGAACCAGTTTCTTTCGTCCCAGATACACGGCCAATACAATGATTTTACCGCCTACTTATCTACTGGCCTGTCTTCCACAATTCAAATTTGCCGCCGAAAACTATAACGATTGGGCCAAACGAAAATGTGCGAGGTGCGTTAAGTTGTGCTTCCCAGCGGCTGTTTTCGTAACAGAGGCGCATGAGTTCCCCCGCTTCCATTTCCGGGTTTACGTCGCCGACATGCCGTATTTCGAAATCGCGTTCACCTTTCTTTGCAACCACATAAGCACCGCAGCGGAAGGAACGATCGCCTTTGCTCCACTCATGCTTTTTTTCTTCTTCCTGAAAAGAAATATTACCTACACCCGCAGCCACGCCGTCCGAACTAGTACCACCGCGCGAAGAAAGGAACTTGAAGCGTGATCCTTCGACTGGCATTGCCGCTAGCAATTTAGCAATCTCATCAGCACGCCAGGATTCAAAGCCGTTAGGTGCATCGCCAATCGCCTTGATGTGCGCCGCTACTCGAAGTCTAAAACTTTGATCCATTTCGCCCATTTGCAGTTACGGCATAAGCCTGTTATCGAAAAAAAGTAATATCTCCGCTTAGAGGGCTTCCAGCAACTATCGAATACACTGGTGCCGCGCAATGGATCACGTAAAAGTAGAGCATGGCTATCGTCGAAATAGTTGAACTGCCTAATTTTTTGCCGAAGAGAGCACGGCTGCTCGGCCTTGACCTCGGTTCAAAATCAATCGGCCTAGCCATTTCGGATTCTCTCTTACATATCGCCTCGCCGTTGTTAACAATTCAACGCAAAAAATTTACTGCCGACGCGACTGCGCTCAAACAGATAATCGACGAGCGTCACATCGGAGCCCTAATTCTAGGTTTGCCAAAAAACATGGATGGTAGTGAAGGTCGGCGCGCCCAATCGACGCGCCAGTTCGCGGAAAATCTCTTGCAAAAATTCGACATCCCTATCGCCTTCTGGGATGAGCGACTATCGACTGTGGCCGTCGAACGCGTGCTGATTGACGAAGCTGACCTTTCCCGACGAAAGCGTGCCAATGTGGTTGATAAGATGGCTGCCAGCTATATTCTTCAGGGTGCGCTCGACCGACTTGCGCCCATAATAGCCTAGAAGCACGCTCGATGGATAAGAGCCTGCTTGTTTAGTTATCAGGTGCGACCGGTGGAATGATAAATGCTTGTCTCGCGCGTGCCGGAACCAACGTTTTGAATGTCTATACTTTCAAGACCTCAGGTCAGCGACGAAACACTAAACAAAATTTCAGCTCGTTTTGTGCGCTCTCTTCTCTGTGTGAATGGACTGGATAGGGCCACTGCCTGACTTTGCGGATTGTCGTAACTCAAACAATCCTTAAATCTTTTTTTAACACACGAATTCGGGGGTTATAGGATATGCAGCCGTTAAAAGATGTTCGCGTCCTGTCTGTCACTGTTTATCTAGCTGGCCCTTTTCTCAGCATGACCATGGCTCGATTCGGTGCAGAAGTGATCAAAATAGAAACACCCGGCAGAGGTGACCCAATCCGCTTAAATGGCCCTTTTGCTGGACCGGAAGGCGTCCATCCAACACAACAAACGGACGATGATCTCACGACAAAATTTCTAAAACGCAGCGAAGGTGTTAAAAGCATCACACTCAATCTGAAGGATCCGGTTGGGAAGCAAATGTTTCTTGAAATGGCTAAGAAATCCGACGTCGTTCTGGAAAACTTGTCGCCGGGATCTATGAAACGATTGGGCTTAGGGTACGAAGATGTTGCTGCAGTAAATTCAGAGATCGTCTATTGCTCAATCTCGGGCTATGGCCAAGAAGGCCCCTACGCAAACAACCCTGCGCATGACCATCAGATCCAAGCCATGTCGGGCATGATGGATGTGAACGGCGAGGCTAGCGGTCCTCCAACACGGGTCGGCGTTTTCGTTGGCGACCTGGCAACGCCGCTCTACTCCGCGTTCGCCATATTAGCAGCGCTCCGTCATCGCGATCAAACCGGCGAAGGTCAATATTTAGATGCATCGATGATGGATACATTGGTAACGCTTATGTTCATGGAACCAATGGAGGAAATCCTCGCCCAGGGTCTCCCTGTCCGCGCGGGCAACAACGCTCGAACAGATCCAACAGGCCTCTACCGGCTGACAGACGGCGACATTATTATTACCTTAGCAAGTGACGAACGTTGGAAACGCCTTTGCGGTGCGCTCGAAGCAGAAGACATCTTGACCAATCCACGCTATGCAACATCCATGGGCCGGGCAGAACATATTGCAGCGGTTCGCTCTGACATTCAGGAAAAATTTTCAGGTTGGACCGTGGCTCAAGCAATCGAGAGGCTTAAGAACGCAGGCGTGCCTGTGGCGCCCGTTCGCACCTTAAGCCAGGTCGCGGAAGACCCACATTTCCAACAACGCGGCACACTGAAGCCGATGCGTCACAACGCCCTCGACAAACCTGTCAAAGGTGGCGTCGTTCCGGGATTTCCGGTTCAGTTCTCCTCTGGCCCCCTACCGCAACCCCGCGGCGGAGTCTCCCTTGGCTATGACAACGAAGACGTATATAAGCGCCTACTAGGCCTTGATTCTGAGAATCTCGCAAATTTGAAACGAAACGGCACGATCTAAAGGTTCGCACCCGATTCGCCGTAATTTTTGTGATCCACCTAACTAATCGCTATCCGCGACTGCCCTGTTTACAAGGCTTCGCGGCTAAGCCTTGCAAGAATGGCATAATCGCACATATATTCACCCTTTAATGGCAGTGTCACAACAGATCTCCAAAGACTTAACTTACCGGTTCTCCCATCGGCATTTTCTGGCTATTGAAGGTCTTTCACCCGACGAAATCACATTTCTGCTTGATCTCGCTGATACATACGTAGATCAGAACCGTCGACCGGATAAGAAAAGTGATATTTTGCGGGGTCGCACAATTATAAATCTTTTCTTTGAGACCTCGACCCGGACGTCGAGTTCTTTCGAACTCGCGGGCAAGCGTCTAGGCGGCGACACCATGAACATGTCGGTTGCTTCGAGCGCGGTAAAAAAGGGAGAAACTTTAATCGACACTGCCATGACCTTAAATGCAATGCATCCAGACGTGCTGATCGTCCGACATGCCGATTCTGGTGCAGTAAAACTACTTTCTGAAAAAGTAAATTGTTCGGTCATCAATGCTGGTGACGGCACACACGAACACCCTACACAGGCTCTCCTTGATGCACTGACCATCCGTCGCCGCAGAGGAAGAATTCATCGACTGACAGTCGCCATTTGTGGCGATATCCTGCATAGTCGGGTAGCCCGCTCAAATATTCACCTCTTAAACACCATGGGGTCGCGAATTCGTCTTGTAGCCCCACCAACGCTTTTACCGAGTGACATTGACAGATTTGGTGTAGAGGTCTTCCACGATGTAGAAGAAGGGATCAAAGACTGCGATATCGTTATGATGTTGCGACTACAAAATGAACGTATGCAAGGCATGTTCGTGCCATCAATCCGCGAATATTTTCGATATTTTGGTCTGACGCGTGACAAATTAGCAGCCGCAAAGCCGGATGCGCTGGTTATGCACCCAGGACCAATGAATCGCGGCGTAGAAATCGATTCCGACTTGGCAGACGATCTAGACCGCTCCGTTATCCGTGAACAGGTGGAAATGGGCGTCGCAGTAAGGATGGCATGCCTCGATGCACTGACCCGAAACGAATTGGCAGACACGCTGTGACAACGCCCCGTATCGCATATCTGAATGCGCGTCTACTTGATCCCGAGAGCTCTCTCGATACTCTTGGCGCACTGCTTATCGAGGACGGGAAAATAGCTGATTTCGGCCCGGAACTTTTCAAAGATGGTGCTCCATCTGTTTCAGAAGTCATAGATTGTAAGGGGCGTTGCCTCGCCCCCGGCCTTGTTGACATGCGAGTGCAGATTCGCGAACCAGGAGAAGAACATAAGGAAACAATCGAAACCGCATGCCGGGCAGCAGCAGCCGGTGGTGTCACGACAATAATAGCCCTACCAAACACGACACCTGTCATCGACGACGTGTCAGTGGTCGAGTTCATGCATCGCCGAGCTAACGATGCAGGAGCCGTCAAAGTCCGATGCTACGGATCAGTTACACGCGGTACCAAGGGGGAGCAACTCACCGAGATGGGCCTGCTAGCAGATGCTGGCGCCGTCGCTTTCACAGATGGTACCCGGGCGGTAGCTGATGCAATGGTTATGCGGCGTGCACTAAGTTATGCCAGAGGTTTCGGCCTGATGATAGCCCAACACCCGGAAGACCCCAATCTCGCTAACGGAGGCGTAATGAACGAGGGCGAAATTGCGAGTCGCCTTGGGCTTCCCGGTATTCCCGGTGCTGCCGAAGTCATCATGGTGGAACGCGACCTCCGGTTGGCTGAGTTGACGGGGGGCCGTTATCACGCAGCACACATCTCGACAAGAGGCGCCGTTGAGGCAATCCGCCTTGCAAAGGCACGAGGTTTGGACGTCACTTGCGACACCGCGCCGCATTATTTTGCTCTTAATGAGACCTCTGTGGGCGACTACCGGACCTTTGCGAAAGTCTCACCACCCTTGCGTTCCGAAGACGATCGCAGGGCCGTCATCCAAGGTTTAGCCGACGGAACTATTGATGCTGTCGCAAGCGACCATACACCAAGCGATCAAGACTCTAAGCGCTTACCATTCGCGCAAGCGGAGTTTGGAATCGTTGGTTTGGAGACATTGCTCACACTAACGCTTGAGCCTTTCCATAACGGCGAAATCTCGCTTTTGGACGCACTAGCGAAAATCACTCTAAACCCCGCACGAATTTTGGGCCTCAATAGTGGCCGACTAAAACGCGGCGCCGCAGCGGATCTTGTGTTATTCAACGCCGACATGCCGTGGCGTATCGAAGAAGAAGGCTTCCGCAGTAAATCTAAGAATACGCCTTTCGACGGCCGACCCGTACAGGGCCGCGTACTGGAAACATTGGTTAATGGACAATCCATCTACAAACTTGCCGCCTAGTCTAGGCTCTAGAAAAGGAGCCGATGATGCCCGATCCCATTAGTTGGAGCCAAGACCTTCCATATTTTGCCGCAGGATTCGTTATTGCCTATTTACTTGGGTCGGTCCCTTTCGGATTTTTGCTGACAAAACTCCTGGGCGTTGGCGACATTCGTCAGATTGGTTCCGGTAATATCGGCGCGACCAACGTTCTTCGGACCGGACGGAAAGGTTTGGCGATCGCAACACTCGTTTTGGATGCTGCAAAAGGCTTCGTGGCCGTAATAGTCGGCCAGTTGTTTGGCCCGGATATCGCTATCATTGCTGCGTGGGGCGCTGTACTCGGACACTTATTCCCGATCTGGCTAAAATTTAAAGGTGGCAAAGGCGGTGCTACGGCACTAGGTGTAGGGATCGGCCTTGTCCCAGTCTTGGGTCTCTATGCTGGTCTAACATGGTTGACTATCGCATTTTTGCTACGCTATTCATCATTGGCAACCCTCATCACGATTGCGGCCGCTCCCGCTTATGCTTCACTGATGGGATATCACCAGATCTCGGAAGCCTTTATCCCGATAGCACTGCTCGTATGGTTCAAACATCACGCTAATATACGCCGTCTTCTAAAAGGCCAAGAGTCCAGGATTAAATTAAAGTCCACCTAACCCTCTCCCTCTCTTTTGTTTTAAATATGGGACAAGCAGCGCCATACTCGTCAATTGACCTATAACGTAATGGCAAATCACTAACATCTCTGTCAGATGCGTTTATACAACACAAGAATATTGGGCCAAAGGTGTTTGGGTAACGCATGTTTACTTCCACCAGTGCGATTCGCGAACAAGTATTAAGGGAAGTCTCCACAATGCCAAGTGAGCGCCTTAAATTCACTATTTTTAGGAGTGGAAAATTAATCGGCTATAAAATAGTGTTTATGATTTAGTTGCGCTAATTCCTACGGACTTTTCCGTGATCACTTAGAACATTTACCCCCCATCAAAAAAGCTACCAAAACAAAACTATCTTTATAACCCATATCCTAATTTAGAAGCCTAAGAATTAGTTATAAAATTCAGAGAGATACAGCCGAAGCAGCGAATCCTTTACCGTCACCTAATGACCAATTTACATCGCGTTTCAATCAAAAATTGGTAACCATTAAAAATGCACTTCACTCCATCAATATTGCGGATAAAATACAATGCATCAGTCAAAACTCTGTCGGCCTTTTCGACTATGTTTTAGGGCTCGCAGTCACAAAACTTTTCTTCATTTAAAGCATAAGCATGGTTGACGAATAGGCTCGGCAATGTCAATTCGTATCGGGCCGGAGGGAGCGTTGGGGACCACTGCCGATGGTAAACGACCATGAAGACAGACAAAAACAAAGAGTTTCCGCTTCCGATCGATGACAATTGTGGTAGTCGAATCGCCCGCTAAGGCGAAGACAATAAATAAATATCTCGGCGCTGATTTCCGCGTTCTGGCAAGCTATGGCCATATTAGAGACCTGCCATCAAAAGATGGCTCTGTGCGTCCAGACGATGATTTCGATATGTCCTGGGAAGTCGACAGCAAAAGCAAAAAACGCATCGATGAAATCGCTAAAGCTTTAAAGACCGATGATACGCTAATTCTCGCGACCGACCCGGACCGGGAAGGCGAAGCCATTTCTTGGCATGTTGAAGAGGTACTACGTCAACGTAAAGCGCTGAAAGACGTTAATGTAAGCCGTGTCGTTTTCCACGAGATCACGAAAGATGCGATCCTCGAGGCTATGAAACAACCTCGGGCAATTAACCAGGAACTAGTCGATGCTTATTTGGCGCGGCGGGCCCTCGACTACCTGGTTGGGTTTACATTATCACCGGTGCTATGGCGAAAGCTTCCCGGCTCGCGATCGGCAGGCCGTGTACAATCGGTCGCGCTGCGTCTCATCTGCGAACGGGAAGCCGAAATTGAAGTTTTCCGGCCCCAAGAATATTGGTCGATCATCGGGCAGTTTGAAACGATTAAAGGTATCCCCTTCCCCGCACGCCTGACACATTTCGAAGGCGAACGATTGGATAGACTGGCGATCAATAGCGAGACCGAAGCCGAAGCTGCCAAACAGATTATCGAAAGCAGCAGTTTCACCGTCTCCTCTGTCGAGAAGAAATCGGTGCGTCGCAACCCCGCCCCGCCCTTCACAACTTCAACTCTGCAACAAGAAGCGAGCCGCAAGCTTCGCTTCGGTGCAAGCCGGACAATGCAAATTGCGCAGAGGCTTTATGAAGGGATCGATATCGGCGGCGAGACCGTTGGTCTAATCACCTATATGAGAACAGACAGCGTTACTCTAAGCAGCGAGGCAATCAGCGGCTGCCGTCGATTTATCGATTCCGATTTTGGCTCAAATTACCTGCCAGAGAAACCCCGGGTCTATCGCACTAAGGCCAAGAATGCTCAGGAAGTACACGAAGCAGTCCGACCAACGGACCTTTCCCGACGACCCACTGAGATGAAACCCTATCTCGACGACGAGCAATTCAGGCTCTACGAGTTGATCTGGAAGCGCACGCTGGCATCTGAAATGGAGAGCGCTGTTTTCGACCAAGTGGCCGCAGACTTGGCATCAACGGATAAAAAAATCGTACTTCGAGCAAATGGCTCAGTTCTAAAATTCGATGGATTCCTTAAGCTCTATCAAGAAGGCGAGGACGATAAACAAGATGACGATTCGGGCGATCGTCGTCTACCACAGATGACCGAGGGCGAGGATTCAGACCTGAAATCGATCGACACAGACCAGCATTTTACACAGCCACCTCCTCGCTACAGCGAGGCGAGCCTTGTTAAAAAGATGGAAGAACTCGGGATCGGTCGACCATCCACTTACGCTTCCATTCTTAAAGTTTTACAGGACCGGAACTACGTACGCTTAGAACGGCGTCAATTCATCCCGGAAGATCGGGGTCGATTGGTTACAACGTTTCTAACTTGTTTTTTCCAACGATACGTTGAGTACGGGTTTACAGCTGCGCTTGAAGAGCAACTGGATGATATTTCAGATGGAAGCCTCAACTGGAAGAAAGTACTGCGAGATTTTTGGCAACCGTTTTCGCATAAAACCGAAGAGACGGCTTCGCTCAAGTTCTCCGAAGTACTAGATGCCTTAGATGAAGATCTCGGCCCACACTTCTTTCCTATTGGGGAAAACGGTGACAGCGCCGCCGCGCGCCTCTGTCCTGTTTGTAAAGAGGGCCGCTTATCATTGAAACTTGGCCGCTATGGTGCATTTGTCGGCTGCTCTGGCTACCCGGACTGTAAATATACGCGTCAGCTCGCCGTTGCCGGAAACGGCGAGGACGATATTGATTCACCTTTAGCTGCCGGCCCAGTACTTCTCGGTAAAGACCCCGACAGCGGTCTGGACGTCAGCCTTCGAAAAGGCCCATACGGCCCCTACATTCAACTCGGCGAAGCTATCCCAGCAGACAAAGAGAAGAAACAAAAGGCGGTCAAGCCGAAGCGAGCCTCGTTGCCAAAAGGCATGATGCCGGCCGATATCTCGCTTGAGATAGCGCTCCGCTTACTATCCTTGCCACGCGAGGTCGGCCCGCACCCCGAGACCGGCAAAATAATCTCAACCGGTATCGGGCGTTATGGACCGTATCTGCGTTATCAAAGTAAATACACTTCGCTGCCAGCCGAAGACGATGTTCTATCTATCGGTCTCAACCGGGCGGTGACGATCCTCGCAGAGGTAAAACCCTCAAGCGGTCGCGAACTCGGGGCTCATCCTGAAGATGGCAAACCGATTATGGCACAAAAGGGACGATTTGGCCCCTATGTGAAACACGGCAAGACGAACGCAACGCTACCTAAAGACGTTACATTGGAAGACGTCACCTTGGAGCAAGCCTTGATGTTGATTGCTGAAAAAGTTGCCAAGAGCGTTGGAACAAAGACGAAAACAAGAGCGAAAGCCAAGACAAAGGCCAAGGCCAAATCCAAAGCGAAGAGCGAAAAAAAACAAAAAGGAGCGGCGAGTGAGGGCAATAGTACCTCAAAAGACGCTTAAGGCCTTTGACACGTCGAACGCCTACCTCACAAGAATGGCCGACTAAAGAACAGATTCTTAAGTATATTGAAAAATCAACCAATCATATTAGCAAACGCGAGATTGCACGGGCTTTCCAACTTTCTGGGCCGGGACGCATCTGGTTGAAATCCCTGCTAAAGGAATTGGAGGAAGAAGGGCAACTCGAACGCCACCGAGGCAAGAAAGTCAGCCGCTCTGGCCGTCTTCCGGCCGTGACCGTAATCCGCGTCAGCCATATCGACCAAGATGGCGAGGTAGTCGCCGAACCAATCTCTTGGCAAAAAGGAGGCGGAGATCCTCCCACAATTTATCTTAGCACCTTCCGCGAGCGCGGCCCGACACTGGGCATCGGCGATCGAGTATTAGCTCGTCTTTCGTTCACCGGAGATGACACATACGAAGCACGTCCAATCAAGGTTTTAGGACCTGACATGGGACAATTAATTGGTGTTTTCGAACGGGACGAACGAGGTAAGGGTGTTCTTTATCCGACAGATCGCCGTCAGAAATATCCTTACCATATCATGCCGGACCAAGAAGGCGCCGCCCTACCAGGTGAATATGTCATCGCCGAAACGCTCACCAGCGGACGTAATCAAAAAGCCCGCATTCTTGAGCGTATTGGACCGGAAGATGACCCGAAATCCATCAGCCTCGTGGCCATACACACACATGGCCTTCCAGTCGATTTTTCGCCAGATGCCTTAGTCCAGGCAGAACGGGCGCAACCTGCCGAATTAGGTAATCGCGAGGACCTACGCGCTATCCCACTAGTCACCATCGATGGTGCCGACGCGAGTGATTTTGATGATGCTGTATTTGCAGAACCGGATAGCGACTATAAAAATGAGGGTGGCTGGCGCATCATTGTCGCCATCGCCGATGTTGCTTGGTATGTGCGACCTGATGATCACCTGGATCATTCAGCCCGGCAACGCGGAAACTCCGCTTATTTTCCAGATCGTGTCGTACCAATGTTGCCGGAAAAACTCTCGAATGATCTATGCTCACTCCGACCTGGCGAGGACAAAGCCTGTATTGCTGTCGACATGTGTATCAATAAAGATGGCAATCTCTTGAGCCACCGTTTCGTTCGCGGTTTGATGCGTTCCGCTGCACGCCTAACCTACGACCAAGTCCAGGCTGCAAGGGACGGCATATTCGACGACAAGACCCGTCGTTTGATACCGACGGTAATAGACCCGCTGTTTGGCGCCTACATGGCTTTGTCCCGCGCACGTAACAAACGTGGAACCCTCGATCTCGATATACCGGAGCGCCAGGTATTATTCCAGGAAGACGGATGGATAAAACGAATTGTCCCAAGGGCCCGCTACGATAGTCACCGTCTAATCGAAGAGTTTATGATCACTGCTAACGTGGCCGCAGCCGAAACATTGCATGCCAATAAACAGCCCGTAATGCACCGCATCCACGAGGCACCCGGCATGGGTGAAATTGAGAAACTTCGTGAATCGCTTAAAGCACTCGGCTTCAAATTAGCGAAAACAGGAACTCTGCGCCCGGCTCATTTAGCAGGCCTCTTGGCACAGGCCTCGAAGACCGACAAACTACAGATAGTGAGCGATCTCACCTTGAGAGCTCAGTCAAAGGCAATTTATAGCCCCGATGAAAAGGGGCATTTTGGCCTAGCATTGCGTCGATACTGCCATTTCACTTCGCCAATACGACGATATGCGGATCTGTTGGTCCACCGATCGCTAATTCGGACGATGAAATTTGGCGACGGTGGTCTACCTGACGGGTTTGAAGATAAATTCACCGAAGTCGGCGAACAAATTTCCGCAACTGAACGTCGCGCTGTGTCCGCTGAACGCGATGCTTTAGATCGGTTCACATCGGCGTTTCTAGCAGATCGCGTCGGCAGCACTTTCTCAGGCCGCATCAGTGGCGTCACTCGCTTCGGATTGTTTATTCGCCTCGACGAGACCGGTGCCGACGGTTTCGTCCCCATTCGCACGCTACCGCGGGATCACTATCATCACGATGACATTCAGCAAAACCTTACGGGTGATCAGTCAGGTCTAGTCTTTTCACTTGGTCAATCCGTGCAATCCGAACTCTTGGAGGTAAAACCACGTACAGGCAGCATGATTTTCTCAATCCTTGTAGATAGCCAAAATACCCAAAAGCGTGCATCTAGAACAAAGTCTCACCGCCGTAGGAAGCGTTCAAAGCGCCGGCACCAGCGCGGTTAGCTGGTTGGACACCGCCCGTAAAGACGACTATTTACAAAATTCATATCATCAGCTGGTGAGAAGGAATGAGCGTCAGACCAGGCAAATACCAAAACCTGATCCGTTATGGTGCTGCCGCTGTGCTTTACCTCCTCATACTAACCAACCTCTCGGCATGCCTGACATTGCAGGCAGATCAACACAGCGACGATCTCGATGGTCACGCGGCCACAAAAATGTTCAATGTTGCTCTTTCATACATAAACGACGTTTACATCGAACAACTTAACCTGGGCGACCTCGTTATGACCGGACTAAACGGCTTGCGACGCCTTGAACCTGGGCTAGCAGTAGTTCGCGCCGAAGACCATAAAAACCAAGTAATAGTTCTATTCGATGGTCAAGTTGCGGGTAGGGCTTTATCCGGAAAAGAAAACCCTGCTGCCTGGGCAGTAACCGCAATTAAAATTATTAGGTCGGCTAGAAGCGTGTCCGAAACTCTACGAAAGGCCTCAACAGAAGACATTTACGAAGCTGTTTTCGACACGATATCCCAACAACTAGACCCCTATACACGCTATAATACAGCAAATTCCGCACTCAAAGAACGTGCTAAAAGAGAAGGTTTTGGCGGAATCGGAATTTTGGTTTCTCCGCATGCTGATGGCGCTTTGGTAGATTCGGTCGAAAAAGGTAGACCCGCCGCGAAAGCAGGCCTGAAAAAAGGAGACCGTATTATTTCTATTGGCCCCCAATCAATCAGCGGTCTTTCAATAAAGCGGATAATAGGCCACCTTCGTGGGCCTATTGGTAAGGAAGTTGAAATGCTTGTTCGTCGTAATCCGCGTGCAGACCCCTTTCCAGTCATTGTTGTTCGAGAGCGCATCGTCTCGCAAACGATTTTCCCTCAAACACGCGACGGCCTAGTCCATATTCGCATCACGTCCTTTAATCAAAGGACGGCAGAAGAAATGCGCGCAGCTATAGAAGCCACACGTAAACAGCTAGGCACACAAATACGTGGGTTTATTATTGATGTACGAGGAAATCCCGGCGGTCTGCTCAATCAAGCCGTCGCACTTGCCGATCTATTTCTGGAAAGCGGCACAATACTCAGAACTCGTGGCCGCCATCCAAGGAGCTTACAATTATTCGATGCAAATCCGGAGGCCATCGGCGACGATATGCCCATCGCGGTTTTACTCGATGGGGCATCAGCTTCGGCGGCAGAAATTGTCGCATCTGCATTACAGGATCAAGGTCGCGCAATCGTAATTGGCGCTAGCAGTTACGGTAAGGGAACCGTTCAGCAAGTACTCCGCCTTCCAAATAACGGAGAACTTGTAATGACTTGGGCACGCATGCATACACCGTCGGGTTATGTTCTAAACAAGTTTGGTGTCTTGCCTAACATCTGCACAGGACAAATCGTTAGCGTAGACGCCAGCCTTATGCACCTTACGGAGAAGAACCGAGAGGAGATCCGGAAGGAATTTTCAGCCCGACGTGCCGCCCAGAAATTTAACACAAAGTTGGCGAAGAAAGCTTGCCCATGGCGACCGCGAGAAAATAATGACATCGATTTAGAGATCGCCAAGCGCGTCCTAAACAAAAAAGATTTTTATAATAAAATACTGACCCATGCGGGGCCAGCGCAAGGAAGTTAATATGATCGCAGCAGAGATGGCGAAAGCACCGCCCAAACGACCGACAAGACCGAAACATGCCGCAAGCCTAGTTCTTCTCAGGGGTGACAGTGATTCCCCCGAAGTCCTCTTGGGTCGACGGCCACTTACCGCACGTTTTATGCCCGGCGTTTATGTATTCCCTGGTGGCGCGCTTGAACGTGACGACCATGCTATTGCGTCCTCATTAGAGTTTAGAAATGAGGTTATCGACCGCGTGGCGCGGCACGGCGGGGTGAGGCGAGCCAGGGCCCTAACATGGACGGCAATCCGAGAGACCTGGGAAGAAACCGGTATCCTCGTCGGTAGAGAAGGCCAATTTAAGCCTCAACGATCCAATCCGGCAACCAAAGCATTTCAAAATGCAGGGCTGGTGCCGGCACCAGCACAGTTGGATTACATCGTTCGTGCGGTCACGCCAACCCATTCGCCAATTCGTTTCGATACTCGTTTTTTTTTAGGTGATGGCAATAAATCAGGCGGGAACCTTTTTGAAACCGCCGAATTAGAAGACATTGGCTGGCATTCACTTGGCTATACTTTGAAACAACTGAACATAATGGGCGTAACACAATTCGTCCTCGAAGAGGCCCGGCGTACTTGGCGACAACTACATAATCTGGAGTCAAACCGTAGCACGCCCATTCTGATGCGCCGCAGAGGAGTACGTGTCATCAGACGCGAATGAGCTTGACTTGCCCAACCACATAATTATGTTTCGACAATATAAAATGTTCGGTAATCGTGCAGACTAAGTAGATAATCTAAGATGGCAAAAGCAAACACAATTTTGGTGAAGCTCGTGAGTACCGCTGACACTGGCTATTATTACGTCACAAAGAAGAACCCGCGGACGCAAACGGAAAAGTTAAGTTTCAGAAAGTACGATCCAGTAGCGCGTAAGCACGTGGAATTTAAGGAAGACAAAATCAAGTAACCAATTCATTCGCGCTTATCTGGAATGTCATCCATATTTAGCGGAATACATTTCTCAACAGAAATAAAAAATTAATATTTTTAGTACGGTTATTATACCGGTGCCAGTTTATTGAAGAACGCTCCCAAAAAAAAATCTTTGGCTGGTTTACTTTGATTATGGATTAAGCCTCCCACATTAAACTCGAAAAGTGCCTCATTGGCTAAATTAGCCAAACCACACCTTTTATCGGCAACGAAATCGCCAAATCGGTCCACGCACAAACAAATCTCTTTATCTAAATTAAATTCCGTAGTGATATATTTGCAATTTTGACACGCCAACCCTTCCTGTAATTTTTTGGCAAAAACCGGCCCAAAGCTTTAGGCCAAAGGGGTATTTTGGGATAAAGTGTTTATTCATGTAACACCCCCCTTAAAATTGGGGATTTGAGTAGCATTCGAGGTGCTGCTTGACTTTGGGATGACGCTATCGGTTTATGACACTAACACCAACAACGCTGTGCCGGGTTTGTTTAGCTTCGTTGAACGCCGGCGCTTTGGAGAAACGATGCGGGCGGTGCGGTTCACCAAGTATCGTTCGCCATACAGAACTCCATGAGCTTTCAATCGCCCACATCGATTGCGACGCGTTTTATGCCTCAATCGAAAAACGGGATAATCCGTCTCTTGCCGACAAACCAGTCATTATTGGCGGCGGCCAACGCGGCGTTGTTGCAGCAGCTTGTTATATCGCCCGATTATACGGGATTCGGTCCGCTATGCCGATGTTCAAAGCAAAGCAGGCGTGTCCAGAGGCTATCATAATCAAGCCCGATATGTCTAAATATAATGCTGTCGGAGAACAAATTCGGGAATTGATGCGCCAAGTGACACCGATCATCCAACCTATTTCCATAGACGAAGCTTTTTTGGACTTGACGGTTGTAGGCCGCGAAAGTGGCAGCAGCGCAGCAATGCACCTAGCGGCCTTGGTGCTCAGAATTGAGCAGAAAGTAGGCGTCAACGCAAGTATAGGCCTTAGCTATAATAAATTTTTGGCGAAAATTGCATCCGACTTGGATAAACCGCGCGGCTTCGCAGTTATCGGCCGTGCCGAGGCCTGCAATTTTCTCGCCGACAAGCCAGTCAGTATGCTTTGGGGCGTTGGAAATTCTTTAACCGGAAAGTTGCGTCGCGACGGCATAACAAAGATCGGCCAACTGCAACAAATAGAAGAACGAGAACTCGCCATCAAATATGGTGTAATTGGCTCCCGACTTTATCATTTCTCGCGCGGTAGGGACACGCGAAAGGTTGAATCTAATAACCAGACTAAGAGCATTTCCGCCGAAACCACATTCGAAAGCGACATTAGCGATTTTAACGCACTAGTAGAGAGAATTTTTCCGCTTTGCCATAGAGTTTCCCAACGCCTTAAAAATAAAGAACTGGCAGGGCATGGCGTTACTATCAAGCTAAAGCAATCAGACTTTCGGTTGATCACGAGAAGTCGACGCCTCTCCAGTCCGACGCAGAAGATGGAAATCATCTTTCGAGCTGCCAAATGGCTGCTGGAACGCGAAGCTACCGGCTGTAAATACAGGCTTATAGGTATCGGTGTTGATGACCTCACCGACGCTTTAGACGCTGACCCACCAGATCTCTTCACCACGACAGGAGCAGAGCCAATTAAGTGAGCGCCACCAGATTCAACAATCTGGTTTTTCAAGCATTTCAATCCGCACCAATTCCCCTCGAACCGCATAACTGCCATAATCCAGGATCATACCTGGGGCAACGCCGTTGTCCTGAAGCTGAATTGACATTTCAAATTCAGGTTCTGTCCGGTTGGAGTCCATATTGAAGAAAGCCAAACTAAATGTTCGTAATTCATGAGGGCCAAGCGGCGCCGTGAGAGCCTTATTTGGCTTTTTCGGTTGTTTGAGAGGCAAAATAAAAGCCGACACAGGCCCCGGTGATTCTAGGTCTGAACCATCGAAGAGCAATTGTCGATCTGTCTTTTTACCTTTTCGAGCACGCTGAATTAACTTAATTGTGTGCATTATCGGAAACACTGTGCCCTTTGGAAGCGGGATTGTTTTTACTTTTGGTAGCTCAAACTTAACCAACCCATGACCATTCGCACTATCGATGCGTCCCTCCCCTCGAATTTTTTTTATTTCGATGCCGTCACGCTCTTGTTTGTTATTAAAGCGAAGACGTTTACCATCCTTCGACTCCCATGCGGACGAACTGGCATTTAGATGTACCAATCGACCATCAACTTGCAATAATTTGAGGATAAGTTTCTGCTCGACAGTCCAACCATCGCAGGTTTCGCCCCAGCTATAGACCATAGCTCCGGTTGCATTTCTAATAGCGCTATCATGTCTCGTTACTTCAAGTGTTAATACATAGGCAGCCCGATGAGGCGAAATTAAAGGGTCTGCACTTACAGGCGTTGCAGCTGCAACAAACCCTAACGAAACGATTAACATCAGTGCCGAATGAATTGACTGTTTTATTATCTGTCTGGTGTAAGATTGGATTTGCATAGCTCTTGAAGGAAAAGGTTTGGCTCACACCTTCAGTGAAACCTCTTAGGTTAGAAATTGAAAGAGTGAAATGCCATGCTGGAGCAACCTGTATTATTGGTTACGCGCAAGTTACCGGAAGCAGTCGAAGCCCGAGCCACGCGCGATTACAATGCCATACTGAACAAAAGTGACGAACAGTTCCGCGCTACGGACCTAATAGAACGCAGCAAAGGCGTCGATGCCATTCTGACATGTAGTACAGAAATTTTTTCGGCCAAAGTCATCGAAAGTTTGGCTCCGTCTGTGAAAGCTATCGCAACGTTTTCCGTTGGTTACGAGCATATCGACACGAACGCCGCAAAGAAACGCGACCTTATATTAACAAACACTCCCGATGTCCTTACCGATGCAACGGCCGACTTGACAATTTTACTCATGTTAGGTGCGGCCCGCCGTGCTTTCGAATGGGGCAAAAAGCTACGCGACGGTCAATGGGGGCGTTGGAGTGCAACCGAACTTCTTGGAACCGACTTAAGAGGCAAACGCCTTGGAATATACGGTATGGGACGGATAGGTCGGGCCGTGGCATCACGGGCACGCAGCTTTGGTATGCTAATACACTACCACAACCGAAGTAAACTGATACCAGAATTGGAAGTTGGAGCTGTCTACCACAAAAATGCCAATGATATGCTGCCGCAAATAGACATACTCTCACTTAACTGTCCGGCAACGCCCGAAACAATTGGGTTCTTAAACGCTGAACGTATTGCGACCATGCGCGATAAATCGATTGTTCTAAATTCGGCTCGCGGTTCAGTTGTCGTCGACGATGCGCTTATTCAAGCGCTGCAATCTGGAAAATTAGCTGCAGCTGGCCTTGACGTTTTCGACCAAGAACCGAAACTCGATCAGCGCTACCTTACTCTCGAAAACACTTTTCTGATGCCCCATATAGGAAGCGCTACATTGGAAACCCGCAATGAAATGGGATTTCGCGCTCTGGATAACCTGGACGCAATTTTTTTGGGCAAAGAACCGGGTGACCGAATAATTTAAAGGGTTAGCACGGCAGATGCTGCCCCAACGCGGCAATACTTACCGTCGAAAGGCATTTCATTGCCTTGAATCTTCAAGAATTTCATTCGACACCACTGGCATGATCTTTGCGTTTTATCTTGATGTCAAAACGGCGGAAAAGGATAAAGTGGGCATGAGCACTTCGAATGAAGACAACACTAAATCAGAAGCGTCCGCCAGCGGTTCTGCCGCCAAGCTGGAAGAAGTGCTTAACAAGCTTGACCTTGAAACCCTGTCTGCTCCTATGCTGCGCAGAATCCTCTCGCAGACAATGGGTACTTTAAAGATTGCAAGACGCCGCGTTGACGAGCAGCAGCGACAACTAGAGTTTATGGGCAAACTGTCTACTACAGATATGGCCACTGGCCTCTTAAACATGCGAGGCCTCCATCTAGTTTTGCGGCGCATACTTGCTCGCGCCAAAAGAAACAAAAGTGGCGGTGCATTAATTGTCATAGACCTAGATGGCTTTAAAGCTATTAATGATATCTACGGTCATCTTGCGGGTGACAACGTCTTAAGTCACGTTTCCCGCTTCCTGGTTGAAAATGTTCGTGAAGGTGATGTTGTCGCACGTCTTGGTGGCGACGAATTCGCAATTCTCATGCCGGAAATCGGTTGCCAGACTGCTGACCGCCGCGCGGCAGATATCAGCGATGCTTTGAACAAGTTGATCGTTCCTTGGGATGGTAGAGCTATTACGGTGCGCGGCAGTGTGGGCGGCGCCTGCTATGGTCCCAACGATGAAATAGATGCGATTTACAAACGCGCGGACGAAGACATGTACCGTCAAAAATCTAATAGTGGGTCTATTCGCACAGCCGGTGGTAAACTAGATGCCTAAAATTAGTTGCCCGGTTCTTTCATCTCTGGCGGCAACTGAATTCGAACATTAATCTCCCGCAGATGCTTTGGATCTGCTTTACCGGGCGCACCCATCATCAAGTCTTGAGCTTGCTGATTCATTGGAAAGGTTACGACTTCACGAATATTCGGTTCATCGGCGATCAACATGACGATCCGATCGATTCCTGGTGCGGAGCCTCCATGCGGCGGAGCGCCGTATTTCAGGGCGTTCAACATACCTCCAAATTGCTCTTCAACATCCTCTACCGAGTAACCAGCAATCTCAAATGCTTTGTACATGATATCGGGTCGATGGTTCCGTATAGCCCCGGACGATAATTCTACGCCATTACAAACGATATCATACTGAAAAGCTTTCACTTGTAACGGATCCTGACTCTCCAGCGCTTCCAGTCCTCCTTGCGGCATCGAAAAAGGATTATGACTGAATTTGATTTCCCCCGTCTGCTCATCTAATTCGTACATTGGGTAGTCAACAATCCAGCAAAACTTGAAAGCGTCTTTCTCAACTAGGTCAAGATCATTACCTACCTTCACTCGCGCATCGGCAGCGAACGAAGCAAAATCGCCAGGGACGCCGCAAACAAAAAAGACAGCGTCACCATCGGAGAGGTTCAACTTCTTACGCACACTCTCCGTCCGCTCCACACCTATATTATTCGCGATCGGACCCACACCGTCGCCATCACGGAAAAAGATATATCCGAGCCCAGGTTGACCTTCTTTCTGAGCCCAACTGTTCATTCGATCGCAGAATGCGCGTGATCCGCCCGTTTTTGCGGGAATGGCGTAGACGCGAACTCTCTCATCATTTGCAATCATACCCGCAAAAATCTTAAACCCCGAACCGTGGAAGGCTTCGGTAACATCAGCGATTTCAATTGGAATTCGCAAATCTGGTTTATCCGAACAATATTTTTGCATTGCTTCGTCATACGGGATACGTGGGAACGGCATCTGCGTCACGCTACGGGGTGTGCCATCGGCAAAATCAGCAAACTCCTCAAAGACCCCAACTAAAACTGGTTCAATTACGTTAAACACATCGTCTTGGGTCACGAAAGACATCTCGATATCGAGTTGGTAGAATTCGCCCGGCGACCTATCCGCACGCGCATCTTCATCTCGAAAACAGGGCGCAATTTGAAAATAGCGGTCAAAACCAGCAATCATGATCAATTGTTTGAATTGTTGCGGTGCTTGCGGCAAAGCGTAAAACTGGCCCGGATGTAATCTACTCGGCACCAGAAAATCACGCGCGCCTTCCGGCGAGGAAGATGTCAGAATTGGTGTCTGAAACTCTGTGAACCCCTGGTCCGTCATGCGGCGCCGGATCGAAGTTATCACTTCGCTGCGCAGAACAATATTCCGATGTAGTTCCTCGCGCCGTAAGTCTAGGAACCGATAGCGAAGACGGATATCCTCTGGATAGCCCGCATCCTGATTGACCGGCATGGGGAGCGGCTCAGCTAGACCTTGCACTTCAACAGTTTCAATCCGAAGCTCGACTTCCCCTGTAGGAATACCTTTATTAATCGTATCCTCACTGCGACGGTCGACTTTTCCGGTAAATGTAACCACAGTTTCATTGGTCAATGCTTCAAGTTGCGCGAAAATATCACTCGAGACATCTGCGACACATTGCGTGATGCCGTAGTGATCTCGCAAATCAATGAAAAGAAGATTCCCGTGATCGCGTGTGCGGTGAACCCAGCCGGAAAGGCGAGCTTCTTCGCCCGTATGTTCAGGACGCAGTTCGACACATGTATGCGTGCGGTAATAATGCATGTTGGTCCGGTTTTAAAAGCATGGAAAAACAGGCGCCGAAAGGGCATGTTTTGAAGCAGATTGTCAAGGCAATGAGACATCCAAGTGCAAAGATCGAAAGTAAATTTCAAAAGGTTTTGCAATGAGTGAAGATTTTCGCCCCTTGGCGGGCATACGTGTGGTTGAGATGACACATATGATCATGGGACCCTCTTGCGGCATGTTTTTAGCCCTTATGGGTGCGGAAGTCATTAAAGTTGAACCACCGCAAGGAGATAAGACGAGGAACCTCACGGGTATGGGGAGCCCTTTCTTCCCTCTATTCAACCGAGGAAAGCTCTCAGTACAACTTGATTTGACTGCGGATGCAGGTCGCAAGGCCTTGGAGTGCCTTTTGGCTACTGCGGATATATTCGTCGACAATTTTCGCGACCAGTCACTGACGAAGATGGGTGTGAACGCAGCAGGTCTGCGCCGAAAATTTCCAAACCTAATATTGGCCTCGCATAAGGGCTTTCTAGATGGCCCATATAAAGAACGAACGGCCATGGATGAAGTTGTCCAAATGATGACGGGCCTCGCCTATATGACGGGGCCCAGGGGACGCCCGCTGAGATTTGGCTCTTCCGCGATTGATATATTCGGGGGGTTATTCGGCGCATTTTCAGCAATGGGTGCTTTGATGGAAAGGAAAACTTCCGGGAAGGGTCGTGATATTCGTGTAGGACTCTTTGAGAGCGGGCTCTTGTTAGCCGCCCAGCATATGGTGCAGTTTGAATTAGAAGGAACCAGCCCACCACCGATGCCCGAACGTGATTTTTCTTGGCCCGTATATGATATTTTTGAGACCGCGGACACCCGTCAGATATTTGTCGGCGCCGTCACTGAAAGTCAGTGGGAGACACTCTGCGTCTATCTCAGGTTAGACGAACTGCTCACGGACGAGAGGCTCCAAACACGAATGGATCAAATTAACGCAAGAGGCTGGACGATACCAATCGTTGCAAAAGCGATTGCTGAACAAAATTACGGACAATTACTCGAGAATTTCGAGAGGTTGGGCATTCCTTTCTCTCCAATTAACAAACCGGCCGAATTGTTCGAGGACCCACATGTGTTGAGGGATGGCGGCCTTGTGCATTCAAATACGGCAGACGGTAGAACATTTCGTGCTCCAGCACTGCCTTTCGAGGTTGACGGCCGTATGATGGATGCGAGTGGCGACCTGCCATCCATTGGCCAGGAAACCAACCTAATCCTTAGTGAGCTTGGCTTTTCTCCGACAGAAATCGAGGCTGCCTGCGGACCAGTGAAAGCTACCGCGAATTAGTTCTACCGGCGCCCTCTATCGCGCCCAAGCAGCATCGCGGGTATCAATGCCAAAATGAAAACAACGGCGATTATCATGAATCCGTCTTTAAAGCCCATCGTTTGTGCCTGGGCCTCGACGATCCGGCCAAGAAAATTCAAAGCACCCGCCTGCAAAACAGCTTCGGGTACACCACCGCCATGCAACGTCGACGACACTAACCCAAGTAATTCTCGACTAGAATCGTTATTCGCTGTCTGAGTTGCAGCAAATGAGATTGCGTGAAATTCCATCCGTTGCTCCATGAAAACAACAAGTGAATTCACGCCAAATGCACCACCCATGAGGCGAATGAAATTAATAGAGCCCGACCCATTGTTCAATTGCTCAGGTGGCAGTGCCATCAGCGCCGATACATTGATAGCCGGGAGCATAATGCTTTGACCCAGCCGCCCAATCACAACGTAGAAGGCCAATATCCAAAAGGCTGTATTGACATCCGTTATACTCAACAACGCGGCTCCAAATGCAAAAACTGTCAGGCCAAACATCGTTACGTAGCGGGCGGGAAATCTGTCAACTAGTTTGCCGCCAATCGGAAAAAAACACATTACAACCAAACCGGCTGGTGCCGTAACAAAACCGGAAGCGGTTGGCGTAAAATTTTGCACTGTTTGAACGAAGACAGGGATTATATAGGTAGATGCAAAATTCCCGGCTCCAAAAATGAACCCAAGTGCAGCTGCAGCAGCAAACTGCCGATTTTTGAAAACCTGAAGGTTCAAAATCGGCGCTTCGGCGCGTAACTGAGAGATCACAAAAGCTGTTGCGAGCGCAATTCCACCAGACCCAAGTATCAATATCCGGTCGGAAAGCCAACCGTCGCGCTGACCGTTTGCAATCGCCGTAAGAAGACACACCAAGGCACCGGCAACGAGCGCATACCCCATCCAATCAAACGGTAGCGGTTTAGCATCCGGATCTCGAGTTGGCATGAATACTGTCCCCATGAGCATTGCAATGCCAGCAATCGGCAAAGGAATAAAGAAAAGCTCCCGCCAACTTGATGCATCTATTGTGATGCCGCCAACAATAGGCCCGAGGATCGGCGCAATCATGATGCCCCCGCCATACACACTAAGAGCTAAACCTCTCTGTTCAGGTCGAAAAACTTTAAATATTGTGACCATCGCAATCGGCTGAACAACGCCTGCCCCAAATCCCTGAATAACCCGGGCCAAAATCAGAATATCAATATTGGGGGCGTAAGCACCGAGTAAGGAGCCAGTTGTAAATATGATGATTGAAATGATGTAACCGGCACGAGGACCGAAAACAGAAATGACCCAGGCGCCCAGCAACTGGCTCGCAGTCATTGCGGCTAAAAAGGCAGTGGCCATCCATTGTGCCTCACTCTGCCCGACCCCATAGGTGCCCATAATACTTGGCACTGCTACATTGATCATTGTCGATGACAGAATCATGACCATCGCCCCCATCATACCGGTGATTGTCACGACCCAACGGTATGAAGGACCATATCGGCTTAGTAAGAATTCGATGCTCTCAGCGCTCACGACGGCTCCATTCCCTATTTAAGCAGTGCAGTCGAAAGGGGCTATGAAATAAATGAATACCTATTTTTTAAATAGGCTCCGGAGGAGAATTATTTCAATTAATTACAACAATTTATCGCCAGTATCCGCTTTATGTTCACTAATATGGGCTAATAAAAAAGACAGCTGTGTTTTCAGTCGATCAATATCCATTTGCTGAAGTGTAATCAAATCACTCAATTCATCAACGGTTTGCTCGAAATGGGCGAGTCTGATTTCCAATTCAATAACACGATCCTGCATACCCAACCCCTTTCTTGTTTAGTGCTACCTGCCTGAGACCTTTTAAGCTGGCGTTAATACGTGTATCCATAACTTACTATGATGATTACCCCGATCGCGGATACGCAAACACTTGCTGCATTCTGCGAAAAACAAAAGAGTGCTGCATTTATCACAGTCGATACTGAATTCGTCCGTGAGAAAACCTATTACCCAATTCTTTGCCTAATACAAATTGCTGGCCCTGATGATGCGGTCGTGATCGACGCCATGGCATCCAACATTAATCTCTCCCCGCTCGACGAGCTTCTCAGGAATCCCGAAGTACTAAAGGTTTTTCATGCTAGTCGGCAGGATAATGAGATTTTCTTCAATTTATTCGGCTGTGTGCCAGGACCAATTTTTGACACCCAAATTGCCGCCATGGTCTGTGGCTTCGGTGATCAGATCGCCTATGGAACGCTAATATCGACATTAGTCGGCGTTCAACTTGAGAAAACTTCGAGGTTCGCCGACTGGTCGCGGCGTCCATTAACACAGAAACAGCTAACCTATGCGCTTTCGGATGTTACCTACTTGCGTGACGCTTACGTGAAACTTTCATACGAACTTAAGAACTCCGGACGGGCGCATTGGCTCAAATCTGAGATGGATGTACTCGTAGATCCAGACACTTACCGGATGGATCCGAGAGAGGCTTGGCGACGGATCAAAAGCCGGACGAACAACCCAAAATTTCTATCCGTTCTTCGCGAAGTTGCTGCATGGCGTGAGACGGAAGCGCAACGACGCAACACTCCACGGAACCGCCTGCTCCGCGACGACTCGCTCCTCGATATCGCCGCACACACGCCAGAGACCAAAGAAGCACTGTCACGCACTCGTGGCATGCCACGCGGTTTTGCTGAGGGGAAGATGGCAATTGGTTTGCTAGATGCCGTCGCAGCCGGCGTCGCAACAAAACCAGAGGACCGCCCGCAGGCCCCAAAACGCGACCGGCCTCCAAACGGTATTGGCCCACTGACGGATCTATTAAAAACACTTTTGAAGCTTCGCTGCGAGGAAGAAAAAGTCGCACCAAAGTTAATTGCATCAGCAGATGACCTGGAACGAATAGCCGCATCTAATGAGGCGGACGTGCCAGCGCTATCCGGTTGGCGACGCGAAGTTTTTGGTGAACAAGCTTTGGCGTTAAAACAAGGAAAACTCGGTTTAACCGCCAACGGCAGGCACATCAAAATCATGAAGATTGACGACAACGGGGGCGCAGGTTAGTAAAACAGATATAGATTCATAAGTTGCCCGACTCCAATTTATAATTCTAATCGAACGTCGGCTGACGTTATTTAGCGAACTCCGGCTCAATATCCAATCTAAGCTCTAGCGGATGAATGGTTTATCACCCGCTTAGCATCCAAATAACAAAATGAAGGTGCCAGCGCCCCAGACTAAAATCTTGATAATACAATAACGCCTCGCGCTATACTAAATTAAAGCAACATGAGGCGATTCTTCCTCAAAAAAAACAATTTCATAAGTGCATTTAAGACTTTTAGCGAGTGCACGCAATCGACGTTCTACAACATCACCCACCAAGATTTTTGCATATGTCGGAATTAATAATCTGACGTTATCACTACAGTATTCTAGTCGTATCGAATTCAAGATTCCAATCGAACCACCCGTCAAGGTATAGGCTAATCGCATTGCTAAACCGATTGAACGAGCTTCAGCTATGCGCTTTTTATTCAACAATTCGTCCATTCGCCAACGTCGAACAATTTTGTCTATTCTTGAGTGCCTTGATGCAACCGAAAGCGCCAACATAGAACGCTCACAATGATCAAGGCCTATCAGGGGCATTCGGAGTATTCTTAGAAAAACTTGTTCGGCGCGGTAATCAGGATGCTCCGACCACCCAATATCAGCCAGATGCGAAGCTGCAAGACGCAAGCGCGCCATATCCGGCACGGCATTCTCAAATACAGGACTGATCCAATTTGCCAGACTATCGCCATCAGAAGTCATGCGACCGGCGCGAACCGCCACCTCCTGGCTCATCGCAATTAGTGGGTCATGCGAACGGCGCTTCTGTGACAATCGATCGAAAAGGCAACCTTCTCGAACACCATATGCACAAAAAACAAGGCGATCCACACTCGTTTTAAAGATAAGTCGCTCTAGTAATCTTGCTGCATAAGGAACCGAGTCGATGCGCTGATGATTTAAGCCTTGAATACCACTCAACGTAACGCGGCTAAGATTTCCAACCAACCGCAAAAAACTTACAGCTTCCATAGCATTAATAGAGTATTGATGAATAACGTGGAGCGGATAATTGGCTTGCTCCATATGTATACGCGCCAACGCCCGCCAAGCCCCACCGACCGCGTAGAATGTCTCCTTCTCCGATAAGTTCAACCAACCCAAGTTAGATAATTGACTATCTATCGCAGCATCTGTGAGGTTACCATTAGCTGACCGAAGAACACCCAACGGCAATGTCGCTTTCTGATGCAGGTGTCCGCCACCCAATTTGACGAGTTCGATGCTACCACCACCTAGGTCACCCATAAAGCCTTGTGCCTTCGGGATCGCCGATATTACACCCAAACCGGAAAGTTCGGCCTCTCGGCTTCCAGAGACGACATTCACCTCAAGGCCACAGTCTTTTACTACGCGCTCCACGAAAGCAGTTCCATTAGATGCTTCACGAACGGCAGCCGTCGCAACCGTATAAACACGAGGCACACCCATAGATTCGATAAGAGCGACAAATCTATGCAGGCCATCCACGGCTAAATCCATGCTCTCTTTAGACATACATCCGTCTCGGTCGAGATCTCGACCGAGAGCGCAAATCACCTTTTCATTGAAAATAGGAAGGGGCGCACGCTTGGCACCCTCATAAACGACCAAGCGAACTGAATTCGACCCGATATCTATAATAGCAACGTGACCTTTATTTTGCCCCGCTTTTTTACATCCTAATACGCCTGACATGCGTCTAGGCTCAAGGACGCTGCAACGGCATCACTGGCCGAGACTTCTCAAGCGCGCTTCCACGCCCGGAGAGACTTGGGTTAGTCATAAAATAAGTGTGTGCCGAAAATTCGCCGCCTTGATTGGATAACCTACAAAAAGACCCATCCGCCAACATCTCCCAACTCTGCGCAATATCATTCCGGTTGGCAACCATGACTTGCTCAACAATCTGCTTTTTGACGGTCGAATTCTCAATGGGAATGAATGTCTCGACCCTGCGATGCAAGTTACGGGGCATCCAATCCGCCGACGACAAATAGACCTTACAATTATCTGAGGGCAATTCATTCCCCGCACCAAAACATACTATCCGGCTGTGTTCTAAAAAACGGCCGATAATACTCTTTACCCGAATATTCTCAGATAGGCCGGGGACACCTGGGCGTAGACAACAAATTCCACGAATAAACAACTCGATCTGCACGCCCTCATTACTGGCGTCATAAAGTGCATCAATTACTTCAGCATCCACCAACGCGTTCATTTTGGCCCATATTGTCGCCGGTCGTCCTGCTTGCGCATGTTGGACCTCATCACGGATCAGTTTAAGTATTGTGGGCTTAAGTGTTGCGGGAGAAAATTCTAGTTTCTCCATCTGGTCAGGCGTGGCGTAGCCCGTGATATAGTTAAATAATCTTACCGCATCCCGGCCTAACGCATCGTCTGACGTAAAAAAACTCAGGTCATCATAAATTCGAGCTGTAATTGGGTGATAGTTCCCTGTCCCAAAATGGACGTAGGTTTGAAGTGCGTCACCTTCGCGACGAACCGCAAGTGAAACTTTTGCGTGAGTTTTTAAATCTACAAAACCATAGACCACCTGCACGCCGACCCGCTCCAAGTCCCGAGCAAGCTGGATATTGGCCTCCTCATCAAAGCGTGCTTTGAGTTCTATCAGTGCTGTAACTGATTTGCCGGCTTCTGCCGCTTCTATAAGTGCTCCCACAATTGGTGACTCTTCAGAGGTCCGATAGAGTGTCTGCTTAATCGCTACAACAGCTGGATCACGCGTTGCCTGCCTCAAAAACTGCACAACCACATCGAAACTCTCGTACGGATGATGCACGACGAGATCTTTTGCACGGATTGCAGCAAAGATATCTCCTCCATATTCGCGGACACGCTCCGGAAACCGTACGTTCATCCGGCCATACTGAAGATCCCGGCGTTCGTCGACAATAATTTCCGCGATATCAGAAATACCAAGCATACGGCGATGCGAAAATACGTGCGTATACGCCCCATCAAACTCCTGCATTACAAAACGACGGAACTCTTCAGACATTTCCGCGTCAAAATCGAGCCGAATGACATGTCCGCGGCGACGGCGCTTTAATGCAGATTCAAATGTCCGCACCAAGTCCTCTGCCTCTTCATCAATCTCGACTTCACTATCCCGAATGATTCGAAACATTCCGCATCCGCTAACATCAAATCCGGGAAATAGGCGTCTTAGATTCAAATCAATAACGTCTTCAAGTGCGATAAAACGGATGCCAGCTCCAGGCAGGCGCACAAATCGGTTGATCTGATTTGGAATGATGATGAGGCCCTTCATGTCGCGATCATCTATTTCACGCCGTAGTTCCAACGCAAAGACAACGCTACCGTTTTGAATAAAAGGAAACGGATGGGCCGGATCTACCGCTAGCGGCGTTATTACAGGAAAGATCTGTTTCTCGAACCAAGATGCGAGCCAGTTTTCATCTTCCTCTTCGAGTTTGCTGCCCTCTATGACGTTAACACCTGATGCGTTACATTCTGCTAATAAATCTTCGAGGCATTCGTCTTGGCCCTTAAATAACTCAGAGACTTTCTTCCGAATTGCGGTCAACTGCTCATTTGGTGTCAAACCGTCTTGGCTACGCTCGCCGATTCCTGCAGCAACCTGTCCGGTCAGTCCAGCAACACGGACCATATAAAATTCGTCCAAATTAGTCGAAGAAATGGATAAAAACCGAACCCGCTCGAACAGCGGATTTTCCTTATTATTAGCTTCCGCGAGCACACGCATATTGAATTCAAGCCACGAAAGTTCGCGATTGATGAATCTATCATTGGAATTTTGCGGGATAGTCGAAATAGCACCGACTGACCCTGTGCTATCATCAACTTTGATCCCTTGAACTTCAGACATTTCAACTCCGAATAACGAATTTCACTCTCGCCCCGTCACTCCAATAAACCCATATTAGTTTAAATGTCTCATAATCATGCCATAACCCTCGAACAACGTGCGCATAAACTGGCAACTATTACATATTTTTCAGATGCTTAGATTATACTTCCTCCGGCATGGAAAAGCCAAGACCGCTGCTGACCTGGCTGATATCGACCGTCCTTTATCGGACCAGGGGCGCCTCGATGCCGTTCTGATGGGGCGTAGGCTGGCGAATTGGAACGAAGTACCGAGCCTCATACTCTGTTCAGCAGCCCAACGCGCGCGCGAGACTTTGTCTGGCCTAATTCCAAGTCTAAAAGGCAATACTCTCATAGAGATTGAAGAACGTCTCTATACGTTCGAACCAACAGAAGTCTTAGAACGACTAGCCGAAATCTCTGAGTCTAACACAGCGGTACTTCTAGTTGGCCATAACCCGGCGCTTGAAATAGCAACCGAATACTTGGCCGCCGATAGCAGCCCAAATGCGATTCAACAAATCAATACGAACTTTCCGCCATGCGCCCTAGCTGCACTCGAATTCAACACCAACAGCTGGCCCGCTATCGGAGCCAAAACTGGTCGCTTAGTGCGGTTTTCGACGCCTAAAGAAGACTGGGGATATAATCAGGTATGATGGGACCGCTCGCTACGCATGCTATAACCGCTTTAGTTCGCATCAAACAAGCAATCACCAATTTTTAACGGTCTCTTCCCCAGATGCTCGCTTATATTATTCGCAGACTGATCTATCTAATCCCAGTGCTATTCGTACTAACCGTCGTAGTATTCGCATTTGTCCAGATGCTGCCGGGCGACATCATCGACGTGATGATGGGTGAAGAGGATATCGAAGACCCGGAAGTCCGAATAGCGTTAGAAAGGGAGTTTGGACTTAACGAACCGATTTACGTCCAGTACGGCAAGTGGATTAGCCGGGTGCTCCAAGGAGATCTTGGGAAGTCACTGATTACCCGCCGAGATGTAACACTAGAACTTTTAGAGCGCATTCCCGCGACCGCCTATCTCGCTATTACCGGTATGATCTTGTCAATCTGTATCGCAATTCCCTTGGGGACACTGGCGGCCCTTAAGCGCAATACCTATATCGACAATGCTATTCAGATATCAGCATTGACGGGGATCTCCGTCCCGGAATTTTGGTTTGCAATAATGGCTGTGCTAGTTTTTTCCCTTCACCTCGGATGGCTACCATCATCCGGATATACCAGTCCGTTAGAAAATATGGGGCAAAGCCTCACATATTTAATTCTACCGGCGATCGCGATTGGTTTTAGACAAGCCGCCTACACGACACGGTTAACCCGTTCGAGTATGCTTGATGAGATGAACAAGGAATATGTCGACACCGCGCGATCCCTGGGCTTTCGCGAGCGCAAGGTTGTTTATAAGTACACACTGCGAAACGCCATGATTCCAACTCTCACAATAAGTGGTTTACAACTCGCAGATCTACTTGGGGGGACCGTGGTCCTGGAAGCAATTTTCGCTTGGCCCGGCGTCGGCCGTGTCATTTACGAAGCCATAATTCAGCGCGACTATCCAATGATTCAATCTGGTGTCCTGGTCCTCGGTGTATTCGTCGTTTTGACGAACCTTGTCGTCGACGTGGCGTATCGCTTCCTTAACCCACGCGTCGAACTTCATTAAATAATAATTTGATCACGAAACACTGAATTTCAGCCATTAAGTGGCACCATTTCTCGAAATACTCCAACGGAAACCGCTCCCATTAGCGGTGGCAGTCAGCTGGCCAATAATTGCCCAAACTTTCTTAGTCTGTAATTGGGTCTCTCGCGTTCTAAGTAACGTGGCGCCCTGATTTCAGATACCCATCAATGGATAAGTTGTATTAAAAGCAAAAAGCTTTAGGACAAACCTCAGATAAAACCAAATAAAACCCGCAAATTGTTAGAAGACGAAATGAACGCACTAACGTCTTGATTGAAAAATCAAAAAGCGCCTTCCACCCGCGCGCTTGCGCTCGGACAAAGTGCTGGCAATAACAAATGCAGCCATTATTACCGAAGATACATCGATTACAGGCGATCGAGCCCGGACTGAGCCACTCTGTGGGTCGCAAGGTGCGGCCACCATCACGATGGTGGTCAATCAAATTTTAGACTTCTATACAGCCTGCTCCAAAAGGGGGCCGTGCTATCTAAATTCTACCACGGAGCTAAAGTTCAGTTTCCAAATTGAGATTTGATACTAATCCCATCCGCGCAATCAACGTCAGCCCAAATATCGCGTACTGCTCCGCGATTATAATCGCGAACTTAACCTCGCGAATGCCCTCAAAAGTTTTTATGAGAGCCTTGCCTCCCCAAATTTTCTATTAAAAAGTGCTATTGAAAGCACCGCCATCAAGCAGCAAGTTTTGGCCGACGATAAATCCCGACTTGGAGCTGCAGAGGAAAGCGCAGGCATCGCCAAATTCTGCCGGGTCGCCAGCACGTCCCGCCGGGTTCTGGCTGTTCCGGATAGCCAACATTTCTTCGAATGTCTTGCCCGCCGCATCTGCTTGAACTTGTATGTTCGAATGAAAGCGGTCCGTCGCAAACGGTCCGGGTAAAATATTATTGATCGTCACGTTATGAACAGCCGTCTTACGGGAGATGCCTGCACAAAACCCGGTCAAACCAGCACGAGCTCCGTTCGACAAACCTAAAATATCGATCGGCGATTTCACTGCTGCCGACGTGATGTTGACTATACGGCCGAATTTCCGTTCTAGCATGCCATCGACAACCGCTTTGATGAGAAATATCGCCGTCAACATATTCGCGTCAACGGCTTTGATCCAATCGTCACGGTTCCAATCACGAAAATCACCGGGTGGTGGACCACCGGCGTTGTTTATCAAAATGTCCGGATCCGCGCATGCAGCCAAGACCTTCGCTCGTCCCTCATCGGTTGTAATGTCGCAAGCAACCGGGATAACTTTCACGCCGGTTTTACTATTAATCTCTTCAGCTGTAGCTTCTAGTGTTTCGGCTGTGCGACTATTGATCACTAACTCAACACCCTCTCGCGCCAAGGAGAGCGCAGACGCTTTTCCCAGGCCTTTCGAGGCAGCACATACAATGGCCTTACGGCCCGACAAACCCAAATCCATTACCTTATCCTCTCATATTATTTATTAGTTAGTCCCTAATCGCCCAAGAACCTCACGCGCCAAATTCACCGTTATCGGTCTGCCTTGGGATAAGCCAATCCGGTCCGATACTTCAACCACCTCGCGGGCGGCATCAAACGAGCGTTCCATGCGTGTCAGCAGGTAATCTAGAACGTCCTCACCGACCTTCAGCTGTCTGTCTTGGAAAAGTTTGCTCAATAATGCTCTAAGTAAATTATCGTCCGGTTCCTTAATCTCTATAGCTGGCGCAGCATTCAAGCGAGACGACAAATCCGCCAAAGACAACGCCCAACGCGCCGGTGCACTCTGACCAAGAATCAGCAATTTACCGCCAAGCTCGTTAATGTGATTATAAAGATGGAGAAATGCCTCTGCCTGGACACCTTCACAAGCATTATCAACGATACAATTTACCGCTCCGCCAAGCAATTCCGGTGGCGACGCTGCAGGAATATTTGACACATCGAGCAGTATGGCTTTGGACCGAGCCCGCCAAACATGTCCCAAATGCGTCTTACCACATCCAGGTGGACCGTAGACGGCAAGCGCGGGTGTAGGCCATTCTGGCCAGATATCGATCCAGCTAATTGCTTCAATATTCGATTCGCTAACAAGATAATCTCCCTCGCCAAGCGATGGGCGATGCGGAAAATCAAGAACGAACTGCCGTCCATCGCTCACGCGTCGTCCCGCTTGATTGAAACGTGTTTATCAGTTGACGTGCTTTCATAGAGAGGGCTATCCAAATATCGCCCCAATGCAAATCGCATCATTACACCTAGAACAGCCGCAACCGGCACAGCTAATAGAATTCCCATAAACCCGAATAGGCTACCCCCAGCCATCAAAGCGAACAGTATCCATACCGCATGCAAGTTTACTCGATCACCGACCAGTTTTGGTGTCAAAATGTTTCCCTCTATCACCTGCCCCAAAAAGAATACGAGGACAACAAGCCAGATATCCGTCAGATTTTCGAAGTGCCCAATTGCTAGACCTAAAGCAACAGCAAATCCGCTTAGCATTCCAACATATGGAATGAAGGAAAGTAATCCCGTCGCCAAACCGACGATGGCACCAAACGGTAACCCAAGAAGCGTGAGACCAATCGAATAGAGCACGCCAAGTAATAGACATACGCTGAGCTGTCCCCTCAAAAATCCCGCCAATATTTGGTCAATTAAACGACATTGTTCGCAGATCACTTTTCTCTGCGCGCGCGGAAGCCATCCGTCAATCTTCTCGACGAATGTATTCCAATCGCGCAATAGATAAAAAATGACAACTGGTGTCACAATGAGAAGAGCAGCCACATTTGCCAATGTGCCAAGACCACTGACCAGTTTGGCACTGGCATTACCAATAACATTTGTGGCACCAGAAAGTGAGTTTTTCAAAAACCCCTGCAGATCCGCTTGTTCATTCTCTTTCAGATCGGCAAAAACATCCAATAATGGCCGTATCTTCACTTCAATGCTTGCCACCAAGCTTGGCAACTGTGCAGAAAATTGGAGAAATTGTTTATACAGAACGGGTGCGAGAAAAATGAAGAGTAGTATGATCAAAAACACGAAACCAGCAATGATAATTGACGTTGCAATAGTTCGCGAACATCCCATCTTCTCAAGACGGTCACATAGCGGGTCTAAAAAATAAGCTACGACCAGTCCAATGACGAATGGGAGCAAAATAGATTCAAGCAATAGCAAGGTACAGATGAAGATTACGAATGCGGTTATCCAAGACAGTGTTCGTTGTGTCGTCGTCACTTGATATTCACTCCTGAAGCTTGATTTCCGCCAGAAGTCAAAGTTCCTGTCCAACGCGCCAAATATAATGTTCCGGAAACAACAGTGGTAAATGCTACCAGGTAGACGAGCGCGCTAACCGCCTGCAATAAATCCCAGCCCAATGCCTCATGTCCAAGAGCGAATGAAACCATAAAAATTTGCAAAACTGTATTTAGCTTACTGATCAAAATAGGGTCGACGTTCAACTCAAGCTCCAAAATATTGCTTAAAAGGACACCACCAAGAATTAGCAAATCGCGCAATATCGCAAGAGCAATAATCCAACACGGCAAAAAACCAAGGTGGGCTAAGCATAGGCAAACTGCGATTAACATCGTTTTGTCCGCTAATGGATCCAGATATGTCCCGATGCGCGTTACAGCATTAAGGCGTTTCGCAAGGTAGCCATCCAAACCGTCGCTCACACCGGCAACGATTATGACCCAAAATGCAGTGGCAATTTCCTGAGACAACAGCAAATAGACTGTTAATGGCACAGCTAATATGCGGAGCAAGGATATACCATTCGGCAGGAGGCGAAGGACTTTCATCATTAATTAACCATTAGAATTTCTACCGGCCGAGCCGAAGAACATATCGACTCTCTTCTTTCGTAAATTCCAAATCCAGATCACTCTGCGCCATGGATCGTCTTAACTGATCCGGCCCGCCCGAGTACCGTATATTAACCTGAGCTTCCGCTACTGATAGGTGTTCAACGTCTATATTAATTATCGGTGAAACTTTTCCCAGGCGATCTCGAATAGTCAGCCAATATTTTAATGATGTGAGCGGAACATGGATACTGATCTTTTGTTGTGCGGATAAGCCTTGTAAATTATCCCGTTTCCAATCTTCTTCCGCCCGGATAACAAGTGCTTCGACAGCTTCCTTCAAAAGTTCGTCCACACCACTTTCCCGCGTCCCGGAAAAACTACGAACAAACACCCGTCCAGCATCTGCCTTTCCGAATCTTGTCATCGATATTTGAACAGAAGGCACACTGGTTTTCGGGTCAATATCCAATTCGGCAAGGGTGACCAATGTTCCAATCGCACCGTACTTCTTTGCGATCGCGGACAACCGGTCTTCGTCCCCGTTAAAAGCCTGCTCCGCACTGATAACCGTTATGTCGGAAAAATCTCCCAGTGGGACCACCATCGGCAGCAAGCCATCCGGTGACTGTCGGCTAGCCCAAGCTGCAAACCAGGGATTCGGATCATCCCAAAGCAGGATAGACCCAGCCGCACGGTATACTGGAATAACAACAACAGCTCGGCTAACAGTTTCTGCGATCGGCACTCTATTTTTTTTGAGCAAAGCCCTTACGGCCGCTCGTTTAAAACGAACCGTTAGTTCCGCAAGATACCGCCCCCCACCAAATTTTTCCTTCGCAACAGCGTAATCGCGAATCGTTTGTTGAATTATCTTCTGATCGACCTGCGGAAGTCGATCGTAATGATCTCGCAAAGTTATTTTTTGAATAAGCGCGTGAAGCGCTTTCTGTTGAGCTTTTACGATCCCTAGCGATTTTGCTGTAACCTCGTCGATCGCCCGTTCATCGACCGAAACGCCTTCCACTGTATAGAGATTTCGAACGTCTGCTATAGCCTGCGTACCTGCGTGTACGAGCCAAACTATCGCAAGGATGCCGAGACCATGTGAAAATTTCCGGCGATCGATCATTGCAAACGCCTCTGGATCAAGTATTTTTGACAAACTAGTATATACAGCTTCACTGAGAGGACGCCATAGTAACTCGGCCTCCTAGAACTCCAATGACGTACCGTGGCGCCGGTGTAGACATCGACGCTGGTAACGCATTGGTCCAAGCCCTAAAACCGCTCGCCCGATCGACAGCAAGACGGGGAACAGAGGCGGACTTGGGCGGATTCGGTGGTCTGTTTGATCTCGGCGCGTCTGGATTCGAAGACCCGATCTTAGTCGCAGCGACCGATGGTGTCGGCACAAAATTGAAGCTCGCATTTGCCACCAGTATCCATGACACTGTTGGCATTGATTTAGTGGCGATGTGTGTCAATGACTTGATTGTCCAAGGAGCTGAACCGCTCTTCTTTCTGGACTATCTAGCGACAGGAACACTCGAGACGAGCGTGGCCGCCACCGTTATTTCCGGTATCGCAGACGGTTGCCGTCAGGCAGGTTGTGCATTAATTGGCGGAGAGACCGCCGAAATGCCAGGGATGTATGATGACGGCGAATACGATCTCGCAGGATTCAGCGTCGGCGCCGTCGAAAGAAACGCAATAATCGACGGCGGAGCAATTTCCGACGGCGATATTATCTTAGGACTTAGGTCAAACGGCATCCACTCCAACGGATTTTCTTTGGTGCGGCGTATCATTGAACGCTCTGGTGCTTCCCTCTCAAATACCGCACCCTTCGACCCGCGACAAACCTTGGGCGAGGCGCTATTAGCTCCGACCAGGATCTACGTAAAAACATGTCTCTCTGCAATCGCCACGGGGGGTGTACGTGGCATCGCGCACATTACAGGTGGGGGTCTGATTGAAAACATCCCGCGCATCCTTCCAGTTGGCATAGCAGCGGAAATTAATAGAGGCAACTGGCCGAAAATGCCCATTTTCGATTGGATTGCTCATGAAGGCGCTGTTCCAATTGATGAAATGGAGCGTACTTTTAACATGGGAATTGGAATGGTGATAATTGTAGCACCAAACGCAACAGATGAGATAAAAGCAATACTCGCAGAGCACGGCGAGGAAGTTTTCGAAATAGGCCGAACCGCGATGCAACAGAATTCAACGGTCATTCGAATGGAGGGTTAGTTGGCTGTACCGCGCTTAAAAGTTACTGTTCTTATTTCTGGGCGCGGCAGCAATTTACAGGCACTGATTGATGCCTGTGCCGCTTCTAATTTTCCAGCTGAAATAGTTCGTGTTATATCAAACGAAACCAATGCTGGGGGGCTGAGCAAGGCCACAAAAGCAGGTATTCCTACAGCCGTAGTGCCACACCACAATTACCCTGACCGCCTATCTTTTGAAGCAGATTTAGATAAGGAAATCCGCACGGCGGGAACTGAGTTAATCGCACTCGCGGGCTTTATGCGTTTACTGACAGAAGAATTCGTAAATAAATGGCGAAATCAACTGATCAATATACATCCGTCCCTGCTACCGGCATTCAAAGGCCTTCAAACTCATAAACGCGCGATCGAAGCCGGGGTGCGTTACAGCGGTTGCACAGTGCACTTTGTGCGTCCGGCTATGGATGAAGGCCCAATTATCATCCAATCCGCCGTCCCAATTTCATTAAATGATGATGCCACTTCACTCGAAGCACGCGTTTTAGCACAGGAACATTTGATCTACCCGTTAGCGCTTCAGTTAATTGGCGAAGGCAAAGTCAAAATCGAAGGTAAACGCGCGATAATCAATGATAACAGCGAACAGCTCCCAGGGGCAACGGTTAACCCCGCTATTCCATTAACCTAACGACTTGCACCAGAGCGTTGGAACGTATACGAAATAATTTACACGAATATGGGGAGTGCATCGTAAATGGTTCCGGAACTAGATTATCTCAAATCCAGCGAGGAGCATCTCAAAACTTGGTCACGCGTTTGCAAGTTGTTCCTCGTATCGACGGTTTCGATAGCAATTATCTTACTGCTAATGGCTGGTGCGTTGTTATAGCAACACTTAGCCAATCTTAAAAACGTAATGCGCACCATTTGGAGCGCATTACGTGTTCTGCACTTTGCTATAAAAATTTGAGCTAACCGACGATTTCCATTCCGGCAAAAAAATAAGAAATCTCCCAGGCAGCCGTTTCAGACGCGTCGGAGCCATGTGCTGAATTAGCCTCAACCGACTCTCCGAAGTCCTTTCGAATTGTGCCATCATCGGCATTTGCCGGGTTTGTTGCCCCCATGATTTCTCGATTCCGAGAAATTGCTTCTTCGCCTTCCAAAACCTGCACGACGATCGGTCCTGAAGACATGAAGTCACAGAGATCACCAAAAAAGGCACGTTCCTTGTGAACATAATAAAACTGCTCAGCTTGCGCACGCGTCAGACTTATTCGCTTTTGTGCAACAATGCGAAGACCCGCTGCCTCAAAACGCGCATTGATCTGCCCGGTGAGGTTACGTCGCGTCGCATCCGGTTTGATAATCGATAACGTTCTTTCGACCGCCATATCGGACAGCCTCCATACCTTTGCCAATCACTTGAGGCGCCGGGTTATAGACGGCATAACCCCATACGGCAAGCCGTTACTATAAATCGATTTCACAGCGTAATCACCTGACAACGCCGTCGTCACATGATATTCACCCGATCCCATGTTAGCATTAAACGGTCTTTCCATAAGAATCGGCAGCCGATTGCTGATTGAAAATGCCTCGGTACAGCTTCCCGAACGCGGCCGGGTCGGTCTAGTCGGGCGGAATGGCACGGGCAAATCTACCCTTCTCAAGGCTATCCTTGGACAGATCAACATCGAGGCAGGTGCGATCAAACACCGTAAAAATGCTCTGATTGGAACAGTAGCTCAAGAAACACCGACCGGCGATCAAACGCCCTTAGGACACGTACTCGCAGCGAACACAGAACGCACATCACTTTTGACCGAACTGAAGACGGCGCAGAACGGCAATCGCGTTGCAGCAATTCACGAACGACTGAACGATATTGATGCTTCTGCGGCTCCCGCGCGAGTTGCACGAATTCTCGCAGGGCTCGGATTTGACGAAGAGACACAGAACAGACCACTAGAAACCTTCTCTGGTGGATGGCGCATGCGTGTCGCACTCGCCGCTGTTCTACATAGCGAACCCGACTTTCTACTTCTAGATGAACCTACGAACCATCTCGATCTCGAGGCAACGATTTGGCTAGAGGGCTATCTTGCACGCTATCCAAACGGACTTCTATTGGTCAGCCATGACAAAGAGTTGCTGAACCGCGTGGCCGATGGAATTCTTAATTTGGAAAGCCGAAGTCTGACGTATTATGCTGGTAATTTTGAAAAATTCGAACGGACCCGGCGAGAAAGAAATGCACAACGACAAGCTGCATTTGAACGCCAACAGGCAGAGCGGGAACACATACAGGCCTTCGTGGACCGCTTCCGTTACAAGGCGAGTAAGGCGCGGCAAGCTCAGAGTCGGTTGAAAATCCTCGAACGTATGGAACCAAGCGTCGCCGTCACAGGAGATCGATCAGCGAAGTTCGAATTTCCACAACCGGCAAAACTCGCGCCCCCTATCTTCGTGCTCGAAGGAGTGTCAGTCGGTTACGAAAAAAACAATCCTGTTCTGCGCAACTTGAACATCCGACTTGATATGGATGACCGAATTGCGCTCCTAGGTGCGAATGGTAACGGTAAAACAACTTTCTTGCGCCTGCTAGCAGGAGAGCTGAGAGAAATGTCCGGTAACAAGCGCCGTCATGGAAAACTGGATGTTGGATATTTTGCCCAGAATCAATTCGACCTAATCGACCCAGTAGTAACAGCCTTCCAGCACCTAGCTGAGAATATGACTGACTCCAGTGATGCAAAAATCAGGGGTCATTTAGGCCGTTTCGGGCTCGAACAGGACAAAGCTAATACCAAAATCGAGCACCTTTCCGGCGGTGAAAAGGCACGCCTGGTTCTCGCTACAATTACCGTACGAAAACCTCATTTATTACTCCTGGATGAACCAACAAACCATCTGGATATCGATGCACGCGAAGCCCTCGTGCATGCGCTGAATGATTTTGAAGGCGCTGTTGTCCTAGTCAGCCACGACCCCCACCTCGTATCTTTGGTAGCGGATAGGTTGTGGCTAATCAAAAATCATACATGTACGCCCTTTGACGGTGATGTATCAGACTATCGGAAACAAATTCTAGACGACGGTCGTCAAGCCCGCCGACAAGGCAGGCTGGGAACATCTGTTACCCTCTCAAAGCGGACGGAACGCCAAAAGCGAGCCGAATTGCGAGCGTCTAAAGCCAAACTCAGAAACGCAGCGAAGGCCGCGGAGAAAGAAATGGAACGAATATCCACTGAACGCGACAAGATATCCAAAAAACTCTCTGATCCGGAGGTATACGAAGGTCCAACATCCGAATTCGCAAAACTCGCGAAACGAAAGGCCGAACTTGATGACGGCCTTGCCGCGGCGGAGAACAGATGGCTTGAAGTCCAGGAAGCGCTTGAAGCGAATACATGAACTGCGTTTTCTTTGCCAAAGCATAATTGTTCATAGCGCGGCTTTTTCCGCTTTCTTCTCCCAGGCACCTTCTTCTGTCTGCTGCCAATATGTAAGGGCAAACCCACTGTTCATACGCAGCTTCCAATGTTTGCGCACAGCCGTGACCGCGTCATCGTCGCGCCCATCAAAAACTTCACAACAAAGCTCAAATTCAGAAATTCTTTCAGAATTGGCACCGTCGACCAAAAACAAAACGGCCGCTGCATTGGGATTTTCATCCTGATCTGTCAGCCACACAGGTTGACGCTCGGGATAGCCATCTTTCTTACTACCGTGTGGCAAAAACCCCTCCGGCGCGTAGTTCCAGAGAACTGTATTTAAGGCTTCTACCCGATCCTCAGAACCTGTCATCACTACAGCACGCCAGCCACGTTCCAGCGTCTTCTCAAGGAGTTTTGGCAACGCATGTTCCAAAGCGCTGCGTTGTAAATGATAGAAGCGAATTTCAGTCACCGCGCTCTAGCCTTCGTAATTCTCCGCTACAAAGCAGTCAAGAAGTCGAACGCCATAACCGGTAGCACCTCGCGCTGCCGTCGGCACCGCTGAGCTTGACCAAGCCATACCCGCGATATCGAGATGCGCCCACGGCACTTTGTTGACAAAACGCTGGAGAAGTTGTGCCGCTGTAATTGAGCCACCATCCCGGCCCGCCACATTCTTCATATCCGCGCCATCAGTGTTGATCTTCTTATCAAAGGAATCGTGGAGTGGCATGCGCCAGACCTTCTCTCCGGTCGCGAGGCCCGCTTTAGTCAATTGGTCCGATAATTTTTCATTATTGGAAAACATACCTGCATATTCGTGTCCAAGACTGATAATTATTGCGCCGGTCAGAGTCGCCAAATCTACCATTAATTGTGGCTTGAAACGGTCTTGGCAGTACCATAGGACATCCGCCAAGACGAGACGACCTTCCGCGTCGGTATTATGAATTTCGATTGTTTGGCCAGACATGGTCGTAACGATATCCCCTGGACGCTGCGCATTACCATCCGGCATATTCTCAACCAAGCCGATTAGCCCAACCGCATTCACTTTTGCTCTGCGGCCTGCAAGCGCCTTCATCAAGCCTGCAACAGTGCCCGCTCCACCCATGTCCCATTTCATATCTTGCATACCAGGTCCGGGCTTCAATGAAATGCCGCCGGTATCAAACGTTACTCCCTTGCCAATGAACGCTATCGGCTTCACAGATTTCGCAGCGCCCTCCCAACGCATGATTGCGACCTGGCTTTCGCGAATCGAACCTTGCCCAACTCCCAGAAGCGCACCCATACCGAGCTTTTGCATCTGTTTTTCACCAAGTATCTCGACCTTAACGCCCAACTTCGATAAAGATTTTACCTCTTTAACAAAACTTTCTGGGTAGAGAACATTGGGCGGCTCCGAAACAAGATCACGAGTAAAAAAAACACCCTCAGCAATCTTCTCGAGCGGATTAAAGGCCCGTCGGGCAGAAGCAGCTCCCTTTACCCTAAGGGTAAACGTCTTCAATGAAGGTTTCGCTTCAGCTTTTTCTTTCGTCCGATATTTATCGAAACGATAACTTCGTAGTAACGCACCATAAGCAACATTTGCTGCCACGCCGGAAGGATCACGACCTATCGTTTCAATCGCCAAGTGGGCAGTCTTAATTCCTGCTTGATTAAGACGAGCATATAAGCGTCCCCCTAAGGCTTGCTGGTTATTCTCATCGAATTCTTTTCCAATGCCAGCCAATATAATACGTCCATAAGCGACACCGCTCGGCGCCATCATATCGAGAAATTGCGAATTCTTTCCTGTAAATCGACTTTCTTTGATAGCGCGCGAAATGGCACCACCAGTCGTTTTATCGAGTTGCTTTGCGGTCGCGTACAACCTGCTACCATCCCCAACGCAGACAATAACAGTACCATTCTTCGGCAATCCCGGTTCTTAAAAAGAAAATTTCATGAGTTCCTCTCTCGAAAATACGAACGCCGCTCGATCTGCGGCAGTAGTGGATCACTGTACTCCCGTGCCAACAAAAGAAAAGTATGCCGACAGTATATTTGACGGCTCATATGGACTAAAGATAGGTTTTAACAAAATTGGGTGAACTTTGAGATTCGCCTTAAAACCACTATTCGGTCCCAGCAAAAATGCTCTTTCGCTACATCACGAAACAGCTTCTGTTAATCACACTAATTTCGACAACAATTTTATGCATGATATTTTGGTTGGCGAAAGCATCAACCTTGCTCGACTTTATTATAAACAGAGGGCTAAATTTCGGTCTGTTTCTCTACATGAGCATGCTCATTCTACCGAGATTGCTTCTGATTTTGCTACCAATAGCGACAATTGCGACAATCCTCTTCGCGTATTACCGACTGCAAACCGATAGCGAGCTCGTCGTCATGCGAACCGCAGGCATGAGTAATTATTCTTTGGCAAAGCCAGGACTTGTCGTCGGTGGCATCATATCGATCATCATGACTGTATTGACGCTATATCTTTTGCCCACATCATACCGTGAGTTTAAAGATCAGGAATTTTTGATTCGGCATCAATTTGGAACTGTATTACTGCAAGAAGGTTCATTTAACGCAATTGCACCGGGTGTTACCGTCTTTGTGCACAAACGAGGCGCAAACCAAGAGCTCCGTGGCATTATGCTTCACGATAATAGAAATGTCGATAAACCGCAAACCTGGCTGGCGCAACGCGGCGCTTTGGTCACTACAGATGATGGACCACGGGCCGTCCTGGTAAATGGTAACAGGCAACAAGTAGATAGAACACGCGGTACGTTTTCGATGTTGTTATTCGACCAAACAACACTGGATATAGGGGGAACAGCGGGTGAACACGCGAATCGTTGGCGAGAGCCTCGGGAACGATATCTAAACGAATTATTCGATCCAACGGATACCCGCCCGGGCGAACCAAATTTCGCAGATCTTTTGGCGGAAGGCCATAGCCGTATTGTCCAACCACTGTTACCTATCACCTGTGCTGCAGTCGCCCTCGCAGTTTTGCTAACGGGCTCCTACAGTCGGAGAGGACAAGCAATAGATATTCTCAAAGCAATCGGTCTGACTGCAATTATTCTAATCGCAAGTCTCGGCACCCGAAGTTTAGCCGTCAAGCAACCGGTTATGATATACATGATGTATGCTGGCGTTATTTTACCATTTCTAATCTCCTTCTGTTACATCCTGTGGCCCAGAAAACTGAATCGAACCTGGTTGGGCCGGCGTGCAAATAAATAGTCTGATATTGACTAACTGTTCCCAGTACACTTCGAAATATCAAAGTGCTTGTAAGCTTTGACTAGGCCAACGAGCTTTCGATGCGGCCAATATTGAATTACTGACCACCCGTCCTCGTTCCGTAACAAAAGCGCTGCGCTTCCGGGCATCACTTGTGTGCCAAGGCGTCGACTAATCCATTCGGCCGGACAATATGACCAAATGTACGTAGGCCCGCTTCCGGCAGACGCCATAAAGCCCAATAATTCTGCATCGTTATTTATCGGCGCTGCCTTCAAGTCGGCCCGCGATTGCCCGACGTAATGCTTAAACATGGAAGTAAAGTTTCCTTGATCACCGGGCACGATTAAGCCGATGGTAGCGTTTTGAGGCAGCGTTTTGGAGAGTTCCCGGCCGACATCCCGCAGCATCGGTTTAGGCACTTCCAGGTCGTAACGCCAGTAATTCGTTGTCGCTATCTGAAGGACGAGAACAGCGATAATAAGCAGTATACCTATTCGGGAAATAAAAGACCCATCCAAGATCCTAATTTTCTCTCGGTTATAACGATAAAGCCGACCAAACCCGAAGACCGTCGCTGCCATTATCAAATAACCAACATGTGTATTGAAGCGCCAATAAGATTGGGGATATCCACCGAAATGAACGATGAAAATAAGAAAGAGAAAAAGATTGTATCCAAAGAAAGTCGAACCGACGATGATGGCCAATCGATCAAATGGCGACGTCGACCGTTTAATCCAGCAACGGAAGCCCCAAATCACAAAGCCTATTGATAGGGCGAAATAGAGCGCTTTTCGGTAAACGACAACGCCCATATAGCGCAGAAGTTCTGGCAGGCGGTCAATTGGCCAGTCGCTAATCGCCGAGATTTTGTTTTCAGCTAACGGTGAAATTACAATTAGGTAATACCGCCATGTGAGATACGCGACAAGCGGCATGCCTATTAATATTGGCAGCCGTTTCACATAGAAGCTGAATTGTATTTCCCGGTCACGGATTGCAACCATCCCAGTAGAAACGAGTAACGCAACCACTAAAACAAGGTTAGCTTGTTTTATATTGACCAGTAACGCCAACAATAGCGCAAATGTAATTGCCCGCCCTCGCTCTGCCGCATTGGGATTTGCGGCGGATTGTATCCAAACCCAAGCAGCGATTCCTGCATATGCGACGACGACCGAGGTTGCCATGTCCGGATAAGATGTCAACCAGATGCGTCGAACGAAAACTGGGTTTAACAACGTCGCAACCAGGATCAAAAACGCGCCGAGTCTCCAAGTGTTAGACGCGTCTGCACTGTCGGGTCTGCGCAAAAGTCCGCCAAGCAGCGCGGCGAATAACAGCAAAAAAATTACATTAAATTGTACAATAGCGTTCTCAACAAACTCGCCAGCGATGCGACTGACAACGTAAAAGAGAAAAGTGACGTTGTACGGGAACCCTGGGTAGACTGACTGGCCCGCTGGTCCTTGCGAACGGATAAATTGATCGTTCTCCCAAATAAACAGGCCGTTGGGCAACCAATGCGTGAAACTGTCGACTTCCGATGGTGCTTTTGCCGCGATGATTAGTATAAGCGGAAGCCCCAGAACAAAGATCGCTCGCATTGATATGGCTTCAGACAACAGCGCGTGTCTATTCCAAATTAGCATTCCGATGCCGATCACGCTAAGGCACCCAAATACAGGCATGAAGAACCAACCGCCGAAGACATTAGAGATGGTTAATACAGCAGCTAAGACACTCCATCCCAACAGAACAGATACGCCAGGGAGATCCTGGGCAACGCCATAGATACGCCCCAATCCAGAAAAAAGACAAAGTGAAGCGAGAACTGAAGCCAAGCCCAGCCATTGACTGGGTTCCGGCAAAAAATATTCAACTAATGCCAACACGCATTGGCTCCAGTCCAAATGTGCTTTATTTCAATTGTTGGCGAATTCACGGAATTTGATACTAAATACTCATCTTCTTGAAGATACACTCAGGGATCATCCTAATAATCAACATAATGTACCGCCAAAACCACGGGAAATAAGAAATTTCCCGGCCTTTACAAGCAAGCGACAGACAGGCTTCAGCGCATGCTGTGGGCGTCGCCACCAAAAACATTCCAGGCATGCCGAAGGTCATGTCTGTATCAATAAATCCCGCCTTGACCGTTGCGACATGGGAACCAGCTCGCCAGAGCCTAGCCCGCAAACCTTGCAGATACACGTTTAAACCTGCCTTGGCGGAACCATAGACATAGTTCTTGAGACGCCCCCGGTCACCAGATACCGAAGTCAAAACAACCACGCGCGATCCAGGATTCTTTTCTAGCACTGGCGCCAAATGAGACAAAATAGATACTGCCCCAGTATAGTTCACATCGATGGTTTGCCGCCCCAATTTATGGTCGACGTCAATTTCTATCTGATCCGGCATAAAGCCAAACAAAAGAAATACACCGATCGGGCCGTCACAAAAGGCTAATGAATCGCGCAATTTTTCGTGAGAATGAACATCTAAAGCATCAAAGCTTGCGCAATTCGCGCTAACGCTAAACTGTGTCGAAATATCTCCGGCAATTCTTTCCAGATCTTCGTTGTCTCGGCCAGCAAGTAAAACGTTTGCTCCCAAAGCGGCAGCGGCACGGGCGAACGCTCTTCCAATAGATGAAGAAGCGCCAAGTATGACCCACGTCTTGATGGCCTTTCCAGTTGTCACTATTACCTCGTTCGAATCTTCAGGCGCTGCGCTAGGTCGGAGTCAAAAACACCAGTGGGATCATATCGTGATAAAGTTTCGCGGAATTTATCTAATTTCGGATACATCAACACAAAACGTTCTGCCGTCAGCGTCACATCTTTTGCCAAATATACGCGGCCGCCATGATCGAGAGTCATGGCATCCAAACACTTGACCAATTCGTACCCTCCGTCGCGCGCCGGGATATCCAAACTAAGCGTTACGCCAGACCTCGGAAAAGACAGGTCACCCAAACCTTCTTTCCCAAAAGTTTTCAATACACCGAGAAAAGAAGCCGCCCGAGCATTTGAAATTCGTTCCAGCATTTGCCGGATTCCAATTCGGGCAGATTCATCAGGAAGGACGCACTGAAATTGTAAAAACCCCTTTTTCCCGTAAAGACGGTTCCAATTCAAAACCTTATCTAATGGGTGATGAAATGCTTCATAACCAAGTATTCTCTCCCTTCCCTTGATCGGGACACGGCGATAGTAAATTGCGTTGAATGCGCGTACCGAATATCGGTTCAATGTAACATCAGGGCAGGTAAAAGGTATACTGCAAGGGATCCGCCGCGTTCTGTGCCAATCGACTAAGACAGGTTCCGCCGCCTGGAATATACCACGGCCAAGCATTCGTCCTCCTTGCAGGGCATCGACCCAACCGACTGTATATGCGGCAGATTTGCGGTGCTCCTGCATTAAGTCAATAAATTGGTCTAGGTCTTTTACCCGCCATTCACGGACGCGAACCGCGTTTGCTCGCAACTTTTGAAGCTTAAGACCAATTGCGGAGATCACCCCAGTGAAACCACAACCACCGATAGTAGCGGAAAATAATTCAGAGTGTTCTGTGCGAGTGGCACGGACGAGTTCGCCGCTTGCCAAAATTAGATCTAGCCACTCGATGTGTTCACCCAAACAACCTTGGTTATCGTGGTTTTTCCCGTGGATATCACTAGCAACCCCACCACCAAGCGTCACGAAGCCAGTACCTGGCACAACGGGAGGTAAAAATCCCCGAGCAGAAGTGAACGCATATAATTCCGCGAAAGTAATACCGGGTTCCACAGCAACCACGCCGCTCCTTTCATCAAATGACAAAAACCGATCCATGCGTCTTGACAAAATTGCCCGACCTTTTTGACGCATTCCCAAATCGCCATAGTTTCGGCCATCACCACACGCGATAATCCGAGTGTCTTCGCTTTGCTCTCTAATTGCATTAATGACCGCCGACAAACGTTCCGGCCGAAACGCAGTCATCTCGGCACTTCGACTCCGGCCCCAGGAAGTAATGGTTAGCTCTTTGGGCTTCATAACAGTCCTGTACTCACGCATATATCAAATATGCAAAGGTCATTAACCAACCAAAAAAGGAAACCAAAAGGCCTGGATCACGGGTAGCCAACTCAGTCGGAGAGCCGGACCGGCGGTAGACAAGTGTTAATTGTAAGTGGCGAAGCGTGCCGCCGACGACGAACGGTATAGTTAGGTAAAGGTTCTCACTACCCAAGCGGCGCATTGCATCCGCATCTGTCGTAAACACCACATAAGATACGACCAGAGCCGTCGAAACCATTACGAATGAAGCTTCTAAAAACGCTATCGAATATCCTCCAAGGCTTGCACGGTGATCACTACTTAACTCTTGAGACAGATCGTCACGGCGCTTGGTTAGCGCTATAAAAAGAGCGAGCATACCAGTACAAACGAGGATCCAAACCGTTGGCTGGACACTCGCCGCAAGCGCGCCAGCATACACTCGCAATACAAATCCCAGCGCTATTGTTAAGACGTCGATGACCGCTAACTTCTTCAAAAGAAACGAATATAATATGGTAAGAATGCAATAACTGGCCAGAACCCAGCCGCCATTCGTACATCCGATCCCGATAACAAGCCCCATTCCACAAAGAATAAAAAATAGTGCAATGGCCAAACCGCCAGAAACATCGCCCGAGGCGACCGGACGATTGCATTTCTCCGGATGCTGTTTATCAGCGTCACGGTCGCTAAAGTCATTAAGACAGTATAGACCGCTCGCAACGAAACAAAATGCGAAGAACATCAAAGTCACGTCTGCAAATGAACCGTCACGCGACAAATCAGGGCTGAAAAACAATGGAGCGAATACAAAAATATTTTTCACCCATTGCAGCGGCCGGAGCAACTTTATTATCGCGCTCAAACTCATAACTAACTGCTAACCCGTCCTGTTCCGCAGCCGGCAAAAAATAACTTCAAAGTAATAATCGGATAAGAGCCATCAGTTCCGGTACAAGTCGATAAAATCATTCTTGATTCATTAAGTGTAGGTTACAAGAAACGAAAAAGACTTTTAAAGTCATAGCGTTCCGGTCTATTACTGTGTTCAATAAGAAAAAGCCAGGGCACGGGTAGAAAAAGACCTATAACCGTTGCGTAATTGCGTGCGGTAAATTTCAAAGATTTTTTGCAAACCTAATTAACAATAGTAGGCTGCAACTTTGATGAATTAGCTCTTACGATCGGATACTGTTTTCAGGTATTCAATCGAGAGGTTCATTAACGACTACCCAATCCCTGCTGAATTGAAGCTAAATCGCTTGCGGCCTTAAAAAACCGCAGCAACCACAAGTGCCGAGGTAATTGGGTGCGACTGTCGCTCACCTTGTCCGCATATCTTGGTCGCCAGTTTGCATTCTGGCTGACAAGTGTTTTTTGCATTCTCATGGGGATCGCGCTCCTGTTCGATCTCGTTGAGATGATGCGCCGAGCGTCCGGAAAGGAAGACGCAACAATGGCTATCATCCTGCAGATGAGTTTGTTTAAATTGCCACATCTTGCAGAGACTATTTTGCCATTTACCGTTCTATTCGGCGCAATGTTTGCATTCTGGCGTTTAGCAAATGGGAATGAAATCGTTGTCTCAAGGTCTGCCGGTGTTTCGATCTGGCAGTTTTTGTTTCCAGCAATTATCTGCACTCTCGCCGTAGGAATTTTTCAAATCACAATTTTCAATCCATTTTCCGCCGTCATGCTATCAAAATTCGAAAGCATAGAAGCCAAATACTTGAAACGCACAACGAGCATGCTCGCAGTGTCGAGGAATGGCCTTTGGTTGCGCCAATCCGATAGCGGTGGACAAGCTGTTATTCATGCACTCCGTGTCTCACAAGCAGAAATGAAACTTCATGATATAATAGTCTTTATGTTTGAAGGCAGCGACAAGTTTGTAGGCCGTATAGATGCCGAAACAGCACAGCTCAAAATTGGTTATTGGGACATAAGAGACGGCTGGATCTCAACACCAAATCGCGCAGCTCAGAAAATTGCAAAATACGAGCTTCCATCAGATTTGACAGTTACAAAAATTCAAGAGAGTTTCGCTTCTCCCGAAACAATGTCTTTTTGGGACCTACCGAATTTTATCGAAGAATTGGAAGCTTCAGGATTTTCCGGGCATCGACATCGCTTGCATTTACATTCGTTAATCGCTTTGCCAATCTTATTGTGTGCAATGGTTTTGATTGCTGCCGCGTTCACTGTCCGCATAAACCGACGCTCCGGCACATTCCTCGCGTTGATTGGCGGCATCGCTATAAGTTTTTTACTCTATGTTTTGGGCGACGTGGTCTATGCATTAGGATTATCAACGAATGTGCCAACACAACTAGCCGCATGGACACCTGCTGGTGTCAGCATGATGATAGGCTTGGCGCTGTTGCTTCATCTTGAGGACGGGTAATGGTGCGCCTCTCATTCATTGCGACATTCGTTATCGCCATAATTCTGACGCAGACGGCAATTGGGCGCGAAAAATTGTCCAACGATTTACCGGTTTTGATATTTGCCGACGAAATAAACTACGACGATGAGTTGGGAACCGTCATCGCCAAAGGAAAAGTCGAAATCACTCAGGGTAAACGAACGCTCCTCGCAAATACAGTTAGCTATAATCAAAAAACAGACACTGTTAGCGCGTCTGGTAATATCATACTGCATGAGCCCTCCGGCCAAGTCATCTTCGCCGAGTTTGTCGAACTGACGGAGGAATTAAAGAATGGCATAATTGATCGGATCCAAATTCTTCTTGAAGACAAAAGTCGTTTTGCTGCTAATTCGGCTGTCCGCCGAGATGGCAACAAAATACAAATGTATCGGGCATTATATTCGCCGTGCGACCTTTGCGAGAAAGAGCCGGAAAAGCCTCCTCTCTGGCAATTGAAGGCTGAACGAATAGATCACAGCCAAAAAGACCGTGAAATTCGCTATAAAGACGTTTTTCTGGAAATGTGGGGATTCCCGATCGCTTATGCGCCCTACCTCTCCCACCCCGACCCCACCGTAGATCGAAAATCAGGATTCTTAGCTCCGAGTTTCGGCACAAGCAGTGACGTAGGCGCTTTTATTCGCCTTCCCTACTTTATCACCATGGGTGACGAAAGGGATGCCACCATTACCCCAATATACACCAAAGATGAAGGCCTGGTTCTAAGCGGAAATTATCGCCAAAGATTGGTAAACGGGAAGGTTGCCATCTCGGGGAGTATTGCAGAAGCACAGCGCAACGAAGGCGATCCTGATAATTCAACGATTAAGAATGATAGAGTCCGCGGACACATTACAATTGACGGTGAGTATCACTTAGATGATACGTGGCGTAGTAGTTTCGACACGATGATGGCGAGCGATAGAACCTACTTAAGAAAGTTCAATTTTTTCAAACTTAACCCAAACACTCTTCGTTCAAATGTCATGGTCGAAGGATTTCGCCAACGAAATTATATCGCAGCTAACGCCTATTGGTTCCAAGACCTGCGAACAGGTACAACTGAAGATCAACCAGTTGTCGCTCCGATAATTGATTTCAACCATATGGGAGAGGCCGACCGGTTTGGCGGCCGATGGCAATTAGATGGAAATTTCAGGGCTCTATTCCGAGACAATGGAACGGATTCACAGAGAGTTTCAATTACACCCGGTTACGCAATTGGACGTACTTGGAACACGGGCCTCGTGACCAACGCCGCAGCAACAGTCCAATCTGACGGTTACTGGCTGAGAGATATCGTTAAATCGGATGGTACGAAAGATAACGCTTTCGAAGGAAGACTATTACCACGTCTTGCAATTGATGCCCGTCTTCCTTTCGCCAGGGTTTCTGCTGGTTTGAAGCAAGTCATCGAGCCTATCGCTATCGGAATTCTAGCGCCAAATGGATCGAATTCTTCCAATATTCCAGATGAAGAAGGAACTGTTTTTGAACTCGATGACACGAATCTTCTGAGTATAAACCGGTTTGCGGGCCTGGATAGCGTTGATAGCGGTTCTCGCATCATTTACGGAGCTAAATTTGGTTTGTATGGCCCAAATTCCGGCAATATTACTGGCTTTGTTGGGCAAAGCTACCGCCTTAGCAAAGATCGCGACCTAACATCTTCAAAACTTCTTGAGACGGATTTTACGGATTACGTTGGTCGTATTGATATAAAGCCAAACGAATACACCGATATCTTATATCGATTCAAATTTGCTGAATCTAATTTCAGCAATAAAAGCAGCTCGATCGGATTTTCGTTTGGACCCACTGCATTCAAATTGAATGGTGAATATTTATTTTTTGAAGAGGGAAGCACAACTGTTAATACAGAGGGAAGAGAGGAACTGGTCACTTCCTTTAGCTCCCAGATCAATCAGTATTGGTCTGCATCCATCGGCACGCATCGAGATTTAACAAAGGATGGTGGTTCTCTTCGACATTCTCTCCGAGCTCGGTATTCAGACGAATGCTTTACATTCGAATCAGTCGCCATACGCAGCTTTACACGCGATGCCGATATACAGCCGGAAAGCCAAATTTTATTTCGCCTGATCTTCAAAAACTTAGGACAGGTCGAATCTAACGCCGGATGACAATATGTATATCTTGAAATATCACCCTCGAATCCGGCCGGGTTTTCCTAAAATCCTCACTTTACTTCTCGTTATAATTGGTGCGCTGTCAACCACAAACATCACACATGCTCAGCAGCAGGACTTGGTCCGAATTGCCGCGATCGTGAATGATGAGATTATCTCCGTTTTTGATCTTGAAAACCGAGTGCGATTGGTTGCCGCAACAACAAATACTTCGAAAAGTCTCGAAAAACTCAATCGAATAAAGCCTCAGGTATTACGTCAAATGATCGACGAAAAAGTTCAGCTTCAAGAGGCCAAAAAATTGAATATCCGCGTATCTTCGCGCGAATTCAACGGAACAATAGCAAACCTAGAACGTCAGAGTAAAATGCGCCCTGGTCAGATTTGGAGCTTTGTAAGAAGTAATAATATTGACCGTTCAGCCTTAGAAATGCAGATTCAAGCAAGAATTTCTTGGATGAAGTTGGTAAACAGACGAATCCGTCAGCAAATTTCTGTTGGGCAAGAAGAAATAAATGAAGAGATAATTCGTTTGAAAAATTTAAAGGGAAAACCTCAACTTCACGTATTAGAAATTTACCTGAGCGTAGATAGGCCTGATTCCGAACAGCAAATCCGCCAAATAGCCGATCGATTGATTTCACAAATCCTCAACGGTGCTAACTTTAGCGCACTTGCGAGAGAATTCTCACAAAGTGCAACCGCCGCTAGAGGCGGAAATTTAGGTTGGATAACCGAATCTGAACTTGACCCCGAACTTTCGGCAGCGCTTTCCGTGATGCAGCCTGGGCAGGTCTCCCGCCCCATCAAAACATTAACGGGGTACCATATCTTATTTTTAATAAATAGGCGCGAAAACAGCACCGACAAAGACAGCAATATAACTATAAAATACCGCCAAATGATGGCCCCTGTTCTTCCTGGCGCACTTCTATCGGAAGCCGAAGACCAGAGACAAATAGCAGTCAAAATCGCATCTAAGGCCAAATCATGCAATGAATTATTGCAGCTTGCGCGAAGCGTTGGAGCTACCGATATGGAGTTAATTCACGAGGTCGCCGCCAGCGATTTATTAACTTGGCAGAGGACAGCTCTTCTAAAAAATGAAATTGGCAAAGCCAGTCCACCGATCCGGACACCTAAAGGATTCCTGATTATCATGCCTTGTGAACGTATTGAGCAAGAAGCAGGTATCCCGTCGGCAAAAGCCTTGGAAGAACGCTTGACACGGGAACGTTTAGACCTGATGTCACAGAAATATATGCGGGATCTCCGCCGATCAGCTTACGTAGATTTAAGGCAATGAAGACGCATTCCATCCCAATTGCCGTCACCATGGGCGAACCCGGTGGCATAGGTGGAGAAATTTCTTTAAAAGCTTGGTTACGCCGCCACGAGTTGAAATTACCACCTTTCTTTTTGATTGACGACCCAGACCGCTTGAATAACATCTCTTCGAGGCTCAATTGGGATATACCAATTAAATCTATCCGTAAGGCAAATGACGCACTGGCACTATCAGTATCCGCGCTACCGGTCTTTCCAATTAAACTAAAGGCGAAGGATATTCCAGGCCAAGCAAGAACAGAAAACGCGCCGGCAGTATTAGAATCAATTCGTTGCGCAGTTAACTTTGTTCAAAAAAATGAAGCGAGCGCCATTGTCACCAATCCGATACAAAAGAAAACCCTCTATGATATAGGCTTCGAATATCCCGGGCACACGGAATTCCTCGCAAATTTAGCTCAGATCACAAAACCACCGATCATGATGCTAGCCTGTAACTCTTTACGAGTTGTTCCAGTAACCATTCACCAAGCCTTGGCAGAAGCTATTCGGTCGCTCAATCAAGAAAAAATCATAACTGCAGCCGAGCAAACCATACTGTCATTACGGCAGGATTTCGCAATAAAACGCCCTCATCTTATGGTTGCAGGCCTAAATCCACACGCTGGTGAGAATGGCTCGATGGGGCGAGAAGAAATCGATATTATCGACCCTGCTATAAAGCATTTAAAACGCGCGGGATATTCCATTACAGGGCCAGCACCTGCTGACACATTATTTCACGACCGCGCACGTGAAAATTACGATGCCGCAATCTGTATGTACCATGATCAAGCCCTGATACCTCTCAAAACCGTGGACTTTCGATCCGGCGTAAACATTACTTTAGGCCTTCCATTCATTCGAACATCTCCAGATCATGGCACAGCGCTTGAACTCGCAGGTACTGGAGCCGCCGACGAATCCAGCTTCGTTGCCGCCTTGAAAGCCGCCGCCACTATTATCGCCAACCGGAAGTTAAGTAAGAACTAGCATGATATGAATGCATTTCCCGACTCCCGTCTTGAAGCTCTTCCTCCCTTACGTAAGATCATCTCGGACTATGAGCTCAAAGCCCGACGCTCTCTTGGACAGCATTTTTTACTAGACCTAAATTTAACCCGCCGTATCGCTAACGCCGCCACGCATTTAACAGAAGGTACAGTTATCGAGGTAGGACCTGGCCCAGGTGGATTAACAAGATCTCTGCTTTCCGCTGGTGCCTCTAAACTCGTTGCAATCGAGCGAGACGAGCGCTGCATCAAAGCCCTAAAGTCGCTGAAAGAAGCCTCCGACAACCGCCTGATGCTATTACATGAAGACGCATTGCGATTTAATTATGCAGAAACAATCCCTGGGCCCATAAGCCTTGTTGCGAATTTACCTTTCAACATTGCCACGCCATTACTCATCAATTGGTTGCGCATGGGCAACCGCATCTCCGAAATGATTCTTATGTTTCAAGCGGAGGTAGCGGAGCGTATTACGGCGTCACCTGGCAATAAAAGATTTGGCCGTCTATCGGTTATCAGCAACTGGTGTGCGGAAACCCAACTTCTTTTCCGCATTCCTGCTCGATCATTCACACCACCCCCAAAAGTGGATTCCGCTGTGGTACGATTCACACCCAAAAAAAACCGAACGCCCAAGATAGAACTTTCTTTGCTCGAATCTGTGAGTGGAGCCGCTTTTGGCCAGCGTCGAAAAACTCTGCGTCGATCATTGTCACAATTAGATGTAGCAACGACAGACCTGCTTCTTAAATCTGGCGTTGATGGTGGACGACGGGCAGAGGAACTGTCCATCGAAGAATTCGCAGCACTAGCCAAGACACTTAGCGACCTTCGCGCAAACCTTTAACAAATTCACCAAGGCCTGTCTGACGATCCCTTTTCAATCTTTCCGCCCGCAGAATGGACATGGCCATTTCGATACTTTGGTCGATTTTACGATTAACGATGATATAATCATATTCAGGATAATGACTCATTTCGTCTGGTGCCCGCTTCATCCGGCTGGCGACAACTTCCGGTGAATCTTGGGCTCGCCATTTAAGACGCTTTTCCAATTCCAATGTCGAGGGCGGCAAAATAAAAACACTTACTAGGTCGGCGCGCAGCTTCTCAACCAGTTGTTGAGTGCCTTGCCAATCAATATCGAATAAGACGTCCTTACCTTCATCCAGCGCTTCCATTACCGGAGTAACCGGAGTGCCATAATAATGATCAAAGACCTTTGCATACTCTAAAAGTCCACCTTGATTCACCATGACATTAAAATCTTCAGTATCGACGAAATGATAATCCCGTGCTGCCACTTCACCGGGACGTTTTGGACGTGTCGTAAGAGATATCGACATCACAATTCCAGGATCCCTTTCCAAAATTGCTCGGGATATCGTTGTTTTACCCGCTCCAGACGGAGACGATAAGACAAACATCATTCCCCGCCTCTGGATAGTTAAATCGTTATCCACTTCCGCTACTCCACGTTTTGAGCCTGTTCTCGTATCTGATCAATAGCAAACTTTGCAGCTAAGCCAATTTTGGTCAGCTCTTCAGTAGTAGATTTCGAGCATAAGGTATTTGCTTCTCTGATGAGTTCCTGACAGAGAAAGTCGAGCCGACGCCCAACAGGTTCGGACTGAACTAATAACTCGCGCATCGCCTCGCAATGCGCAGCAATACGATCAATCTCCTCACGAACATCGGCCTTCATCGCTAAAATCGCCACTTCTTGGGCTAATCTCTCTTCTGATAAAACCGATGGCGTTTCAACCAGTTCCGATAGTTGTACGGAAATTCTATCGCGAATTCGTTCGACACGTCCGCCATCACTAACATGCGCTTTTAATCGCAGATTTTCGAGCGAGGATAATTGATCCTCAATAATCATCTCTAAGCGGTCGCCTTCTTCGGACCTCGACCGTCGCAGATCACTCAACGCGTCATTTAATGAGCTTAAAATTTTGGCATCGATGCCGGCGATAACGGCGTCACTGGTCTCGCTTTCACAAATTTCAGTAGCGCCTTTTACATTTAACAGTGTTTCAATTCGTGGTGGTTCTGGCGAAACACGTCCCTCAAGTTCCTTTTGCAGCTCTAACACCTGTTTCACAAATTGTTGATTTATTTTGAGTTTCGTTTCCTCACGTTCAACTTCGATGGTCAGTATTAGGGAAATAGACCCTCTTCCGAGAATTTCGACGACGGACTTTCTCGCTGGAATCTCTAAGCGGTCATATCCGCTGGCCACTCTGATGCGAACATCGAGCGATCGCGCATTTACACTTTTCGCTTCCCAATTCCAACGCAAACGCCCATGTCGACCTGCTGCACGGCCAAAGCCAGTCATACTTGATAAAGACAAACGTATTCCTCATTGGACTGCGATGAAAGGTGAACGCAATATACAGTCGGCCTGAAGTGTCAACAAGCCAACCAAATTATTCATTAAGGATCCCAAGTTATGCCAAATCCATCTTCTATCTTAATTACCGGCGCCTCTAGCGGCATTGGCAAAGCATTGGCACTTTATTACGCGAATTCCGGCGTTACACTACACCTTGGCGGGCGCAACCAAACGCGATTGGATCTGGTCGCTATGCGTTGCCGAGCGGCAGGTGCCACAGTGATTACCAATGCATCAGAAGTCTCTAACAAGTCTGCCATGTCCGATTGGATTGCGGCAGCCGACAAGATGGCAAAACTCGATCTTGTAATTGCAAATGCGGGTATATCCGGAGGCACATTTGAAGGGAAAGAGGCTGCGGAGCAGGTTCGCCAAATTTTTGATGTAAACTTGGGCGGCGTTCTCAACACCGTCCTCCCTGGGTTAAATTTAATGTTGGAGCGCAAGGCGGGACAGATCGCGATCATGTCTTCTCTTGCTGGTTTTTTGCCTCTACCGAGTGCCCCAGCTTATTGCGCCAGTAAAGCGGCTGTTCGCCAATACGGCGAAGCATTAAGGATTTCCGCCCGCCGGCGAAACGTCCGTGTATCGGTGATTTGCCCCGGGTTCGTGCACAGTCGGTTAACGGCTGCCAACCCGTTCACCATGCCGCTTATCATGTCGTCCGACAAAGCAGCTCGGATTATTGCTGATGGTCTATCCAGAAACCGCGCTCGAATTGCCTTCCCTTGGCCGATGTACGCTGCTGTCTGGTTACTGGATTCTGTCTTTCCTGCCGTTCTCAATCAACACATACTTGGATGCCTTCCCGAAAAGAAACCATCCAGTGAAGCCGAGACTTACTGACTAATAATTTTTCGATCGAGTCGAAGCTTACGCCATTGCGCTACGTTGCGATTGTGTTCTGCAAGCGTCTTAGCAAATGCATGCCCACCTGTTCCATCGGCAACAAAATAAAGCTCTAGCGTTTCCAATGGGTTCAAAGTCGCCGACAATGCTGCCCGCCCAGGATTGCTAATTGGCCCTGGCGGCAAACCTTTAATACGGTATGTATTGAATGGGTGCGTCGAATCCAAATCCAAACGCGTAAGCGGCCGATTCAGTGGTTTTTCACCATTTGTAATCGCATAAGCAACGGTTGGATCGGATTGGAGCCGCATACCGCGCCTTAGCCGATTGAGGAAAACACCTGCTACACGAGAGCGTTCTTCTGGAACTCCAGTTTCTTTTTCCACTATGGAGGCGAGAATGACTGCCTCGTATGGGTTGGTAAAGGGAAGTCCTGTTTTTCGATTCTTCCAAAGTTCGGCCAATACCTTATCCATTGCCTTTGACATACGCTTCAAAACATTGACCCGCGATTCCCCATATCGATAGCGATATGTTTCCGGAAGAATACTTCCTTCAGCGGGAATCGGTGAAGTTCCTTTCAGCGCTGGCGTAGAATTGAGTAAGGCAGCCACCTCCAAGCCCATTAACCCTTCGGGAATCGTAACTTGGCGCAGCACCGTCTTGCCAGACATCAGCGACCCCAATATTTTTTTTGGGCTTTGTCTCGCTCCAATTAAGTATTCTCCCGCTTGTATTTTCCGGGCAGCACCTTCGAAACGGACGCTCCATTCAAACCAAAACGGATCCGCTAAAACGCCCACTTGATCTAATATACTTACGACACGCGACAGGCTGGCTCCCTTTGGGATCACAACAGTAACAGCATTTTTTGAGGGGCCTGGTGCATTATAAAACGTTTCAAGACGATTGAACGCCAAATACACAACTATGATACAAAATATAATGATGAGAAGAATGAGCCGTACAAAGCGCCTCATCACGAACTATTCGACGGAGCTTAAAACCAGACTCGCATTCGTCCCACCAAACCCAAAAGAATTCGACATTGCGTTGCGGACCGGGCGCTCTTTCGCCTTTTTTGCCACCAAATCAAGATCGCAACCTTCTGATGGATTCTCCAAATTTAGAGTTGGTGGCACAATTCCTGCCTCTATCGCTTTGATCGAGAAGACTGCTTCTACGGCCCCAGCTGCTCCTAGTAGATGACCAATAGCAGACTTCGTCGAAGACATAGATAGGTTATAAGCATGATCGCGAAATAGTCGCTTCACCGCTCCCAACTCAATCTCATCGCCTAGCGGGGTCGATGTCCCATGTGCATTAATATAGTCGATAGCATCCACGTTCAGTCGAGCACGCTTCAACGCCGCTTTCATCGCCCGGAACCCGCCGTTACCGTCGGAAGCTGGCGCCGTAATGTGATACGCATCGCCCGACAAACCGTAACCTGTGACTTCGGCATAAATCTTGGCACCACGGGATTTCGCGTGTTCAAACTCTTCAAGTACAACGACACCAGCACCCTCACCCATTACAAAACCATCGCGGCCAACATCCCACGGCCGAGAGGCAACTTCCGGCGTATCATTATATCCGGTAGAAAGCGCTTTTGCTGCCGCGAAGCCGGCTATACCCATCCGGCAAATCGCCGCTTCCGCACCACCGGCCACCATCACATCCGCGTCTTCAAATTGAATTAGTCGGGCGGCATCTCCGATCGCGTGAGCGCCCGTCGCACAAGCCGTCACGACAGAATGATTGGGACCACAAAAACCATGCCGAATTGACACGTGACCTGAAGCTAAATTTATCAAATTAGCTGGAATGAAAAATGGGCTAACCCGCCGAGGCCCTCGCTCATGAAGCGTCACTGAAGTTTCAGAAATTCCAGGGAGACCGCCGATGCCAGAACCGATAAGGACGCCTGACATCTCACGACTTTTATCGTCATTCGCCGTCCAGCCAGAATCCTTAATGGCCTCATCGGCAGCTGCAATCGCAAAGACGATAAAAGGATCCATTTTACGTTGATCCTTCCGATCAACCCAATCGTCAGCCGCAAATGCCCCTTCAGCCGTTTCACCAACAGGAACGTGACCCGCAATTCGGCACGCCAAATCATTCGGCTCATAAGACTGAATCGTCGTTATCCCGCTTTCACCATTGAGAAGGCGGTGCCACACATGATCGACACCGACACCCAAAGGTGTAATCGCTCCCATTCCTGTCACGACGACACGCCTCATCGCAACGCTGCTTCCCGTTAATTGGACGAGATGACGGCCCTAATCAGCCGTCGGCGCTTTCAATAAAACTGATAGCGTCCTTAATCGTCAAAATTTTTTCCGCGGCATCATCAGGAATTTCACAACCAAATTCTTCCTCAAACGCCATTACCAGCTCGACCGTGTCGAGACTGTCCGCGCCAAGATCGTCGATGAAACTGGCATTATCAGAAATTTTATCTTCATCAACACCAAGATGCTCGATGACAATCTTCTTAACACGATCCGCAACGTCACTCATGTTTACTAACCTTCCCAATTTATGAGCGTAGCCTCGATAATTCGCCCTGCCTTTTGACCCCGAAGTAGTGACGTCCCGCGCAGAGGCGGCGTTTCGTAACACACTTTTAGCCAGCTGACCAGCGCCTGAACCAACAAGTGAAAACTGTCTTAAACCATGGTCATTCCACCATTAATATGAAGGGTTTGGCCTGTAATATAAGAAGCTTCTTTACTCGCTAAATAGAGTACACCGGCCGCTATTTCCTCCGACTCACCAAGCCGACCGGCCGGAATAATACCAACAATGCGTTCTTTTTGACTGTCGGAAAGCACATCTGTCATTGCCGTTACAATCATACCCGGCGCCACGCAATTCACCGTGATCCCCCGGCTTGCAACTTCTTGTGCCATCGATTTTGACATCCCAATCATGCCTGCTTTTGAAGCTGCATAATTAGCCTGCCCCGCGTTCCCCGTAACACCAACCACGGAAGCAATGTTGATGATACGTCCCCAACGTCGCTTCATCATGCCACGAATAACCCTGCGCGATAGCTGGAAGGTCGCAGTCAGATTTACGTCGATGACTGACTGCCAATCATCGTCTGTCAAACGCATCGACAACATATCGCGAGTTAATCCAGCATTGTTTACAAGGATATCAACATTCCCAACCACTTCTTCAGCCGAGCTTATCAGTGCTTCGACGGAGTTAGCATCCGAGAGGTTAGCTGGGGTCACATGAGTATTTTTACCCAATTCCGATGACAGAACATTTAAAGCCTCTTCGCGGGTCCCCGATAGAACAATATTGGCGCCAGCACCGTGGAGCGCGCGAGCGATCGCGCTGCCGATTCCTCCGGATGCACCGGTGACAAGCGCAGATTTCTCTCTGAGATCAAACATCATTTCTCCTTAAAGACTTGCAAGAAACGCCTCAATGTCTTCTGGCCCTTGTATAGAAATTGACAAAAACTCTCGGTCGATTCGACGCGCGAGACCACTTAAAACCTTGCCAGCTCCCGCCTCAACAAGCGTATCAACCTCCTTATTTTTTAAATTCATGACACTTTCCCGCCACCTAACCCTCGCAGTTACTTGCATTACCAGGTTTTTCCTAATCACTTCAGGATCTCGAACTTCATCGGCGGATACGTTTGTGATTATCGGTAAACTCGGCGGCGAGATCGTCGTCGTCCTTAACGCATTTTCCATTGCGTCAGCTGCCGGCTGCATCAAGCCACAATGGAATGGTGCACTAACCGGCAGCATAACGCTACGTTTAGCCCCGCGCTCAGCACCAATTTCGACAGCACGCTCAACAGTCGCAGTGCTGCCACTCACAACAACTTGACCCGGTGCATTGTCATTCGCTACATCACAAACTTCTCCATCAGCTCCCATCTCAACCGCAGCGGCCGCTATCTCCTCGGTTTCCTCCACGGACGGCCCCATCAAGGCCGCCATCGCGCCTTCGCCAATCGGAACGGCAATCTGCATAGCCGTGCCACGTAGTTTTAACAGCCTCGATGTATCAGCTAAAGACAATGCGCCTGCGACTGTTAACGCGGAATATTCACCGAGTGAATGCCCCGCAACGTAAGAAGCAATATCCAAAAGCGTCAAATTACCCTCTTTTTCGATGACCCTCACAATTGCAACGCTCATAGCCATCAAAGCAGGTTGAGCATTAGCCGTGAGAACCAATTGATCTTTGGGCCCTTCAAACATCACTCTCGACAGATTTTGTTTTAGTGTCTCATCGACCTCTTCAAACACTAAACGAGCTTCCGGAAAAGCGTCCGCTAACTCTTTACCCATCCCAACAGCCTGCGAGCCTTGTCCGGGAAACACGAATGCGCGCGTCATAAATTTTTGTCCGTTATTGGAGTTGACCTGAGTCAAAACAACCGGCATTTACCTGTCAAGCGACCGCGTGAATTTTTCACGGCGGAACGTTTGCCAAACTTCATAAAATGGATATATTGCCGGTCTTCTCGCAACTTGCGGGACTTACATAGCTCCTTGCTGGCGCTCAAGCGTCAGCTAGAGCCGGGCAGTCGACGGTTGAAAGACTACCGACGCCGGATCATTCAACAGCCGTAGGGAGTGTACGGATGCCGCTTTACGAAAGCGTGTTTATAGCACGCCAAGACATTTCTGCAGGCCAAGTGGATACCTTGGCAGATGAGATGGAAAAAATCATTTCAGACAACGGAGGGAGCGTGGCCCGCCGCGAATATTGGGGCCTTCGCACCCTCGCCTACCGGATGAAGAAAAACCGGAAAGGCCATTATATCTTGTTTAACTTGGATGCGCCGTCCGAGGCCATTCAGGAAATGGAGCGCAATCTCCGCCTTCACGAAGATGTATTACGTTATATGACTATGCGTCTTGAAGCATTGCGCGCCGAAGCTTCGCCTATGGTTTACGGCAAGGGCGACCGTGATCGTGCTGAGCGACGCAGTCATGACGAAGACGAAGCTGGCAATGAAGACATTGCGGTAGAGGCTGTAACGGCTGAAGCTGGCAACGAAACCACAGGCGACGAAGTCCCTGAAACGGCATACGAGAAGGAGACTGAAGAATGAATAACGGACGTAGCGGCAATGGCGGCGGTGGACGTCGCCCGTTTTTCCGGCGGCGCAAAAGTTGTCCGTTTACCGGTCCAAATGCCCCAGTAATCGATTATTGCGATACGAAGCTTTTATCTCGCTACATTTCAGAACGCGGCAAAATAGTGCCGAGCCGGATCACAGCGGTATCAACCAAGAAACAGCGTGAGCTAGCAAAAGCAATCAAACGCGCACGCTACCTTGGCTTACTGCCTTACGTAATTCAATAAAGCCGTAGGACAGGACCAACGAATGTTCCTAACGAAACAATGGATGGCCATCGCAGCTGGAGGGGTTATCAGCGCTCTTCTCTACGCCTTGGTAACCCATGGTTCAATTGGGGGCATTCTTTTGGCCTATTTCTGCCAGTTACCATTGTTTGTTATAGGACTGAGTCTGGGAACAACCGCAAGCGTAATAGCTGGTGCTATAGCAGCGGCGGGCATTATCGCAGTTAGTGGTGTTTTGGGCGCATTCATATTTTTTCTCTTAAATGCTGCACCCGTTGTACTTCTCGTTCGACAGGGACTTTTGTCACGCACAGATGCACATGCAAATATTGAATGGTACCCACCAGGCCAACTGATCGTTGGCGCTTCGCTATATGGCATCGGTCTTTTGTTTGTCGCTTGGCTTTGGTTAAGCTTTGCGACCAGCGGTTTCGAAGAGAGCGTGCACGCCTATTTGGCGGAGGCAACTTCTACTATTCTTGAAGGCCAACCAGTCGAAATACAACAGAAGATCATCGCCAATTTAGTGTTGATACTGCCCGGGACTGTTGCTCTCTCTTGGCTAGTTATGCTTGTTGTAAACGGCGTCTTAGGGCAAGGGTTGGTGTCGCGCTTCAAACGCAACCTGCGTCCCAGTCCTGACTTTGCCATGCTGGAACTGCCCAACTGGCTAAGTATTCTTGGGGCTGTACTTTTGATTGGTGCAACCCTTTTACCGGGTTCCCTCGGTTACTTAGCAAAAAATGCGGCCTTCATAATGGCGTTGCCGTTCTTCTTAGTGGGTCTTTCCGTTATTCACGTAGCGGCCAGGCGTTTATCGGCTGGCATGCTGTTATTAGTCTTATTTTATATTTTGATGATGTTGTTCGGATGGCCCGTCATTTTGGTAGCCTTCCTTGGACTTATCGAACAAAGAGCTGGGTTCCGCCAAAAATGGATGGTTGCCAGCAAGGAGGAATGATATGCAAGTCGTTTTGCTAGAACGAATTGAACGGCTCGGCCAGATGGGCGACGTTGTTAAGGTAAAACCGGGCTATGCCCGAAATTTTCTGTTACCACAGAAGAAAGCGCTTCGTGCAACGAAATCTAACCTCGAGCATTTCGAGGGACAGCGCCAACAATTGGAAGCCGACAATCTGAAACGGCGTGACGAAGCTCAGTCGATTGCCGGTCGATTGGACGGACTCGGGGTTATTGTGATTCGAAGTGCTGGCGAATCGGGTCAGCTTTATGGTTCGGTGAACGCCCGCGATATTGCAGAAGTTGTTATTGAAGCAGGTTTTACAATCACGCGGGACCAGGTCATCGTGGACAGACCAACCAAGACCCTTGGTTTCCACGAATTCCGTATACGCCTCCACCCGGAGGTCGAAGCAACGGTTATAGCGAACGTCGCCCGAAGTGGTGAAGAAGCAGAAATCCAAGCGAAACTTGGCCGAGCAATTGTGGGCGACAACGAGGACGAGCAACAGGTTGTTGATACCGACGAAGCTGCCTCCAATGCTACCGAGCTATTGGAAACAGCAGCAGTAGAACCGATCGAGGATTCTATAGAAACAGATACCGTTGCAGTAGCCACAAAGGAAGATGCCGATTCGGTCGGAAAAAATGACGAAGAAGAAAAACTAGAGTAGTAATCTGGTAATATTTTCCTCTAGCTTACAAATACGGCGTCCCGACTCGGGACGCCGTTGTTTTTTCCACAGGTTCCTCCTTATCCACAGGATTTTTAGATTAACTTCGAAAGACAGATGCGTGTAACTTACATTGTATGGCAACACAGATAACAGATACTGCATTCGCTACCATTGGCAGAGGCCCGGTCGACGATCATCCCAGCTATCGGGTACCGCCACACAATACGGAGATCGAGGCTGCATTGATTGGCGCTATCCTGACGAACAATCGTGCCCATGAAAAAGTGAGCGAATTTCTCCGGCCCGAGCATTTTTTTGAACCGGTTCTGGGTCGCATCTTCGAAGCTATTACGAAGCTAATCGAACAAGGACAGGTCGCAAGCCCGCCGACATTGAAACATTATTTCGAACGCGACCCGGCACTCAGCGATGTCGGCGGCGGAGAGTATCTATTCGATCTGGCCGCAAACGCTGTGATGATTGTCAATGTCGAGGATCTTGGACGATCGATCTACGATCTTCATCTTAAACGTGAGTTGATCTCTGTCGGCGAGGATATGGTCAACGATGCATTCGAGCCCGACATTGACACCAAGGCCAACGAGCAAATCGAAGCGGCAGAGCAACGTCTCTACGACCTCGCCTCCACGGGCACTCTCGAGCGCAGTTATTTCGAAATTGCAGATGCCGCTAAATTAGCCCTCCAAGCGGCTGAAGAAGCTTACAAGCGCGAGAGCCATATTGTCGGCGTCACAACTGGCTTTCGTGAATTGGACACAATGCTCGGTGGGCTTCATCGATCAGATCTCTTAATACTTGCCGGTCGACCCTCCATGGGTAAAACCGCGCTTGCCACAAATATCGCTTTCAATTCCGCTAGAGCGTTTCGAGAAATTGTCGACAAACATGGCCGTGTGACAACGGAAGGTGGTCATGTCCTTTTTTTCTCGCTGGAAATGTCAGCCGAACAATTGGCTGGACGTATTCTTGCCGAACAATCTGAAGTCCCCTCCGATAAAATCCGGCGCGGAGATATAAATGCGGAAGAGTTTGAGCGATTAGCAACAGCCAGCCAAGAACTGCACAAATTACCTCTCTATATCGATGATACGCCCGCCCTCTCTGTGTCAGCGCTGCGCACAAGGGCGCGTCGGCTGAAGAGCCAGAAAAAGTTGCATATGATCATTATAGACTATCTGCAATTGATGCAGGCGTCACCGGGAAGCAGGCCTGATAATCGCGTTCAGGAAATTGCAGAGATCACACGTGGCCTCAAAACATTGGCCAAGGACTTAGATGTGCCGGTAATCGCGCTCTCTCAGCTTAGCCGGCAAGTCGAAAACCGCGAAAACAAGCGCCCCCAGCTTGCGGACCTTCGCGAATCAGGAACGATTGAGCAAGATTCCGACGTGGTCATGTTTATCTTTCGTGAAGAATACTATTTGCAACGCGATCAGCCCGCGCGCCGTGACAACGAGACCGAGGATAAATTTCAAGACCGGACTGAACTCCACAATACCTTATTAAAGGAATCCCGTAACATCGCCGAGGTTATCGTTGCAAAGCAAAGACATGGTCCGGTTGGAACAATCGAGCTTCACTTCAATGGTGATCTCACGAAATTCTCTGACCTCGATACTTACCATAACGATCAGGATGCCAATTTCTAATACATTCCACAAAGGTGAAACAAAAGCAGCGGGCATTGTCCGCTCCACGCTAAGAATTGACCTGGATGCAATCTCAGCGAACTACAACCTATTAAAAAACAAAGTTGCGCCCGCATCTTGCGCCGCGGTTGTAAAAGCCGATGCTTACGGTCTGGGTGTTGAATACGTTGCACCCCGATTGTGGCGGGAAGGCTGTCGCACCTTTTTCGTGGCCTCTATTGATGAGGCGATCAAGCTACGAAACACGCTACCAGAAGCCGAGATCACTGCTTTGAATGGATTAATGCCAGGAGAAGTCGAGTACTATTGCACCCACAGGATTTTACCGACTCTAAATGATCTTGGACAAATTGACACATGGGCAACTTTTTGTCGGAAACACCAGCCAATGCCTGCGGCCGTCCATCTCGATACTGGCATGTCGCGTCTCGGTCTGTCACGAGCCGAGCAGAATTGCCTAGCTGAATGTCCCGCTCAGCTAAATGACTTCGAATTCAGGTATCTCCTTAGTTATCTCGCCTGCGCAGACTGCCCAGAACACCCAATGAATGAAAGGCAACGGGCAGATTTTTTTGAGATTTCCAACCGACTCCCGACAACACAAAGATCATTAGCCGCGTCATCTGGCATTTTTCTCGGTGAAGGCTGGCATTTTGAAATGGTCCGTGCAGGCATTTGCTTGTATGGCGGTGCGCCAAACGACACGTTGCCAAAGTCAATGGCGTCAGTCATAAGACTCGATGGCATCGTATTGCAGATTCGCGACGTAGACAGTCCAGAGACCGTCGGATATGGTGCAACGCATCGATTCACCGACAAATCTAGAATTGCAACCATTGCGGTGGGATATGCCGACGGTTATCTTCGCAGTGCGAGTAAAAAGACCAAAGCATATTGGGGGGAAACTGCCCTGCCGCTCGTCGGGAGGGTGTCGATGGATTTGATTACGTTCGATGCAACCAAAGCTAAGGGATTGAAAGCTGGAGACACCGTGCAGCTCATCGGTCCCCATTATGACATCAATGAATTTTCCGCCGACGCTGGAACCATCCCATATGAAATCCTAACATCGTTGGGGCGCCGGTATCGGCGCCAATACTTTGGTACTAATTAATGAGTGAAAATAGCCTGCGTGTAAATTTTTTGCGCCCAATTGGTGCCGCCACGTTAAGCTTTCTGACAACCATTGGGCAGTTATCGATTTTTATGATCAATACTGTGTCGCATTTTGTTCGGCCACCCATTTATTTTCGTTTGATAGGCCGACAAATGATTGATGTTGGCTTCTATTCACTGCCCGTAGTTGGCTTGACGACGCTATTCTCCGGCATGGTAATCGCTCTCCAAAGTTATACTGGCGCAGCCCGGGTAACAGAAGACGCAGCATTAGCGCAAGTAAGCTCAGTAGTTGTTCTCGCTATCACAAGGGAATTGGCACCTGTCTTGGCCGGCTTGATGGTTGCTGGACGCATCGGCGCAGCCATGGCGGCAGAAATTGGCACAATGCGGGTGACAGAGCAAATCGATGCATTGACGACACTTTCTACCAATCCGATCAAATACCTTGTCGTACCTCGGATTATTGCCGGTTTCACGATGTTACCTCTATTAGTTCTCGTAGGAGACGTAATCGGCATATTTGGCGGTTACATTGTCGGGGTCTACAAACTCGACTTTAACGCGGCCATCTTTATCCAAAAGACTTATGAATTTGTTACTTTCTTCGACGTTTTCTCTGGACTCGTTAAAGCGGCAGTCTTTGGATTTGTAGTGACTTTCCTTGGCTGCTACATGGGGTACCATTCTAGCGGAGGTGCGCAAGGCGTTGGCGCTGCAACGACGAATGCAGTCGTCGCTGCCGCAATATTGATTCTCATATTAGATTATCTCATCAGTCAGCTCTTTTTCGGCATATGATAAAAGAACCGCCAAAAATTCGGCTTAAAAACCTGCATAAGCGCTTCGGCGATAAAGTGGTTTTAAGTGACCTTAACCTGGATATACGAAAAGGTGAATCTGTTGTAATCATGGGCGGCTCCGGCAGTGGAAAATCGGTTTCACTAAAATGTCTTCTAGGTTTATTAACGCCCGACGGCGGCGATATTCAGATAGACGGTAAATCAATCATCGGCATTTCGGAAAATGACCGAGACGACATTAATAAGAAGTTCGGAATGCTATTTCAGCACGCCGCCTTATTCGACAGTATGAATGTATTGAACAATGTCACTTTTGGGCTGAGGCGCGGAAAGGGTATGCTGGCCGAAGAGGCGGAGTCGATCGCCTTTACCAAATTGGAACAGGTTGGACTTGATAAGAGTTTCGCATATCTTTTGCCCGCTGAATTATCCGGCGGCCAGCGCAAGCGAGTTGGGCTCGCCCGCGCTATCGCACTTGAGCCTGAAATTATGTTGTTTGACGAACCGACTACAGGCCTCGACCCCGTTATGGGCGATATAATAAATGAATTAATAGTTAAATGCACTCGCGATTTAGGGGCAACTACGCTGACCATCACACATGATATGGCGAGCTCGCGTATAATCGCAGATCGAATCGCAATGCTATATGAAGGCAAAATCGCCTGGGTGGGTTCAAAAGACAAAGTCGACACATCCGGCGACACTCGTGTTGATCAATTTATTAATGGCCGCACGGAGGGACCAATTAAGATGGAGTTGCGGCGACTGTGATAAAGCAAAACAACGTGATGCCGCGGGAGCAACTTTAGCTTGGCAAAGTCGAGAGCAAGCTATACCTGCCAGGCCTGTGGCGCGATCCATCCAAGGTGGATGGGCAGATGTGACGCCTGTGGCGAATGGAATTCTGTCATTGAAGAGATTGCGAGTTCTGCACCAATTGGGGGAAAAGCCTCAGGGAATGCCGGCCACGGCCGGCTTATTGAAATGTCGCGCCTCACCGATATGGATGAGCCTGTGCCCCGAAGTAAAACCGGGATCGATGAGTTTGACCGGGTGACCGGCGGCGGCCTTGTTCGCGGTTCTGCTATTCTGATCGGCGGTGATCCAGGTATCGGAAAATCGACTCTTTTGCTGCAAGTTACAGCCCAATTGGCAAAAAGCATTCGTTGCGTGTATATCACCGGCGAAGAAGCGGTCGATCAAGTACAAATGCGGGCTCGCCGTCTTAGCGTCGAACAAGCGCCAGTTTCGGTCGCCACCGCAACAAACCTAACAGATATTTTGGCGACATTAGACGCACCAGTTGGCCCCGAACTTGTGGTCATCGACTCCATCCAGACCATGTATATCGATGTGCTCGATTCCGCGCCGGGCTCGGTGGCACAGGTTCGCGCCTCCGCCCAAGAATTAATCCGTCTGGCAAAAAAACATGGCTTCGTGTTGCTTATCGTTGGACATGTCACGAAAGAAGGCTCGATTGCTGGCCCGCGCGTGCTCGAGCATATGGTCGATACAGTTCTTTATTTTGAAGGTGAACGGGGTCATCAGTTTCGAATATTGAGGGCCGTCAAAAATCGTTTTGGTGCAACAGATGAAATTGGCGTATTTGAGATGACCGATAAGGGCCTCGCCGAAGTTGAAAACCCTTCCGCCCTATTTCTCGCCGACCGTCAAGGCGAAGTCACTGGCTCCGCCGTATTTGCGGGTATGGAGGGTACTCGGCCCGTTCTCATTGAGGTCCAGGCCTTGGTCGCATCTTCACAATTAGCAACGCCGAGGCGTGCCGTTGTTGGATGGGATTCCGGCCGTCTTGCTATGATCCTAGCCGTTCTCGAATCCCGTTGCGGACTCAGTTTCTCCAGAAACGAAGTTTACTTGAACGTTGCTGGCGGCCTACGAATTGGTGAACCAGCAGCCGATCTCGCTGTTGCAGCAGCACTCACGTCCTCCGTCACGGGAATTCCACTTCCCACCGATACGGTCGTCTTCGGTGAAATAAGCTTATCAAGCGAAATTCGCTCGGTCACTCAAACAGACATAAGATTAAAAGAAGCGGCCAAACTTGGCTTTGGATCTGCATTAATCCCAAAACGCAGGGGAAGTTCTCAAAAATCTGATAGTAAAATGAATCTTCGTGAAATTTCAGAGCTGCGGGACATGGTACAGATATTTGATCGAGACAGCGACCACTATATACAAACCGTGAACTCATAAAATGGACATGCTCGGTCTGACAGTCGGCGATATTTCGATCATCATTACTATTGGGGTTGCCGCTTTCTTGGGGATGGCGCTTGGTTTCGTAAAAGCAGTGCTTTTTGTAGGGAGCTGGATTAGCGCGGCAGCCATCGCTTATTTCCTCTATCAAGACGCAACGCCTTATTTCTCAGAGTATTTTGAAACGCGAAGAATTGCCGAGATATCTGCAGCAACTACGGTCTTTGTCATCACGCTGATTTTTTTATTTTTCGTCTTCTCACGCATATGGAAGCGGGTCAAAGAGAGTGAATTCAATAGTCTCGACCGTACGCTAGGCCTTGTTAGTGGGCTCACAGTCGGTATTTTGTTGGTTTGCGCCGCTTATTTGGCAGCTCACTGGGAGCTAGGGGATGATAACCTGCCACCATATATCGCAGAAGCCCGACTCAGGCCTTTTGTTCAATTTTGTGCCGACGCGGTTCGGCCCTTCTTACCACCAGAGATGCAAGAAAAGACAAAATCAGTTATTCGAGCAACACGGAGTAGGGCGGAAGATGCAGAAAAAGTTGAAAACGCACTAAATAAGCTCAACAGGTTCCAAAGTTTGACGACAAATAGGCCCTCAACTCTCCCAAATCAACAAAAGGGCTACGCCGCACCGTCGCGCCGTGATATGGATCGACTAATCGAAAGTAATCAGTAATGGGCATGGCGATCACCAACCGTTACGACGACGATCATCTGCACGAAGAATGCGCCGTCTTCGGTATCTATGGCACACAAGATGCCGCTGCACATACTGCCCTTGGCCTCCACGCCCTTCAACATAGAGGTCAGGAAGCGGCCGGGATTGTGGCAGCGGGAAATGGTCAATTCCCTGCCCACCGAGAACTCGGCCTTGTGGGAGATATCTTTGGTGAAGAGAACGTAATAAAACAACTACAGGGTAATATGGCGATCGGCCACACACGCTATTCGACAACAGGAAAACCAAACCTGCGAAATGTGCAGCCACTTTTCGCAGACTTGGAATTTGGAGGATTTGCGATTGCTCATAACGGTAATCTTACTAACGCCGTAGGCATCCGTGAAGAACTGGTGCGTCAAGGATGTATATTTCAGTCGACAACGGATACCGAGATTATCGTCCATCTGATGGCGACAAGCAGTGGAAGTGTTGTCGACCGCATGGTGAATGCGTTGCGGCAAGTTCACGGCGCCTATTCAATAGTCGCACTTGCGGAAAATTGCGTCATTGGCTGTCGGGACCCGCACGGCGTACGGCCACTGGTACTGGGTCGGCTCGGCCAGAGCTATATGCTAGCTTCCGAAAGCTGTGCCTTTGATATTATCGGAGCGGAGTTCGTTCGCGATATCGAACCAGGCGAATTGGTCGTTCTGGACAGCAACGGGGTGCAAAGCCATAAACCATTCCCATCAGTCTCGCAGCGTTTTTGTATATTCGAATACATATATTTCTCACGCCCCGATAGCGTAATTGAAGGCCTGTCAGTCTATCAAGCACGCAAACAAATTGGCGCCGAACTGGCACGTGAGGCACCCGTCGATGTAGATCTGGTTGTCCCGGTGCCTGATTCTGGAGTACCGTCCGCTATCGGCTATGCTCATGAAGCTGGCGTGCCTTACGAAATGGGAATTATAAGGAACCACTATGTTGGTCGGACGTTCATTGAACCAACATCAGAAATTCGGCATTTAGGCGTTAAATTAAAACACAACGCGAACAGAGAACATATAAAAGGTAAACGGGTCGTTCTTGTAGACGACTCGATCGTGCGTGGAACGACATCTCACAAAATCGTCGATATGGTTCGCAGCGCTGGTGCAAAAGAGGTCCATCTTAGAATTTCAAGTCCGCCAACGACAAATTCCTGTTTCTATGGGGTCGACACGCCGGAGCGCTCGGAACTGCTCGCTTACAAGTACAATATCGAGGAAATGCGTCAAAAAATTGGCTGCGACAGTCTCGCCTTCATCTCCATGGATGGGCTTTATCGTGCCATGGGTGCTCCCGGACGAAATGCCGAGAGGCCCGCCTTCTGCGATGCGTGTTTCTCAGGCGACTATCCTATCCGTTTGACGGATCAAGATGATGGCGCCACCGGACGCCAACTATCACTACTCGCTGAAATAGCCTAATGACGGGACGCCTAGCCGGTAAAATAGCACTAGTCACCGGCGCTAGTCGTGGTATTGGAGCTGCCGTTGCAGAGCGGTTTGCTGAGGAAGGCGCACACCTAATCCTAACGGCACGAACCGTGGGCGGGTTAGAGGAATTGGATGACGTAATAAAATCTAATGGCGGCAGTGCCACTCTTGTGCCGCTAGACTTAAAAAATTTTGATGAAATTAATCAGATGGGTGCAGCCTTACACAAGAGATTCGGCAAGCTCGACATTCTAGTTGCGAATGCCGCCACCCTTGGAGTTCTAACACCAGTCGCACACATAGACCCGCATGTCTGGGAAGACGCAATTCAATTAAATCTAACAGCTAATTATCAGCTAATACGTAGTCTCGATCCGCTTTTACGGGCTGCCGATGCAGGCCGCGCTATTTTTGTTACATCGGGCGCGTCGCGCGGAATGGCTTTTTGGGGAGCGTATGCAGCGACAAAAGCTGGCCTCGACAGTCTCGTAAAATGTTACGCTGACGAAGTTGAGAATACATCAATCCGGGTAAACTTACTCAACCCTGGAGCCACCCGAACGGGAATGCGAGCGACCGCTTTTCCTGGAGAAGAACCTGAGACCCTAAAAACACCAAAATCTATCACGGGCATTTTCGTCGAGCTCGCCGAAGAGACTTGCATCCGTAATGGTGAAATCCTAAAAGCCGATGATTTCCTTTAATTAAAGTACGTTCTTCGGCACTTCGCGAAATGGACGGTCAGTATCGAAACGCGGCTCCTTTGGCATTTTCAAAACGCGTTCGGAAATAATATTCTTCTGAATTTCATCTGTGCCACCTGCAATAGAAATTGCCGGGGTCGAAATCAAAATTTCGGCAATTACGCCATCCATTGGACTGTCGTCGCCCGTTAACATTGAGTCTGTCCCGGTAATGGCAGTATGAACTCGATTAGCTGCACGGGCGACGTAGCTAGCTGCCAATTTCCCAAGCGATCCTTCCGGCCCTTGCGGCCGCCCTTCTTCTTGGGCAGCCCGCGCGCGACGCGCCGTCCACTCTGCCGATTTTGCCAAAACCATCAATTTGGCAATCTCTTGACGAACAATTGGATCTACATTCTTTCCAGTTTGCTTAGCACGGTCCAAAACAAGGTCTACCCGACCCGCACGCTGCGGGTACCACTTATAGGGCTCTAGCGCGATCGCGTGCTCTTGCGCTTCTTCACGGTATATGCGCTCTGGTCTATCGGATGCCTGCGTATAGCGTCTCATGCCGTCTGCACCACGGCGTTCATGCATCAACGTTGTGGTCGCGATTTTCCAACCATCGCCCAAACCCTCAAGCATGAATTCGGGTGATATTTCAGCATCCGTGAAGAACACCTGATTGAATGACGCGTGGCCGTTCATCTGCCGCAATGGCACTACCTCGACGCCCTGTTGATGCATATCGATGATGAAATAAGTCATACCCTTGTGCTTGGGAACATCCACATCAGTACGCGCCAACAACAAGCCAAAATCGGCGTGATGGGCGCTCGTTGTCCAGACTTTCTGACCGTTAACGACCCATTTGTTACCTCTTAGCTCAGCGCGGGTCAACGCCCCGGCGAGATCAGACCCACTACCCGGCTCACTGAACAGCTGGCACCAAGTATCTTCGCCAGTCAAGATACGACGCAAAAACTTTTCTTTATGCATGTCCGAACCGTGGGTAAGGATTGTTGCGGCAGCCAACGTCCTGATTCCCATCTTCGCCACACCCACGGCGCCTACCTTGTCAAATTCCTCATCTACGATTGGCACCAACCCAACCGACAGATCACGGCCATACCAGTCAGTCGGCCAATGCGGCGCACCCCACCCGGAATCGACCAACTTGTTTCGCCATTCCACAAGCCCAAGATCGGTATCCCAGTTCTGCTCCAGCCAGGTTCGGACCTCTGCACGGACAGTTTCTTCGTTAATTACAACCACCTTTCTGTCCTCCTTAAACATTCCATTCATCCATCAAACGTTCTCGATGATAGGCGGAGCTGCCGAGGAAAACCTCCGAGCTCTTTGCCCGTTTGAACCATAAATGCGTATCATTGTCCCAAGTAAACCCAATACCTCCGTGGATTTGAACGGCGTGGATCGCAGTTTGCATATAAGCGTCCGCCGCTGCTGATTTAGCAAGCGAAGCGAGCGCAGACATCTCTTCATCATCTTCATCCGCCGCTGCTGCTGCATAGTACGCCGCCGACTTCGCTAATTCGACGTCCAAAAGCATATCTGCAGCTTTGTGCTTCAACGACTGGAATGATCCAATAGCACGACCAAATTGAACACGCATATTGGCATATTCCACCGCAGCCTCGCGTATACGTTCGGCACCCCCAACCATTTCGTTCGCAAGACAAATGGCAGAAACGTCGAGTGTTTCGCGGAGTGGGCCTGCAGCACCGCCTTCCTCACCCAAAAGCTCAGCTTCCACCGCATTGAAAGTTAACTGCGCCAGTTTTCGAGTTGGGTCTAAAGATTTCAGAGAATCACGAACCAACCCAGTCGCCTGCCCTTTTACCGTAAAAAACGAAAGGCCATTGCTGGTCCGCGCAAGTACGACAATTAAATCCGCTGTGCAACCGTCCAAAACAAAGCGCTTCGTCCCATTAAGTAAGTATTTTCCACCACTTTCGGAAGCAGTCATGACAACACTGGAGCCATCCCAAACTCCGTCTTCCTCAGCAACGGCGAGAGTTGCAACTGTCTCTCCAGATGCAATTTCGGGAAGCAGCAATTGTTTCTGATCTTCACTTCCAGATTTAAGGATGGCCGTTGCAGCCATAACCGTTGATGCGAAAAAAGGTGCGCATAGCAAAGCGCGACCCATCTCTTCAACTGCAATTGCGAGCTCTCCTATACCAAAACCCTGTCCCCCGTAACTTTCAGGGATATGAATGGCAGTTAATCCCAATTCTCGAGTCAACTGATACCATACTTCGGGATCACTACCCTCCTCGGTCTCCATCAGGCGCCGCACTTCTCCGGTAGGTGACTTATCTTCCAGGAAACGCCTTAGAACGGAACGAAATTCTTCCTGTTCATCCGAAAAACTAAATTTCATCTTCTAGCTCCTAGGCAGCAAAGCCATGGACATGCGCCGAACTGGCAGCTACCCCAACCGGTTCTCGCAATTTTGTACTTGTCACATTTAGGTTTGGATCACCCCGTCGCAAGATGTGACGCCAACCAAATCCGCCTATAATATGAATCGTGCTGCCACCGAACAGTGGTCATACCTAATCTTTTCTAGTCAGGCTATACACTCGAGCTGGTCATTCAATTCTGACATTGCGAGATTGGCAACTATCCAACTGGGCACTACACCAAGCCAATAACAAATATTTTTGGGATCATCGCTATGCGACCAAGATGCAGCGCTTAGATCTGTTCAACTTCGAGTGGTATCGAAACAATCTCAAAAACCTATTAGAGGGTTTATCCAACCAGTTGCGATATTTAACTTTTTGGCTGCCGGTGCTAACGAACACATCTGTTCCCAGATCACCACCGGTTCTTCGCCGACTGTTATTCAGTGTGGTGATATACTGACCAACAAATTTCTCCTTAGAGGCCATGTTCGTTAGTCGTGCTTCCAAAGGTTTTTTTTATCGATATTCCCCTCTTCTCAATCCAATAATTTACGATTGGTAGTTCGGAAACTTCAGAGCCCAATTCGATCATTAAATAGCCCGCAAATATATAGCTGAAATCCCAATAAATGCTCCCAGGATCAAGACCACCCCACCGTAGATCAATTGATCCCGCCCGAAACACCAAGAAATACATTGTAAAATTGAACGTACCCATGGTGCATCGATTGGCGGGCGCAGAAAAATGATGCCGGAGACCAGCGCTGGAATGGAACATACAAGAAATCCGGCACCATAAGAGTCCGTAATCGCCAACAATCCGCCATAGATAGCTGGGTAAATCATCATGGCCACGCTTGTGAATGACAAGACACCACCTGTAACACCACCCACCCTATCCGGTGGCGATAATCGAGCAATCTCGGCCAATAAGATACCGTGCCAGCTTAATGAGGTTATATTGTAAAGAATGGCAACCCAAAGAATAAGTGAATAACTCCAACTCGAATCATACATGCTTGTGAGAATTGCTCCGACGGTCCCAAATATTCCAATACCACCAAGGATTGTTCGCGCGGAAAACAGCGTGCTACCGATATATCCCCAAAAGATTCGGGCACCGACCGCCGTAAAAGCAGAGATCGCAAATGCCGAACCTGCTTCAGCTTCACTGTAATCAAGCCCGTCGATCAGAAATAGAATAAAGAAACCAGAGAAAATAGACTGGAGGCCACCAAATGCGAAAGCGCCAAAAGATATGTCGCGCAATTGCGGATGGGAAATCACGAACTTCATCGTCTTGGATACACCTGAGAAGGTAAGCTCGACAGCTGGGTTCCTGTCAGCGTCGAAATGCGCCCGGATTGGCTGTAACGAAAAAGCAACAAGATAGACGATCAATGCTGTTACAAACGCTGTCCCATAAGCATCGAGATGGATCGACGTTTTGAGTGTGGCGCTATACATACTGATCGTCAGCAGGAACGGAATTAGTAGTCCGCCAATTAGGCTACCGACCGGAACGCCAGTTTGCTTTATAGAAAAAATTACCGGCGCCAATCGGGACGGGCATACACGTGCCAAGATATGTGAGCTCGCCGGCGTTGAAACTGCAGCCATACCGAGTAGAATCGCGCCAAGTGGATAAATCCAAAGAATGCCGGTCGATACTACCAGCAGACTGCTGCCCATGAGAATTAAGCACCACTGGCTAATTCTCAATGCACCGTATCGCAAAATAAAGCCACCACAGCCCATCGCGCCGATAATGGCGGCAATGTTTTGTAAAAAAAGGTAAAATCCAAGCCATGCGCGCGAAATACCGAAATCATCAGCGATCCGATCCGCAAGAATCGGCATCGCGATTTGGCAGACGTAAGAAAAAGCCTGCTGCATCAACATCGCAAAGACGGCAATAGTAAGAATTGCCCGCCAATCGAAGCGTTCAAGTTTCATCAAAACCAGATTTGATCGTAAATTTGAATATTTACTTCGACCAGCATTCCAGGTGCTATCTTGTCTGGCGGGTCAAGAATTTTCATTCGAACCGGGATACGCTGTGTCTGTTTACGCGAGCGTCCATCACTATTCGTCCTATCGCCCGCCATCTCAGACGCTGTTACACTTCCGATAAAGGTGATAACGCCGTTGAATTCTTGGAAAGGGTAAGGGTAAGCATCCATGTCGATAATTACGCGTTGCCCTATCTCTAAGTGCCTAAGTTGCGACTCATCGACGTTTGCCTCGATCCAAAGTGAGTTCTCATCATGAAGCAAGATCATACGCTCCGCTTCTTCGACATGCTCCCCCTTATACTTGTAAACACTATCTATTATTCCGTTGATTGGGCTTCGGACATAGTAATACGTTAATTTAGCCTCTTCCTGGTTTTTTATAGTATTAATTTTAATAATATTTAAATTTATTATTTTCTTTTCTGCCTTTAAAACTTCTAATTTTGAAATAGAGGATTTTATTTCTGTTAATTCAAGATCAGATACTTTAATATTTGCAGCTGAATTTTCCACCTCAGCTTCTATGATCAAAGTTTTACTTTGTTCTTCTTCGAAACTTTTTTTCGAAGTGAGCTTCTTTTGGTACAAAATTCGTGTTCGCTCGAGATTCCTTTTGGCGAGTTCAAAGCGAGTTTCAATGGTGGCATGTTTAATATTCAGAGCCTTAATAGCTTCTCGTTTGGTGGCCAATCGAGATGTTAGTTCCTTTTCAAAGGCCAAAATTTCTGCTTCGAGTTTAGCCCGTTGCGCCTCTTCGCGAATAAGATCTGCCTCAAGTGCCTTAATTTTCAATCTCTGGACATTTGCTTTCAAGGCGACAAGTAAATCGCCCTCTTTCACAAGATCACCTTCTTTGACGTAAACCTTCTCAATAACGCCATCGACGCGAGATGATAGTGTCGTTAGCTCAGCTTCAATGCGCGCGTCATATTCGTAGACATGCGTTACCCAGTAGAAGGTTTCATACGTAACAAGAGCGACTAAACCAACGCCAGCAATAACACCAAACTTTTTGATAATTGACTTGCGTTTTAAATCGAGCGGCATTCCGCACCTATTTCCTTAATCCAAAGTATTGAAACAACGTTCTAAATCAGCATCATAAATCAGCAATCACCAAAAAACTCAGGTTTCCTTGACATACGGGTTCCGGCCTTTACGCATCTGAAGTCGTAGTGGAACGCCGTCAAGTTTAAAGTGCTCTCGCATACCATTCTCTAAGTATCGAAGGTATGCGTCGGGCAATTCTGAAGGTTGCGACACCCATAGAACAAAAGTTGGTGGTCGGGCCTTAATCTGGGTCATATAACGGATCCGTATGCGACGCCCGCGCGCCAACGGCGGCGGATGCGCTTCTATCATCGCCATTAGCCAAGCGTTAAGCGGCGATGTTGGAATACGAATATTCCAAACTTCATAACTCGAAAAGACAGCATCCAGGAGTTTATCTAGATTGCGACCATGCAAGCCAGACGTATGAATAACCGGAACCCCCTTTATTTGAGGCAAAGATGTCTCGAGGCGGTCATGTAATCGCTGTCGCGCTTCTGCCTGATTGTCGACCGCATCCCATTTGTTCGCAGCAATGACAAGCGCCCGCCCTTCTTCAATAACGCGCCGGCCAATTGTCAAATCTTGGCGTTCCAGCATAGAGTCACCATCAAGAACTAACACCACGACTTGGGCGAACCGAATAGCGCGGTTCGTGTCGGCCACCGACAATTTCTCAAGTTTATGATCAACACGCGCCCGACGACGCAGCCCTGCAGTATCGACTAACTTGAT